>Ga0187783_10001464_pt1 | contig 17410 bp, 14 predicted proteins | sample 1015_SJ02_MP02_2_FD_132471 | JGI IMG/M metagenome (GOLD analysis project Ga0187783, IMG submission 132471) | Tropical peat soil microbial communities from peatlands in Department of Meta, Colombia - 1015_SJ02_MP02_20_MG | ecosystem: Environmental > Terrestrial > Soil > Wetlands > Peat | place...
CGGCGCGGGGCCGTATGCCATGCGCATCTGGGTGAATCCCGATCGCCTGGCCCGACTGGGAGTCACCGTCTCCGACATCACGAACGCCGTCAAGGCCCAAAACAAAGTGAATCCTGCGGGCCAAATCGGGGGGGAACCCGTCCCTCCGGGGCAACAATTCACTTACAACGTGCGGGCTCCGGGGCGTTTGCCAACGGTTGAGGACTTCAATGAGATCGTAGTTCGCGCCCAGCCCGACGGCTCCATTCTCCGGTTGAAGGATGTGGCAAGAGTGCAGTTGGGATCGCAATATTACTCCTATCTGGCGCGATTGGGAGTGGCGGGCGAAGGCAAACCGGCGCAGCCCGCAGCCCTCATTGCGCTTTATCTCACGCCGGGCAGCAATGCTCTCCAGACGCGAGACGCCGTGCTCAAGATGATGGACGAGCAGCAAAGGAGGTTTCCTCAGGGGCTCGACTACATCGTGGCACTCGACACGACACTGGCCGTGAGTGAGGGCATCCACGAAATCTACAAAACCCTGGGGGAAGCACTCATCCTGGTCATCCTGGTGGTCTACATTTTCCTGCAGGGCCTGCGGGCAACGCTGATTCCTCTGCTTGCCGTTCCGGTCTCTCTGATTGGAACCTTCGCGATCTTTCCCACGCTCGGTTTCTCCATCAATACCCTGTCGCTGTTCGGGCTGGTCTTGGCCATTGGATTGGTCGTAGACGACGCCATTGTGGTTGTCGAGGCGGTCGAACACAACATTGAACATGGTCTCTCGCCGCATGACGCGACCATCAAGGCCATGGAGGAAGTCTCGGGGCCGGTGATTGCGATTGCACTCATTCTGGCTGCAGTGTTTGTTCCCACCGCGTTCGTTCCGGGTATCACCGGGCAACTGTATAAACAATTCGCGGTTACCATCGCCGTCTCGGTTCTGTTCTCGGCCTTCAACGCGCTCACCCTCAGCCCCGCACTCTCGGCCCTGTTGCTGCGCCCACGGAAACCCACCCGAGGACCCCTCGGGGCATTTTTCCGCGGGTTCAATCGGGTCTTCGGACGGGCCACCGACGGTTATGTAAACTGGTGTGACCACTTGATCCACAAGGCTGGCTTTGCCTTCCTCCTGCTGGCTTTGATGATTGTCGCTGCCGGTTTCTTCGGCAAGCGGATCCCGAAGAGCTTTCTGCCGGATGAAGATCAGGGATACATCTACGCCGGGTTGCAACTGCCCAACGCCTCTTCGCTGCAACGCTCCTCCGAAGCTGCCCGGGAAGTCGAAAAGGCCATCATCGAAACTCCTGGCGTCCAATATGTCAGCTCGGTCATGGGCTACAGCATGCTGAGCGGGGTCAACGCTACCTATAGTTCATTCTTTTTCGTCTCGTTGAAGCCTTGGGAAGAACGCAAGACTCCGGAAACCAGCTACGCGGGCATTAAGGCCCATCTGCGGCGTGCACTTTCGCAAGTACCGTCGGGAATTGCGTTTTCCTTCCCGCCCCCTGCGATTCCAGGCGTCGGGACTTCGGGTGGAGCCACTTTCATTCTCGAAGACCGCTCGGGTTCCCCTTTGGAATTTCTTGCCAAGAACACACAGCTGTTTATGGCCGAAGCGCGAAAGCGTCCGGAGCTGTCGGGAGTCATGACCACAGCTTTGTTCGGTGTGCCGCAGGTCGGAGTCAGGGTTGATAACGCCAAAGCCATGACCCAGCAGATTCAACTGAGCAGCCTGTATGAGACGGTGCAGACATTTATGGGAGGTTCCCTGATCAACTATTTCAATCGCTTCGGCTTGCAATGGCAAGTGTATGTGCAGGCCGATGGGGACTTCCGCACCCAGGCGGAAAATGTCGGCAAGTTTTACGTCAGGAACGCCGAGGGCGCGATGGTACCCCTGAGCACGCTCACCACCACCTATCCCCGCAGCGGCGCCGAGTTTGTCATGCGCTACAACCTGTTCAACTGCGTGCAGATCAATGCCAGTGCCGCACCCGGCTATAGCTCCGGCCAAGCCATGGCTGCGCTCGAAGATGTCTTTCACAAATCGATGCCGAGCCAGATGGGCTTCGATTACATGGGGATGTCGTATCAGGAGCAACAAGCCGCACAGGGGGTTTCGCCAGCCACGATCTTCGGCCTGGCTTTCTTCGTCGTGTTTCTCATCATGGCGGCGCAATATGAAAGTTGGACGCTGCCCTTCAGTGTTTTGCTGGGAGTGCCGATTGCCGTCTTCGGTGCGTTTATGACGCTCTATCTCCGCCGGCTCGACAACGATGTGTACGCCCAGATCGGTCTGGTCATGCTCATCGGACTATCCGCCAAGAACGCCATTCTGATTGTCGAGTTCGCCAAACTCGAATATGACAAAGGTAAGCCCCTGATTGAGGCTGCTCTGACCGGAGCCAGACTGCGATTACGACCCATCCTCATGACCGCCTTCGCCTTCATTCTTGGTTGCGTGCCCCTCTGGGGGGCCAGTGGTGCGGGCGCCGTCTCTCGTCAGGTTTTGGGGACCTGTGTTATTGGAGGAATGATGGCGGCTTCCGTGCTAGCCATATTCTTTATCCCCGTCAGCTTCGATGTCGTCGAGCGCTTCGGAATCTGGGCATCGGGTGAGAAGAAAACACCCCGAGAAATTCTGGGAGGAGCAGCCGCCGATGACTAGAGGAAAACTCGCGAGGATTGCCAGCGCAGGGTTTATCGCGGTCGTCGGAATACTATGGACCGGGTGCGCCGTGGGCCCCAACTACAAGCGACCGCCGGTTACCGTTCCCGAGACGTATCGGGGCTTGCCGCCCGAGGCCGGTCCACAAGCCGCTGGTTCGATCGGCGATGAGAAATGGTGGACGGTTTTTCAGGATGAGCAGCTGCAGAAGCTGATCCGGCAAGCTCTGGTTGACAATTACGATGTGCGCATTGCGGCGGCGCGTATTCTTGAGGCCCGAGCTTCTCTCGGCATCACGCGAGCCGATCAGTTTCCCACCATCACGGGCGGCGCTTCCGGCAGCACCGTGCGCTTCCCGAAGACACCCATCTCACCGGAATTTGAGAGCAGTCCCGCGGTAGTGAATCTTTCTCTCTTCTGGGAGCTCGACTTCTGGGGAAAATATCGGCGGGCGACCGAGGCGGCTCGAGCTACGCTGCTGGCCACCGAGTGGGGCCGGCGGGCAGTGATCGACTCCCTAGTCAGCAATGTTGCGACCGCCTATTTTCAATTGCTCGAACTGGATATGGAAATGGAAATCTCCAGGCGTACCTTGGACGCGCGCCAGGAATCATTGCGTCTGGTGGAGATCCGGGAGAAGGGTGGCACGACCTCCCTGATGGACGTTCGCCAGTCTGAATATCTCATGAACACTGCGGCGGCATCGATTCCCGATGTTGAGCGTCGCATAGAGCAGCAAGAGAATTTCATCAGCATCTTGCTCGGCCAGAATCCGGCCCCAATTATGCGGGGTAAGCCGCTGCTGGCGACGGTGATCTCGCCTACGGTTCCGGCAGGGCTGCCCTCCTCGTTACTCGAGAGACGGCCCGACATTCAGTCGGCAGAGCAACAGTTGGTCGCTGCCAACGCGCAGATCGGCGTGGCGAAGGCAGCCTATTTCCCGCAGATTACCCTGACCGCCGTCGGCGGTTACCAGAGTCCGGCGTTGACCGATCTGTTCACCGGACCAGCGGGATTCTGGAGTCTTGTCGGCCAACTCACGCAACCGATTTTCGAAGGGGGCAGAATTCGCTCCGGAGTTCGGTTGAGCCAGGCACAGCAGCAGGAAGCAGTTCTGTTCTACCAGGAGACGATCCAGGAGGCGTTCCGCGAGGTGTCCGACTCGCTGGTGGCGTACCAAAGGAATCAGGAGTTTCGTGCGAAGCAGGCAGCGGTGACCGAAGCCGCGGTTGATGCGACTCGCTTGGCGAATGTCCGCTATCGGGGAGGCGTCGCAAGCTACCTGGAGGTTCTGGACACGGACAATCTGTCCTTCAGCGCGGAGCTGAACCTAGCCCAAGCGCAGCTGAACGAACGCCTAGCCTTGGTCCAACTCTACAATGCGCTGGGCGGCGGCTGGCAAGAGTGAACGGCGATGGATGGCCGTGAGTTTCCGTTCCCCGTGTGACGACCGGGGGCGATCGGCGTAACCGCTTGATCCGGAAATCAACTGTCGCCTCAAGGACCGTCTCGAGCGGGCTGGAGGAAATTTCGGCCGCGTTCCCCGGCCACCCTGGCGCCGCCGCGAATCGGCCAGGGTCTTCCGACGACTTCGGAATCAGTGATCCACATCGGGTGGAGCCGTATTCGATGAGGAACAGGATCGCGATCCTCGGTGGCGGCAAGATGATCTTGCTGCTTACGGTTCTTTGCTTGAGCCCGGCGGCACGCGGGAGAGAGACAACGCCGGGGCAGCCCCCTAGCAGTGCGCCACCGCCTCCCGAGGAACTGCAACCGGAGGGTGGCGAGGTCGTGATCGACGGCCGCGGTCCCATTGTAACCGTCTACGAAACCGTCGCCGGCCGCACTCCGCAAGACCGTGCCACCGCCATCACCGAACGCATCATTGCCATTGCCAGAGACGGACGGCCTTCGATCGCCGCAAGCATCGACCCTCATCCGGCGTGGACCGAAATTCTCATAGGCGGCCAAGTGGTAATGGGTGTCACCGACGCGGACGCAAGTATGACGGGCATGCCGAGGCAGCAACTTGCCGTTGCCTATGCGCAAAATATCGAGCGGGAGATCTCCACGTATCGTCAGGAGCATAGCTGGCGAATGATACTGCGCGGCGTGCTCAAGACCGTCGTGGTCAGCGGTCTGCTACTGGTTGTTCTGTGGCTCACCCGCCGCCTGCGGCTCCTGCTTCGAGATCAAATCGAAAAACGAATTGGGGCGAGGTCGCGCCTTGAGCAAAAGTCTGCCCGGAACCTGATCGTCTCTTACGTAGCTTCCATCGCACTGGGCCTGGGCGCGTTTCTGCGTTGGGTGGTCATACTCGCTCTGGTCGAAACCTACTTAACCGTTGTCCTAGGCTATTTTTCCTGGACGCGGGAAATATCCCTCACGGTGACCAAGTGGGTGTTCTCGCAGCTGGAATCCTTGACCCAGGCGGGAGTGACTTACCTGCCGAACCTGCTGGTGGTCGCCGTGATTGCCTTGCTCACCCACTATGCGTTTCGGCTGCTCCGTTTGATCTTTGGCGAGATACGCATAGGGAATTTGAAGATCCATGGTTTCTATCCGGACTGGGCGGAGCCAACCGAAAAGCTGCTCAGGATGTTAGTGCTGGTGCTCGCCCTCACGGTTGCGTTTCCTTATTTACCGGGAGCCAAAAGCCCGGCCTTTCAAGGGATCTCCATCTTCTTAGGAGTGTTGTTGTCCCTAGGATCCTCTTCGGCCGTGGCCAATACCATCGCCGGCGTCATCCTCACTTACATGCGTTCCTTCCTGGTCGGAGACTGGGTCCAGATCGGGGACACAACCGGAGAAGTCATCGAGAAGAACCTGCTGGTAACTCGCCTGCTCACCCCGAAGGCAGAGATCATCACCATACCCAATGCGACCGTCATGAACGGTGCGGTGAAGAACTACAGCGTTGAGGCCAAAAAATCGGGAGTCATCTTTCATACCAACGTCTCGGTCGGGTACAACGCTCCCTGGAGAACTGTTCATCAACTGCTGACGAGCGCAGCGCTAGACACCGAGCATGTGCTCCGACACCCTGCCCCCTTTGTTCTGCAGAATGGATTGCATGATTTTTACGCCTGCTACGAACTGAATGCCTACACCGATGCCCCCAGAGAAATGCTGAACATCTTTTCGGACTTGCACCAGAACATCCAGGATAAGTTCAATGAGGCAGGAGTGGAAATCTGTTCCCCCCATTTCTCCGCGCTGCGAGATGGGAATGCGATTGCGGTTCCGAAACAATACATCGGCCCCGACTACAAGGTGCCTAGCTTCCGAATGAGCGCCAATGACAGCGACCCAAAAAGTGGCTCGCCGTTGAACCGGATGGAAAAACTTCGAGAGATCGGTTGACCCGGTCCTTTCCTCGTTGCCGGGTGAGTTCGGGGGAAATACCTGTTTCTTTTGCCAGTATCGAGGGTTCGGATTCATCCGTAGCCTGGGTTCGTTCGAGGACAGCCGAACGTGGTTTTGGGTCTGCCTTGTTAGTGTGTTGTTCGCGATTTTTCAAGTTAAGGATTTACTGGCGGGTACGGCCAAGGTGTTTCGGAAGAGCACAAAGAAGGTCGGAGAGAACAAAATGGTTCAGTCTTCCCGACCAGAGTTGAGAGAGGCGTAAGGGAGCGACGGTCGATGGCGAAGAAACACAACCACAACGGAGAAAACAAGCTCAGTCGCAAGCAGTACGAAAGGGAACTTGTGCGGCTGCAAGGCGAGCTTTGCAAACTGCAGGATTGGGTGAAACATAGGGGCCTGCGGGCGATCGTCATCTTCGAAGGACGGGATGCCGCCGGCAAGGGTGGCACGATTCGTGCCATTACCGAGCGCGTCAGTCCTCGGGTCTTTCGAGTCGTGGCGCTTCCCGCTCCCTCCGACCGCGAGAAGTCACAGATGTACATGCAACGCTACATGCAGCATTTCCCCTCGGCCGGCGAGATCGTGATTTTCGATCGCAGTTGGTACAACCGTGCGGGCGTCGAATATGTGATGGGCTTCTGCAACAAGGAACAGCATCGGCGTTTCCTGGAGCTCTGCCCCATGATGGAGAAATACATCGAGGAAGCTGGCATTATCCTCATCAAGTACTGGCTCGAGGTGGGAAAAGAGGAGCAGGAGCGGCGGTTTGAGGCCCGTATTAAAGATCCCCTGCGACAGTGGAAACTCAGCCCTATGGATCTGGAGTCCTATCGCCGCTGGTACGACTATTCCCACGCCCGGGACATCATGCTGAAGGCGACCGACAGTAAGCATGCTCCTTGGACCATCATCCGTTCCGACAATAAGAAGAGGGCTCGGCTCAACTGCATTGCCGACCTTCTCAGTCGGATTCCTTTCCACAAGGCGCCTCAACCAAAGGTGAAATTGCCGTCCCGGTCGAACAAGGGAAGTTATAACGATCAGGTCACCCTGAAAGGGAGGCACTTCGTGATGGAGAGGTACTGATACAAACCGCCGTCGAACCCATTTCCTAGGGTGGCGATTGTGAGCAGCGCGCTGGTTGGCATCACGATTGTACTCAGAGGCTGAGAAGCTATGTCGCGGTCGTGATCGATGGCCGCTCACACGCATTCATGCTGCTTCACCCAGATTGCTGCACTCGCGACGATAGGTTTTGACTGCAGCACGCAAGGTCGGAAAGATACGTGCTCCAGAGGCCTGCAACCGAAAACGTCGCTTTTCGGCCCAGTGACGCCACTCCGTCTGCCGCCCAGCCGCAGCGAATACGATGCCGCGCTCCCCGAGAATCACTCCTATGTCATCGATCGCAAAGATCCCAGTCGCATCGATCATGGTGACCGCAATCATATCAATAACAAACCATTTCAGTTCAGGCCCGGCTGCATCGGCCGTCGTCATCACTGCCCGTTTGAAGTACGGAGCGTTGAAGAAGGTTATGGGAGCATTGAAGCGGAACAAAATTAAGCCGGGGATGGTAGTGGCGCCAGGATGGCGCTCCACCGCGTGAAATCCCGGGACGTCGCTTACCTCGCCCAGGATCTCGACCTTAGGCCGGGAAATGAGCCGCACAAACTGCAACAAGGCAAGCGCTACCACTACCAGGATTCCTTGGATCGCACCTACCGCCACCACTCCCAGGGTAGCTAGAAGGGAAAGAGCAAATTCTCGTCGGTCCATTTGGTAGAGCTGCCGGAGCGCCCCCAGATCGACCAGAGATAACGCCGCCTTGACCAGCACCGCTCCTAGGGCGGCAATGGGCACGTACCGCAGCGGTCCGGTGAAAAACATCAGCACCGCGGCTACGGTCGCGGCCGCGACCAGGCCGGTCACTTGTGTCCTTCCCCCGGTGGCGTCACTCATCGCTGTACGCGAATCCGCACCGCTGATCGCAAAGCCTTGAGATATGGCGGACACAACGTTGGCGGCACCGAGCGCCGCAAATTCACGATCCGCATCCACCTCATAGCGGTTCTTCGAAGCAAAACTGCGCGAGGTGAGCATCATGCTCGAGAAACTGACCAGGGCCAGTCCCGCTGCCTCCTCGAAGAGTTTAGGCAGGAGGTCGACAGGAAAAGTTGGGATCTTCAGGACTGGCAGTCCTGCGGGCACGTCGCCAACGGCTTGGACGCCGTGCGCTTCCAAACCGAATAGCTTCACGGCAACTGCAGCGACGATCATGGCCACCAACGCGGCTGGCGTGCGTGGTAACAGTCGCGAGGAGAGCGCGATTACGGCGAATGTGCCCAGGCCGACAGCGAGTGTCGGCCAGTGCGTGAGATTCAGTTTGGACACGAATTCGACCAGCCGCGGCACGATCCCGCCCGAGGTAATCGGGAAGCCGAAAATCTTGCCGATTTGTCCGAGCATGATGCTCAGTGCGATACCGTTGAGGAATCCTACAAGGATCGGCTTCGACAGAAAGTCTGCCAGCGCGCCCAACCGCAGAAAGCTTGCACCGATGCAGAACAGGCCGGCAAGGAACGCGAGGGTAACCGAGAGCGACAGGTACAAGTGGTCGTCGCCCCCCGCGAGCGGTGCAACCGCCGCAGCGACCAAGGCGCAAGTCGCAGCGTCAGGACCGAGAATCAGCTGGCGGGAGGTGCCAAAGATGGCATACGCGACCAAGGGCAGGATGCTAGAGTACAATCCGACCGCTGGATTGAATCCGGCAAGTTGCGCGTAGGCAACACCGACCGGCAGCGCGACGGCCGCAACCGATAGTCCTGCCAGGAGATCATGGGGAAAATCGGCCCGGCGATAATCCAAGAGTTTCCCTAGGCCAGGCGCGATGCGCGCCAGGAATCGTCGCCGGCCATTGTCGTTCGCCATTGGAACGTTACTACCACTACCCATCTCGGTTGCTCCGGAGAGGTTGCGGGTGAGGAGCGAGGCCTAAGCCCCCATTCGCGCGCCAGGCTCCGACGGAAATTGCGCAACGTATTTCCTAAGGTCTCGCACGGGGTGCTTGATTGTTTGGATAGTTACAGTACAGGAACGAAAGCGCGAGACCACTGTCAGTAGTTACAGGTAGCACTCGCAGCGCTCCACAGCGGATCCAGTTCTGCTCTGCGTTGCCGGGCACGCCTCGCCTTTGCGAATCTGTGTTGGTATCCGTGAAAATTGACGGACAGGAAAGACAGGCTGCGTTATGAGAACCCGACTCCCTTTTTTCATATTCACGCTTCTGACCGCTACCGCTCTCTTCGCTCGCCCAAAAACTGACGTGCTTGTCATGAACAACGGCGACCACATCACTTGTGAGATCAAGGGCCTTGACCAAGGGGTTCTCTCGATCGGTATAGATTACGTCGATGGGACGGTTTCGGTGGATTGGCTGAAGGTGAAACATCTGGAGAGCAGTCAGCTGTTCGTGGTCTTTGCGCAGGACGGATCGTCGTACGAAGGTACGCTGGCCACTGCCGAAACACCTGCCGGCGAACCGATGAGGATTCGGATCGTAAAGAGCTCGGAACATGGACCGGAGATCGAACGATCCCAAATCGTCAGGATGACGCAGACATCCGAACGGATCTACCAGCGATTCAACGGCTCCATCAATTTTGGCGTCACTTATTCCAAGGGCAATAGTGCGACGCAGTATAATCTGAGTAACGAGGTCGAGTACCTTCGAGAACGCTGGGCAGCAGACGCGAATGTCAGTTCCAACTTAGCCTCGAGCAACGGCGCATCTGCCTCTACTCGCAATCAACTGGGCCTGCTTGGTTACCACCTGTTGCCGTGGGATAACTATTTCTACGCAGGCTTGGGTAATTTCCTGCAAAGTTCGGTGCAAGAAATCACGCTCCAAACCACGCTGGGCGGCGGTATTGGGCACTTCTTCAAGAATACCAACCGCAACAGCATCGCCGTGATCGGCGGCTTCGGCTGGCAAAACACCGAGTACAAGCCGTCGGTGATTCCTCCGGGGTCACAAAATCTCGCTACCGCTCTGATTGCTGCCGAAATCAAGGTCTTCAAGTTCAGCAGAACCAATCTCGACGTTAGCGCGGCTCTTTTGCCCGCGCTGTCGGATCCCGGCCGTGTTCGCTTTAACACGAACGCGTACTATTACCTCAAGCTCTTCAGCAACCTGTCTTGGAACGTCTCTTTTTATGGCAGCTGGGACAACCGCCCTCCCGCGGGCTTTTCCGGGAGTGACTACGGTACGAGCTCCGGCCTGAGCTGGAAATTCGGGAATCGCTAGGCAACACACTCGTAAGTGGCGAGTATCATCTCGGTTTGCCCGGCCAGGAATATTGCCACGCTACCGAGATATTTTGGTAGTTCCCGCCATAGAGTATGTAAGCCCCATTGTTATAACTGAATTTGAGAGACTGGTGTTTGCTCAGCGGGACAGATACGGTTCCTCCGATCCGAGAGTTCCGCTGCACGGTACCGACGTTTTGCACGCCGTTAATACTGGTGCTGCCACCAAACCAGAAATTTCCATCGAGCGAGGCCCAAAACCGTGGCTTCACATCGTAGCTCAGGTGCGCTTCGAATGCGGCGACGGGCTGCTCGGATTTAGTGAACACACCGGGATTGTATTGGTTGTGGGAAAAAAATTCCGGGTTGGTGGTGAAAAACCAAACCGCGCCGTAGGTATCGACGATCCAATTGCTCCAGCGGCGAGAGAGGCCCACTTCCGGTTTGAAACCCCAGCGGTTGTTACCATAATTAACCAGTCTGGTCGGGTCATATTGGCCGGTCGGAGTCACCACCCTAAAACTGAGGCCTACCAGGGTTTTCTGCCGCCACTGCAGGAATTCCCGCAGGTTCATGGCGGGCCCGCCTTTGATGTTCACCGAGAAGCGGAATTCGGAGTCGAGCAATCCCGAGCGGTAGGCATGTTCCGGAGTCTCCACTATGGTTCCTCGAAAATTTCCGACGCCATACGGTATCGAAGCCAGGAACATGGCGCTACGACCGAAGAAACGTAGGGAATGAGTGCAACTGAAAACCGACACGTTCACCCGAGCCGTAGCGCCCGTGATCGGCAGGGCACCGTTGAAAGTGACATTGCCGGTATAGAACCCAGAGGTCAACGTAATCGCATTGGAATGCATGGGAACGATCAGATAGGCCCGGGGAGCAAGATCTTGAGCGCGAACGGCCTGAGCTATGGAAAGAACCGTCACGGCCGACAGTACGCACTGAAGGAGAGGACGCATCTCAGGACCAAAGGCAACCGACTCATCAGAGAAACGAGACTATTTCGGCGTGGGCGGACGGGCCCCACCCGGCGTTGCAGCCGACCGTACTAGGAGCGACGGAAGCTCCGATGCGACTTTCAAGTCCACCAGCAAGTCCAGGCGGTGCTCCAACTGAAAGAACTTCGCCACCGTCAGCCCGGGCAATACCTGGCTGAAGCCATCGAAGTACTTGGTTTTGAGATCTGCCCTGCGGCTCTCTAAGGCGAGCGACTTTTGCACCAGGTCCCGCGCTTCAGCATCGGTGAGCGTGGTCCAATGATCAGCGTAGCTTTTGACCAACTGCATACGTTCGTCGTCTAGCTTGGCTTCGTCGGCTGCGTACATTTTGTATACCGGCCAGAAAGCGGCCGCATCTTTGTCGTTGAACTGCATCGCTTGGTTAATGAGTTGAGCCTTGTCGGCCCGCAGATCCGCAGGCAGGGAGTCAAGATATGCATTTACGGCAGAGTCCGCCGTCGGGCCACTGCTTTGAGCAAGGACCGGTCCGCTCGCCACAAGTCCCGTTGCCAACAGAACCAGCCTCGAAACCACCAAGGTCTTTGTCGTCACCGGAATTCGCTCCGTGAGGTTGTTGCGTGAACTTTCCCGGATCGCTGCAATCCTAGACGGGCGAAGACACCGCGCGCACTGTCAATTGTGACAGGACATCGGGATGCTGCGCCTCGTTCTACTTCTCATCCAGATCCAGAAAGATCCGCGATTCGAGATGAGCTTCTTTGGTCGGCGAGCGCACGGTATGATCCCATTTGTTACCTTGCCCATCGATCGGAGCACGTTCCCGTAGGTGCGAGGCAAATCCACACGGCTGTTGGCAAAAGCACAAGGTTGTTGGCGATGATTTACTTCCGTCAGTTCTGACAGTAGCCACACTCTCTGAGAGTCCATACTCTCGCTTGCGGCGTTCCTGGAAGGCGCACTTTCCAGGAGGTTGTCGCGTCGTTTCGAGTGTTTTAGCGGATTTCACGGTTCCACTGGACGCGAAGGAATTTTCGTGCCAATCGCAACCTTACTTCTTGTTGATGACAACCCCGTCATCCTGGAGCATGTTCGCGGCCTGCTCCTCAGAAACCAACAATACCAAGTGGTCGGTGCCGTCACCGACGGAGAGTCCGTGCAGCGCGCATATTCCCGCCTGAGACCCGATATCATTGTTCTCGACATCTCGATGGGCGACATCAGCGGCATCGATGTAGCGCAAGATCTGCTCGACTCGGGATGCAAAGCTAAAATTATCTTTCTCACAGTTCACGAGGATCCCGACTTTATCAATGCGGCCATGGGTGCCGGCGGCTCGGCCTATGTCATGAAGTCGCGAGTGAGCAGTGACCTGATCCCCGCGCTCAACGCCGTACTTTCCGGCAAGCTCTTCGTATCAGTCTGCCATTCCCACTAGAACCAGGAACCGAAAATGCCAACTGAGAAACGCGGAACGCCACCTGTCAATACTGACAGTTACCGCTCAGTTTGGTTCCATCTATGGTTTGAGGACGGACAAGGAACTACGCGCCCGGGTAGTCTATTGCCTACACGGCACTTTGGAACGATAATGCGTGTCGCCGTCCTCATCCGACCCAAGAATGGGTGTGCCGACCGGGCATGCCGACAATATGCGCTGGTTAGTTAAAGTCGAACGCCTGCTGCTGGTGTTTGGTCTGCTGATGCTGGGACTTTATTTGGGAGCCCGCGCTCACCGAGCGGTGCTGTCCCGCGCTGCCATAGAAAGCTTCAAGACCGAGCACCCTAGTCCAGCCGAGCGACCAGCGACGGTGGAACTCGTAGCGGCCAAGCCCGACTTCAGCCTGTGGTCGGAAAAGAGAATCAAGGACTATCAAGACAGTCTGCTGGCGCACCTCGCGCCGGCCATCGGAATCCTGCGCATTCCGAAGATTCGGGTCGAGGTCCCAGTTCTCGAAGGAACCGATGACCTGAGTCTGAACCGAGGAGTCGGGCGAATTGAAGGTACCGCCACCCTTGGGGAAAGCGGCAATATCGGAATTGCGGGGCATCGAGATGGGTTCTTTCGGGGACTGAAGGACGTAGGCCCGGGCGACACAATCGAGCTGCTTACGCCGCAGCAGACCGAAACCTATGTGATCGACAATATCGTGATCGTCGATCCTGACGACGTGTCGGTCCTCGGACCGCGTTCTCGTCCTTCTCTGACGTTAGTGACCTGTTATCCGTTTTACTTCGTGGGCAGCGCTCCCGAACGCTACATCGTTCAGGCATCGATTACAGATTCGGGCCCTGCAAAGAGCCCTGTTATGCAGTGAACAATTAAAGAAGACGACAAGGGGGAACACAAGATGAAAGCAAACACACGACGGACACAGGTGTTGCTCGGGGTTACAGCAGGGACGATTTGCCTGGCCTTCGCCCTGAGTCTGAGCGCACAAGTGCAAACCGAAACCAGCACCACTAGCCAGACTCCGACGGTCACAACCAAGACTGTAGGAGGCACGATCGTCTACGTTAGCGGCAACGATTTGATTCTCAAGATGGACGATGGAACGCTTCGGCACTTCACCAATGTGTCGCCGACCCAGACGGCCATTGTTGATGGTAAGCCGATCACCATCAAGGACGCGAAGGTCGGCATGCACCTTACGAAGACAATTACCACTACGACTACTCCCAAGACGATTACGACGACGCAGTCGGTAACCGGAACCGTCTGGCAAGTCTCGCCGCCGACTTCCGTCATTCTTACCCTCGACGATGGCAAGAATCAGCAGTTCAAGATCCCCAAGGACCAGAAGTTCAACGTCGATGGACAGGTCACGGACGCCTGGGGCTTGAAGAAGGGGATGAGGATCTCGGCCACGAGGATCGTCGAAGTACCGGAGACGGTGGTCACGCAGCAGGCACAGATCACCGGCACGGCGCCTCCGCCTCCTCCGCCCCCTCCGCCCGACCAGCCGATTTTGGTAGCCGTCGTAGTACCGGTGCCCGCCGCCCCAGCGGAGGCTCCGGCAGCATTGCCCAAGACTGGAAGTTCGCTGCCTTTGATCGGGCTGCTGGGATTTCTATCTCTTGCCGCTTCATTGGGACTGAGGGCAGTTCGCGGCATCAGCTAGAGATGAATTAGGGCCAGGTTCGATACTAGAAGACCAGGGAGTTGCGCCGTAATGCTCGGCAACTCCCTGGCATTCGCAGCGCGCGGGTCAAGTTCCCGCTCCTAGCTCCCCAAACAAGGTTTCTGTTCTGGCTTCAAGCAGGTCTACCCGAAAGGCCTTCGTCTCCTCAGTTGAAACTACTGGCACTTTTGCCAGTAGCCTCCTGAACCCCACAAAGACAATATCGGCACAGAAGGCGGCGCCCCAACATCAGGCAGCATCGGACTCGGTTCAGCGCTCCTTCTCTGCGCCTGGGGATGCTACGTTCAGCGATGCCGCGGCAAGCCGGGTCGTAAGGTTCGTCCGGTGATCTGTCCCTGGGGCGAGAACATCAGAGAATCTGCGTCCTTCACAGAAAACCAACCAGGAGAAAGGCTATGAAAATGTTAGTGGCTCTATGGGCGATGTCCTTTCTGCTAACTTCGGCGGATTGGGCTCAGACCACCGAGGTTACAGCGAAGCCCCTGACTGACACCGACATTCAATTACTACGATCCGACGTGCAGTCGGCGAAGAATGACATCATTGCCCACACCATGCAATTCACCGACACCGAATCCACCGCATTCTGGCCGGTCTATCGCGATTACGCCCGCGACCAGCAGGCGATTGGTGATGAGCGCGTTCAGTTGATCAAGGACTATGCGGCGAACTTCGATACCATGAATAATGACAAGGCCAAGAACTTGGCCGAGCGCATGATGAACATCGAGAAGAGAACCATTAATTTGCGAGAAAGCTACTGGCCCAAGTTCGTGAACGCGCTGGGGGCGAAACGAGCAGCAAAGTTCTATCAGGTGGACTATCGCCTCAGCCTGATAATCAATGTTAAGTTGGCTTCCGAAATTCCCATAATTCAATAACCCGATATCGTCGTAGTAAGGACTGGATTCTCGAAAGCAAGTGGGTGGATCAGGCCTGCCCCGGTCGCTACGGACTTCCGTTTGCGTCGACGGGTCTGACGAGCTGTTCACCCGAGCTTCCCGAAGGTGAAACTCTGATCTCGATATGGGATTCCGTTCGCCACCTGTGTTTTCCTGTCAGTGTTACCAGTTGGCAGCTTCGCTGTTTTTGACCTACAAAGGAGCCAGGAAGAAAAACCGGCACAGCTGAGTCTCTTTATGGAAGCGCGACCTGGCAAGGAGCGAATCGGCGGATCCGCAGTTCATGTGGGGGATTGTTACGTCTGGGCGTCCATTAGCTATCTGGACTCTTCGACCGATTACCGCGAGTGCTTGCCTCCCCGTCGACAGCGGGTGGTACCTTCGGATGACGAACTGGGAATGTTGGACGAGAGAAGTCGCTGGCTGTGGGCAAGAGCGGGCGGGATTACGATTTTGGCATTGCTAACTTCCATCTTCTTACTAGCCTTCCTGCGAGTCTGTGACTAAGAGCCGTCGGTTCGAACCGACTGTCCTTTGCTTGACCAGCTTGCCCGTCCGCTTCTCAGGCCGGCAGATGCCTAAGTGATGATCTCTGCTACGGCTGGTTGTTGGAAGGCAACCCCTGCTTGTGCGCGAGCAAGGAAAAAGGACGTTCATGGGATCAGACTGAAGATCATAGGAGCCGGTTCGGATCACAAACGGTAACCGTACCCCGCCCCTTTTCTAGAGCCCCGCTTCGTTGCCATATGCTCAAGAAACGGCTGGCGGTGAATAGTGTGATGTTGGCGGCGTTTGCCAGGTGCTCATTCGTGATGTCTAAGCGAACACCGCTCGGGACTTTGCGCCCGATGCCTTGGGCAAGACTCAAGAGCACGTTTGCGAGGCGCTCGCGAGCACTGCGGGAAACGAGCGCGAGATGAGCGGAGAGGAACCAAGTCAGGTGATCGGATGCGAAAGGCAACGCATTGTCCAGCAGCTTTGGATATTGGCTTGCCATGCGTCGGATCGTATTCCGCCGCCAAACGAACGCAGAGCTCTTCTGCACGGTCTCTGTGCTTACCAGATACGGCGCTGGACTTGGTAGAATTGCTGCAAGGCCAAGGATCTCCCCCGGCAGAAGCCAGCGCAATGAAATGTTTCGGCCCTCTGGCGTGAGGTAGAAAAGCCGAGCACAACCGGTTTTCAGCAAAAAGAGATACTCGGCGGGATCTCCCTGTTGCGCGACTACGGAGTGTGCCGGGTATTGCTCGAGAGTTGCTTCCGCCAAGATCGAGTGGACCTGGTCCGTTGTCAACCCTTGCAGCAGGCCTGAATTCCAGTGTTCAGCTGCCGCGGAGATTGCATCCGGTCCATGACTCGGGATCGAATGAACGGAACAGCTAGATGGCACGGTCTGCTCCGGGTCACGCCCAACATCGCGTACGGAAGTGGATGGTCGAGTCAACTCGGATCGTCATCTCAGGCAACCGGCTCGTGAATCGACGAGACAGAGAACCGACGTGATCTGTTGCAAAAACGCATCTGAATCGTAGTATGGAATAGGGGGTCTTGCGCACTGGTAGAACTAACAGCCTGTGGAACCTGGAAGGAGCCGCATTCCCAATTGTGGATTTCTAAGGGCTTCGACCTAGGTTTGTTGAGGAGTGAAAACATTTGAAACTACATCGATTGCTCGCCTACCTGGTTGTGATTACTTCCTGCACCTTCCCCGCATCGAGCGTTGTGGGCACGCTCGCGAGCGAGCCGGAATATCGCCTCCGGCTGTTTCACACGCACACCGGCGAACGCCTTGACATTATCTATCGGCGGGGGGACCGTTATGTCCCTGAAGCTTTGACACGACTCGATGAATATCTTCGTGATCACCGCACTGGTGACGTCCACCGCTACGATCCTCGAGTGTTCGACCTGCTGCACGACTTGACTGCCAAGCTTGGCCAGCCAGACTCTGAAATTGACATCGTCTGCGGCTATCGGTCGCCGTGGAGCAATGAATTTTTGCGCACTCACGGTCATGGTGTCGCCCTTCACAGCCTGCATATGCAAGCGATGGCGATCGATATCCGCATACCTGGCGTC
>Ga0187783_10001465_pt1 | contig 17408 bp, 10 predicted proteins | sample 1015_SJ02_MP02_2_FD_132471 | JGI IMG/M metagenome (GOLD analysis project Ga0187783, IMG submission 132471) | Tropical peat soil microbial communities from peatlands in Department of Meta, Colombia - 1015_SJ02_MP02_20_MG | ecosystem: Environmental > Terrestrial > Soil > Wetlands > Peat | place...
CGCGAGCATCATCAGCCAGCTGACCGCGCTTGGCTACATCTCCGCCTCAGATAACGGCATTCTCGATGTCGGGTACGGCATTGAGGCACCCTACGGCGGCGGCCGGACATTCGAAGTCAACGGGTTCTCGGTAACGGCCGGATCTTGACTGGCCGAGTTAGCCCGGCCAGCCGGGAAATTGACGTGCGATGTAATCGCGAGCCGGCCCTAGACTGTCGGCCATGCACATCGAGCTCCGCGGGTGAGATCCCGAGCACCTGTCGCCAGCGCGGCCCGGACCATATGGCGATCCTGACCACCCCGTCGCCCGAGTAGCGCTCGCCCCCAGGCGCGGCGCCCCCGAACTCCCCGCGGGTCACAGCAGCACGACCGAGCGGAGCACCTCCCCGCGCTGCATCTTGGCGAACGCCTCCTCGACGCCGGCCAGCGGGATCGTCTCGCTCACGAACTTGTCCAGCGGCAGCCTGCCCTGCAGGTGCAGGTCGACGAGCATGGGGAAGTCGCGGGTCGGCAGGCAGTCGCCGTACCACGAGGACTTGAGCACACCGCCGCGGCCGAACACGTCCAGCAGCGGCAGCTCAAGCCGCATCTGCGGGGTGGGTACGCCGACGAGCACCACGGTGCCGGCCAGATCGCGCGCGTAGAAGGCCTGCGTGTAGGTCTCTGGCCGGCCGACCGCCTCGATGACGACGTCCGCGCCATTACCGTCGGTCAGGGCGCGGATCTGCTCGACCGGATCGGCGGTCGCCGAGTTCACGGTGTCGGTCGCGCCGAACTGGCGGGCCCACTCGAGTTTGCGGTCATCCACGTCCACGGCGATGATCTTCCGCGCGCCGGCCAGCGACGAGCCGAGGATGGCCGCGTCACCGACGCCGCCGCAGCCGATCACCGCGACGGAGTCACCGCGGCTGACGCCGGCGGTGTTCAGCGCGGCGCCGAGGCCAGCCATCACGCCGCAGCCGAGCAGCCCGGCTACCTCGGGCTTGATCGCCGGGCTGACCCTGGTGCACTGGCCAGCCGCGACCAGTGTCTTGGCCGCGAAGGCGCCGATGCCCAGGGCCGGCGACAACGGCGTCCCGTCGGCCAGCGTCATCCGCTGCGTGGCGTTGTGCGTGGCGAAGCAGTACCAGGGCCGGCCGCGGAGGCAGGCGCGGCACTGGCCGCACACCGCGCGCCAGTTGAGGATCACGAAGTCGCCCGGCGCCAGGCCGGTCACGTCCGGGCCTACCGCCTCGACGACGCCGGCGGCCTCGTGCCCGAGCAGGTACGGGAAGTCCGTGCCGATGCCGCCCTCCCGGTAGTGCAGGTCGGTGTGGCAGACCCCGCAGGCCTGAACCGCGACGAGCGCCTCACCCGGACCGGGATCGGGCACCAGCACCGTGGTCATGCTGACCGGCGCGCCGACCTCGGTGGCGATGACGCCGGTAACCTCGTGTGCCATCCGCTGCTCCTTCGCTAACCGGCCCAGGGCCGGGGTCTGGGTGCCGGCCGTGCGGCGATGATATGTCGCCAGCCCGGCCGCGGGCTCGGGGTCGGCTGCCCGAGGTCAGCTGCCGGCTGCCCGGGGTCGGCTGTGCGGCTCGGGCGCTATCGGCGTCACGTCCCCTACGGCAGCCGGCCGGGCACGTACTGCCCGAGCCGGCGAGGCCCCGGCGGCCCGGGTGGCCGCGGCGGCCTGGGCGGCCGCGACGGCCGTGGCGGCCGCGGCGGCCTCGGCCCAGCCAGCCGCAGCGCGGCCATACTGCCCAGCACCCGGATCGGCACGTTGTCCGGTGCGACGGCATGCAGCGCGGGGCCGAGCGCGTCGGCCGTCTCGCAGATCCTGACCCGGTACGCCGGCGGCCGCAGCCGCGGCGTCGTGAGGGCCGGCCTGCCGCGCCCGAAACCGAACGGCATGATCAGCGCGCCGAGCAGGAGCGCCGCCTGATTGCGCAGCCTCGGCCGGTAGACGGGCGGCAGCGCCGGGCTCAGCAGCAGCTCGGCGAGTACGCCATACCGGCGCGGCACCAGGCGCACCTGAGCGACATCCGACCAGGACAGATACACCTGGCGCAGCTGAGGCCGCTTGTACTGTCTCCGCGAGCCCAGCAGGACGCCCTGGCGGTCGGCCCAGAAGGCCAGCCGCCTCGTGGTCAGCAGCACGCCAGCGGCGATGCAGGTTGCGAGGAAGAGCCCGCCGATCTCGGTGGCGTAGAGCCAGAATGGCAGGCCGCCGCTGACGACGAAGCTGACCAGCGCGACGACGCCACTGAGAAGGATGAACCAAGCGGGGAAGAGCCACAGAAACCCGCTCGGATACCGGCTGGCTGGTCCTCTGACCAGGTATGCGAGACTGTCGTCCACGGTCCGCTCCCCGCGCGATTGTCAGCATGATCATCGGGCTCAGGGGGTCCAGCTGGCAAGTCACAGTTTGACCGTGCCAACTCGGCGGCGTCCGGGCGGACGGCCGGGCGGCAAAGGCACCGCGTTCCCTCCGAAGTTGCGGTCCTCACCTGCGCTCAGCCCGGCCGGCACTCGCGGTCCTGGGAACAAACGCGCGCGCGTCGGCGGGGCAGCGGCCCGCCGCCATGGTGCGGGTGCTCGTGGAGCAGCGCGATAGGGTCGAGAGGGCAGTCCGCTCCCGGGCTCTGCCGGGCCGAGCATCACGGGGAGAATGGGATGGCGATCGCGGATATCACCAGGGACGAGACCGCGGCGCGGGCGGGTCTGCTGCACGTGCGGTCCTACGACGTGGCGCTCGACCTGACCGGCGGCGACGAGACGTTCCGGTCTGCGGCGGTGATCCGGTTCGACTGCGCCGAGACCGGGGCGGCGACTTATGTCGACCTCATCGCCGAGACGGTGTATGAGATCACCCTCAACGGCTCGGCGATCGATCCCGCGGCCGCGTGCGCCGACGGCCGGATCGCGCTGTCCGGACTCACGGCCAGCAACGAGCTTCGCGTCGTGGCGGACTGCCGCTACGGCATCGGCGGCGTGGGCTTGCAGCGCTCGGTGGACTCGGCCGACGGCCGGGTCTACACGTTCACCCAGTTCGAGGCCGCGAACGCCCGGCGCGTGTTCGCCAACTTCGAGCAGCCCGACCTGAAGGCCGAGTTCACCTTCCACCTCAGGGTGCCCGCGCACTGGACGGTCCTGTCGAACCAGCCGGCACCGGAGCCGCAGCCTGCTGCCGACGGCTCCGCCGTCTGGCACTTTCCGGCGACGCCGCGGATCTCCACCTACCTCACGGCGATCGCGGCGGGGGAGTACTACGTCGTCCGAGACTCGCACACCACGCCGGACGGTCAGGTCATCCCGCTGGCCGTCGCGTGCCGCCAGTCGAGGGCGGATCACCTCGAAGCCGACGACGTCCTGCTCATCACGCGACAGGGGCTCGACTACTTCACCCGCCTGTTCGCGGGGCCGTACCCGTTCGCCAAGCTCGACCAGGTCTTCGTGCCGGACAACGTCGGTGCCATGGAGAACGTCGGCTGCATCATCACCAGCGAGTCGCTGCTGTTCCGGTCCAAGGTGACCGACACGATGTACGAGCTCCGCGCGGAAGTCATCCTGCATGAGATGGCTCACCAGTGGTTCGGCGACCTGGTCACCATGAAGTGGTGGGAGGACCTGTGGCTCAACGAGTCCTTCGCCGAGTGGGCCGGCTTCATCGCGACTGCGGAGGCGACCCGGTTTACGGAGGCGTGGACCGCGTTCTGCGGCGGGCGGAAGATCTGGGGGTACGGCCAGGACGAGCTGCCGTCCACGCACCCGATCGCCGCCCGGGTGCGGACGCTGCGCGAGGCTGAGGCGAACTTCGACGGGATCAGCTACGCCAAGGGCGCAGCGGTGCTCAAGCAGCTGGTCGCCTACGTGGGCCGGGATAACTTCCTCGCGGGCGTGCGCGGCTACTTCGCAAGGCACGCATGGGGCAACGCCACGCTGGACGATCTGCTCGCCGCGCTGTCGGCCCACTCGAGCCGGAACCTGGCAGAGTGGTCGAAGGCGTGGCTCGAGACGGCCGGCCCGAACACGCTGCGCAGCGAATTCACGGTCGACGCCGGCGGCCGCTTCGCCGCGTTCGCCGTGCTGCAGGAGGCGCCGGAAGAGCACCCGACGCTGCGGCCGCACCACATCGCGATCGGCTTGTACAACCTCGTCGACGACGGCGCGTCGCTGGTGCGGACGCACCGCGTCGAGGCGGACGTGGCCGGCCCGCGCACCCCGGTGCCGGCGCTGGCCGGTCAGCCGCAGCCGGACCTCGTCCTGCTCAACGATGACGACCTGGGCTACGCCATCGTCCGGTTCGACCAGCGGTCGCTGGACACCCTCAAGACGTCGATGGGTGCGTTCGCTGACAGCCTCGCCCGCACGGTCTGCTGGAGCGCCGTGGCGGACATGGCGGCACAGGCCGAGCTGTCGATCCCCGCCTTCGTCCAGATCGTGGCGGCCGGCATGGGCAGCGAGCGTTCCGTGTCGGTCGTCCAGCAGGTGCTGGGCCACGTGGCCCGGCTGCTCTCCACCACCGCGGACCCGGCCCGGGTACGCCAGGGCAAGGACGTGCTGGCCAGCCGTGCGATCGAGCTGCTGCGCGCTGCCACGCCGGGGAGCGACCACCAGCTGGCGTGGGCTCAGCTGCTCGCCTGGACGGCCGTCAGCTCCGACCAGCTGGATCTGGTGGCCGGGCTGCTGGACGGTACCGAACAGGTGCCGGGCCTGGCCGTGGACACCGAGCTGCGGTGGGCGCTGCTGCGCCGGCTGGCGGCGACCGGCCGGGCCGGTGACGCGGAGATCGACGCCGAGCTCGCACGTGACCGGACCGACGCGGGCCGCCGCAACGCGCTGGTGGCGCGCGCGTCGATCCCCGACGTGGCGCACAAGGCGGCCGCGTGGCAGCAGGTGGCGGAGTCCGTCGAGCTCGGCCTCGAGGAATCGGCTCTGGTGGCGCGCGCGTTCAACCAGGCCGAGCACGCGGACCTGCTCGCGCCGTTCGCGGAGCGGTACTTCCGGCAGCTGCCCGCTATCTGGGCGAACCGGGAGGACATGCTGCGCGTGCTGCTTGGTCGCGACCTGTTCCCGTACACTGCCGCCGGACCGCAGCTGCTCAGCCGGATCGGCGAGTTCCTGGCGCAGCCGGACCTCGACCCGTCGCTGAGCCGGGCCCTGATCGAGGGCCGCGACGTCGTCGAGAAGGCGCTGCGATCTCGGGCGCTGCCCGACTAGCCCGGCTATCGGCTGCGGTACGCCTGCCAGCGCGGTGCGCGGGTGGCGGCCTGCGGTACCCGCGGGTGCCCCATGCCGCCAGCCATGACCCGCCGGGCTGGTTTCGACGACGGAGAACGGACAGGTCCATGCGGATCGCCGAGATCACCAGGGCCGAGACGGCCGAACGCGCGCGCTTGCTGGACGTGCATTCCTACGAAGTGACACTCGACCTGACAGCCGGGGCCGAGGTGTTCGGCTCCAGGTCGGTGATCAGGTTCGGCTGTGCACGGCCCGGCGCCGACACGGCGACCTACGCCGACCTCGTCGCCGACACGGTGCACGAGATCACCCTGAACGGCGAGCCACTCGACCCAGCGGCGGCCTGCGCCGACGGCAGGATCGCGCTCACCGGACTGGCCGAAGAGAACGAGCTGACGGTTGTCGCCGACTGCCGGTACTCACGCGACGGCACCGGCCTGCACCGCGCCGTCGACCCCGCCGACCAGAGGGTCTACGCGTACACCAAGTTCGAGCCTGCCTACGCCCGGACCGTGTACGCGAACTTCGAGCAGCCCGACCTCAAGGCCAGCTTCACGATCTCGGTCATCGCGCCCGCGCACTGGACCGTCCTGTCAAACGAGCCCGTGGCCGACACGGCGCCGGCCGCCGCCGGCGACGGCGACAGCGACAGCGGCAGCGGCAGCGGCAGTGCGACGGTGTGGCGGTTCTGGCCGACGCCGCCGCTGCCGACGTACCTGTTCGCGGTGGCTGCGGGGGAATACCACGTCGTGCGCGGCACGCACACGACGCCGCGTGGTCAGGTGATCCCGCTGGGCCTGGCCTGCCGCGCGTCACTGGCCGAGCACCTGGACGCGGAAGACATCCTCGACACGACGAGGCGAGGCCTCGACTACTACCCGCGGCTGTTCGAGACCGACTACCCGTTCGCCAAGTACGACCAGGTGTTCGTGCCCGAGTACAGCGTCGGCGCCACCGAGAACGCCGGTTGCGTCGTGTTCTCCGACCGGCTGCTGTTCCGCTCCAGGGTGCCCGACAGCGCCAACGAGCTGCGGGCCACCGTGATCCTGCACGAGATGGCGCACATGTGGTTCGGCGACCTGGTCACCATGCGGTGGTGGGACGACCTGTGGCTGAACGAGTCGTTCGCCGAGTTCGCCGCCGCGGAGGCCGCGGCAGAGGCAACCCGATACACCGGCGCCTGGGCGACGTTCGCCGGCGGCCGGAAGGCGTGGGGCTATCACCAGGACCGGCTGCCGTCCACCCACCCGGTCGCGGCCGAAGTAGAGACGCTGACCGAGGCGATCGCGAACTTCGACGGGATCAGCTACGCCAAGGGCGCCTCGGTGCTCCGGCAGCTTCTCGCCAGGATCGGCCGCGAGAGCTTCTTCGACGGCGTCCGCGCCTACTTCGGCGGTCACGCCTGGGCCAACGCCACCCTCGCCGACTGGCTGGCGGAGCTGGAGGCCAGTTCCGGCACCAGTCTGACCGGCTGGGCGAAGGCCTGGCTGCAGACTGCCGGGCCGAGCACCCTGCGCGCCGACGTCACCGTGGACGACTCCGGCGCGCTCACGGACGTCGCGGTGGTCCAGGCCGCGCCGGCAGCACACCCCGCGCTGCGGCCGCACCGGATCGCGATCGGCCTGTACAACGCCGCCGCCGACGGCGTGCTCACCCGCAGCAGCCAGGTCGGCGCCGACGTCGAGGGCGCACGCACGGAGATCCCGGCGCTCGCCGGGCAGCCGCAGCCCGACCTGATCCTGCCTAATGACGGGGACCTCACGTACGCGATCCTGCGGTTCGACGAGCGGTCGCTGCGCACGCTGACGACCTCGATCGGCAGGCTCGCCGACCCGCTGGCTCGCGCGGTCTGCTGGACCTCGATCGCGGACATGGTGAGCCAGGCGGAGCTGCCGGTCGCCGAGTTCGTCGCCATGGTGGCGAGCGCGCTGCCGACCGAGCCGTCCACCGCCGCCGCGCAGAATCTGCTGGGAACAACGCGGGACCTGCTGCGCACGCTGGCCGCCCCGGCGGTCGCCGAGTCTGGCGGGCGGCAGCTAGCCGCCGCAGCCGCGCGGCTGCTGGCGGATGCCGAGCCAGGCAGCGACCTGCAGCTCGTCTGGGCCGAGCTGGTGAGCTGGACCGCCACCGCGCCCGACCAGCTCGATCTCGTCGCCGGGCTGCTTGACGGCAGCACCGCCCCGCCTGGCCTGGCCATCGGCTCCGAGCTGCGGTGGTCCCTGCTGGGCCGGCTCGCCGCGGCCGGGCGAACCGGAGACCGGGCCATCAACGCCGAGCTAGCGCGCGATCACACCGACGCCGGCGCGAGGAACGCGGCCGCGTGCCGGGCCGCCATCGGCGACCCCGGTCACAAGGCCGCCGCCTGGCGCGTGCTGACAGACCCGGCCGGTATCGCGATCGACCTGCTTCGGTCGGTGGCCGCCGCGTTCTACCAGCCGGCCCAGGCCGAGCTGCTGGCTCCGTACGCGGAGCGCTACTTCGAGGTGCTGCCGGAGCTGTGGCAGCGCAGCGGCGGCCACCTCCGGGTGGCTCGGGGCAACGCGCTGTTCCCGGTCACGGCCACGGGTCCCGCGCTCATCGATCGGATCGACGCCTTCCTGGCCGCGGAACCCCGCGATCCCGGCCTCGCTCGCGTCCTGATCGAGCACCGCGACCAGGTGGAGCGGGCGGTGCGGTCCAGAGCCCTGTGATCGCTGGTGACGAGGTTCGAAGAAGGGAACGGGGTGACTTGAGGCGAGTCATCCCGGTCCGGCCGCGGCCGCGCCGGCCAGTCTTAACCGAAGTTCTGACCTGCGAGGAGTCCGTTGCGTTAACGTCTTGCAACAGTGTGTAGCCATTGAAACTTTGATAACGCAGCGGTCACGGTCGACCGTGCAGCATGATGGGACCAGTGCACACCGGGCAGAGACGCCGCATCAGTCTCAGGAGTAACAGTCGGGATGACATCGGGATGGCCAGAGGACCGCCGCGATCTGCGCTGGCCCTCGGGTGAGAACGACGACGACACCGCAGCAGAGGCTCGCGCCCGAGGGCGCCTCGCCACCCAGACCGGTCCGCAGGCTCCGGTCTCGCACGACGCCGGCGGCCTTGGCGCCGCGCACCCGAGCGGTCCGCTGCCGACCGGGTCACTGCCCCATCCGAGCGGACCGCTGCCCGTCGGACCCATGCCGCCGTCGTCGCGCGGTCGGTTCGGGCGGGGCCGGTCCCGCGACGACCAGGTCGAGGTCGCTCCGTCCGACGCTGACTACGACTGGATTCGCTATCTCGGCGAGGCGGGCCCGGCGCAGGGGGCAGCGCCGAGCGGTCGCGGTCCGGCCGGCGCCGGGCGCCAGGACCGCCAGGCCGATCCGAGCCCGCGCGCCGCAAGCCGGCCGGCTGTCACCGACCGGCCAGCTGTCACCAACTGGCCAGCCGCCACCGACCGGCCGGCTGTCACCGACCGGCCAGCCGTCGCAGACTGGCCAGTGACAACGAATCGGCCGGGTACCGACGGGCCAGCCGTCACGGGTCGGCATGTCACTCATCGGCGCGTGCCGGACTCGTCGATCACGGACTCGTCCATCACCGACCCGTCGATCACCGGTCGGCCCGGTGCTGTGGGTCGGCATGTCACTCATCGGCGCGTGCCGGACTCATCGATCCCGGACTCGTCGATCACGGACTCGTCTATCACGGACCCGTCGATCACCGGTCGGCCCGGTGCTGTGGGTCGGCATGTCACCCACCGGCGAGTTACCGACCCGTCTGTCACCGACCGGCCAGATGTTTCTGGCTGGCCTGTCGCTGACCGGCCGGTCTCCGACCGGCCGGATGTCACCGGCCGGCAAGTCAGCGACCGGCGTGTCAGCCATCGGCGCAGTAATGATCAGCCGGGGCGAGCCGACGGTGCGCCGCGGCAGGCCGCCGGGCCAGGTGCCGCGACGGCGTTCGTGCCCCCTACTCCCAGCCGAGAGCGGCCGGGACGGGCTCAGTCCGACTCCGCTTCGGGGCCGTGGCCGACCGAACGCGGCTGGTCACCCAGCCGTCGGCCGGAGACTGCCCCGCGCGGCGCGGACGCGCTCACGAGGCCGGTCGGCGGCCCATCCGCACGTCCAGCCGAGCGTCCCTTCGTCCGTCCGGACGAACGGCCAGCCGCGCGGGAGCCCGAGCGCTCCTCCGGCGGGCCGTGGGCGGCCGACGGCTGGCCACGGAGGCCAGGCCAGACCGGCCCAGCCCGCCGGGGGCTGATGGCAGCGATCGACACCGGCCCGAAGACAGCCCGTTCCCCTCTCGATCCAGACGAGCAGAGCCTGCGCGGACGTCGGGGCGCGCGTCGGCAGCCGCGGCTCGCGAACGCCGGCCCGCCGGACGAGAGCGGCCCGATCCAGACGATCGCCAGGGACCCGGCTGTCGCCGCTGCGCCCGCGCTGACGAAGCGCGCTGCGCGGGCCAGGGCCAGGCGTCGGCACCGCACGCTGCTGCGGGTGATCGGCCTGGTAGTCGCCGTCGCCATCGTGCCTGCCACCGCGGCCGCCGTGCTGCGCAGCGGCCTGCTGCGCTCGGGCGGCCCCCAGCATACGATCTCCATCCCGGCCAAGTTGCTCGGCTACACCGAGGAACCCGCGCTCGCGAAGGGGATGAACGCCCCGGCGCTGCGGGCGGACATCGTCAAGAAGGGCAACGGCGAGGCTAGCCACGTCGTCGACGGGGTCTACGAGGACAACGCCAGCACCGGAACCAAGTCCAGCCCGCTGATCATCCTGTTCATCGGGGGTAACCTGTCCGGCTCGGCTACTTCGTTCATCGCCAGTTTCACGGGCATGGTGCCGGGCGCGTTCGCGACGAACGCGGGCAAGCTGGGCGGTCAGGCCGCCTGCGTGCCGGGGACCGCGGGGCGCCCGGCCGAGTGTGCCTGGGCTGACAACGACACGTTCGGGTTGTTCGCGTCGCCGACACTGAGTGCCTCCGCGCTCGGGGCGGAGCTGCGCGCGATGCGGCCGCTGGTGGAGCACCTGCACAAGAGCGCCTGAGGTTCGGATCCTGGCTCGTCGGCGTTCGTCGTTGCGGAGTGCAGTTCGCTGGCGCTCGGCGCGGCATGGTCGGGAGAGTCAGCGTGGTCTATCCAGGTACGGGTCGCTGCTGCCCCTGCCGGCGTCGTCGTGCAGCGGCGGCGTCGTCTCAGGCCGTCGGCGTCGGGTCGGCCGGATCGACGGGATCGGCGGAGGTGGTGGCCGGGTCGGCGGAGGCGATGGCCGGGTCGGCGGAGGCGATGGCCGGGTCGGCGGAGGTGATGGCCGGGAGGGCGAGCCCCGGCGATACAGGCTGTAGCTTCCGCAGCGACAGCCGGACGATCGCAATCGTCACGGCGCCCACGAGTGCGGCGAGTCCGAGAATCTGAGCGCCCAGGAGCTGCGTGTCGATCGGAACCACGGACGCGACGTCTGCCGCGGGCACCACCGACCGCGACCTGGCCGGTGAGGACCCCGTAGATCCGCTGCTAGAACTCGGGGCGACGGTGGGGAACAGGTCAGCAGGGTTCTCCGCAGACACCCCGGTACCCGGCAGCGGCGGGAGCGATTGCAGCGGCACGACCGAGTCCCCCGATGAGTTGCTCAGGCCGGGCGTATTCGGCGCCACGACGATGTCGGTTGCGTCGGCCGAGTAAGACGACGCTCCGCTCGCGCTCACGCGCGCCGTGAGCTCTATGTCGGTGTAGAGAGGGGCGCTGGACGACACCGGAATGGACGCGAGCAGCTCGTACGCATCGCCGAGCGGCAGGCTAGCGATCGTGCAGCTGGAGCCGCTCGCGGACGGGCAGATCGTGAAGCTCGGGTTGCTGAGATAGCTGGCCGCGTGGACGCTAGCACCGACGGTGACGGCGCTGGTTCCGGCAGTCAGCGCCCACACCCAGACAACGAAGCTCGCGTTGTCGCCGGCCAGCACGTCTCCGTCAGTTGGGTACGGCTCGACGAGGTCGCACAGCTGCGGAGTCGGCGCAGCACTGCTCGCTGAGGCGCTCGGCTGCGGCGTCGGGCTTGGTGTCGCGCTCGGGCTCGGAGTCGTACTGGGGCTTGGCGTTGCGCTCGCGCTCGGGCTCGTGGTGCCCGACGGCGCCGGGCTGGGGCTTGACGAGGCGGTCGACGCAGAGGGTGTCGGCGACGCCGTACTGGGGCTCGCGGTCGGCGTAGGGCTGGAGGTCGGCGTCGTGCTGGCGGTCGGCGTACTGCTGGCGGTTGGCGTGGCACTCGGCGAGGGCGAGGCACTGGGCGATGAAGAGTCGCTCGGGCTCAAGGTCACCGCTCCGCTCGCGGCTGACTGCGTGCGCAAGGCTGCGGTCAGGACGGTCGACGTGGTCGGTGGCGAGCCGCAGGTGGCGCTGGCATTAGCAGCGGGCGCGCGAACGACGACGGCGGCGACTAGCAGCACTGCGGCACCGAAGGACGCAAGAGCGATGGCCGCGCCTAGCGCGACTGGCTTGAGAAGCAGCGCCCTCACGTACATCCTCGCTTCAGTTAGCGTGTCCGATCGGCCCGGAGCGCCTCACCATTGTTCGCCACACTACCCGCGGTTTGCTGAGCCGCTTTGTGCGTCGCTTGTTCGCTACCAAAGCTTCATGATCGCTTAGTCTGGCGCCGGCCTGCTAGTTGCTCTGGACTTGCCGAACGCCAATCGGGAGGCGCCAGCAGGCGGCGCTGCTCGGGTAATGCCCCTAACGCACGGCAGTTATGCGGTCACCATCTGAGGTGGCGTTTCGGACCGCCACTCGTCGCGTATTGCTGGGCGATGTTCTGCACCGCTCGGAGCCCGGTGGGCCGTCGGCTGGTGTCCGGTCGGCCGGTGGTCCGGCTGGAGCCGTCGGGCTGACCCGAACGTGGCAGCGGTCTCTCGTGTATGCTCGGCTGGCGCGGTGGGAGCGCTGCCGGATACCCGGAGCGCGGCTACGCCCACGCCCCCTTAGCTCAGTCGGCAGAGCGTCTCCATGGTAAGGAGAAGGTCTACGGTTCGATTCCGTAAGGGGGCTCCAGCTCAGAGGCCTAATGGGATCTTGCTGACAGTTCGCTGGGGGACAATCCGGGGGACTATTGGCCGGATTCGCTGCCATGATTCGCCCTGGTCGTTGTCGGTCAGGGCTCACTCATTTGGGCTACCAGAACGCCACGGTGAACATCGTCAGCGGGCGGTTGGGCTTGCAGTCCGGGCGTAGCGGCCGGTTGTACGGCACGGCACAGGCGCGCGCAGGCGCAAAGGTCAACGGCGGAATCATCCTGATCGGATGATTCGGTTCTCCGTTCATGCCAGTTACGGTGAGTATCGACGCTGCCAGCTCCTCGTAGCACGGAGACCTTCCATGTGCCGTCGAGCGTATTGTCAGATATGCCGGATCGAGGCGAGTACCGGTGCTATATGCGCAGCTCAGTGCCCTGAAAGTGTCCGCATCGTCACTAGATTCGGTTCTCGGCCATATCGAGACCGAGATTCGGACTGCGATTGAGCGCCGGGGCGGCAGCCGCGGAACGTCGCTGCAGGCGAACACCGCGTCTGGAGAGGTGGTGCTGGAGTCGTTCTGGGACTCGGGCAAGGCGATGCAGGAGTCTGCTGCCACCGGCGTGCTTACAAAGCACAGTTTGACCGGTGGCGCTGAATCCGCGGTGGTGACCGAGAACTACCGACTCGCCGCGTTCGAGCATCACGGGGGTGCGCAGACCGGGGCTGCAGTACAGATCACGCGTCTGAGCGCCGAGCCGTCCGCTCTTGATGACGCAATCGAGGTATTCGGTGACACGGTCGTGCCCGCGCTGGCAGACATGGAAGGCTTCCTCAGCGCAATGCTGCTTGCCGACCGGGATTCGGGCCGCACCATCATCCAGTCTGTCTGGCTTGACACCGCGGTGCTCCGTGCGGGTCGGGGAGCCCCGGCTATCCAGGCCGAGGCAATGGCCACGGCAGGCTGCGCGATCCGGAGGACGGACAACTATGGTCTGCTCTACGACTCGGCGCAGCTGGGATGACTTCTTCTCGGACGCTTTTGGCCGCGCGTGGGTCCTGGCGAGCGTCTGCCCGCAGATGCGGGCACAGGAGCTGAGCGCAATCGGGGCCATGCCTCGACGAGGCCGGCTCGAGCAGGTGAGAGCGTCGCAGGAACCCGATTCGCCACCCGTCGGCTGCCAAGAAGGCCGACGTTTGAGCACCAGCTGTCGGCTCGAACCCAGTACCTGGTTCTGGCTGCCGAACGCGACCGAGAAAAGCCGATTGGCGGCAGTGAGGATCGTGCTCACGGACACGAACAGGCCAATGAGGGCGGGTCACCCTATACGGAGCCGGCGAGGCTGCGCACTCGATTCCGGCCACCAACCTCCGTACGCCGGCGTCGCAGGCTGTGCCCGGAGACGGGTTGTGCTGCTGAGCTGTCGGCTACCTGCTGGCTACCGCGAAGACCGGTTCCGTGACCGCGCGACGGTCGAGTTCGCGGTTGAGGGTGATGGCGGAGTTGATAAGCGCGAGGTGGGTGAAGGCCTGCGGGAAGTTGCCGAGCTGTCCGCCGGTGGAGTCGATCTCCTCGGAGAACAAGCCGAGGTGGTTGCCGTAGGTGAACATCTTCTCGAATACCAGGATGGCGTCGTCGAGCCGCCCGGCCCGGGCCAGCGCGTCGACGTACAGGAACGTGCAGAGCGAGAAGGTGCCTTCGTCGCCGTGCAGCCCGTCGGGTGAGGCGGCCGGGTTGTACCGGTAGACCAGACTGTCGGACACCAGCTCTTTGTTCATGGCGTCCAGGGTGGACAGCCACATCGGGTCGACGGGCGAGACGAAGCCCTCGACCGGCATGAGCAAGTTCGAGGAGTCCAGTACCTCGGTGCTGTAGTGCTGGGTAAAGGCCTTGACCTTGTCGTTCCACCCGCGGCTCATGATCTGGTTGTAGAGCCGGTCGCGCTCGACGACCCACTTGGCGACGTTGGCGGGCCGGCCGTGCCGCTCGGCGAGCTTGATCGCGCGGTCCAGCGCGACCCAGCACTGGAACCGGCCGTAGGTGAAGTCCTTCCGGCCGCCCCGGGTCTCCCAGACGCCCTCGTCGGGCTGGTCCCAGTTGTCGGCGACCCAGTCGATGATGCGGGTGAGCGCGAGCCAGCCCTGGTGCGCGATGGGCAGGCCCATTTCGTCGCCGGTGTAGATGGCGTCCGCCGCCTCGCCGTAGATGTCCAGCTGCAGCTGGTCGGCGGCGCCGTTCCCGATGCGAACCGGCCGGGAACCCCGCCAGCCCTCGAAGTGATCGAGGATCTCCTCGGTCAGGTCGGATGACCCGTCCACCCGGTACATGATCTTGATCGGGCCAGAGCCGTCGCGCCCGGCGCTCTCGGTCACCCTGTCGCGTAGCCACATGCCGAACCGGCCCGCCTCCTCCAGATAGCCCAGGTTCGACAGCGCGTGCATGGTCAGCGACCCGTCGCGGATCCAGGTGAACCGGTAGTCCCAGTTCCGCTCGCCGCCGGCCTGCTCGGGCAGCCCAAGCGTTGATGCCGCCACCGGCGCGCCGGTCGGCTCGTAGGTCATGAGCTTGAGGGTCATCGCAGAGCGGGTCACCATCTCTCGCCACCTGCCGGTGTAGTTGGACCGGGCCAGCCAGGACTTCCAGTACGCCGCGGTGTCGTCAGCGAGCTGCTGCAGCTCGGCGGGCTCGATCGCCCGCGGCTGGCCGCCCATCGACTCCAGCACCACGCCACGGCCGCTCTCGCCTTCCCGCATGGAAATGGTTCCGCGCAGCCCGTCACCGACCCGCTCGACCATGGCCCGGCCGTCGTGCGACGTGGGCCTACCTGCGGTGTGCAGGGTCAGCTCCATTCCGCCCGTGGTGCGGAACACCGCGCCCACGTCGGTGAGGTCCACTGTGTGGCTCGCCCGGCCGTAGTCGAACCGGGGCTGCACCTCCACCTGGAACTGCATGGTGCCCCGGGCCACCCGCAGGTACCGCACCAGCCGGTGCCGGTCGGTCGGCTTGCCCTCGATCACCGGCATGAAGTCCAGCACCTCGCCGACGCCGTCCGGTGTCATGAACCGCGTGATCAGCATCGCGGTGTTCGGGAAGTACAGCTGCTTCGACACGTAGCTGTCGGCCACGGGCGAGATCCGGAAATAGCCGCCCTTCTCCGCATCCAGCAGCGAGCAGAACACGCTCGGCGAGTCGAACCGCGGGCAGCAGAAGAAGTCGATCGTGCCTTCATTTGTCACCAGCGCCGCCGTCTGCAGGTCGCCGATCAGACCGTGATCACTAATGTCCGGATAGCGCTGATTGGTCTGCTGAGTTGTCATCCTTTCTCCCCCGTGCTCGCTGGTGATCACCTGCGTGTTGCCCTCAACCCAGTGAGATTCCCCGCCCGGCGACGGCGACCCATCAGCAAAGCGCCGTGGCAGCCTGCTGGCCGATCTTCTGCCTCGATCATCCAGTGCCCCGTGTCGTCGGGCTGCCACGGCTTCGGCAAGCGACAGCGCCGGCGCCTGTGACACCAAGCCTGGCTAGCGATGCGGGTTCCCGGATTGCTGACCGGCCGGCGCCTGGCGAGCCCGGTGAGCTGCTGGCCAGGCTCGCCGACCGGTTCCCAACGCCGCCCGGCCGCCATCAGCGACGGTACTAGTCGGGCAACGGGCGGGCGCACATTGAGGTCCGCGGCGGGACCCGGCCGGCAAACGGTCGGCTGGCGGGCGATGTCGAGGCCGCGCTTGCCGAGGTTGCAGCGGCAGCTCTACGCGCTCGGTGCCGATGTGTGCGGCCTCGGGCTGAGCTTGGCCCGCCGGAAGGAGCGTCAGGAGATAGTCAGCAGCTCCTGTTTGCCCCTTCTGGACTTGGCCTGGGCGATGGCGGATCGTCTTTGGGCAATGTCTGGGAGTCCGACGAGAAGATGACGGCGGCAGCGCGCCATCGCTCAGGCGCCGAGCAAGCGATTACCAGGATTCCCCGCAGAGGCAGTTCGAGACGCGGGCTGTCCGTCAGTTTGGTATGACCCGCCGCACGATCCCCAGGCCACATCTTTTAGGTAACGCATAACCCTGAGCTGCTAGCGTGCCGCTGCCCGACGTGTTCCGGGTCGGCCACCGGAATCTGACGAGGAACCTTTGGCGGCCAGCGTTCGGTCAGCGGTTGTGGCATGGCCCGGCTTGAACGGGCTGCCAGCCTGGCTGGGCATGCCTGCTCAGTTAGATGCCGTTGCCGGAGACCGTCATCGCGGAGTTCATGGTTACGGTGCAGACCGTGTCGTCGGCGCTGAGATCGGCGGCAGGGCAGCCATCCCACTCGGCAAAGCCGCCGCCGCCGCCGATCGTCAGCGTGACCACAGTCCCTGCTGTGTAGACAGCTGTCTGGCTGTTTGTGCCGGCCTGTGTCGTGACGTCGATGACGCCATCGCTGCTAGTCGCGGTCACGGGATAGTACTGCGTGTAAAACTCGCACTCCTGCCCGTAAATGGTGTTCACATAGTTGCATTCCTCCTCGCCCTCAGCGTCGACGGAGACGGTGAGCGCGTAGGAGGGATTGCTCTGTGTGCAGACCATGCTGATGGCATCGGTGCCGTTTCCTTGCGGCGTGTAGGTCACTTCCAGCGTGCCTGCGTTACTGCCACCGCTGGTATCGCACGGAGTCCCGATCAGTCCGTCAAGACTTGATGCGGCTGAGGCTCCTGCCGCTCCGTTGCAGACGTATGCCGTGTCACCGCTTCCGTCGGTGATCTCCGCGCCGCCATTCGCGCAGGCGGGTCCCGGTGCTATGGAGGTGACGGTCGCGCCGGTACCCGCCAGTCCCTGCTGTCCGGTCGCACCGGTCGGTCCCTGCGGTCCCTGCGGTCCCTGCTGTCCGGTGGCACCGGTTGCTCCCTGCGGCCCGGTGGCACCCGTCGCTCCCTGCGGCCCCTGCGGCCCGGTGGCGCCGGTCGCGCCTGTTGGCCCGGCCGGTCCTTGCTCGTTCCACTGCACCTCGGTGGTGCCCGACGGGCATACCGTGCCTGATGCGGGCACGTTCTGCAGCACGATGACGTGCGAGCCGTTGACCGCGGCGTTGGTGTAGCAGCCGGTGATCATGTTGCCGTTGACTGGCCCGGACGACGCCGAGGCCGCGAGCGCCGTGCCGCCGCCCGCCACTAACGCGACGGCTAAGCCTGCTGTCAGTAGTCCCATCCGTCTGTTCATTGCCGTTCTCCCTCCCGCAGAGCGGCCGCCAGCCG
>Ga0187783_10001466_pt1 | contig 17403 bp, 13 predicted proteins | sample 1015_SJ02_MP02_2_FD_132471 | JGI IMG/M metagenome (GOLD analysis project Ga0187783, IMG submission 132471) | Tropical peat soil microbial communities from peatlands in Department of Meta, Colombia - 1015_SJ02_MP02_20_MG | ecosystem: Environmental > Terrestrial > Soil > Wetlands > Peat | place...
CAAGTTCGCGCAGTACCTGTTCAATTGTCCGGAGTACCTCGAGTGCCTCTTCGGCGCCTTCAAGGTCGGGCTGGTCCCCGTGAACACCAACTACCGCTACAGCGACGAGGAGCTCGTGTACCTGTGGGACAACGCCGACGCCGTCGCCGTCGTCTTCCACGGCAAATTCACCGAGCGGATCGAGAGATTGCGCAGCCGGGTGCCGAAGGTGAGGACATGGATATGGGTGGACGACGCAACTTGCGATTGTCCGTCGTGGGCGATTCCCTACGAACAGGCGGCGGCCGCTTCCGACGGACGAGTCGAGCCCCCGTGGGGCCGCAGCGGCGACGACCTCTACATCCTTTATACAGGGGGCACTACCGGAATGCCGAAGGGCGTCATGTGGCGCCAAGACGACCTCTTCGTCCACTTGAACGCAGGGAACATGGTGAAGGTCCCCGAGGACGGCGGTCTCGAAGGTGTAAGAGAAACCCTCGCCGGCCCGGGACCGGTGCTCATTCCCGCTTGTCCGCTCATGCACGGGACCGGAGCGTTCACGTCCATGGGAGTCATCTCTGTGGCAGGGTGCGTGGTGCTTCTCACACAGAGGCATTTCGACCCGATCGAGCTTCTCGACACGATCGAATCTCGAAAGGCGAACGCCCTCGCCATCGTCGGTGACGCCTTCGCCAAGCCGATGCTCTCGGCTCTGGACGAACATCCCGGACGGTGGGATCTTTCGAGCCTCGTCGCCATCATCTCGTCAGGCGTCATGTGGAGCGAAGAGACCAAACGTGGCCTTCTTGAACACCATCGTTCGATGCTCCTCATCGACGCGTTCTCGTCCTCTGAAGCTCTGGGCATGGGAACCTCGGTCTCCAGCGCGGGCGGAGCGGAGCACACTGCGCACTTCACCTTGGGCGAACGCGTTCGAGTAATCGACCCGGACACCTGCGAGGACATCCCTGCGGGTTCGGGGCGACGCGGGGTCCTGGCACTCGCCGGCCGGAACCCTCTCGGCTACTACAAGGATCCTGACAAGTCCGAGAGCACGTTCCGCACCATCAACGGTGTTCGGTATTCCATCCCCGGCGATTGGGCTGAAATCGAGGACGACGGCTCGATACAGCTTCTCGGCCGCGGATCCGTGGTGATCAACACCGGCGGGGAAAAGGTCTTTCCGGAGGAAGTCGAAGAGGCCATCAAACGACATCCTGCTGTGCGCGACGCCGTCGTCGTCGGAATTCCGGACACGCGTTTCGGCGAGATGGTGACAGCGCTCGTCGAGCTGAAGGACAGAACGAGCTCCAATTCCCGGTCAGCTCTGTCCAACGACGGTGTCATTTCGGCGCCGACCGAAGACGACATCATCGAGTACGTGAAATCGGCGCTCGCAGGCTTCAAAGCGCCGAAGCGCGTGTTCTTCGTTGACTCCATCGGAAGAGCCCCGACGGGCAAGGTCGACTACGCGCGGCACAGGAGCGAGGCCGAGAAGTTCTTGGCTGAATCGGCCAAAGCGGGCACTTGACTCGAGCCTTCGGGCTCAACCTCTTCCGGCGTTGCGACCTTGGCAGCCGGACACCCTTTCCGGCGTCCAGCCTCCGGACTCAGCGGCTGCCGGCGACCGTTGCCGGCGTTCAGCCTTTGTTGGCGCCGTTCTCCCTGACGAAGTCGTTCACGGCGTAGTACGCGTCAATCGATTCGCCGGCGTCACCCCAGAACCCCTCTAGGACGTCGTACGCAATCGTTTGCTGCTCGACGTACCAATTGTTGACATCTGTGATCTCGAGCTCACCTCGTCCTGACGGTTCCAGCGTTTCGATGATCCGAAACACAGTCGGGTCGTACAAGTAGATACCGGTCACCGCGTATCCACTGGGAGGATCCTCGGGTTTTTCCACGATCCGAACGATCCTGTTCTGGGTGTCGAACTCCGGAACACCGAGATGGCGCAGATGGACCGGATCGTTCTCTTGGGTGAGCAGGATCCGAGCCCCCGTCCCCTGAGTGGCGAACCGGTCGACAGAGGTGCGGAAAGTTTGTTCGACGATGTTGTCAGCCAACATCACGAGCACGGGCTCGTCGTCTGCAAAGCGCTCCGCGAGGCCCAGCGCCTCGGCGATCCCGCCGGGTCGATCCTGGTACGCGTACTGGAGTCGGTCGATCCCGTAGTCGTGACCGTTGCCGAGAAGCCTGAGAAACTCGCCGGCATGGGTCCCGCCGGTAACGAGCATGATCTCGCCGATCCCGGCGAGAACCAGAGCCTCGATCGCATAGCTGATCATCGGCCGGTCGTAAATCGGAAGGAGGTGTTTGTTCGTGATGCGCGTCAGCGGGTGGAGCCTCGTCCCCGTCCCCCCCGCCAGTATGACGCCCTTCACGAAAACAAGAGCCTAGGAGTACCGGTTCGAAGACGCCAACGCACCGGGGTCGGCTGCTCGTATGACGGCGTCGCTGAACTTCGGCCATGCCGATTTCGCCCACGGGCCGAACTCGCGCTCACATAGAGCCGCGCATCCCAAGCCCGAAGAGGGGTCGACCCACAAAAAGCTGCCCGAACGCCCGAAGTGTCCGTAGGTCGCGGCGGAGTTGTTCTCGCCCGTCCAATGTGGCGCCTTCCGGTCGCGCAGTTCGAACCCGAGGCCCCAGTCACAAGGGTCATAGCTCCCAAATCCCGGCAGCACCCCTGCCAGGCCGGGGAAGGCCACGGCGGTCGCCGCGGAAAGGGTCGCCTGCGAGATCAAGCGCGGTCGCATCAGCTCACTCGTGAACGACAGCAGGTCATACATGTTCCCCTCCGCTCCGGAAGCTGGCGAGGCCCCGGACGGCAAATCGGTCGAGGACATGCCGAGCGGGTCGAGCACTCCCGCTTTGAGGTATTCGACGAACGGCATCGACGCCTTGTCGGACAAGAGAGCCGCGACCAGCTCGTATCCGGCGTTCGAGTAGATCCGTCGCCGGCCGGGCCTAGTCAATGGCGGACCGGCGTCCGGCCCGAGACCCGAGGCGTGTGCAAGCAGGTGGCGAAACGTGCTTCCGGGAGGCCCTGCTTCATCATCGAGAGCGAACGTCCCCTCCTCGACAGCCAAGAGACTCGCGTAGGCGACGAGGAGCTTCGACACCGACGCCCATTGGAAGACGCGCCTCGAATCTCCGTTCAACCAGACCTTGGGAGAGGACCCCGACAGCGACTTCACGACGCCGACAGCGGTGTCTCCGGCCGACCATCCCTTCGCGGTCTCGAGCACCGCGAGGACGTCGGAGTCAAGCGTCAAGGAATCGGCGAATACCGAGGGCAGAGCCGAGCGCGCCGATGACCACACCGATCACAGCGACTACGACGGCGGTCGCCGCGACTTCACCGGGTGGGATCCGCATGGCGTAGAACACGCTGCTGTTGTTGTGGCCGGCAAGGCTGTCCAAAAGAACGTGCAGTCCTATTACGACCATCGCAGCTACGACCGCGCCGACCACTCCTTGGACCACCCCTTCACACATGAACGGGACCCTGATGAACCAGTTCGTCGCCCCCACGAGCTTCATCACCGCAACTTCACGGCGGCGGGCGAAGATCGCCAAGCGGATCGTGTTCAGTATGAGCACCGAAGCCGAGAGGAGCAGGACCACCGCAAGCGCCAGGAACACCGCCTGGAGGATTCCCGTGACCGTCTCCATCGTGTGAATCTGCTTCTCGGGGTACTGGACGCTCAGCACACCTGGATAACTCCCGAATTGCTTCGCTATCAGCTGCGCCGAGTTGGGGTTGGTGAGAGTGCAGCGAAGCGAGGAGGGAGTGGTACCCACGCTGAGCGCCTGAAACGCGGTCGGGTCGATGACGGTACGGGCTTCGTTGTAGTCGTAGACCTGCGAGCGGTATAGGCAGTGCTTCACGTAAGGGAGCTGCACGAGCTGGTCGTCGATCCCTGACTGCTGGCTCGTCATCCGCGCCGGAGCGGGCGACGCGGCCTGCATGAAGACCTCCACGCCCACACCTCCGCGCCACTGCGCGGTGGCGTGCGCCACGCCCTGGCGCAACAACAACGAGACTCCCACGAGCGACAACGAGACTGCGACGGTGAGCACGGCCGCGATCGTCATCAGTCGATTGCGCCAGAGGTTCGACGCAGTCTCGCGAGCCACGTAGTCGACGGACACGGGCATCTCAGCGCTCTCCCCGCTCAAGTCCCATAGCCGTACACTCCTCGCGCTTGGTCGCGCACCATGGCCCCGTGGTCGAGCTCGATCACCCTGCGTCGCATCTGGTCGACGATGCTCGCGTCGTGTGTTGCGGCCACCACCGTGGTCCCGGTCCTGTTGATCCTGTCGAGAAGCCGCATGATGCCCTGGCTCGTGGCGGGGTCGAGGTTCCCCGTCGGCTCGTCTGCGAGAAGGATGAGCGGCCTGTTGACGAACGCTCTGGCGATCGCGACTCGCTGCTGCTCTCCGCCTGATAGCTCGTGCGGCAGGTTGTCGCGCTTCTTCGCCAAGCCGACGAGATCGAGGACCTGCGGGACCTGGTTCGCGACGACGTGCTTGGGCCTTCCGATCACCTCGAGGGCGAACGCCACGTTCTCGAAGACGGATTTGTTGGGCAGCAAGCGGAAGTCCTGGAACACGCAGCCGATGTTCCGCCTGAGATAGGGGATCCGCCAGTGGCTCAGATGCCCGATCTGACGGCCCGCGACCCATATACGACCGGAGTCCGGGATCTCGTCGCGCAGCAGCAAGCGGATGAAGGTCGTCTTGCCCGAACCCGATGGACCGACCAGGAAGACGAACTCTCCCTTGTCGATCTCACACGACATCTCGTGCAACGCGACCGTAGAGGCTTTGTATGTCTTTGTAACGTTCTCGAAGGTGATCATCGAGTCGGAGGTCTCGGCGGTACTGCTCCCCGCCACCCACCGGTCGTCCGGTCGATCGGGGGGGCGCTCGAGGGTTGGTACACGGTAGCAGGCACCGTCTGGACAGCCCAGGCATACGCCGTACGCTGGGATGTCGCGCGTGCCGAGTCGGCGGGACGAAGAGAGCTCACTGTCAGTGACCGGATGGCGTTAGTTCGTGGTCCCGCGCTGACGCCGTAGCTCGGCTTCGATGAACCGGTCGATGTCCCCGTCGAGAACGGCGTCGACGTTCCCGGTCTCCTCCCCGCTTCGCAGATCCTTGACCAGCTGGTACGGAGCCATCACATACGACCTGATCTGGTTCCCCCAGCCGACGTCGACCTGAGGGCCCGAGAGCGACTCGAGCTCTGCTCTTCGTTCGGCTCGGTTGAGCTCCGCGAGCTTCGCCGCCAGAATCTGCATGGCTCTCGCCTTGTTCTGGTGCTGGCTGCGTTCGTTCTGACACGACACGACGATCCCGGTCGGGATGTGTGTGATCCGCACGGCGGAGTCGGTCTTGTTCACGTGCTGGCCCCCAGCCCCCGACGAACGGTATGTGTCGATCCGGAGATCCTTCTCGTCGATCGAGACCTCGTCCCCGGCGTCCTCGATGAAGGGGGTGACTTCCACCGATGCGAAGCTCGTCTGGCGACGGTGCTGGGAGTCGAACGGCGACATCCGCACCAGTCGGTGTACTCCTCGCTCGGCAGCGAGAAGCCCGTACGCGAAACGTCCTTTGACGATGAACGTGGCCGATAAAAGCCCCGCTTCCTGACCCTCGGTCGTCTCGTCCACTTCGACGGAGAACCCCTTGCGCTCGGCCCAACGCAGGTACATCCGAAGCAGCATCTCGGTCCAGTCCTGCGCGTCGGTGCCGCCTGCCCCTGCGTGAAGTTCGGCGATCGCGTCGCCGGAGTCGTACTCACCGCTGAAGAGCGAACGCAGCTCGAGCTCGTCGACCTTCCGGACGAGGTCGTCGATGGACTGGGCCAGCTCGAAAGCCACCGACGAGTCGCGCTCTTCGACCATTAGCTCGTAAAGCACCTCCGCGTCCGACAAGCGCGCGTCCAGGTCTTCGAGCAGCGTGATGTCGTCGACGACGGCGCCGAGCTCGGAGGTGACTGCGCGCGCGACGTCGGGGTCGTCCCAAAGATCCGGACGCGAAGCCTCTTTTTCGAGCTCGGTGCGTCGGGCGCGCATCGAGTCCAAACCCAGGTAGCGCTCGGCTTCTCCTAGCCGGAACCGCAAGGTTGCAAGCTCCGCTCGGAAATCACGCGAACTGTCAGATCCCGAAGCCTCAGCCAAGTCCCGCTCCGTGCCCAATTCCCCGTCGAGCTGCGTCGGCGGCGTCTAAGCCGAACCGTGGCATAGCTTGTACTTCTTCCCCGAGCCACACCAGCACGGCTGGTTGCGCCCGAGCTTTTCGGTCGACGCTTTGACGAGCGGGGCTTGGGTCTCGAAGTCATCCATCTCGTCACTTGCCGGACCACCGCCGTTCGCGGCACGAGCAGCGCTCATCGAATGGCTCCCGTTCCCGACGTCGCCAGCGGCGGCCTGTCCGGGAATTTGAGCCTGAGCGGGGAGGCTGGCCGGTGCCATGTCGTCTCCACCGGGTCCGGTCTCGCGGAACATCTCGAGGAGACCGTTGCTGCGAACCGGGTCTTCGGCTGCCACGTAGCTCGCCTTCGAAAGATCCGGCTCAGCAGCGGGCTCGGCTATCACCTGGACGTGAAGGACGTATCGCAGATAGTCGTCGTCGATCGCCTCGACCATCTGACCGAACATCTCGAAGCCCTCGCGTTGCCAGGCAACGAGCGGGTCCTGCTGGCCCATGGCGCGAAGGTTGATGCCCTCACGGAGGTAGTCCATCTCGGCCAAGTGATCGCGCCACCTTTGGTCGATGATCTGCAGCATCACCTCCCGCTCGATCTCGCGCGCCTGCTCGGAGCCGCCCGGGAAGCTCTCGTCTCGGGCCTGGTAGTAGTCGAGCGCTTCGGCGAGAACGCTCTCGGTGATCTGCGCGGTCGAGACCGCTTCGCTCAAGTCGTCGACGGTGAACGACGTCGGGTAGTACTGCTCGAGCTCCTTCAAGAGGCTCTCGAGATCCCACTCCTCGGAGTACTCCGAGGGACACGACGAATTCACGAGCTCGTCGACGGTGTTCTCGATCTGTTCCTCAGTCCGTTCTACTAGTTCTTGACCGTCGATCACTTGGAGACGCTGGGCGTAGATGACTTTGCGCTGGTTGTTGAGCACCTCGTCGTATTTGAGAACGTCCTTGCGGACCTCGGCGTTGCGGCCTTCGACGGTGTTCTGGGCCCTTTCGATCGCCCGCGAAACCATCTTCGCCTCGATCGGCACGTCTTCGGGTAGGGCCCGGCTCATCACCCACTGCATCGCTCCGGTGGCGAAGAGCCTCATGAGCTCGTCTTCGAGGGAGAGGAAGAACCGGCTCTGCCCGGGGTCGCCCTGGCGCCCGGAGCGACCGCGCAGCTGGTTGTCGATACGCCGGCTCTCGTGGCGCTCGCTGCCTAGTACGTACAGCCCTCCGAGCTCGCGGACCCGGTCGCCCTCTTCCTCGCACTTCTTCTCGAAGGATTCGAGGAGCTTTTCGTACTCCGCGTATCCCTCGTCGGTGTCGAGGTCCAAACCGGAAGCGATCGCCTCGTGCCTCGCCAGGCCTTCGGGGTTCCCACCGAGAAGGATGTCGACGCCGCGTCCGGCCATGTTGGTCGCCACGGTCACGGCTCCTAGGCGACCTGCCTGGACGACGATCTCGGCTTCGCGTGCGTGCTGTTTCGCGTTCAGGACCTGGTGACCAATTCCTCGCCGGTCGAGCAAGCTCGACAGGTGCTCAGACTTGGCGACAGAGGCAGTACCGACGAGAACGGGCTGTCCTTTTTCGTAGCGCTCGACGATGTCGTCCACCACCGCAGCGAACTTGGCGTCCTCGGACTTGTAGATCAGGTCCGGGTGGTCCTCGCGGACCATCGGGACGTTCGTGGGAATAGGCACGACGGGCATGTCGTACGTGTTCGCAAACTCCGCGGCTTCCGTCTCCGCGGTACCTGTCATACCCGAGAGCTTTTCGTACAGGCGAAAGAAGTTCTGCAGGGTGACGGTCGCCCAGGTGTGGTTCTCCTCTTTGATACGCACGCGTTCTTTGGCCTCGACCGCCTGATGTAGCCCGTCCGACCAGCGCCGTCCCTCGAGGGTGCGACCGGTGAACTCGTCGACGATCTTCACCTCCCCACCGGCCACCAGGTAGTCCTTGTCGCGGTGGTAGAGCTCTTTCGCACGTAGCGCCTGGGTCAGTTGATGCACGTAATTGATCGAAACGACGTCGTAGAGGTTGTCGACCCCGACCTGACGCTCGACCTTTGCGATTCCAGATTCGGTGGGTACGACGATCCGCTTCTCTTCGTCGACCTCGTAGTCCTCGTCACGCCGCAACGTCCGCGCCACTCCTGCGAACTGGTAATAGAGCTTGGCAGACTCGTCGGCAGGGCCCGAGATGATGAGCGGTGTCCGAGCCTCGTCGATGAGGATCGAGTCGACCTCGTCGACGATGGCGAATACATGGCCCCGTTGCACCATCGAGTCGCGCGAGCGCGCCATGTTGTCGCGCAGGTAGTCGAAGCCGAGCTCCGTGTTCGTCCCGTAGGTGACGTCGCAGGCGTATGCGTCGCGCTTGTCGGCGAAATCAGGGATGTCGGGACTCACCCGTCCGACGGTGATACCAAGAAATCTGTGGACCTGGCCCATCCATTCGGCGTCTCGGCCCGCCAGGTAGTCGTTGACCGTCACGACATGCACACCGCGGCCGGCGAGGGCGTTCAGGTACACCGGTAACGTGGACACGAGGGTTTTCCCCTCACCGGTCTTCATCTCGGCGATCCAGCCGAAATGAAGGGCCATTCCACCCATCAGCTGGACGTCGAAGTGCCGCTGATTGAGCGTGCGAATTGCCGCTTCGCGTACGGTCGCGAACGCGTCTATGAGCAGATCGTCGAGGTTTGCGCCGTTGTCCAGTCTCTCCCTGAACTGGTTCGTCCGACGCTGCAGGTCGTCGTCTGAGAGTGCCTCCATCTCCGGCTCGAGCTCGTTTATGAGTGGAACGAGCTCGGCGAGTCGACGGACCTTCTTGCCTTCGCCGGCTTTGAGTACGCGGGTGAAAACGCTCATGGAAATACCAGTCTACTGTCGGGTGCCCCTCCGACCCGGCCGTCGGAAAAGGGACAACGACCAGCTCCAGGCCCTCTGACCTCTAAGCTCGCCCGCCTGTGAGTGCCCCCCTACTCCTGAGCGTCGTCGTGCCGACGCACAATCGCGCTCAGGACCTCGCTGTTGCCGTCCGCTCAGTTCTGGAACAACAAGTCGAGCATCTCGAGGTCGTCGTGGTCGATGACGGGTCGTCCGACGACACGGCGGAGGTGCTCGACCGTCTCTGTGACACCGACAAACGGATCCGCGTCGTCCGAAACGACGTCGCAGAGGGCCCGTGCGTTGCGCGCAACCTGGGCCTCGACGCGGCGGAAGGAGAGTTGGTCGCTACGTGCGACGACGACGACAAGTGGTTGGACGGAGCCGGGCGCACGATGGTGGAGTTCATGTCCGAGAATCCGGCGGTAGGCGCCGCGTCGTCGTGGCACGAAGTCGTCCACGGCAGCCGGAACGTCACCTTCCGAGGCCCGATCGACTACAGCGCACGCATTCTTCTTTGGGTCAACGTGGTCGCAATCCCCTTCATCGTGATGAGGCGAAGCGCCTTTGCGGTAGACCCCCGTTACGACCCGTCCTTCGCGGGCGGCGAAGACTGGGAACTGTGTCTCCGTTGCGCGCTCGAACAGCCCATTCGCTCGGTCCCCGCCCCTTTGTACTCGTATGTCCAACGTGGCTCTGGACGTGTCACGAGTGACAAGACCATGCCGCGTCGCGTCCGACAAGCTTTCGTGGAAAAACACGGAGAGCAGATGTCGAGGACTTGCATCGCCTACCACAAGGCCGTGGGAGATCTTGCGGCTGACGGCCGCTCCTACATGCTGCGCGAGATGGCCGAAGGAGTTCGACGGTCACCTTCAAACACCGCCGCGGCGATGGGCGCGGCGTCGTTTCTCAGTACCGCGATGATCGCCGCGCGCGTTGGCGTTCGGCGTGGGGACCCTGGACTTGCTGCTCGCGTCATGACGCGTCTGATCGACCGCTGAATCCGTGACGGCGTGGTTGTGACCTTCCGACCAGCTTGCCTTTGAGCCGTTCGACCTGGTGCTCGAGCTTGTCCACCACCCTGTCCACGCTGGTCGCAGGATCTCTTGCCGACGCTTTCGCCCGCAATGTGTGCCCGTGCCCGTCGATCTTCACCTCGCAGACGTTTCGAGATCCCAGGGGAGCCTTGGGGTCGTCGCTGAAGCGGACTTCGGCGTGTTCCAGGACCGGTGTCAACTTGCCGAGCTTGCCGATCTTCGACTCGGCGAGCGCGCGGACATCTTCAGGCACCGTCCTGGCGCCGCTCACGAGGGTGACCTCCACGAAGCACCTCCCTTTCGCACGAGGGGAGCGTTTCCGACCACTTGCGAAGCTGGCCGAAAGTGGGCCGTACCCGGCTGACCTGGTCTTTGACCCCACACTCGCCTGCTGAGGAGTTCACGTCCATGCGTCGGTGGCAGGTTTTAAGGCCGGCCCTTCGACACATAAAGGGACCGCTTGCCTCCTTCTCCTTCGGGCGCCGACGGCCGGCACCTCGACGGGCAGGGCTTACTCCTAAGCCGCACCATGCTCAGCAACCAAAAGTTGCCTTACGTGGGTCGTTTTGCCTGCGGCTGGCTTCGACTTGCAACCACAGACCCGGGCACGGCCCACGCACCAATCGTATGCCCTAGCCCTCTTTCAGGCCTGGCGAAGGCGCACACTTTCAGGCCTGGCGAAGACGCACACTTTCAGGCCTGGCGAAGACGCACCTTCAAATCCTCGAGGACGGGGACCGGACCTGGGTCTATGCCCTCGCGTTCTGCCAGATGCAGCGAGACGAAGTCACCGATGAGGATCAAGTCCAAGAGCTGGGCGAGATCCCCCTCACCCTGGGCATGCACGTCGATGACATCGGCGACCACTTCGGCCATCCACTCCCTTACGAGGTCGAAGCGCCTCACCACTTGGGGGTGCTCGGCGTCGTGTCGCAAGTTCACGAGCGTGGTCACCTGCCTCGTGACGTCTCCGTTCTGCCCCCAGCCCGCGATCTCGTTGTGACACAACTCGGGATACGCGGCCCAGAACGCGGGAGTCTTCGCGTTCTCGTTTATCTGGGTTTTCCAGCGCAGCGCGGCGGTGGCTCCGATCGATTGGGCCGCATGCACGAGGGGGATCGTCCTTCCGATCCGAGCGGCGATCTGTTCGGCTTCGTTACCCGGCCTCGTGAGTTCGTCGCGCCTCAATTGCAGCTGACGCACCGCGAGTCGAACCCATTCGGACGCTCCCGGGAACAGCCCCACCTCTTCGAGCACGACCAAGGGCGGGATCGCCATCCAGCCGAGGGCCGCTCTGGGTTGCGGAATCCCGGCGGGCACCTCTACGAGCGGAGCTCCGTGCTCCTCCGCCAACCGCCGCAACTCTCCGCCCGAGGTCACCGTCACGACCTTTGCACCGTGTTCGAATGCTTCGCCCGCCGACTCGACGATCTCCTCGGTGTCGCCCGAGAAGGACATCGCAAATACAAGTGAGCCTGGGCCGACGAAGTCAGGTAGAGAGTAGGACTTGACGACGGTGACGGGCAGCGGAAGGAAGGGCCCCGCGATCGCGACCATGATGTCGCCCGCGATCCCGCTTCCCCCCATGCCGAGAACCACGATGTTCTCCACGTACTCGTGGTTCGGCAGCCCGTCCAGGTTCTGGCCGCCCCGCACCGCGTCCGCCACTTGCTCTGGAAGATTGGCGGCAGCATCGAACATTCCCAGTGTGTCCAGAACCCCCGTCGTCCGAGTCATGAGCTTCACTTTCCCTCGTGCGGCTGCAAAGTGCTCTGGACGCCCTCCGCTCCCGCCTTGGCCATCAGCCGCTCGTGTTCATCCTCGTCGACGATCGTGGACTCGTCGATGAGCATCACGGGGATGTCGTCGCGTATCTCGTAGCTCCGATGCAGACGCGGGTTGTAGAGACGCTGCTCGTCGGGAAAATAGAGCAGCGCGCCTTTGTCCTCCGGACAAGCGAGCACTTCGAGCAGCAGTGGATCGAGCGGCATCAAGCCGTCCTTTCTTGATTTTTCCAGCACCGTTCGGTTTTACTGCTCCGGGCGAATCGTCGTACCCGCCTTTTGTCTGAGGCCACGATACGAATCCGAGTTCAGCCGGATCCTGCCACCAGGGCCAACAACTCTTCGACGTGCCTTTTGCACTCGGCCTCTGACCGGGCCTCGACGTTCAACCTGAGCAAGGGCTCGGTGTTAGAAGGCCGAATGTTGAACCACCAGTCTCCGTAGTCCACCGTGATGCCGTCAGTGCGATCGACGCTAGCCCCTTCGGCAGCCAATTTGTCAGCCAACGCGTCCACGGACCTGGCGGGGTCGGGAACTTTGGTGTTGATCTCGCCGGAGTCGGCGTATCTGCGGTAGGGCAACAGGAGCTCCGACAGTGACTTGTCGGCGCGTGACATCACTTCCAGGACCACAAGTGCGGCGATCACTCCGGAGTCCGCTCTGTAGTTGTCGCGAAAGTAGTAGTGACCGGAGTGTTCGCCCCCGAAAACAGCTCCCGTCTCCGCCATCACTTCCTTTATGAACGAATGACCAACCCGGGTGCGAACGCCTCTCCCACCTGCCTCTGCGATTGTCTCGGGCACGACTTTCGAGCAGATGAGGTTGTAGAGGATGGTCGATCCCGGATGTTTCTCGAGCATCGCTCTGGCCACCAGCGCGGTCGTAAGAGACCCCGAAACGGGTTGTGCAAGCTCGTCGACCAAGAAAACACGATCGGCGTCGCCGTCGAAAGCGAGCCCGACGTCTGCTTCGTTATCCCGGACTGCGGCCTTCAGATCAGCGAGGTTCTCGGGTTGGATGGGGTCGGCCGGATGATTCGGGAACGTCCCGTCGAGCTCGGGGTAGAGGATCTCGAGCTCGAAGGGCAGCGAGCCGAACACTTCGGGGACGACCAGCCCTCCCATCCCGTTGGCCGTGTCGGCAACGACCTTGAGTGGGCGAAGCGCTGTTACATCCACGAAGGAACGGACGTGAGCCGCGTATTCCTCGAGTAGATCCCGGCTTGACACCGAACCCTTCTCCGGTCCGAGATCTGATCCGTCCGCAAGCGCTGCTTCTGCGTCCGCCTTGATCTTCAAGAGCCCCGAGTCCTGACCCACAGGCCTCGCACCGGACAGGCAAAACTTCACTCCGTTGTAGGCGGCAGGATTGTGAGATGCGGTGAACATCGCACCCGGAGCATCCAAACGGCCCGACGCGAAATAGATCATGTCGGTGGATGAAAGCCCGAGCTCGACGACGTCAGACCCCGCTGCCCGCGCTCCGTTCGAAAAGGCTTCCGACAGCTCCTGTCCTGAGTCGCGCATGTCCCGCGCAACGAGGATTCGCGGCGAATCAGCGAACCGAGCAAATGCCCAACCGATCGCCCGACACGACCGGGCATCGAGTTGATCCGGGACGATGCCGCGAACGTCGTAGGCCTTGAAGACCGCGTCGAGAGCGCTCATGGCGAACGCGACTTTATCCCTTCTCCGCTCGACCACTCCCTGTACGGAGGAGAGGCGAGATCTGTATGGAGGAGAGCCGGGATCTGTCTGCACCAGAGCCGGGATCTGTATGGGGGAGAGCCGGGATCTGTCTGGACCAGAGCCGAGATGCCGCCCTCGATCAGATCGGCGTGCCCTTCTTCGCTCCGGCGACACCGAACTTCGTACGTCTGCGGATCAGGACTATCAAGGCGACAAGTCCGATAACTGAGAGGAGTTCCCCTGCTCGCTGTGATGTCGTCGCGCCATAGTTAAGAGTCACATCGTGCGATGTCGGCACCACGACCATGAGATTCGGCTCAGCCCGCCACGGCCCTTGCGCGCCGCTCGCATGCCAAGCGGGAAAGTACGAGGTTCGCACGACGACAGGCACGCCCGTTCGGTCGACGTGGAAGCTCACGGAATCAGCTCCCTCACGAATGTCGCTAACTTGCACCGCCGGCAACGGGACGGCCTGTCCGACCGCTTGCTTTGCTGTCGTGCGGACCCACTCAGGTGGACCGCCGGCCACGAGCTCGGTGTCCCACGCTCCTGGGTTGTCGTACCAATTCAGCGCTACGGGCATCCAGGAGTTCTGTGAAGCGGCTACCCCTTCGAGAACCTGGGGTTGGTTTACCAGTGGAGCGACGACCGGACTGTCGTGCACGAGATAGAGGTTCCAGGTGGTAACCACGTCCTGGGACGAATATTCGGTGTGCCATGGTCCCGAAGTGTCGATCAAGGTCACGTCGGGATCGGCATCGGCTTGAGCTTGCACCTGAGGAGACGAGGCCAAGAAGTACTTGACCCCGAGCAGTTGAAGATGCTCGATCCCGAGATGCACTTGTGGAGGGTCGGGTAGATAAGGCAACCCGACCATTGCATCGTCCGGCTGCGCAGAGAGCTCTGACTGATCGATGAAGTGATAGGGGGTGGTGGACGCGGATTCGAAAAGCAGTCCTTCTTGAGTGTTTACGCAACCACCGGTGAGCATCGGAAGAAGCATCAACGCCATCGGAGTTCCGAAACGGTCGAGGTTGCTGTTGTACTCCCACATGGCGCGGCCACAGCCGTAGCGCTTGGCAGCTGAAGATGCCATGTTCACCACCGCCTCCATCTCCGGCCATCCCGGTTTTGCCTCGTAGCCGGAGTAGTTCCATCGGACCCACGACGGAACCGAGCTCAAACCCGGATGAATAGGAGTATTGGTCGTCATGAAAGTGGACCACGACGGGACGAGCGGCGGCAGAACGATCGCCAGCGCGACCACCAGAGCTGCCAGGGGCACTCCAACCGCGCCAGGGGCCCACGGTGAAAAGCGCGGACGCGGCACGCGCCCCCCTGAACCGTCCGGCACCAGGTGGTGCGATGAGCTGCCCGAAATCCCCTGTGGACCGGCGGGATCGTGATCCCCGGAGTCGTCCTGCTCCAGCGGAATGCCGGCGTCGAGTCTCGTTCCCGCCTCGGATCGGGCACCTCCGAATGTGTCCACGCCTGGGCCGGCCAGTGTGCCCCCGCCTGCACCGGCCAATGTGCCAGTGCCTGCGCCTGCCAGTGTGCCAGTGCCTGCGCCGGCCAGTGTGCCAGTGCCTGGGAGAGACCACGAGGGAACCGGAGAAGGTCCCCCGGCCACTGCCAGACCGAGAGTCGGCGCGGTGGCTAGAGAGTCAGCGCGCAGGCCTGTGGGCCGAAGATCAGGCAGGGCAGGGCCAGCAGCGATGCTCGCCCGCCAAAGCGCGAGGCGCGCCCAGCGCCACAATCTCGCTATACCGACGCCGAGCTCGGCGACGAAGTAACCCGCCACCAGGTACACGCATAGCCACCAAAGTGGCAGGAAGCGCGTGTTGTAGAGCTTGCCTTGCGGATCGAGGGTCGTCGCCGCGAACGCGGCCCACCCGAGGAGCACGAGCAACAGAGCCACACGGTCGCGCAGAGCGAGAGCGACGATTGCGCCGAGTCCGGCCAAGACCAGCGCCCAGATGTTCCCTCCGGGTGCGAACAGGGCCATGAAGGTGCGCACGTTCATCCAACCCATGTCCGTCGTGTAGGCCTGATCGACGACGAAGGGGATGGCCCACCACGCAACCAGGAGCACACCCGTGCCGAGGGCTGTCACGAGCCACCAGAACCGGCGCAGGCTGGGGCCGAGCAGCAGGAACGCTATCGCTGCACCCGCGATCGCGAACATTGCTGTTACGAGATGGCACAGCATGCACGCCGCGAGGAGCACGGCGACGATCGCCCGATGTCTACCCGTCCGTAGTCCCCTGACAACCAGTCCCAGGAACACCAGCGCCACGGACAATCCGAGCGAGTATGCGTACTCCCCCGCCATGGTCGAGAAGATGTTGCCGCCGTAGATGGTGAAGGACTGGTCGAAGAGGAACGGAAGTGTGAAAACGGCCAGAACGGCTGGGCGGGGACGCTCGAGACCGGCCAAGCGGCCGAAAGCCCACGCCGCGACCGGCAAGGTGAACGAACCGAGCGCTGTGGCCAGCTTGAACGCGATGTTGAACGGGATGACGTAACTCGCGATAGCTGCGATCGCGTCGGGAAGCGGGAAGTAGAAGGTATAGAGCGGGAACCCGTCGTACCACTGCGGGTCCCAACCGGTGAGCTGTAGGTGCGGCAGGAGGTTGGATTTCAAGAAAGCGGCCGTGGCGATGTGCGCGCCGGTGTCGCCTCCGGTCGTGATCGTGTTGGTCAAGAGCACGGACGGGTCGAATTGCCATATCACGACACCTACCGCCGCTGCGACGGCGAACAGGGTCACAAGGGTGGGAAGAGCAGGCCTGCGCACTGACTCCCATGGTGCCCGAGGAGACCCCTTCTGGGGCAGCACCTAGCTCGAGGGGTCGAAGGGGGCCGGTCGCCTCAGTGAACGGCCGAGCTCGAAGCGATCGCCAAAACGGCGATCAGATTGAAGGTGGCGTGGGCGAGGATCCCCGCTCCCAGGCGTCGAAGCTTGTACGCGAGCCAGGACAAGACGACCCCGAAAGCGCACAGACCGAGAAGCTGAACCGGCTCGAAATGCGCGAGGCCGAACAGGACCCCCGTCAGGATGATCGCGAAGGCCGGACCCAAAAAGCGACCGGCGCTTCGAAAGAGCCTCAGGAAACTGCGCAACAGGACTCCCCGGAAGAGCATTTCTTCGATCAGCGGCACCACGACGACCGTGAGGAACCCGATGATGAAGAGGTTCCCGCCGTGAAAGCCTCCGGTCAGGCGTTGAGCAGGCTGCGACAGCTCATGCTGAATGTGCGGGTTCAAATGGTAGAGGGGCAGGTAGAGGATCGGTATGAGCACGACCTGGCCGACGAAGCCGACCACGGGCCCGATCAGCAGATCCCACCAGCTAAAGCGCAATCCCAGGTCGTTTACGACGCTCCCGGTCCCGCGGAAGGTGACGGCAGCGGCAATTGCTCCGAGGAATCCGATCCACAGCCCGACCAGCTCGCTGACCACTACCCAAGCTGGCGGGACTGCCTGTGCCGCGAGTCTCGCGTAGTCAGCGGTGTGACCGTTCAGCGTCGCTACCACGACGAGGATCACGTATCCGAGCACCTGCCCGACCGCGAATCCTGCAATCGCGAAAAGCAGCCAGCTCACCGCGTCGCTGATGCTCCATGGCGGCCCGGAGCCTTCGGAGCCATCGTCCGCTGCGCCCTGTTCGCCGTTCATTTCGTCTTGTCGGACGTGTCGGGGTCCGCGTCGGGAAGGGAGTTGAGACCCCGGCGGATACCCGGATTTTTCGGAGTAAGGGGATGGGTACGGACCGGGCGATCCGGGTGGCGGAAGAGGGGTCTGCGAGTACGGCTGCGATTGG
>Ga0187783_10001467_pt1 | contig 17402 bp, 12 predicted proteins | sample 1015_SJ02_MP02_2_FD_132471 | JGI IMG/M metagenome (GOLD analysis project Ga0187783, IMG submission 132471) | Tropical peat soil microbial communities from peatlands in Department of Meta, Colombia - 1015_SJ02_MP02_20_MG | ecosystem: Environmental > Terrestrial > Soil > Wetlands > Peat | place...
CCGATAAAGATGAGAGAGGCGCGTCGATCGCGTGACAACCAAAGCAGCCATATCGCGAGGACCGCAAAGCACACCGCCACCGCGATACGCAATCCAGCAGATGGCAGATTGGAATAGTAGATGGCCAGGGTGGCCCATGCGATGAGCAGGACCCGGCACAGAAACCATATTCCCCTAATCAGCCAGTTGAGAAATTTGGACGGGAAGCGGCCGCTGGAACTCCGTCTATCTTCCCTCGAATCGGCGCTTGCAAATGAATTCATCTATACCCTCGCGACGTGATATCCATCGATCCTCCAGATGCCCGTAGCCCAACTTACAATTTTAGGCCGAAGCTCGGATATTTTGAATTCCGGGTGGAGGGGGCAGTGGCAATTCACCTTGGGGCTTCAAGACTAACCCCAGCGCTTCGGAAGAAGACTTGACGCGAGCTCCGGCTGGGTTCCGCCACCAGTATCGCTACTTGCTGGAAAAAGTGGTCGATGCAGCGGTCAAAGACGGATGCCACTCCGCGACGCTGTCTCGTGCGTTTGGTTATTCGAAAGACAAGGCATGATTTTTCGGACCTGGTGAATGTTTTTATCTACAAACCTGGCTCTCCTGGTACCTACATTGCAAATAATCCACAAGGTATTGACCGTCAACGGGGCTCGTTGCGCAGTCCCGCACGGTCCCCCCTATCGCGGCAAATTTGATCTGATGGTGTGCTCGTTGGTTGACCGATAACTTTCTGGGCTCTTTCTGCTTGCGGGCATGAGCGCGTAATTAGCGGTGACCTAAGTCACAGCACAATTCTGATACCTTTGCAGACTAACCAAACGCGGCAGGACCATACCCTGGACATGGTCGGTAGCGGCTATGCAGTCCGCCACGTACGATGAGTTGGGCCCAATCACAAGACGATTGCTAATTTTCGCAAGACAATGGTGGACCGCTATCCGCATTTCTCGTAATCGCGGAGCCCTTGCGGGGATCGGGAGTAGGATTATTAAGATGGAGTCGTTTGACTGTTTGTGATTTAATTTGCCCAACGATCCCAGCGCCGGCCGCTGAGTTAGGACGCTACCATGGACCTCGGGAACTGGCTGCGCAGCCTCGGTCTGGAAAAATATGAGGCGTTGTTCCGCGAAAACGCCATCGACGATACGGTGCTAAATGATCTCACGGAAGGTCATCTTCGCGAGCTCGGTTTTCCGCTTGGTACACGGCTTAAGCTCTTAAAAGCAATCGCGGCAATCAGTGCGAATGGCGCGACAACCGCACCCGCGTCTTCTGTGCCGCTTGTGAATGCCGCGGAGCGCCGGCAGGTCACGGTAATGTTCTCCGATTTGGTCAACTCGACGGCACTCTCTATGCACATGGACCCTGAGGATCTTAGTGGACTTCTCAGGGAGTATAAAAATTGCACTGCCGATATTGTGCAGCGATTCGGCGGATTCGTAGCGCAATATCTGGGTGACGGCGTTTTGGTGTATTTCGGCTACCCTCAGTCTCATGAGGACGACGCCGAGCGTGCGGTGCGGGCCGGATTTGCGGTGACTGAAGCTGTGGCAAGTCTCAAGGTGCACACGTCCCTCCAGACGCGGGTCGGAATTGCAACCGGTCTGGTTGTGGTTGGCGATCTTACCGAATCGGGAGAAGTGAAGGAGCACGGCATCGTTGGCAAAACGCCGAATCTCGCAGCGCGTCTGCAGGGGATCGCCGAGCCGAACACGGCCGTCATCTGCGATGGCACGCGAAGACTTTTAGGCAGTCTCTTCGAGTTGGAGGATCTTGGACACAGGGACCTTAAAGGCATCCCCCAGCCGGCGCAGGTCTGGAAGGTGTTGCGACCGAGTCCCGTGGCCAGCCGCTTCGAGGCGCTTCACGGGACCGGACTGACCGCCCTCGTCGGACGAGACGAAGAAAATGAATTGCTTTTTCGTCGGTGGTTAAGGGCAAAATCAGGCGAGGGCCAAGTCGTGTTACTCTCCGGCGAGCCTGGCATCGGCAAATCGCGGCTTACCGCCACCTTTGAGCACAGACTCTCAGACGAGCCGCATGTACGCTTGCGCTATTTCTGCTCGTCGCAGCACACAGACAGTCCGTTGCATCCAATCATTCACGAGCTGGAGCGCGCCGCCAGACTGGAGGTGCACGACGCCCCGCAAATTAAGCTCGACAAGCTCGACGCGATGTTGGCGCGGACCTCAACTTCGGTTGCAGATGCGGCTCTTTTTGCCGACATGCTATCGCTGGCGAATGATGGTCGCTATCCAGCGCCCACTCTGAGCGCGGAACAGCGACGGCAAACAGTATTGGACATGCTCGTTCGACAATTGGAAGCGTTCGCGCGCTCCGATCCGGTGCTCATGGTCTTTGAGGATGCGCATTGGAGCGACCCTACAAGCCTGGAAGCGTTAAGCCGAGCTGTGGAACGGATCGCAGCGCTGCGCGTGTTCTTGATCGTGACGTTCCGACCTGAATTCGCCGCGCCGTGGATCGGGCGGCCTCACGTGACCGCACTGACCATCAATAGGCTGACGCAGCGTGAAGTTGGGACCATGATCGACCACTTAGCGGGCGACAAGGTACTCCCAGCAGGCATCCGGCAGGATATCGTCGAGCGTACCGATGGCGTACCTCTTTTCGTTGAGGAAATGACGAAGGCGTTGCTGGAATCGGGCAACGATGCCGCTGCCTTTGAAAAGGTGACCGCGGCTATTCCGCTCCACGCCCTTCCTGTCCCTGCAAGCTTGCACGCATCGCTAATGGCGCGGCTGGACCGACTCGGCCCCGCGAAAGAGGTGGCGCAGATCGGCGCCGCAATTGGTCGAAGCTTCTCCTACGCTCTGTTGGCGGCGTTAATACGCCTGCCGGAAGCAGAGCTAAAATCGTCACTCGATTCTCTCGTCGCGGCCGGCTTGCTGTTCCGCCAAGGTGCGAACTACTTGTTCAAGCACGCGCTTGTGCAAGATGCGGCCTACAGCACATTGCTACGCAACCCGCGACGCATCCTTCATGGCCGTATTGCCGAAATCATCGAAAGCAGATTCCCGGAAATCTGCGAACGTGAGCCAGAATTGTTGGCGCGTCACTATACTCAGGCTGGGCTAATTGAGAGGTCTGCGGTTCTGTGGGGTAAAGCGGGACGGCGGTCACTGGAACGCTCGGCGCTGGTCGAAGCCTCCCAGCAGCTAGGTCGTGCACTTACTCAGATTTCAGAGTTGCACATTACTCCCGCGCTGCGCCGAGAGCAGATCCAGCTTCAGGTCGCTATCATAACGCCGCTCATGCACATCAAGGGATATGCTGCGCCAGAGACCAAGGCCGCTGCAGAGCAAGCACGTCGGTTGATTGAACAGGCCGAGGCGCTCGGAGAGCCTCCCGAGGATTCACTGCTTTTGTTCTCGGTTCTATTCGGCTTCTGGACGGCGAACTTCGTTTCTTTCAATGGAGACGCTGTACGTGAGCTAGCGGACCAATTCCTGACGCTTGCTGAGAAGCGCAGGGCAACGGTTCCGCTCATGATAGGGCATCGCATGATGGGTTGCCTGCTGCATAGAGGCGAGTTTGCGGAGGGACGAGCGCACCTCGATCGCGCTATCGCGCTCTATGATCCTCGCGAGCATCGTTCGTTGGCCGCTCGTTTTGGCCAAGACGTCCGTGTAGCAGCGTTGTCATATCGATCATGGGCGCTCTGGATACTCGGCTATCCGGATGTTGCGCGGGTAGATGCAACCCGTGCAATCGAGGAAGCGCGCGAGATTGGCCAAGCCGCCACTTTGATGTATGCGCTCGTCCACGCTTTGCTGCTCGACATCCAGTGTGGAAATTACTCGGCAGCCGAAACAAAAAGCGACGAACTTGTAGCGTTGGCGAACGAAAAGGACGCCTTGTTCTGGAAGGCGCATGGAATGCTGCTGCAAGGGTTCGTATTGGTAGTGAATGGCAAAGCCGCAGACGCAATTCGAATGATCACCTCCGGCATCACCGCATGGCGCTCAACCGGGTCAACACTTTTTATGCCCTGGTGCTTGTCATATTTGGCGAGTGCATATGCTGAACTCGGCCAATTCGAAACCGCTTGGCGCTGCATTGACGAAGCAATGACGGCGGCGGAAACCACCAAGGAGAGGTGGTACGAAGCCGAGATTTACCGAGTGGCAGGCGAAATTGCACTGCTGTCGCCCGTGCCGGATTTAGTAAGAGCTGCAGACTATTTCGAGCATGGGTGCGCGATTGCGCGGGCTCAAAAAGCGAAATCCTGGGAATTGCGGTCAGCGATGGGCTTGGCGCGTGTGTGGCGCGACCAGGGCAAGCGGCAGCAAGGCCGTAATTGTCTCGCTTCCGTTCTTAGCTGGTTCGGTGAAGGCTTCGATACGCTCGACCTGCGGCAAGCCCGGGCTTTGCTCGATGCCCTCGCACCAAACCACAACGGCACGGAAAGTCGATTTGCACACACTTCAGCGCTGCCTGCTGGACAGAAGTTCTGACATAGATTTCCGGATCGAGTAGATCCTACGTTTCGGCGCTAGGGTCCGCATTGCGTTACGCGTGCTCCTCCGGGGAACCCAGCATCAATTCGCCCACTGAGCTCTCGACCAGCGGGTCCACATCCACGAGCTGCGAAAAAAGGAGGGAGTTTCCACAGCCCAATGGACACGTGCTCAGCCCCATGGCGGCCGCCGCCATCATCGCTACTTGAAAAACCGCGCCTACTTCTTTCAGGATGAGGCTATAGCTGAGGTCCTTATAGACTCGTTGAGTTCGCCCATAGTGGGCGGCAAGCAATAGCAGGATCTGTGGAGGCCGCTTAACATTGGCAGCGTCCGCGGCGTCGCCGAGCAATTTATTGAAACCGTGCCCCGGTTCGCCGACAGTGATAAGCTCGTGGAGAGCCGGATCGTATAAGTATAGGCCTGGTGCAACTCCGAGGCAGCTGTGCACCGCAAGGTAGGCCCTCAACGGATAGCAGGCACCCCCGCTGGGGTAGGGACGCCTTCCTTCCCGCTCGTGGAGCGTGCGAAACAGGAACTCCGAAAGCTGGCCCAATGTGAGCGGGGCGAATCCCTGCCGCCTGACGGACTTCCGCCGCTCGGAGACCCACGCATAAGATGGATCCTCGGTGAGAAGCCGAGTGAGGTCAGGCGGTTTCAGTGGGAGGCGGCGACTACCGCTTATAGTCTCGCTTGCCGCAAGCGGAGCAGTTGGTCCTTCGCGATAGGCCTTCCCGAGCAGAACCCGTGAATATCCCTTGCGAGTGCGCGTGTGGAAGAGCAGGTCGTGGGTCGACCACCCTTCGTGATCTTCGTGGTCGAGGAGCCCACACCAACCCATCAGTGCAAGCAGCGCCAAAATTACGTTCTCAGAATGGCTGACGGCCGCGGCTGCCACATCGACAGCCTGCCGCCCAACCGCCAGGTCGTGCAGCAGCGGAAGCAGGTCGCGGTCGTGGATCGTCATTCTAGCCCAGCGGCCCGGAACCTCGATGGACACTGCGTTGGCCTCGGCGCGCGCGAGTGCTCGGGGGGAGAGTCGCAGCAGGCCCTCCGGCGCCCGTTCCGGAAGGGCTTCGGGTGGTGGACGCAAGGGGATGCACGACGCGAGCCGGCGCCCCGAACTGTTCAGGCCTCGCGCCAGGAGCCCCAAGCGATCAAGACGAAAGAACAGCGCCGCGCATTGTGTCTCGGCGCTGCAATCAGGGTCACTCAGTTGCAGATGGCTATGAATTTGCGCCTCACTGCTGCCGCTTCCTTCCAGGAGCTTGAGGACTTTAAGTTCACCGGCGGACCCAACCCAAGCCTGGCTGGTGGCCGTGCGCAACAAGACCCCTTGGTGGGCTGGCTCGACCTCCACGTCGGGAACGAGAGCATAGGTCCACAGTACCGCGGTCAAGGTCATGGGCGGACTCCCAAGTCGGTAGAGGCCAGGGTCTGATGGCGAGACCACCACCCGGCCCGAAGGGTGAGTATTGGGGACGACTTAATTACCAGTTTTGCCAGGCCGATATGCTCGGGTTTTTGAACGCGCTAGCCGAAGGCTACGGAGATGTTGTCGGATTCGATCTTGGAGGCTCGCCTGGCATTCTGGTCAACGGTTCCCCCCAGGTTCGCGAGCTTTTTTTAGAACGGGAAGAGTGTCTTCGTAAGCCGGAATTCGTCAAGGACTCGAATTGCGGCCATTGGGGGGACGGCCTCACGACGCTAGAGGGATCGACCTGGCGGGCACGCCGCCGGTTGCTGGGGTCTTGCTTTAGGGCATCGTCGGCTTTGCCCGCCTTTTCCGTGGCGGCCCGGTTCACGAAGGACACGTTGGATGCTTGGCCTTCCGAGGGCGAGGTGGACCTGGCCAGAGAACTGCGCATCCTCACTGCCCGCATCGCTCTACGGGCAATCCTCGACGCAGAACTGGAAGGATATGGCTCCTCCGAGAACCGTTCCGGAGTGGTTCCTTTCGCGGAAGGTTACGGAGAGGACTATGTCAGTATGCCCAGCGACGATCCGACTGCTCCTTTGGTCATGATGCGGCCCCGCGCACCACACCGGATGGATGCAACTGTTCGCATTATCGACGATCGCATTGCAGGCGGCGCAGAACGAGGAGATGTCCTCTCGTACCTTGTTCGTGCAAGGCTTCCCAGTGGCGAACGGCTCAGCCGCGACGAAATTGTAGGAGAAGTCATACAGATGCTCTACGCCGGACACCTCACGATTCCCTCCAGTTTGGTGAATTTCTGGCGCGACGTCGCCGCTGCTGACGTCGTTGCGAGACTTGCGGCCGAGGCCGATTTTATTTGCTCGACGACGATGCCCGAGTTGGCGGCGATCCCGGGCTCATACTGCGTCGCTGTGTTGAAAGAGAGCATGCGTCTGCATCCGCCGGCCCCCATCCTCTATCGAGAGGTAGAAAGAGCTTTCGAACTCGATGGGTTTGATTTCGCCCGCGATGTCGCTGTGTGGGTCAGCCCACAATTGCTCCACAACGATGCTCGCTATTTTCCAGAACCGGCACGCTTTCTTCCAGAACGATTCATGAAGGAAAGCCCTATGGTCACGCCCCGAGCACCTTACCTTCCCTTCGGCGCTGGTCGGCGTGCTTGCATCGCCAGCCAGCTGGCGCTTCATCAGATGGCGATTATCGCACTTCTCACGGCTCACCGGTTTGAGTTGCTGCCAACCGGGGACGTATCCTGCGATTTTCGTCTGCGAGGTCGGAAAGAGGGCAATTATTGACACAATGCGGTCGCAAAGCGTACGCTTATGCTGTCGTATGAAAGCGTTTGCGGTTTTAATTGCTCGCAAGTGACGGTTGCTGAAAGACGACGGTCTTTTCTCGACGGATGGAAATTTGATCGCCTTGCGGGTGACGGGTGCGCCTAAAGGGTGGGCGCCGCCGGAAGCTTAGGTTGCCACCAACCCTGCACCGGGAGCAGATCAGTGGCTGACGAAACCGAAAGAGAAGAAATAATTGAACTAACCAATGCCGACTGGGGCAAGATTCATGCGAAAGCATGGAGAGAACCGGCCTTCAAGACGAAATTGGAGGAAGATCCCACAGCAGCTGTACGCGAGTACTTCGGGCAGAAATTACAACGTAGCGTCACATCGTTAAGAATAAAGATGGTGACGCTTCGGCCGGCACCCCATCCCGATGATGTACCGCCGGAGTTTTGGGAGGACGTTAATCCGTTCCCGCCATCCTGCTGCTGAACGAGTTAGTCTGTATGGATTCTGGCGCGCCGAGCCGCCCACGCTTTAAGTCGTCCGTGCAACCCCTCGTCTGCTCAGACGGCGGTCTTTGTTTGCTCTCTGAAGACGGACACACGTGGATACCAGACCCAGTCTATGCCGCCGTTGCGCCTATGCTGGACGGGACCCACGACGTTGAAGTGATCTTCGAGGTTCTCTCCGAAGCTTATACGGTAGAGCAGATTTTCGCGGCGCTAGACCGTCTCAGGACGAGCGGGTATCTCGCCGAGGATAATGCCGGTGAAGCGCGACCCGCCATGGCATTTTGGGAGCATGCCGATGTGAGCCCTGCACTGGCACGGTCGCGTCTCGACAGCACGCGCGTTTTAATTATCAAAATCGGGGACGTTGACGTCGAATTCCTCGCTGAAATGCTCAATCGCCAAGGCGTCAAGGTTGAATCTGAGGGCGATGTTGCCGTCCTTGTTACTGATGATTACCTTCGACCCGAACTCGCGGCCTGGAACGCGAGCTCACTGATTTCTAAAAAGGCTTGGCTGTTAGCGAAGCCGGTGGGGATCGAGACTTGGATCGGTCCAGTCTTCGTCCCGGGACAGACCGCCTGCTGGGAGTGTCTCGCGCAACGGCTCCGGGGACACCGCAAACTGGAAGAATACATCGCACGCAGGAATGGCATGGCTGTTCCGATAGGTGTCGTCCCGGCATACATCGCGTCCACCCAGCGCACGGCTTTGGCGGAAGTAGCAACCGAGATCACACGCTGGATTGGAACCGGCGGGAAGTCGGTCCTCCTGGACCGTATCGTGTCGACGAGTGTCATCACACTCGAACGAACGCATCATACTCTCATCCGCCGTCCTCAGTGTCCCTCGTGCGGTTCTCCCGAACCAAACTTTCCCTCCAGACGGGTGCGTCTCCAGAGACGCCCCAAGGCCGACGAGTCAGACGGGGGACATCGCGCTGTCGACCGACGGGAGGTGCTCGCGCAACTTGAACGGTACCTGAGCCCGATCACGGGTATTGTCAGCACACTCATACCGGGAGATCGGGCCGGCCGGACTGTCCGCGATGGAAAATGCCTTGCTCCCACGTTCTCGGCCGATCACAGTTTCTCCGATATTCACGACGAGTTGTCACTCAAAGAAGCCGTGCGACGGCGTTCAGGCGGAAAGGGAAAGAGCACCGATCAGGCGCGGACCAGCGCGCTCGCTGAATCACTGGAGCGTTATTGCGGAGTGTTCGATGGCACCGAACCGCGGATACGAACTTCGTTTGTCGAGCTTGGAAAATCGGCGATCCACCCAAATGCTTGCATGGGGTACAGCGACCGGCAATACGAGGAGCGACAGTTGCACAACCGTACCGGTCAGAAGGCCCTCTGGGTGCCGGAGCCATTTCTAGAGGACATCAAGATTGAATGGACGCCGCTCTGGTCGCTATCCGCGGAAGAGCCGCGCTATTTGCCGACCTCGTTTTGCTACTACAAGTACCGGAGTCCCGATCCGCTGTTTTCCCGAGCCGACTCCAACGGATGCGCCGCCGGTTCTGTCCTCGAAGAGGCGGTGCTGCACGGGCTTCTGGAATTGATCGAGCGCGACGCTGCCGCGCTGTGGTGGTACAACCGCCTGCGACGGCGCGCCGTGGATCTCAACGGCATCGACGACCCTTACGTAACGGGACTTATTCGTCACTACGGCGAATTTCAGCGCGAACTTTGGGCGCTCGACATCACGAGCGATATCGGAGTGCCCAGCTTTGCAGCGATCTCAAGGCGAATGGACAAGCAAGAAGAGGACATCATCTACGGCTTCGGCGCTCATCTCGACCCTGGTTTCGCTTTGGTGCGCGCACTGACGGAGCTGAACCAGTCCCTAGAGGCAGTCCCGACTGCGATTGGCCCGGAGTCGAGCCGTACTTACCGGGGAAGCCGAGATGCCGTGCGCTGGTGGCGTAATGTGACGGTCGCCACCGCTGACTACTTGACGCCCGACCCCGTTCTCGGACCTCGGCGTCTTCACGATTTCAAAAAACTTGCATCCGATGACCTCAAACAAGACATTCTCACGTGCCGAGCGCTGGCTGAGGCTCGAGGCAGCGAGATCCTTGTCCTTGACCAGACGCGGCCCGACATTGCATTTCCCGTGGTGCGCGTGGTTGCGCCGGGACTTCGACATTTCTGGGCTCGTTTTGGGCCAGGTCGGCTGTATGATGTGCCCTTGCGGGAAGGTTGGCTCCCACGTTCACGTGACGAAGGCGAGATGAACCCCTTCGCTATCCAGATGTAGGCCGGAGAAAACCCATGACATCGCAATCCGCTTTCGACTACGCCAAGCCGTTCGACATCATGGTCGGATACTGGGTTGGCACAGCGAGCATCTATGGTCGCAAGGGTGCGTACGTGATGTCGACGAAGAGCTTTGTCTCCGTTTATTGGTTGGATGAGGACACACTTAGTTTTCGGGAGTCCGCGGAGGACGACCCCGATTTCCAAGGGCTCCCCACGGACTATATCGATCCGCGTAGCGCCGCGGTGGGGACCGCTTTAGCCAGCACAAAGCCCGTCGCCAGTGACGCCTTGCGCGTTATGACGTACGATTTCACCGTTGAAGGCCCGTACTGCTATACGAATCAAACGGATCCCATATCCGTCACCGGTCGCCAGACTCATCCGGACGCATATTCATTCCACGTCAAGATTAAAAAAAACCACCACTACCACCATGTCTACAACAGTCATCACCTGCCAACCCCAGACGATTGGCACATTTTAGGTCCGATTGTGGGGCGCGTTAACCGAGAAGAGGGAGAGGTCGGATTGGCGGTCGCGCAGTTCTTCAGGCGCATTTCCTACCAAGTTCCGTTGCAGTCCGTTCGTCCGATAAAGTAGATTTGCGTCTCGAGCCGAGAGGTCATGGTGTAATCATTGGCGGGGGAATCGGCGGTTTACTGGCCGCGCATGCCCTCGCCGGTCGGTTTGAGCGCGTGACTGTTCTCGAAGCTTATCGTTATCCTCGTGAATCAAATTCGCCCGCCCCCTCAGCACGCCGCGGCGTGCCCCAGAGCCGCTGTATTCACCTCCTGATGGCTGCCGGAGCCGCCGCATTCGACGAATTGATACCCGGCTGGAGCGACGCGCTGGTCGCGCTAGGCGCCAGCCCCTTTGACGCGTGTTCCGACGCCGTATTGCGCTTGTCGACGGGTTGGCTACCGCGAGTTCCGTCGGGAATTAGCGCTTACGCCTGCTCTCGCGCACTTCTCGAGGATGTGTTGCGCCGTGGACTCGTCGGCAAGCCGACCGTGCACGTGCGCGAGGGACAAAGGGTCGTCGGACTGCTCGGCAGTCCGCGGGACGAGAGCGTGACCGGTGTTGTTACGACCCAACAACGTGGCGCCGGCGAGACTACCCTCTCGGCCGACCTGGTCGTGGATGCCAGCGGCACGGGTTCAGCACTTCCTCGTTGGATTGCCCGCTTACCGAATAGTGTGAACTCCCAGTTGCATAAGACCGTAGTCGAATCCGGGACGCAGTATGTGTCGCGCTGGTACCAGATCAAACCGGCGGACGCGCCCCGCTGGCGCTGCCTTTCCATTGCGCCGATGGCGAGTACCGCCTTTCGCTCTGCCATGATGCTGCGCGCGGAGGAGGATCGCTGGGGCGTTGTACTTTTAGCTCCTGCTGGCGAACCGCTTCCCTGTAATGATACGAGCTTCACGGAGTTTGTCGCGAGCTTTGGAGATCGTGAACTGCAACAGGCGCTCGGTCGCGCGAAAACGGTCTCTCCAATCCTGCGCTACGGCTCCACTTCGAATCGCATGACGCATTTTGAATTGGTGACGGAGTGGCCGCGGGGATTAGTTGCCATTGGAGACTCTGTATGCACGCTCAATCCTTACCTTGGACTGGGCATGACGCTGGCCGCGCGAGGTGCGGTACTTCTGCGCGCATGCTTGGACCATAAAAGTGGCGGGCCCATATCTGCCATCGACTTCCAGATACAACTGGCCAAACTGAATGTGGAGCCCTGGCGACTCGCCACCGGCTGCGAGCCAGATGGGCGCTCGCTTGCTTCCAGTAAGACGCGTCTCAGTCACCTCTATAAATCGGCTTCCTTGAATCCTGTGGTCGCACATGCCCTTTTGGCGGTGCAGCATCTGCTCCGCCCGGCCGAAACTCTAAGAGAGATTGCGGAATGAGAATCGCGGTCCTTGGCGGCGGGACCGCCGGATTTATTGCTGCTGCACATCTCACGCGGTATTTGCCACAGGCGGAGTTATTGCACATTTTCGACTCGCGCATTCCAACCATTGGCGTGGGGGAAGGCACGACGCCGCGGTTCACGGTCTGGTTCGAACAGGTCACGGGACGCGGGCTTCCTCACCTGGCAGAGCACTGCGGTGCGACCCTGAAGAAGGGGAGTCGCTATGAGGGATGGGGATGCGACGGAACCGACTTTTTGCACTGCTTCCAGCCGGTATCGCTGATCGCCTACCACTTCGATGCAGCCGCAGTGGTCCACGTGCTTGGAGAGCACGTTCGCGCAACTCGGGTCGACGCGCGAATCGAGGAATTGCATACCTCCGGCGAAGCAGTCCGGGTGCGGCTGGACGACGGCACGACACATCTCTGCGACTACGTTTTCGATGCGCGCGGCTTTCCCAGGGATGGCGCCGATGGCGCGGAAGACTTCATCCAACTCGACTGGATTCCTACCGGTCGAGCGATGATCCGACGACTTCTTCCGCAAGGACTGTCGGAAGTGAGCCGCATCGTTGCTCGACCGCACGGGTGGATTTTTCAGATTCCGCTTCGCGAATGGACCTCATGCGGGTATGTTTTCAATCCACGCATTAGCGGCGATTCTGAAGTCGCGGCTGATCTCACGACGTTCCTGCACGAAGAAGGGGTTACAACATGGGAGCAGCGCGCCACGCCTAGCTTCCCGAACTTCATGCGCCGAAGAATGTTTAACGGACGGGTCTTCTGGGTCGGCAACGCGGCATCTTTCATCGAACCCCTTGAAGCGACGACAATCGGACACGCCATCGTGCAGGTCCGGTGGGCGACGCGTTGGATCGTTGAGGAGGGTCGGGGCAGATGCGCGGACCCCGAAGAGGTCGAGGCGTTCAACCGAGTGATGCTGTCATACGTGTGCTGCGATTCCCTCTTTGTCGCCTGGCACTATGGTTGCGGCTCTCGCTGGGACACGCCTTTCTGGCAATACGCTCGGTGCGGCATCGAGCGCGCCCGCAACAATCCTCTGGCCCGAGCGCACATGGCCTGCATGGAAGAGTTTATCGAAGCCGGCCGGGCATTGCCTGGCCCCGGGCTGTCGGACTACGAGGACCCGGACCGTTGGGAGCGCGAGATCTACCCATTGTTGCGCCTTTATCGCCCGTTCGGCAATTTCTCCGAACTCAACTTCGCACAGGTTGGTCACGGGATCGGTTACTATCGTTTGGAACCGTCGCGACCTTGTTCTCGGATGGAGCGGCAAGATGGCTGAGATTTGTGAGGTGCGCGAAGCAGGTGCTATTTGCCGAAGCACTTTAATCTGAGGCGGGTTTCAAAGTTCTTCGACGGCAAAGTCCAAGATCATGCAGGAAGGGAATACCCCTCAAGCATCGCGCTTTTTGCCGCAAGTCTCTACGCGAGGCCCACCGCACGGGCCCCAGGCCAGCCGTCCCTGCCGTGTCGGTGACCCGTAGCAAGGCTTCACCAGAGGGGTAGAGGAGCCTCGCTAGTCACTGGATCCTACCTTAATGAACTTTGGAAATTTCAACTTGCCATTGGCGACTTTGGCTGGCCACAGATTGACCTGTTTGCCGTTCTGCCATTGCAACATCAAGCCAGTGATGGTGGTGGGGCCAACTTCAAGAGCGTGTGGATTCGGCGTGTCCTTGCCCTTGAACCGGACATGACCAATTGTGCCGACGTAATCGGTCCGTTCCAGCGCATCGACGAGCTTGTCGGGATCGGTCGAGCCGGCCCGTTTTATCGCTTCGGCAATGTAATAGACCTCGTCATAAGCGGTGTAGCCACAATAGGACGGGACGTTGCCGTACTTCGCTTTGAAGGCGGCAACGAATGGCAAGGTCTTTGGCGTCACCGCGACATCAGCCGCGGAGACGGCTTGATAGAGCACTCCTTCGACAGCGCCATTGGTGTCGTTCCAGAAGCTCGAATTAGTCGCCTGCGCAGAAATGCCAAACATTGGAATCGGCACTTCCTGCTGCTTCCACTGTACTGTCGGCTGCACGCCAACATGGGCAATGCCTGTTATCATCACGTCCGGCTTCTCGCTTTCAATCTTGTTGAAGATCGGAGTGAAATCCGTGGTGTCGGGCGAAACGCGGATGTGGTCAAGCGTTTTGAGCCCGATCTCAGGCAGGCATTTCAGGTACTCGGCGTCAAGCGGAGTTGTCCACGCCGCATCCTCGCTCATGACGACGGCTGTCTTCATATGGAGGTCCCTCACCAGGAGGTCGTTCGCTGCGGAGCAGACTAGATCGGATATGCTGGTCGAGGTCAGATAACCATGAAAGGTGTATTTGAGATTGTCGTAGTCCTTGGCGATGTTCAGGGTGATAACATCGGAGGCAGCGCCCGGTGTCACCATCACAGTCTTGAGGCGGCCAGTCCACGGCTCGAGCGCGAGCACGACCTCGCTGATATAGCTAGCAATGACCGCGTTAACGTGGTCCTCAGTTGCGGCGCGCTGGAACGCGCGGACTGCTTCTGCGGCGGATGAGTGATCGTCGTAGGAGACGATCTCGATTTTCCGGCCGTCAATGCCGCCCTTGGCGTTGATCTCATCAGCGGCCAGTTGCGCGGCTAGCGGAATCGAGGAACCAGCCACAGCCTGAGCCTCGGCGATGACTCCAATCTTGATGGGATCGCTGGATTGTCCGTAGGCGGCGGTAGCAAATGCAACTGCCAAAGTCGCGCTTGCGCCGATCGCGGCCCTGTGCAGGTGATTCTTCATTGGCGTTTCTCCTTTTGGACTCGCAGTTATCTTTATTGTTGTTGCTAGTTTATCTCCAGCCCGCTCTGGCGAAAAGCCGACAGATTGCGCGATACTGGATCCGATCCCAGATAAGCATAAGCAAATCAAATCTCTCAGCAGTGTGCCCCATGTCACAGCGTTCAACTATACCACATTATATTTAAACCCAAAGGCGACAGCGTCACAGCCACTTCGGAATGCCGCAACTTGGAGCCGCTAGCCGGACTTTTATGCGTGAGACGTTAGAGCTCTTATAAGGTAGTCCAAAAGGCTTTGGAATCGTATTGCTCCGCCGCACGCGCTATTACGCCGGCGGATTAGATAGCGAGGAGGGCAGCAATGCAGGTTAGGATTTCGCCGAGCACTTTCAAATGCGGCGCCGAAGAATGGCAGGCGCGAATCGACCTCGCCGCTGCGCATCGGCTCGCGTTTATGCACGGCTTTAGCGAGGGTATTTTCAACCACCTAACTCTTGTCGTTCCAGGCCGCGACGATCGCTACTATCAGATTCCGTTCGGCATGCATTGGTCCGAGGTGACGGCCTCGTCGTTCATGGAGGTCGGCATCGAGGACGGCAAGGTCAAGCGCGGGGTCGGCGACGTCGAACGCTCCTGCTACTGCATACACGCGCCGATCCATAAGGCGCTGACCCAGGCCACGGCGGTGTTCCACACCCACATGCCGTATGCCAGCGCGCTCACGCGGCTCGAGGATCCGCGCATCAAGGAGATTGGCCAGACTGAAATCGGCTTGATCGATGCCGTTGCCTATGACGACGAATATACCGGCCCTGCGTTCGAGCCCACTGAAGGCGAGCGTCTCGCCAAGGTCATCGGCAATAAGTGCGTGCTGTTCATGGCTAATCATGGCGTCACCACTCTTGGTACGACCGTCGCCGACGCCTATGATCGACTTTATTACATCGAACGCGCGGCGCAGGTGCAAATCTACGCGATGTGGACGGGCCAGCCCCTGAAGCAGCTGCCGCCGACCGTCATCGAGAAGACCAAGCGAGATATTGCGGGAGCTAAATCCTACTACGCTGGCCCCAGTCCAGCCCAACGTCACTTCGAGGCTTTGCAGCGCATGCTCGATCGAACGGAGCCTGATTACAAAGACTAATGTCATTGCTCACACGAATTGCTACTATGTCAGGACGTAAATTCTGAACTATTGCAGTCTGCGAATAGATGCTTTCGGAACATGATAGGAGAGACGTCTGAAGAATTGCGCAAACATCGCTAGCTTTTCTCGGAAAGCCTGCTCGATGGCATCCAAGAGCTTCTGCCGTGGAATTGGCGGCCACAGAGCGTCGACAACACGTCACTTACGTGGCCTGTAATTGGAAGCCTCACATCCTCGTGCCGAACTCGCCTGCACCGGTGTTACTAGGGGTAAGCATACAGACCGACGTCAGAGCCGGGAACTCAGAATCAAAAGGGGGCGGCTCTTTCGAGCCGCCCCCAAGTTTAGTTGTCTGTTCGATGATTACTTCAGTCCAGGGATATATTCAAATACTACTAACGCCGATTTTTCATCGGTGGTGAACACCTCCACGTGCTGGTAAACGTAGATGATGCGTGTCGCGCCGGACTTGAGTTCGAGACCCTCGCGACGTCCGTTGTTGATCCCAATCGTCGCGGGACCATAATTTTTTAGTACCATCGTCCCGGAGACAATGTACGAACCCAAGACCGTCAGTGTGGCCGGTGGGACGCGTACCGTCCAAAATCGATGATTAAGCAACTCAGCTTCCCGATCGGGAATTTCGGGTTGCACTCGCTTTTTGTGTTCTTGTTTCATTTCAATTTCTCCTATCTTTGAAACGCGCCGATCTTGTCGACGCACTGACCCTTTACAAGGTCAGCAAGCAGCCTCTCGCGAATGCAAAGCCGCCAGAAAAAGGGGGAACTAATTTACAGATATCAAAAATACGATTCGCCGACGGCCGAAGCCCATTTCAAAGGGGCGCTTATTTACAAGATTGTAAATCGCACCTCGCAGAACGCCGCTTCGCTGAATGGGTCTGCAAAAAAGTTGCTATTTTACAAGATGCAAGTCGGCAAATCCAATATTTGGATACCGAGTTCTGAACTTCAGGGCCTTCACCGGACGGATACGGGTAACCCTCTCGATCATTCAGACAAGCAGCTTCTTTGAACATGAACTTGACCAGCTTGAGCGGCTCGACGCTAGAATTATTCGTTTGGTGAAAAATCTGCTGCACATAAAAGCAATGAAGCAAATGCTTCGCCAAACATCGACAGCGAACGACGAAGAACCAAGAAAAGTCGCTGCGGTGAGTAAGTCCGAAAGATAATCCGTTCCACATCGCTGGCGCCGCTTTCGCATAGAGGCGGCGGCGCATAACCGCGCGATAATGTCCAGGCGGCCGGCGATGACACTGGCTCGCGCGCGAAACGAACCCAGTTTTTCCTAACGATTTCAATGTTCCGCTGAACGCCAAGGTCCCTCAATAAACCGCGCGGCCACCGGAAATATCGAATACCGCGCCGGTCGAGAACGAGCACTCTTCCGAGGCGAGCCACGCCACCATCGCCGCCAATTCCTCGACCTCGACAAAACGATTCATCGGAATTTTCGACAGCATATCGTCGATGTGTTCCGGCTTCATCTGCGCGAACAGTTCCGTCTTCGCCGCCGCCGGTGTGACGCAGTTCACAAGCACGCCGGTGGCCGCCAGTTC
>Ga0187783_10001468_pt1 | contig 17402 bp, 11 predicted proteins | sample 1015_SJ02_MP02_2_FD_132471 | JGI IMG/M metagenome (GOLD analysis project Ga0187783, IMG submission 132471) | Tropical peat soil microbial communities from peatlands in Department of Meta, Colombia - 1015_SJ02_MP02_20_MG | ecosystem: Environmental > Terrestrial > Soil > Wetlands > Peat | place...
AGCGAAGGCAGATGTCTCCCAAGTCGCTCATCTTGGCTCTGTCAAGGTTCTGCGACAAGGCTTCCGTGAATCTGGCCAGGAGATCACTCGAACTGCCGAGGGATTCCTTGAGATAAAAAGCCATTTCGCCTCTAGGAGAACACTCGTGTCAAACCAACACACATTTCTGCGGCGGGCGGGACGGATGTCTGCGACTTCTCCCGCTTTCGCGATCCGCTATTACCTGGCTTTTGTATGGGCCTTCTCGTAGCATCTTTGCCCTGATTGTTCTTGTCGGGACGCTGTTTCTGAACTACTTTTATTATCTTTCGTCGGTGGTTACCTTAGTTCAGGAGAAAGCGCGGCCCCACCAGGGTGTGATGTCGGGCGCTTAGCTACGGCTCGTGATGAATTTCATCGGTCTCGGCCTCGGCCCCACTTACGTTGGCACAGCCAGCGACTTTTTTCATGCGACTCATGCCGACCGCTCCTTGCAGTTCGCTCTTTCCGCGTTCGCTCCGTTCTACCTCGTGGCAATTGTGCTCTTCTTGCGGTTGGCGCGAGTGCTTTTTGACGAAAATCGAACACTGAGAGTTAGAGTCCAATGAACTTGCATCGTTACTTGTTTGTCTGGTACGCCGTAGCCGGATGTCTTGCCGCGTCACCTCTGCTGTATTGCACCGATGGGAACACGACCGAGGCCACCACATCACATCTCAAACACGCTTTCGTGAACTCTCCTGCCGGCAAGACGGAGGGTTTCCTCGTTGGGAACGTGCGTGTCTTCAAAGGAATTCCTTTCGCGTTGCCGCCGGTAGGCTCGGAACGCTGGAAGCCGCCGAGTCCGATGCCACGATGGGCAGGAGTTCGAAAAGCAGTCGATTTTGGAGCCGCATGCTGGCAGCCGAAACCCACACTCTCTAACATCTACACACGCGATCCCATGCCCATGAGCGAGGATTGCCTGACCTTGAATATTTGGAGCCCTTTCGGAGCGCATGATGCACCGGTCTTCTTTTGGATCTACGGCGGCGCGCTAGTCGGGGGCGCCAATAGGGAGCCGACCTATAACGGCATGAGGTTCGCAAATCAAGGCATCGTCGTGGTCTCGGTCAACTATCGATTGGGCGTCCTTGGTTGGCTCGCACATCCCGAACTCAACGCGGAATCGCCGGACGGAGTATCAGGCAACTACGGTCTGCTCGATCAGATCGAAGCGCTGCGCTGGGTCAAGCGCAACATTCCTGCTTTCGGCGGCGATCCTTCCAACGTGACAATCGCCGGCGAATCTGCGGGCGCGCTGAGCGTTATGTACCTCATGGCAGCGCCTGCTGCTCGAGGCATGTTTTCGAAGGCCATCGCGGAAAGCGCGTACATGATCGCCGTGCCCGAACTGAAACGACACAGTTTCGGCCAGCCGTCTGCAGCGGAAAGCGGCACCAAACTCGCGGTCGCACTTCACGCGCCGAATATCGCGGGGTTGAGGGCGATGGATGCTGCCGCCCTGAGTGAAGCCGCACCGAAAACTGGATACGTGCCCTGGCCCACGATTGACGGACACGTGTTGCCGCATCAACTGGTCGACGTTTTCGACCACGGTGAACAAGCGCCGGTTCCGATCCTCGCCGGCTTCAACAGTGGTGAAATCCGTTCGCTGAGGATCCTCGCCCCACCGCCACCCGCAACTGCTGCTGAGTACGAGGCCATCATTCGCGACCGGTATCGCGATCTCGCCGACGAATTTCTGCGACTCTATCCCAGCAGCAATATGCAGGAGAGCATATGGGCCACCGTGAGGGACTCCCTCTACGGATGGACGGCGGAGCGACTGGCTAAGAAGCAGACAGCTCTCGGGCAGCCATCTTTCCTCTACTTTTTTGATCATGGGTACCCGACCGAAGAGACCGCCGGCTTGCACGCATTCCACGCCAGCGAACTGCCTTACGTCTTTGGTGTGCTCTATGACACGCCGCCACTTTGGCCGAAAATCCCGGTAACCCCTGGAGAGAAGAATCTTTCCGACGCAATGAACAATTATTGGGCATCATTTGCTCATGCGGGCCGGCCACACGCCGCGAATGAACCCGATTGGCCGCCGTTCGGATCAACAAGTAACTACATGGCGTTCACCGATGCACCGCATCCCTCGAGCAATCTCTTGCCAGGTATGTACGAGTTCAACGAGGAGGTCGTTTGCAGGCGCCACGGGAGCGATGCTATGCCGTGGAACTGGAATGTCGGAATCGTCTCGCCGAAACTCCCCGATCCGATGCCACAGTGTGAACGATGATCCAAGACTCGTATGAACTAGCCGCCTGCGAACGGAAGGGAGAAGCGTTTCCAGGCTTCTCGTCCAAGGGACTTCTACTCGCCGATTTCCCCAAAAGAACAGAAGTGGTCTGCCGACAGGAAGCAGTCGTTTGCGCGCCCAGAAGATATATGGATCCTGTGACAGCTGCGGCGCTTAGCTCGGTATCGCGGTTGGAAAGTCGGTAGCTGTTGCCGTCGGCATAGCCATTCCCGCGCTCCACGCCACGATGGTCTGGCTCTACTCGGCACCCGGCAGCATTCTGGAGATTCTCTCGGAAATGAGCTGGGACACTTTGTTCCTTCTGGTCGGTTTGGCATTTGTGGCGGTCGCGGTCCTCAGAAACATTTCGGCGGAGATCAGCCCGGCAAGGGAGGGCGGATTGCCGGGGGAATCGTGGGGCGATTCTTATCGCCTGCGGTTTTAGGTGCCACTCGGCGATCCACGGCTTTTAAGGTCACCTTGGTTGATGTCGCTCCGCCTCAGTCAAGCGTCTGCGGAACTATCGAAGCTTTAACACGTGCCCTGGCGGTTGAACTGGCGTCGATCTGGGTTAATGCCGTGTCGCCTGGAGTCGTCCGGACGAACCTCTGGCAGAACATGAACTCGGCAGAAAGGGAGCAACTCTATGAAAGCGTGGGCAAGCGTCTGCCTGTGGGGCGAGTAGGTGAAGCTTATGATATTGCCCGAGCCTACTTGTTTTTGATGAAGGAAGAATTCGTCACCGGCCAAACGGTTGTGGTCGATGAGGGTACTCTCCTGGTTTAGCACCTCGGGTGAGAGGTAACCGACCGGTTCTCAGTAATCGCGAGGCGTCAAGAGTCCTCATTTGCTTCTGACTTAACTCGCGATTCCAGGGCAACAATACAGGCGCGAATGTGCACGTCGGTCCAGGCTCAGGAGGATTTAATCGGGTTTCTTCATTGCGGAGTTCAACAAATCGACATCGATTTTATGAAATGAGGATCCTCTGGAGTTGAAGTTCATACCTTCATTAATAGCCCGGCGCAAGCTCGGCCCGTAGACTACAGCTACGTACAGCTACGACTATCTTTCGCAGCGGTTTGACGCGATGTACGCGAAGGCCGTGCGAGTACGCGTTATCGATCGAGCGGGAAATTGGCGGCGTGAGACGGTGCGCCAACTATTCGAATTAAAAGGCCGAGTCGCGGAGAATCGCTCAAGCTAAGGATAATAGCCACAGTCCTAGAGACTGTCATTGCTGGTTCGCCCTCCTTCACACGCCAGGTGGCCTTTCTGCACCACCCTAGATCCTGGTCTCCAGACCGAAACATTTCCTATGTCTCGCAGGCAGCCCCGAAGGCCAGCACAGAGAATCCCGCACGCCATACTTTGCGGACAGCTTGTCGCGAACGCAGGCTTAGGAAATGCCGGGTCTAGGGTCTTGATAAAATAATTGGCCGCCCTCCCTGCTCAGCTGTTTTTTGTGCCGGCTCCCTGCAGCGCCGCCAACAACTTGGATCCGTCGATGCTGCCCCAGCCCGTACATGCATCCCAACCCGGACCGGACTTATAGCCGGGCGCGTCACCGGTGGCATTGCTGACCCCGTCGTTGACGTCCCGGCAGATGTCGGGGTTCGCGTACAGGACGGGATTGAGGTATCCGGCGGGCGCTCCCAGCTTGGCATTCAAAAGAGCGACCAGCCCCGCGTACAGCGGCCCTACGGCACTGGTCCCGCCAACGGCGCCGGCGGGTTGACCGGCCACTGTGCCCAAATCGTAGCCGCTGGCGTTATCGGCGTTGCCTGCCACATCTGGGATGCCGCGTCCCTTGTGGCCATCGTTCACCGAAACCGGCAGGTTAGCATTGGCTTGCCATTGGGGAACGTCCTTGAAAACGTCGCTGATCCCGCCGCCCGTGGCCCAACCGTTATTGTCTTGCCATGTGTCCTGGGTGAAGGAAGAGTGCGACACGTCCTTGAGGATGGTGCCACCGCAGGAAGTAATCCACGGATCCGAGCCTGGGTAGCCAACGTGAGCCTTTTTGTCGATGAGACCGCAGCTTGATCCGTGGTCCCCGGAGGCGACGAAAATGGTAATGCCAAGAGACGCCGCTTCCTGGAAGGTAGCGCTCACGGCATCGATCGCGGCCTGGGTCCAGCTGAGGCCCTGAATGGTTTCTAACTCCGGCCAGTCCCAGCTGATCGAGATCACGGAAGGCGTAGGCTGGCCTGCGGCGGGATGGACTGCGGTGGTTACGACATCGACCCAGCCCTGTTCCGTCCAGGGCGCGAAGTAGACCGCGATCCTTGCTCCCTGGGCGACCGCGCCCGAGACATCGATGTCGAGCGCCACCTCAATGTCAGAGTCAGGATCGCTGGCGGGCGAGTTGGTTGCCCCGTCAACTCCTACGGGCGTGAGCGCGGGAGTAGTTAGTTTCAGCTTTTTGAAGAATGCCTGGATATCACCGATGTTATAGCCACCGCCGAATTCCAGTAGGCCAATGGTTTGACCGGTCGCTTCGAAGGGAGCGGGAAAATTGTAAAGGGTTGCCACTTGCTGCGGCGTGAGTGTTTTCGCCTTTTCTGATGGTGTGGGCAGGTGCCGCGCGGCGGCGCGTCGGGCCATCCTTCGGTTGTCCAGCCCAAACACACCCTCAACGATGCCAACCAGATTCGAAGGCAGATTTACGGAGTCCTCGCGGCCGCGATAGGTCTCCGTGGGCGATTCGTAGGTCGCCAATTCAACCCCGAAGGCGTGGTTCATCTGCGCAACCGTGCCCGAAACCATGACCGTCCGTCGGGGTACGCTAGCCGCAACGAGCGTGAGGCCTTGCTCCTTGGCGAACGCGATTACCTTGTCAATATCAGCTTTCGCGGCGCCATAATGGGCCGCGAATTCCTCGTGCGAAAGAACTTTGCGCTCTGCCAGCGCCTTTGTCGGGTCCGGCAGTGGGGGAGCATCCTGGCGGCGACGCACGCGGATGGTGACGGATAGGGTTTCTTTCGGGTCAGCCGCCGCGACGCGGTGCGCCCCAGACCGCGGACGCCGCTCGCTTTTCTCAAGACGCTGGTAGCCTTTTGGAATCGGAGCCATATCATCCTCTTTTCTTCATCATCGTCAGTGCGGTTTGTGTTTTGCCTCGGCGCCTCAATACCCGGAAGCCTTCATGCGGCGCTCAAGTGAATTGCCCGCTCAACACGGCCCAGGCTGCTGTGCCATACTCGGCAGTACACGATTTCGGGCTTAGTTTGCTCTACGGAGTATGGCTGGCAGCAGCCTTTGCCTTTCTTGAGGCTTTCCACTCGGACGTGCGAGCGCGGATGTAGGCCCTGTAGTCGCTGCTGGTCTTCAGTGGCGGTACGGTGTGGTGAACACCGCCCTTGCCGTCCGGAACGGGTAGTTGCGAAACCAGCTCGGCGTGCACTTCCTGCAAATGAGACGGCCTCGCTGCGTCTGCTGGATTCTGCACAGTGGCCACGGGAACCACCACTCCCGCCAGAGGATCGTCCGTTCGTGGGGTAGCCAACGTTAGTACGGCCCCCACATCGAGCGCGGCCCCGTCCCGCGCGGTAAGGCTGGGCAGATTCCAGCGCGTTTCCACTGTCTTCAGAATCGAAGTATGATCGAGCGGCATCGCGTTTGTCCCTACGCGAAACACCGTCCCAGCCGCGATGAGCGGTGAGACCAGGACTGTTGGCACGCGCGGACCGAATCGCGTGAAATCGAAGCTATCCTCTCCACGGGATTTGTCTGGCGGCACCGCGCCGAGGGGTGGCGGAACGTGATCGTAGCAGCCACCATGCTCGTCATACGTGATGATCAGAAGCGTCTGGCTCCAGTTCGGGCCGTTGTACAAGGCGTAGTACACGTCGTGAATTAGTTGTTCACCGAGCGCAACGTTGTAATTCGGATGCTGACTATTTCCGGCAGCATCCCAACTCGGTTCCAGGAAGGTGTATGCCGGCAGCGTTCCGTTGGCGGCGGCTGCCTGGAAATCGGTGAAAAGACCAAAATGACTGTCGTCGGCGTCCGTGGTATCCGGAAACTCTAGGCGGGTGAGAGGAGGATCAACATAGCCATAGATCGCCCAACTAATGTTGTTATTGGAAAGAAGTCCGAAGATGGTTGGGCAAGTATATTTCTTCGTTTTGTCGTTCATGTGGCCCTGTGACGTGGCAGCACAGACGAACGCCCGGTTGGGTAAGGTTTCGGTCGGAACCGATGCAAACCACTGGTCGCACACCGCGTAGCCGGACGCTAATCCCGAAAGTACTGGGAGCATTGCAGGAGTGAAAATACCCATAATGCCGTTAGCCGTCGTGCCCGGCAGAATGGACCAGTTTTCAGGCCCTTCCCAACCAAGCGTGTAATTGAAATCGGTAACAAAGCCTCGGTTGGTGGCAATTGCCGGGACGGGAGCATCGACACCGCCGAACAACTGCGAATTGGTCGCGGAGTAGCCCTCTCCCGGATCGGCTCCGGGCATGTAATACGCAATGGGATCGGTGGCTTGGATCTGCGACACCGGAACCGCCACCCCATTGTTGTCGGGGTTGGACTCCGTCCCAGTAAGTCCCTCGAAAGGATCTCCTATAGGAGATACATTTCCACTGTTTGCATAAAGAAAACCCAACATGTGATCAAAGGATCGGTTTTCCAGCATCAGAACGACGATGTTATTGATGGAAGACAGAAGACCGTTAGGCATGGGCACACCCTCCAGGTACCGCATTTCCAATCGCCACGCTGTTCATGCAATACTCCCCAGTTCGCTAGTTTGTGCTGTACCCTCCGGATGTAGTTTCTTCGTTTTCAGAAATTGAGCGAAAGAAAAACAGTTTTGATGTCGTAACGCTTGACAGCAGCCACACGAACCGCCAGTTCGCTCGCAACCTGCTCGAGCCCGTCATTCGACAGAGCCAGAGCCGGACCCTGAAATGTGATCGTTGCCATATCGAGGCACCCCTAGCATGAAGATTCGGTTCTCGACGAATGAAAGCTCGATCGGCAGTGCTGGAAGACCTGAAGTCGCCATCCAGGTGTTGGCTCCTCCTAATCTCGACAGAAGTCCCACTACACTGATTGGTCTTCGCGAGGACTACTCGATTTGACAGTCCGGTTTCTCAGCGGTCAACCCGCTAGATGCTGTCTTGTGGTAATGGCCCGGTTTAGGAACGCTCGGAGGAAGAGCCGACACACACAGGTGCGGCAGGCATGGGCATTGTGTTCGCATTATGCCATCAAGTCAAGTGAAAATTCTTGTTGTTACGAAGTCCGAACAATGATTGTTGGACAGGGCGCAGTTGCTGCAAATGCTGTACTCGATCCGCAGCGAGCGTTTGTGACTGAATGCGGATGACGAGGTATGGGACGCGACCACCTTTACTCAGAATCGCGATCGGATGCTCGAAGCTGACGTGGCCAAGGAGTTCTTGGCGCAGGTGGTGGCGCAAGCGAGTGCCAAGGTCTGACGTCGGATGAGCATTTCACGGTAGACGAGACGCTACTGGAAGCCTTAAGCAGTAAATTGAAGGTTCGATTCCTTCCGCCCTCACCATTCCTTGAACAAGCTGCAGACATCGAATTTAGACCAACTGACTATTGATCAGTTAATCGCACACTTTCCTACATCTTTTCAATCAGATTCGAAGGTCGACGACTTCGGCCCAGAATGTGTTACGCACAGAGGCTCCCGCTTGGTCCGCAATCCCGACCGGCCATTTCGGCACAAGTCAGGTCAGCCTGCCCATTACCCATGCGAGGCCTCGGCCAATCTCTGCGCCGAAATCTACAGTTTTCGTGACTCCGGGTTCATGCTTGCAGTCTGAGGGACACCCAGGACCGGCGCCAAATCTGTGCCACGTTGGCAGCAAGCCTTGGCGTGGTAACCACACCGCTTTGTGGTGTTGGACCCGGCAAATCTGCCAGAAATCATACGTGGGCAGTAAAGTACGCACGATTTTATAACGGATTACGCGGGTCCTGTGTTATGTTGTTTGGCCGAATGCTGGGTCATGACCCCGTGTAAGGGCGCGACGACCGACGCTCAAAAATGCAAGTGGGGATGAGACCATGCGATTTACACGTTGGGTTACAAGTTCTTTCGTTTTTCTCGCGCTACTGCTCAAACTTCTAGTAGTAGCTGTGCGCGTGCTGCTGGCACAGAATATGGTGACGGGCGGTTCTTCCCGGCAATCCCTGGAGGTGTACCCCGCGACCCGCGACCCTGTGCGCCTGGCTCGTATGGTTGCGTTCACGTGGATTGTTGTCGGCGTTCTTTGTTTCTGGAGTACGGCCGCGTGGGGCCAAGCCGCAACGGGGAAGGTTTTGGGCACGGTTACGGATCAGCAACACGCAGCCATATCCGGCGCGACGGTGACCGTCACCAACGAAGCCACCCGAGTTTCGAAGAACACGACTACCGATAGGGAAGGGAATTTCCAGGTTCTTGACCTGCCGATAGGCGTCTACGCTGTCACAGTCGAGCATCGGGGGTTCTCCAAGTACATCATTGCCGGAAATAAATTGCTCATCAATGAATCGCTGAAATTCGAAGTCACGCTCAAGGTTGGAGTGTCCACTGAGATCGTGACGGTCGAATCGCAGGCCTCGCAGGTCGAGACACAGAATCCCACCCTCGGGCAATCGATTACGAGCCGCCCCATCGTAGATCTCCCTCTAAACGGACGAAACGTTCTCGATTTGGCTCTCTTGCAGCCTGGTGTCACCGCTACCAACCAGGACAACGGTGGCGCAGGATACTTCGATATTGCAGGGGGACGCTCCGATTCGGTTACGTTTCTCCTGGATGGGGGCTTGAACAACGAAATACTGGGCAACGGCGTCGTTCTGAATCCGAATCCCGACACCATAGCGGAGTTCCGTATCCTCACCAGCAACTACACCGCGGAATACGGACGCAATAGCGGGGGGATCATCAGCGTGGTAACAAAATCCGGCACGAATGCGTTTCACGGCAGCGCCTTCGAATATGCTCGAAACACGGACTTCGACGCGAACACGTACTTTAACAAGCTGGAAGGGCTTCCGGTGAACGATCTCAAGCGTCACCAGTTTGGTGGCACACTGGGCGGTCCAATTCGCAGAGATCGCCTTTTCTTCTTCTTCGGGTACCAGGGTCAGCGGCAAACCTCCTCCGTTGTCGTGTCCGACGTTCCAACCTATACTCCCGCCGAACTCGGGGGGGACTTCTCCCAGGCGCTCAACGGCGGACCAGATCCAAACGTTGCTGCATTCCTCGAAGCGAATCCCTTTTTCGCCGCTCCGAACGGCAATGCGGCGCAAGCGATCATCGATCCTACCAAGATTAACTCTGAGTCGGCTAACTACATCAAGTTGGGGCTCATTCCAACTTCGCCGACCGGTTTGTATTCCAACGCGCAAACCTCCACCAACAACGCCAACGAACTCACCGGTAAGGTCGATCTCCAAATTACGCAAAAGAATAAGATCGCTGCAACGATCGGAGGCTCCCGCAATCCGCAGCTATCCCCCTTCCCCACTGCCGATGTTCCTGGCTTCGGGGGCCTATCTACCAATAACAATTACTTTGGCAACATCGCCTACACGCGTACTTTCTCTCCGCACCTGCTCAACGAGCTGCGTTTCACGGTACAACGCAATTTGGGAACGATGGGTTATCCGGCAGCGAGCCTGCCTTCGCCGGCGCAGTTGGGCTTTGGTATCACGCCGGACTTGGCTATCGGCCCACCCGGAATGGCTTGGGACAACGGCCTCACGCTCGGATTGTCCAATTACGGCCCGACCAAATTTGCTAGCAACGTCTACGCTATCGCCGACACTGTAACGTGGGTGAAGGGTCACCACACGTGGAAGTTCGGTGCCGGAATCACCGCCGCCCAGAACAACACTGTTTACGATTTTTACGGCACCGGTCAGTTCTATTTTTCTTCTGCGGCCGGGGTTGGCACCGGAAACAGCTTCGCCGACTTCCTTCTGGGCATACCGACCTCTCTCTTTGAGGGACCCAATGCACCAAATAACCTTCGCACCAAAGCCACGTATGGCTTTTGGCAGGACGAGTGGCGCGTGAAAAGCAATGTCACCTTCACCCTAGGTCTTCGTTACGAGTACAGCACGCCAAAACTCGATACCGAGGGAAGGACGTTTTCGGTAATTCCTGGTCTTCAGTCCACGCGTTTCCCCAATGCGCCCGTCGGGCTGGTTTTCCCGGGAGACCGCGGAGCCCCGCGTGGCCTGAACTTTTCTGACAGAGACAACTTCGGCCCCAGATTTGGTTTTGCTTGGGATCCCTGGAACAATAGGAAAACTAGCGTCCGCGGAGGCATCGGAATTTTCTACGATGTTTTAAAAGGCGAGGACAATCTCCAGTTCAACGGTGCCCCGCCATTCTTTAGCGAGGTCAGCTCTAACGGAGGAGCCCCGTACCCCACCGTCTCGCAATCGAACCCCCAGACCTGCTGTCCCGTGCCTTACTTCACTGACCCATGGCTGACGTCGCTGGGGTTCGTGAATCCCTTCCCCTCAAAGCCACCACTGGCAAACATCGATTTTGTGCAGTCCGGATTTCTTCCCTGGAATAGCAGCGGAGCGATCTATCTTGTGGACCCGCATCTGCACACTCCTTACACGTACCAGTACAATCTGGACCTTCAGCATGAGGTTGCAAGGAACCTGATGGCTGAGATCAATTATGTTGGGCAAAGTTCAAAGGGACTCACGGGCCTCGTGGATCTTGATCCAATGATCTTGGGAACATACACTCGGTTTCTGAACACGATTCCCCAGACCAACCCGGAAATCCTCAGCTTTTGTTCGAGTTTCGATCCCGGCGACTGCCCGTACGAAGCTTCGCCCGAATTTAAGAACATCGGGTTCGAAAGCTACAATAGTATGCAAGCATCTCTCACTCGCCAAGTTACCGAAAGCCGCTTTTTCGGAACCACCTACTTCATGCTGTCTTATACCTATAGCCACAACATCGACAACTCATCGGGATTCCGAAACCGCACCTGGTGGGTCCCTGCGTACAACATCGGGCAGTTCCGTGGGTCGTCTGATTTTGATGTCCGGCACAGAATCGCTCTATCCGGCGGCTGGGACTTGCCCTTTGACCGCGGTTGGTCCTCCGGCCCTAAGTTGCTGACCAAGGGTTGGAGCCTATACCCGATTTTCAGCTGGCAGACTGGCTCTCCGATGTCCGTCAATTCCAATTACGCAGGAGGCTATGCGGCCCCTGATGATCCAGGCCCGGCGGCTGATGGCGATCCGGGCCTGGTGCAGGCTCTGTTTGCGCCGGGTGTTACGCGGCTGCAAATCATGGACCCGAAGACTTCCAGCCTGAACACAACCACCAGTCGGTTCTATTTCAACCCCAACGACTTTGGCAACTCTTATGGCAGCACGCCGCAGTACTCCTCTACTACTCCATGCAGCGCACAAGTCATAACCAACGAACTCCCGTCGAGCAATTGCGCGGTATCAAATCCTGCGCTTCGCACCTACGGGTTGCCTCGCAACTTTTTTGTTGCTCCAGGCCAAACGAATCTGAACGTCGCGCTCGCCAAAGCGTTTCAGATTCGAGAGAACTTCAAAACGGTTCTACGCTTGGAAGCGTTTAACGTTTTCAACCACGCTCAGTTCACGGAACCAAATACAAGTCTGGCAAGCCCCACGTTTGGCCAAATCACGAGCACTTTTGATCCGCGGATCCTCCAAATCTCCGCGCGACTGACGTTCTAGCGTAGTGGTCGAGGGACATTGAATACTGGCTCCTCAGAACTTCCTTCCAGCTTGGGTTCGCGAGCAAATCTCAACGCCAATCGGGGGAAGCTTCGGTGAATGAGCTATGCGAGGATATCTTAGTTATCCGTGACCGGAAGCTGCATCTTGTCCACAGGCTTTTGAGTCTTTGGCTAACTACTTTACGCGTTACGCTCGTTGTCCCTGAGCACGATCGGAGGGCGGCCCCAGGGTAGCATGCATGGCGCGCACAATAGCCTCGCATCCTTGGCCAAGAATGCTCGTCGTGGGATAGCTTTACTGGCAGCTTACCGACAGCCGCCGCAGTTCGCCATTCTTCCATCCGCTGCCGTCGGTGGGCAGGTGAGTAAAATACACATAGAACTTCTGCCCAAGAATATGCGGATCGTCGCCGAGTCCTACGGCGGTGGGATAGGCCGCGATTGGACCGAACGTGCCAATATCGATCGGAACCGTCCAGCTGAGGCCGTCGATCGATTCGGCATACGCAAGATCAGTGTCGTCGGAGATGATCAACACATAGCGCTGAAGTGCGCTGCTGTAATGAATATCGAGATAGCCAGTAAACGGCGCCTTTGAGACCAAGTCAGTCGAAGCGCCCCCAACGGCGGGCTGCAAATCCCATGTGCCATGATAAAACTTCTCGAACGTAACCGTGTGGGGAGGTGACGAGCCAAACGCTGCGTTCAGCACGGCGGAAACCGATGCACGTGCAACAGCGACGTTGTTCGTAGAACTTCCAATGTGCAGCGTACCGTTCGCGATCCAGTCCGGAAAATACAGATAGAAGTACTTTCCATCCGGAGACAGCACCAGCGGACCGTCGCCGATCTCGAATCCGTCTAGCCCGGGCGCATAGGATTGATTCAAGCGAATGATCTCACCCAGATCCGTCCAGTGCAGGCCATTGTCTGTCGAAATCGCCAGCCCAAGCGCCGCATACAAGGCGTCATTTGGAAGCTCGGCGTGATAGGTCGCGAGCAAGTCGCCCGCTCCAGGCATACCCTGGGGAACCTGAAAGACTGGCCCTCCGCCCATATAGCCGTAGCTCGGATAATTTGGGTTCACGGACGCGTCGAGATTCCGGGAGACGCTGACATCCTGAGGAGCGCCAGAGCCAAGCGGGTTCTCAAGCGTGCCTTCGGTCGTGACAAACGATCCCCACTTGTTGTTCCCCACCCAATGCCCTTCCCACATCTGACGGCGGTGGTCTCCGCCATCGCTGCCGAAAAACTCGTAACCGCTCGCCGTCTTGATTACTCCCAGCGGCGTGTCGGGCCAGGCAAACCCGCTTACCTCGTCGTCAATGGGGGGCTCAGCTTTCTGCCCCGCGGCGTAACGCTGGCTTGGAGAGGCAACCACCAGGTTGGCGTTAACCTTCGGCCTGCACAGAGGGCTGATGGATTGCGCCTTGGCTGCGAGAGAAGAGGCTGCGATTGATAGACAGACAAATGTTGCGAAGTGAGCGTGGCGCATCATGGTTACTCTCCGTTCGGATTGAACCCACATGCGGAAGGGAAGTCGCGGCAGAAGATCGGCCGTTGGATTCACTTTAAGGCAAATTCGCGGACGCACGACCGACGGCTCCCCCGTCTACTTTCTGGCAGTCCACTGCAGCTGCACCGCTTGCCCTTCACGGTGATGCCGACACTCGAACTCGTGACCGATGTGATGCTGCCGAGTTGCACCGTGCACGTCGGGCCGTGGAGCGACTTCTGATGGGGTCAACGAGCGATATTGATGTTTCGCCAATCGATGTGCGTAGGGAGCCTTTGCGCTTAGGAACGCGAAGTGGTTCGTCTCGAAAGCGATTCCAACAGAGCACTCCCAGCCCACTGGATGGAATGAAGCACAAGGAATATGAAAAAGACATTAGCGGCGAATGCACAAAGGAGCAGAAAGTTGTCTAGGACGTAGATTCCGAGAGGATCGCTCTTCTCGCCCAAGATATTGGTTATGTTTTCCAGCCCCAGAAAGAGCACAAGACCAAAAAGGTAGAAGGTTGCGCCGATAACCTGTCGCAATGTTCCGTAGCGAGTTGCAAGCACGGCTATCGCGTCACGAACAGGTTCTCCGTCTTGATTTGGCCGATTCCAAACTGAATAGAGCAGCAGCATCGTCCTGACGGTCGAGAAGAAGCAATAAGCGAACACTGTGCCAAGAATCAGAACAAGGCCATGATTCAAGAAAGAGAGCTGACGCCAGATGGTCCAGAGCGCATATGGCGGATCGTACAAGTGCGCGGTTGTCATAATCTAATTTGACACCGGGGACCGCCTTGGGTTGATCTAACTTTCGTAACTGTCGAGAACAGGCGTCACAAGCTTGCACCTTCTCTTCGCTTTTCCGGGGATTTTGACCGCTATCCCTATGTTTCGTCAATTGACGGGGCCGCGCTGAGGTGTCATCCGGCACATCCCACACGCTCCTGCACCCGAATCCACGGGCAGCGAATCGGTAGATTCCAGAACCTGTAAAACCGGGTCGCCCAACTGTTTCAATGAACCTGGGTTTTTCGGCGGAGTCTCGAAGCGCATCCCTCAGCCTGCTTACCGCCACGGCCAAGCGATGGTCGAAATCGACGAGTGTGTCCGCCGACCAAAGGCGTTTGCGAAGTTCCTCATAGGTGACAACTTTCCCCGCTGATTCCAACAGTACGGTCAGGAGCAAGAACGGCTGTTCCTGAAGGCGTATTTTACCGCCCTCTTTCGCAGCTCTCCGGCGCGCAGGTCTATTTCGAAATTGGCAAATCGTACGACAGGTGGCAGGGTAGGCGGCCTCGCCGTGCTTCACACCTTCGAGAGTCTAGTACGCTCCCGAACATAACGCGACGGCTACATCATACTGCCAACAAAAGGCTTATCAGGGGATTGAGAGGGTACCGAAGGAGAAGTGTCCGGGCATTGACGGTCACCGATTGCTAAGGCACAAACGCTTGGATCGCGACACCTTCCCATGCAGCCACGCCAGTGCAGCCATGAAGTAGAAAAGGGGCCATGTTGCGGAGCGGAATTAGCCGGCAGGTTCCCATGCTGGTTCAGGTCGGCAAGCAGCACATAGAGAGAACGGAGTGTGATCAAGAATGGGGAACAGCAAATCGGAAATCGGCGGGGCGAGGGGAGGACTAAAGTCCATCGCCAAGGAGGGCGCTATGTTTCGCAAAATGCGAAGGGGAGTTGCTTTTCGAGGGTTGCACCGTCTTGCTATGGGGTTCTGGCCCGATCATCCTCGCCAGAGAATCCTGCACTGGCTTCTCGCGCTTGGGATTCTTACCAGTGGTGCTGCGCTTGCCGATATTTACCTTCCCAACCTGTTCCCGTTTCTTGATCTCACTGGTTTCTCGGCAACCAACAGCACGACGGGCTCGGTCGATCTAAGTGGACCCTTCTTTCAGAGTCTCGGGACAAACGGACGGACCTGCGGAACCTGTCACGCGCCCAGCGACGGCTTCGGCTTGAGTGCGGCTGACGCACAATTCCGCTATTTCATCAGCCATGGGAAGGATCCTCTGTTTGATCAAGTAGACGGAGCCACTTGCCCAACCGGTCCGGTCAACAACGGCTTGACCGTCAATAACGCACTGATCCGCATCGGGATCCAGGTGCCTCCGAACACAACCGATCCCAATCCGCCGCAGTTCACGATCGCTGCTGTGCAAGATCCTTATGGTTGCGCGTTGACAACGAACTCCGCGGGTCAACAAACCGCCTCGATGTACCGGAGACCCCTGCCCACTACGAACCTGGGCTTTCTCAGTGCGGTCATGTTCGACGGCCGCGAATCTTTCTTCAACCCACTGAACAACGAACAAACCTTTAGCGCCAATCTGAATGCTGACCTTACGCAGCAGGCAACCGATGCCACGCTGATCCACGCCCAGGCCACCCAGCCTCCGACGCAAGCACAGCTCAGCCAGATCGTGAATTTTGAGCTAGCCCTCAATTCAGCGCAGCTCTACGATTTTTTCGCGGGCAACTTGTATGGACAGAATGGATCGCAGGGTGGACCACAATACCTGCCCAGTCAGCCGTACTATCCTGGCATTAACGATTCGCTGGGCGGAGATCCCGACGGACAGCCGTTCAATCCCAACGTATTCACCATCTACGCACCATGGCAGAATTCGCGCAACTTCCAACAGGCTTCCATCGCCCGCGGCGAGCAGATTTTCAACACGCAACCGCTAACGATCAGCGACGTGCCAGGGTTAACTACAGGGACGCAGCAGATTATAGGGACTTGCACTACGTGTCATGACACGCCGAACGTCGGAAACCATTCTTTCCCTTTACCGCTCGACATCGGCACGGGACACTCGCTGCTATATGAGACCGATCCAAACATCGTAGCGGGTCTGCAGCAGTTGCAGCAGCCGACGCTACCCGTCTTTGAGCTGGTATGCACGCAAGGCCCCGAAGCCGGGCAGACGTTCTATACGACTGATCCGGGTAAAGCACTGATCTCAGGACAATGCAGCGATATCAGCCGCACCAAAGGTCCGATCCTGCGCGGTCTTCCCGCTCGCGCACCGTATTTCCATAACGGAGCGGCAGCGAACCTTTCCCAAGTCGTGAATTTCTATAACAGGCGTTTTCAGGTAGGATTCACGCCGCAGCAGATGCAGGATCTGATCAATTTCCTGCAAACGCTGTAGGGACGCATCAATACGATCCTGGAGGATTCGTGAAATTAACTTGGAAAACCCACACACGGCGTGAACTATGGCGCTGCGGGCCAGCGCCCTCTTCGTAGGATTGGTGGGATCGGTCATGCTCGGCTCTTCGGGGTGCCTGTGCCCAAGCGGAGATCGATCCGGATCACACGGCCTCGGCTTCTCCACTGTTGACTCAACCTCGCCGCTCCCGGCCATCGTGGATTATTGCTCGGCTCAGGCCGATTTTCATACGATTTCGCGGGCCAACGGCCCTGCCCGACAGTTGAGTATGTTACGAGAAGGCATGCGCGGAACTGATCAGCAGCAGAATCAGATGTTCAGTTGGTCCGATCACTGGCCTCGTGACCGTCGCCGATGTGCTTGACTCTTGTCATTCGTAGCGCAGCGCGACCATGGGATCGACTCGCGTGGCGCGCCATGCCGGAATGCAGCTCGAGGCGAGCCCCACCGCTACGAGCATCACACCCACGCCGCCGAATGCGAGCGGATCGAGCGGGCTGACACCGTAAATCTGATGCGCAATAAGCCGCGTCGAAACCGCAGCCAGAACCAGCCCCATGAGCGTTCCGGAAACTGTGATCCTGGCGCTCTCGCGCAAAATTAACCCCAGGATGTCGCGACGCTGAGCGCCCATCGCGACCCGCACGCCGAATTCGCGCGTGCGTTGCGCCACCGAGTACGCCAGCACGCCATACAGCCCCATCGCGGCCA
>Ga0187783_10001469_pt1 | contig 17398 bp, 9 predicted proteins | sample 1015_SJ02_MP02_2_FD_132471 | JGI IMG/M metagenome (GOLD analysis project Ga0187783, IMG submission 132471) | Tropical peat soil microbial communities from peatlands in Department of Meta, Colombia - 1015_SJ02_MP02_20_MG | ecosystem: Environmental > Terrestrial > Soil > Wetlands > Peat | place...
AAGATCATCCTTTCCCACGTTTGAATAGGCTGCGCCTAGGGCGCCATATGCCATCGCGAAGTTAGGGTCGAGTTCAACGGCGCGCTGGAAGAACGGAATCGATTCGTCGTCTCGATTGTCCTGATGCATCTTCATGCCGAGACTGTAAGCTTTCAGTGCTTCGAACGAGGATGTAGTTGCTTGCTCAACCGGTGTACTAAATCGTTGAATCGAACTGAGTGATTCGCCAAGTTGGACGCGCAGTTTCCGGGCAGCGCCATCCATCGCCGCCAGCACCTGTTCCTTCCCAGCAGCCTGCGCCTGTTCCCGCGCGAGAGCATCTCCCGTCTGGCAATTCATTGCATTCAAACCTACAACGTATTGGTTGCCTAGCGGAGCAATCGAACCCGCTAAGACGACTGCACTGCCCGTGCGCTCACAAATCTCTCGCGCCGTTTCCAAATCCACGCGGGCCTCGGAAGACCGTCCCATCAGCTTCAGTGTGTCGCGCAAGCGCGTGTCCGACAGTATGTTCAGGAATGGCGACTGGCCAAGCTGAACAGCCAGCGCCTGCTTGAGAGTGTCGTCGAAGACTGGGTCGCCGGTGCTGTTGCTGAAGTCGGCGAGGACCACGGTGTCTTTGTCGTTGAGGGACCTGACATGATCGGAACGGTAGTAAAGTCCGCCCACGATCAGTGCGGCAACCACGACACCTGCTGGAACAAGAATCCTCCAAAGTTTCCTGCTCTGTGCGGCAGGCGCTTGGTCTACGGTTGCCGTGCCAGAACTGCCTGCACCTGGCGCCGACTCCGTGTCCCGTTTGAGGCGTTGCAGGTCAGTGCGGATGTCGGAAGCGTGCTGGTAGCGCAGATTCCGGTCTTTCTCCAGACACTTACTGACGAGTTCTTCCAGCTTGGGTGGAAGGTCAGGATTGAGTCGAACGGGAGGTACTGGGGCGCGATTCAGGATGGAGTCAAAAATTATCCCAGTGCTCTCGCCGCGAAACGGCAAGGCTCCCGTCGCCATCTCGTATAGCACTGCCCCGAACGAAAACAGATCGGTGCGAGCATCAAGTTCTTTTGCACGGACTTGCTCAGGGGACATGTATGCGATAGTGCCGACCGCCGTGCCGGGACTGGTCAGGTGTTCCTCCAGCGTCACCGTCGATTGCGCAGTTGCACCAACGTCACCTGCATTGCCAAGCACAGGCACAACCTTCGCCAATCCAAAATCCAGTACCTTCGCGTGACCGCGCTTTGTGACGAAGATATTGGCAGGTTTTATGTCTCGGTGGACGATGCCAGCTGCGTGAGCAGCATCGAGCGCATCGGCAATCTCTATTCCGAGCGACAGCACCGTCTCGGTCTCCATCGGCTTGCCACCGATCCGGTACTTCAGCGTCAGCCCGTCCAGAAGCTCCATGACGATGAACGACCAACCCTCGTGCTTGCCGATCTCGTGGATGGTGCAAATGTTGGGATGGTTTAGGGCGGAGGCCGCACGCGCCTCTCGGCGAAATCTTTCGAGTGCCTGCGGGTCGTGGGCAACATCTTCGGGCAAAAACTTCAGGGCGACGAATCGCCCAAGCTCGGTGTCTTCAGCCTTGTAAACCACTCCCATACCGCCGCCACCGAGTTTCTCGATAACCCGGTAGTGCGAAATGGTCTGGCCGATCATGCGAAGAAATGCTAGGACGGGTTACCTGGCAAGTCAATCGCAGAGCATCAAGTTCGGAATTTCCACGAGCAGGGATTTTTCGAGGTTGCCTGAACCCGTTAGGCGAGGATGTGTCATCAGCTGGATTCCTGTGCCGATTGACAATGGGCTTATTCTGAAAGCACTCGGAGATTGAGCCGATGCTGGCCATTAGCCAAGACGACGTTCCTATGTCACCCAGCGAGCAAAACATCTCTCTGATTATCCGTGGCATTCTTCTTCTCGTTGCCGCTTTGGCCGCTTTCCTAGGTCCTTATCTATTGGCTGCTTGGCAGGACTTGAAAAAGGAATTGAAGAACGTTAAGCGCTAACGTGGAAATTATCACACCCTCACGCATCACCTTGGAGTTTGGAGGAATTGGTGGGATTATTGAAAGCGGCAGAACCCGGGCAGGTAGCATGATAGGAAAAAAGAATATCGGTCGATTGTCTGGCGTAACTCTCGCCACGGCCTATGCAATTCTAATCACCGGGACAATTTATGGATTGTGGCAAGGCCTTCACATTACTTCGGTTCTTCTAATTTTTGTCGTGCTGTGGATCGGAATCTACTTTGCAGGAGCATGGATGGCCGTTGATCGACCGGCAGAACTGGATCGGAAATTTCCCATCAGCAGCCGAGAGCTCCGCAGACGAAAAAAGTCGTTTTACCATTGGCTTGCTTCACAAGGGCGAAGATAGAGGCCGACTGAGATTTCATAGCTTGCATTTTTTCCAACGGCACCTATTGAGGCTCCACAAACCGGGCCATCCTCCTCGCCTGAACAGGGACAGGGTCCAAAATTCTTGTTCCCGATTTTATATGTCAAATTTTTAAACCCTTCGTTCCGAGCAGGAGTCCCGTTCACTCGGCCACCGTCGATGACGATTGCTTAAACTCGGGGCGAAACAAAAAGCTGAGTGACGTGGCGATGGTCGCTGACTGCCGGAATTTGTGACGTGGTTTGTGACGTTACCCCCACATCCATGTCCCTCCAAGTGACTGCAAACGGCTGCTACGATGGCCAACTCACTCGGGGTTGAAATCGACAGAGTGCGTTGAGCGTGTGCAACTTACGCCTACTCCTTCCCATTCCTTGTATTCTTGGGTTGTTGAACTTTTAAGGCATGGGTCGCAGGTTCGAATCCTGCCGCGCTCACCATATTTTCAACGGCTTAGAAACGATCAAATCCCCAGAAGAAGCGTTTCCCCACAAATTTCCCCACAAATCAGGCTCGATAAACCGGGCTTGTCTCGGCAACTGGCGTGGGTGGTTGGAGAATCGAGTCCGCATCCAATAGCTCAACGGCCTTCCGCGCAGCACCGCTTGCGATATGTGTGTAATGCATCAGCATACGGATGGACATGTGGCCAACAAAAGCCTGGATAGTTCCAAGCGGAACCCCTCGCTCGACCATATGGGTGATGAATGTATGCCTTAGATCGTGGAAGCGTAAGCCAGTGAGACCTGCTGCTTTGGTAAGAGACCGCCACGCCGTGTCCCAGTACACCTGGTGCTGCGAGGGATCATAACCCCGCTCGCCTTTGTGCTTGCCATGAGCAATGCGTGAAAGATGTTTCGGCATCAAGTAGTGCTCCGGCAGAGTGGCAGGTGGGGTAAGCTGACTGGCCCGAAGCAACAATCTGGCGGCTGCTTCCGTGGCATCTCGATTCAGTTCGATTGTGCGGCTGCCTGCATCGGATTTGGTATCGGCTCGAAGAATCTGAAGCCGCCGTTTTTCAAGATCCAGTGAACCGATCCGGAGCTTCTTGATCTCACAACCCCTCAGTCCTGTGTTTGCAGCAAGCACGGAGCCGTAGAACGCAGCCTCCCAATCCTGGTCAGTAGCGGCTATCCCAGCAAGGTGGCGCAATTCCTCGCGGGTGAGAGCCCGACCGATGTCTGACACTTTCGTCTTTAGGGGCTGGTAATCATCTGCTAAACGCCGCCATAGCTTGGCTTTTTTCAGGATCCTTGACCACACCAGTACTTCCTTGTTGATTGACCATGCGCCAACCTCCTCTGATAGGCGCTTGGTGACGTAGTTGTCCAATTCAACATTCGTAATATGTCTCAGACGGATGTTCCCCAAGATGCGGATCATGGGTTTGAGACGATATGCTTCCGCAGCCAGCGTACCTGCAGCAATCCGGGGGGTACGAAACCTCATCCACCAATCCCGTGCCTGCTCAAGCCTCCAGGCAGCCATCTCACCTGGGAGCGTACCGTTCTTAAGGTCGTTGAGAAAATCGTCTCTAAACTTTCGAGCAGCGTTTGGTTCCGACGAATGGGCAGATGATCCCAGCAGGTTTGAGGTCTCGCGGATCAAGGTCGCATGAAAGAGAAGAGGCAGCAGAAATGAAGGCACATTTCGAGGAGGCACTAGAGAAACTGCGAGAATCCGGACTGCAAGTGAACGACATAACCGGGGACGGTTCTATGTTCGGACTCATTGGCGAGGTCAGGCGTCAGAGTTCGGCTGTTCCGGGCCAAGACGAGGATGATGCCGATTCTGACCGGGAAGACGGTGAATTGAATGCTGGGCCATGACCTACAGACAGACTAACTAACTAAAGGTAGATTCTTTCCTATTCTTGTTCCCTATATATAGCGGGAACAAGGGATCAAGAATCTCCACAATGCGAGGAAACCAGCGTAAGTACAGGCGAGATTCATGTTCCCGGTTGTCTCCCCCGCACAACTCTCGGCCATGGATACTCCAGAGGTAGTCACAAGTGACTCCGCCTATCATTTATACTTTGCACACTTCCTTTTGGTTGCGAGCCCCGGAAATCATATCCTTCATTGGAGTAACAATAAAGTTTTTGACCTGTGGAGGTACAAGCTATGTCTCATTGGAATACCCCTGAATGGCTTCACGAAGTGCAAGACATTTGGAAGCAGTCGTGGCTCGGCTATCTGCTTATCATGATGTCTTTCGCATATTTCTGCCGGATCGGAAGGTACCTTCCACCACCTGGATATGCAATCACTACGATGGCGGTCATAGCCGGGATCATGGCAATACGCCCGGAAATGGGAGGATGGGAGAAGTCGCTTTGGTTTGTCCTTCTTCTACTGTTCGGGGCTGCGGAAATACGAGCCATTAGTAGTGATCGCAAAGAGCAAAACAACACGTTCGAAAATATCGCTTCAAAGTTGGAAATTGCGGTCAACCAGGGCACGGTCGCTATAAATGCCCTTAACGAAAACATAACAGAAGGAAGATCGCATTTTGACTCAACAATGGCTGGCCTAGAAGACTCCATTAAAACGCAAACGGGCGGCAATTCTTTTTGTTATTTAGAGTTCTCACGGGCGCTGAATAATGTTGGAGGCATGACAGTAGTCAAAGTGGGGAAATACCCTTTGCGCGGAGTTACAGCAAGGATGATGGATGGGGTCAAAACGGCGGCGGCTGTCAACGAATTCGTTAAAACTAATTCGCCCAAAGGAGATCAAGAATACGCGAACCAACTATTTGCAATTCAAAGAGGAATGGAAGTTTTCCTGACTATTCCAGATTTCGCGTCCGCAACACGATTTATTGGTGGGTATCAAATGACAAACTCTGAACGACAGAGTTTTCAGATTGTGTTTAGTGCTTTTAATGGATCTTGGATCGAACGTATGGAGATTAGGACACTCGGCGAAAAATGGGTTAAGGCGATTATGGTCGAGGTACCCATGACTAAAAAGAATCATTTCTACATAGACCCAGACTATCCGCAAGTAAACGGCAAATTGGACGTTCCCTCGTGGCCTCGGCCCGTAAACGGCAAACCTGAATGGGAGCATTTGATCCTTATGTACCCTCAAGCTATCACTCGGAAGGGTAAGAGCGGAGGCGAAGCCTCCAATACCGAAGTCATGCAAGCAGGTCGGATTGTACAGGATACGGAGTCGGCGCCAGGAATTCGGTGGATTGGACCCTGAAAGTTCACTCGGAAATTGGGGAATCAGCAAGATCAGACCCCAGTGTAAGAGCGAAGGGAAGCGATGCTGTGCCAAATCCCTACAACCCACATTTCGTTTGGGGTCATCTAGTTCGCTCCCCGCGAGAAACCTGTTGATTCCCAGTTTTTCCGGAAAGGACAGTACCTCCACCGAAACCGCGATTTGGACCCAACACCACGTTGTGACAACGGGAAGTGAACTGCACGGTAAGCGGTACCAGGGCATAGTGAGACTCGGTGCGATTGCGGAGAGGTACTGAACGGCCAACCCAGGCAGCAGCGGAGGAAACTGGTGCAAACCATTTGCGCCAAACACGGCTGCTGAGTTGACGAACTTTTCGATTCCTCTCGAAAAATGCTTCGTCTAGAATGTTTAAACATTGAGCGGAGGCCCTTAAAAAAAGGGCCAGCGCTCATATTTCAACATCACGCAATCGGGGCCCCCGCCACCTTAGTCGCTGTAGCTTTCCAGAGGTACCAGCGGCCATTGGATTCTCTCGCGAAACCATTGAACGCGATATGGGCGCCGGGTGTCCAGAGTGGAAGGCCAGTTGTTGGGTCAGTAGCTATATCAAAGTAATGACACTCAAAGTGTACACTAGCCACTGAACCGTCAACCTGGAAATGAGTTAGATAGGGGGGAGCTAGGACAATCAGCGTAGATCCCGGTTGAAAGGAGCCACTCACATACTGGTACAAAGTACATAAGGTGCCCTGATTATCTGGGTTGCCTGATGGCTTCGGGCAAGTCGATGGATCATCTAAATTTCCCCGTCCAATATACTTCCCGTTAACTGCGTAGGTAGCGCTCTCAAGATCTAATGAACCTTCTTCTTCCCAAAGTGACAGAACCTCCCTAATCCGCTGATCAATTACTTCTTGAGAGTCACCTGTTGTACTATGGCTTGAGACGGCTCCATGGAATGCAGCCTCAAGCTCATATAACTTTGCAAGGGCGACATAGTTTGTGGTTGTGGTTGTGTTGTCTGCAGCCAGCATGGCAGCAAAGGTCAACATGGCAAACAAAACTACCAGGGCAAGTAGTTTCATTAGTTTCCTCCTGCAGTGGTGTCTTAGTCGATGAAAGTTTCTTGGTTTGAAGTTTAGCAGTTGTTGAGGGAGAGCCTAAAAGCAGCACTATAAGCTCAGACTTTTAGCTTCAGAGTCTTGGCCTCTTCATTGATCCGTGGCGCGACACGCAATACCTGGTTCCTTTTTTCACGGGGGATTCTTCAAAACTGGCTTGAATTCTGATGTCTCGCATCCGGTGTAATGGACATTGCGAGAGACTATATTGAAATTGAGGGGCCCAGGACCGGATGTTCTGCATATCGGCTCCTTGGCTCGGGACTACGAAGGTCAGGTGAGCACAATACGCTTTCTGCACGTCCCAGTCAAGGACACTAAATCACAGGGTGACATCAAACATTTCAAACGCGACTGAACAACGGGGTTACTCCGCTACACGAACAGTTTGAATGTGCTGTCAACCTGCGCAAGCGTCGGAAGAATTATCCAAAACGCAACGAATCCCCGGTGATCACACCCAATTGGCGAACGAGGATTGCTTGGGAGAATGGCCAAAAGGGCGGATTGGCACGGGCTTCACGCTACAGCCACGAGCATTTCCGTGAATGGGGCCGTCTCGGTGGAATCGAGACCTGGTGCCGCTATAGTAACAAGTTTTACCGCGAGATCAGGAAAAAGCGGCAATACTACCGCAGCAAGGGCTATTTCAGCCGAAAAACCATAATGCGGATGTTAGGGAAATGCGAGCGAGAAGCACGGAAGGCACGAGGTTTGCCAAGTGGACTAGTTTGGAAAGCAGCAGCCGAGGAGTTTGCCAAACAGCTGCGGTAGATGGCCCGACTCAGACTGGCACTGGAGGGATGGCTGCCCGTTTGTACCGCTCAAACTCTGGCCCGCGCAGGCTGCCATCATCCTTCTGCATATTGAGGCGAATGGTACCCAGTCTTCAAAGGCCCGTTGCGAGTCTGCCGATCCCCACCCTGCTAGGAGCCTGTCAACCGTTGACCTGCAAACCCTCGTTGACTTCACTTTCGCCCCAGCCCTAACATTGCACGCTGAGTTCCCCTCCTCACGTGATCGGCCAAACCATATCGCATTACCGTATCGTCGAGAAGCTGGGCGGTGGCGGCATGGGTGTCGTCTACAAAGCCGAGGATACCGATCTGGGGCGCTTCGTCGCTCTGAAGTTCTTGCCAGAAGACCTGGCCCAAGACCCGCAGGCGCTCGAAAGATTCCGCCGCGAGGCGCGTGCCGCATCCGCATTGAACCACCCAAACATCTGCACCATTTACGAAATCAGCAGGCAAGGCGATCAGTCTTTCATCGCAATGGAGTATCTCGAAGGATTGACGTTAAAGCACCGGATTGACGGCAAGCCGCTTGAGATCGATGAGGTACTTTCACTGGGGATTGAGATTGCGGATGCGCTCGATGCGGCACACTCCGCTGGAATCGTTCACAGAGACATCAAGCCTGCCAACATCTTCGTCACTAAGCGCAGGCACGCCAAGATTCTCGATTTTGGATTGGCAAAGGTGACGCCCCTCCCAAGCAAGTTGGGTGAGGCTGGTGCGACCGCCGCTTCGACGATGACCCTCGAAGAGCACCTAACCAGTCCAGGCACGGCTGTTGGCACGATTGCCTACATGTCGCCGGAGCAAGTGCGGGCCAAGGAATTGGACGCACGAACCGACTTGTTCTCATTCGGAGCCGTTCTGTATGAAATGGCGACCGGTCAATTACCGTTCCGAGGGGAAAGCACGGGAGTTGTCTTTGAATCCATCCTGAACCGCACACCCGTGCCTGTGGTGCGGCTTAATCCCGATGTGCCTCACGACTTAGAACGGATCATCGTAAAGTGTCTGGAAAAAGATCGAAAACTACGATATCAACACGCCTCGGATGTTGGAACCGACCTCCAACGCTTGAAACGCGACACGGGATCGCACAAATCGGCGGCTGTGCTGGAGGCAGCATCTGTTGATCGGAGCAGAGGAATACTTTGGATCGCTGGTGTAGTCGTAGTGATTATCGCCTCTTTGATTGCAGGTCTCTACTATCGTTCGCACCGGGCCAGGCCTCTCACCGAGAAAGACAGCATCGTTCTGGCCGACTTCACGAACAGCACTGGCGACCCAGTTTTCGATGGCACCCTGAAGACGGCACTCAGTGTTTCACTACGTCAATCACCTTTCCTGAATGTGCTCCCTGACAGCGAAGTTGCGAAAACGTTGCAACTGATGACCCGTCCGGCCAACACAAAACTCACTCCTGAAGTCGCCCGCGAGCTTTGCCAGCGGGCGGGCAGCAAAGCTTACCTCACCGGATCAATTGGCAGTTTGGGCAGTGAATATGTGCTGGAATTGAAGGCTGTGAATTGCCGGAGCGGAGACATTTTGGCTCAAAAGCAGGTGACAGCGGCGTCTAAGGAGAAAGTGTTGGACACGCTGGGCGGGGCGGCGTCCAACCTGCGAGAAGAACTCGGCGAATCGCTGACCACGGTACAGAAGTTTGATGTTCCACTGGCACAAGCGACTACATCTTCGCTCGAAGCTTTGGAAGCGTACAGCCTTGGATTTAAGGCTCTCAACAAGAATGGTGCCGCCGTAGCCATGCCCTTCTTTCAACGGGCCATCGAGCTTGACCCGAAATTTGCAATGGGCTACCGGGCAGTAGCATCCGAATATGAAAATCTCGGTGAGAACGCTCGGGCCGCGGAGTTCTTCACAAGAGCATTTGAGTTACGGGAGCATGCTAGTGGGCGGGAAAAGCTCGGCATCACGGCTGACTATTATTTGTACGTAACCGGAGAACTGGGCAAAGCGGCACAGACGAATCAGGAGCTAATTGGAACCTACCCGCTGGATTACTTGGCAATTTCAACGCTGGGCTTTATATTCGGCTCGGAGGGTCAATATCAGAAGGCCATTGATCTTTCAAAACAAGCCATTCTAATTGTGCAGAATGTACGTACGTACGAGAATCTCGCTCTTTTCGGTCTCGCCTTGCAGCGGTTCGACGAGGCGCGGCAGATTATCCACGAGGCGCAGGCACGACAATTAGATGGTGACGACTTGCATAGTGGCCTCTATGCTCTTGCTTTTCTCGGGGGGGACTCCGAGGCAATGGCCGAACAGCAGCAGTGGTTTGCAAACCACAACGAATATGAAAACTTTGGACTTGGGCACGCATCCGATACGGAGGCATACTCGGGCCATATGGGAAAAGCACGTGATTTAACGAAGCGGTCCTTAGAGTCCGCGGTGCGAGTGGACAACAAGGAGAATGGAGCAATCAACCTGGCAATTGCCGCCCAGTGGGAGGGGGCTTACGGCAATCCTGCGGAAGCGCGGCAATCATCGGAAGGAGCCTTGAAACTTGCTCCGGGAAGCCAGTCTGTCGAGCTTGAGACGGGACTGGCGTTTGCCCTAGCGGGCGATGCAGCTCGAACCGAATCCTTGGTCCAGGACCTAGACAAGCGCTTTCCTCTAAATACTCTGACGCAGGCTCTTTGGCTGCCTACGATTCGTGCGCAATTGGCGCTAGACAGAAAGAATCCTTCTTTCGCTCTAAAAGCCTTGCAGTCAGCCTTCCCACTAGAGTTAGCAAGAGTTGATTTCGCCAACAACATCTCCTGCTTGTATCCGACGTATGTTCGAGGCGAAGCCTACCTCGCAGCCGGGCAGGGTAAGGAAGCGTCTGTTGAGTTTCAGAAGATTCTCGACCACAGCGGCATCGTCTGGAACTGCTGGACGGGAGCATTGGCGCATCTCGGCGTGGCGCGTGCGAATGCATTACAAGCGAAAACTATGCAAGGCGCTGACGCCGATGCTTCTCGGACCCGTGCCCTCGCTGCATACAAAGATTTCCTCACCCTCTGGAAAGACGCCGATCCCGACGTCCCCATCCTCAAGCAAGCCAAAGCTGAGTACGCGAAGTTGCAATAGTGTGGTGGGACTTTAGGCCTGGGTTGGATGGACGGTCTGGACGCTTTGGGCGGGAGAATCTCCGCCACAGTGAGTTCTGTCAGAAGAGCTGAAAATGGAGCACTTCACATGACTGGCATTCTCGAAGTTCTGTAGGTCAAATTTCCCCACAAGTTTCCCCACAAAAGCCGTCGCTTCTCGGCTCCTAACCAGGAAACGGCAGGAGAGGGCACGATTCAGCACCAACTGCATTTTAGGATCGCAGGCTCAAGAGTAGTCACCCCTTACCGCTACTCCAGCGACTTGCAGCATCGTCCTGCTGAGACAGTAGGGTATTCTTTATAAGGCATGGGTCGCAGGTTCGAATCCTGCCGCGCTCACCATATTTTTCAATGGATTGGCCCGATTCTGTCGCGGGCGATTTGGTCATGTCCGGAAGAATGTCCGGAAATGCTCATAAAAATGCCTTCTGCGCCACTGCGACTGATGGCCAGCAAGGGACGCCGAGAGTGACGAGGGTACGCCAACTCTTCGAAAAGCCGAGTTTGGTGGTGGGAACAAAATTGGACACAACTTCTCCGCCTTCCCGAAGATCGCTCGAACGGAGGGGAGGCCCCCTCGATCAAGGGGATGGGTATCCCCCAAAGTGCCCCCTCCGCAGTTGCCCGGCCTTCGCAAAGATTTTTCAGTCGTTATCAGTGAATACTACGGATTTGTTGTGAAGGCTTTCGGGCTGCAGGATCAGGAAACGGAAATTGATACCGCCTGTACTAAGGTGCTGCCTCGGCCTGCTGCATAATTGACCTTCCGTGCTGTCCGGCCTACCATTCCCACGCAATGGTTCCATCGTCCCAGCTGGTCGGCCAGACCATCTCTCACTATCGGATCGTCGAAAAGCTGGGTGGTGGCGGGATGGGTGTCGTTTATAAGGCCGAGGACATAAAACTCGGTCGCTTTGTCGCCCTCAAATTCCTGCCCGAGGATGTCGCCACAGATCCGTCAGCACTCAGCCGATTCGAGCGCGAAGCCAAAGCCGCCTCTGCCCTCAATCACCCCAACATTTGTACCATCCACGAGATCGACGACCAGCATGGACCAGTATTCATCGCCATGGAGTTTCTCGACGGTCTGACGCTGAAACATAAGATCGCTGGGCGTCCGATGGAAACCGAACTAGTTCTGTCCCTGGCTATCGAGATTGCCGATGCTTTGGATGCTGCCCACGCAGAAGGCATCGTGCATCGGGACATCAAGCCTGCCAACATCTTTGTGACCAAACGAGGGCATGCCAAGGTTTTGGATTTTGGTTTGGCGAAGGTAACGACGGTTCTCAGCAATGTTGGAGAGGCTGGCGCGACCGCAGCATCGACCGTGACGCTGGAAGAGCACCTGACCAGTCCAGGGACGGCTGTGGGAACCATCGCGTACATGTCACCGGAACAGGTGAGGTGTAGGGAACTGGACAGAAGGACGGATTTGTTCTCGTTCGGAGCCGTGCTGTATGAGATGGCGACAGGTACATTGCCATTTCGCGGTGAGAGTGCAGGGATCATCTTCGACGGCATCATGAACCGTACTCCGCTGGCCCCCTTGCGGCTGAATCCCAACCTACCCCCTAAGCTGGAAGAGATCACCAACAAGTGTCTGGAGAAAGATCGCAACCTGCGGTACCAGCACGCTTCAGAGATTCGCACTGACTTACAACGCTTGAAGCGAGACGCGGATTCCAGTCGCCAACTCGCGGCAGCACGAACAGACGGGGGAGCAACCACACAGTCAAGCACCGCTTCGCACAACACCAGCAGTTTCTCCGTAGCAACGATAGCGAAGCGGCCTGGCCGGGGAGTCAGGGTTGCGGCTTTGACCCTGCTCGCGGCGGCAGGTTTTGGCGTTTATTCCGTCGTCCGCCCATCCACTCCGGCTCCGTTCCAGAACTTCACCATTACGCAGGTCACCACTCTGCAACTGACACACCCTGGCTTTCATTCCGCCGCTATTTCGCCGGATAGCAAGTTCGTGCTCAGCGTTGCCGACGACGGTAGGGTCCAAAGCTTATGGCTCCGCAACGTGCCTACAGGTAGCGATACGCAAGTCATTCCTCCCACGCCCAGCGATTATTCCTATTTGACGTTTTCTCCCGACGGAAACTACTTCTATTTCTGTAAAAACGTGAATGCTGCGCTGAGCACACACCGTGATCTGTACCGTGCTCCGATGCTTGGCGGCAACCCGCAAATGATTATGCGGACCGTCGACAGTGAGATCACATTTTCTCCCGATGGGCATCGAATCGCCTATATTCGCTGGGACGATCCTGCGATCGGCAAATACCGATTGCTCACCGCGACGTCGGATGGGAACGATGAAAAGGTTTTGCTTGAGGAGGTCGGGTCCCCACACCACTTGGCATGGTCTCCGAACGGCAACCAGATCGCCTATCAGTTGCCTCAGCCGGGTGCAGCCTTGGGCGGAATTGAGCTATTCGATCTTGAGGCGGGCAACACCCGACGCCTTGCCACCTTCGACGACAAGTACGTCACTGGATTGAGTTGGTTGCCCGATGGACGGCAAATCCTCGTCAACTACTGGACAAGACCCTATCCTTTTCGCGGACAGATTGGATGGCTCTCAAGCACGGGAGGGGACATCCACCCTATCACTCGGGATACCAACCGCTACGACAGCTTAACTACTTCCGCTGACGGCAGAACTCTGGCTACCGTTCAGACCAAAGTTACCAACAGCGTATACCTTCTTCCCGGAGCAGGAAGCCAAGCTCCACAGGTGGCGCCTCTGTCCTCGCAAGTGCGCGATATTGTTGTGATGAACTGGACTGCTGACGGGAAGCTACTCGCGAGTGATGGGCCTCGGTTGTGGAGCATCGACCCTGAAGGAAACAACGCCACGCGGTTACTTGCTGATCCCAAAGCGCTGGTTAGCTGGCCTTCGGCCTGCGGTAGCCGCTACGTTGTTTTTGACTGGGCGTTCCATGATGGCGCAAATTCCGCAAACATTTGGCGTGCAAATGCTGATGGATCAAATGCCGTGCAGTTAACGAGCGGCAGACGTGATGTTCTTCCTGTTTGCTCACAGAATCAAAAATGGGTTTTTTATTACGACACCCCCACTCAGGGGCTGAAGCGTGTTCCGTTGGACGCTTCAGGCAAACCTGAAGCACTTCCTCGAAGCAGCGACTTCCAAGGGTCCATTCTATCGGGTTGGGCTTACCCTGCGCCGTCGACGGCGAATATGGAGATGTCAACTGACGGAACGTCTTTGGCTTATTTAGTCGAGGTTGTAAATAAAGAGACGCAGGGGGGTACACGAAAGATCGCATTGTTAAATCTCGAATCGCCGACATCGCCTCGGCTGCTCGATGTTAATTCGCATATTTCAGGCAGCGTGCAATTCACACCCGACAGAAAAGCTATCGCATATCCGATCCTTGAGAACGGAGTGGACAACCTCTGGGTGCAGTCCCTCGACGGTTCTGCTGGACATCAGATAACCAACTTTGAGTCCGACCAAATTGTCTCATTCCACTGGTCGCCGGATGGGAAGAAGCTCGCGGTCTTGCGCGAACACTCTGAAGCTGTCGTAGTTCTGATCCAAGAAACGAAGCCGTAAATTCCCTAACCCGCTTGAAAGACGCCGACCCGACATCCCCATCCGAAGCAAGGCCGAGTACGCCAAAATGCAATAGTGTGGTGGGGACTTTGGGCCTATGGTTGGATAGTGGACGGTCTGGACGCTTTGGACGCAGAAATTCGGGGGCACCCTAGCACACCGTTGGACCAACTCGTTAATTATGGTAGCAAGCCACGTTTCTCACTCATTCGCGTGTGCCTCGTGGTTGTTTCCCCTCTTTCGCCCCGGAAGTGACAGGCCTGCAACAGAGGCTCAAGCTCATTCAGGTGAAAGTATTCGCAGAATTATCTCGTTCGCCGTCACCGTCCGTTTTAGCTGTCGGGTAAGATGGCGGCGCGCCGTGCACCGCATCTCGGTGAAGGTGTCCAGCAGAGGCTCCGTGAGCATAATCTTCTCTCCCGGGATAAGCCATTGATTCCTACGTCCGCACTTCGCCACAGGGCGAACGGCAGACGAGAACTGGAGGTCAGTTTCAATTTTAGGCAGGACTCAAAGGTGGTAAAGGTCAAAACTGTACTTGCGCCCTTTTTGTATTTTGGGAGAATGAAAGTTGATTGAGGAGAAGCAGCGAAACACGGCAAGAACAATGGCATCGCCGGTTCAAGCCTACATGCGGAAGCTCATTCGCGAATGGAGGTGGAACCTGGAGCACACTCCGCCCTTTTGCGTCTGGCTATGACACCTTCAGCCTGAGATCGGTGCTCGAGTTATACTCCGACAAAACCGGCAATAACACTAAGGGCCGACGGCCAAAGACACTTGACGGTCCACCTATCCGAAGGCGATGTTAGCCTGATGTCCCGCGAAAGAAGGAGATTAGTGAAACGCCTAACTTTGCTTCTTCTCCCTCTGCTTCTGGCCTGTTTCAGTTCAGGTTGTGGAGGCGGCAGCAGTGCAACTTCCCCCAGTGCAACATCCCCGACATCGGCCGCTATTCAAATCAGCTCGCTTAGCCAAACGACAATTAGTCCCCTTACCCAGCTCACGATCAATGGTACTGGGTTTGACCCGGCGAGCGCCGCTATCTCGGTACTGTTAACGCCTGCTTGCAGCGGCTGCCCGCCGATATCCGTCCCGGCCTTTGCGGCCACCACGTCAACGCTCCAGATAGTGGTTCCTCCATTCTTCGATACATCGACAGGAATTTTCACAGCGGGCGCATTCAATGTGCAGGTGATACAGCTTGACGGAAATGCGCTTTCTACGTCGAATGTCATCACCGGCTTGCAGGTCAACGCGCCGCCGACAATCCCGACCGGCATCCCAACTGGAGCGGTCACGTCAACTTTCTTGTCGAACGCCTTGGGCGTTTCCGCATCCATTCAAACCGATGCTTTGACTGATGCAAGCCTAGACAGTCTGAGCATGAACCTCCAGACCTACGACGCCGACCTAAACGCATTGCTTGCCGCGGTAAACACTGTTTCAACAAATCCAGCACAAAGTGTGGCATTACCCACGGTAAACGGACAAACAGTCACGCTGAACACAAGTGTGCTCGCCTTATCGGACCAGTTGATTTGGATCTGGGCGCAGCAAATCTTGTCTGAGGAATCTGGCTCCGTAGCGAAATCACAACGACGGGCTCAGCAATCGACAGCAACGTGGTTTGGCCGTTCGTTCTGGCGTCGTTCACGAAGGAATCAGAACGACGGGCTCAGCAATCAAAAGCAAGACCAACCACCAAACCCTGACTGTGCACTGGATCCCGCAATCCAGCAGGCATGCGATGCGGAACAAAAGTTCCAAGCCGCGGGCCAATTCGGGGCGCAGGAATCGTTGAACCTATTCAACGCTCTGTTTGGTACCATCCTGACCACCGTCAGTGGAGGGATAGCCGATGAAGAGGTGGCAGCGGGGGCCATCGGCGCGAAGACCGGGCTGGCGTTCGAGATGGCGTTCAGCGGTTTTGTTGCGTACGTAAGCTCCGATCTCACCGCCACACAACTGGTGCCAAATGCAGTGCCATGCGCGATGATGCAAACACTGATCGACAAAGAGGCTGAAGATAAGTTTGGGGTTCCGTCGGTCGTGACGGATGCTATTCCCCTATGCGAAGTTATATCGGCTCTAGCCTCCTCCTCTACCGGTTCCCCCCAAGGGGGTCTTATAGTCACTGCGTCACAATCGGGTGCGCCGAGCGGGACCACGGCAGTGAATGGTTTCCAGACGGTGAACGGCAATTCCACAGAAAATACCTACGCAGCCCCCAACACGCAAGGATCGGAATCAACCAACGCTGCCACGATTAGCCCATCTCCACAGTCTGGTACTTATGTGGGGTCATGCAACGGGCAGGGCAGTGCTTACAGCTGTTGCGACAGCTCTGGGAATTGTAGTACCTTTCCCCCTACCCCCGGGAGCGAACCTTTTAGCTATAAACTGTCGGAGGGGATAAACTTCTCAAGCTCAGGAATATGCTCTGCCATTGCCTCGGCCGCCGCTGGCGCTGGCTGTACAGCACCAGCCTGCGCTTGCACAGCGGGAAATAATTCAATCTCCTGCTTTGGTTCCTGCACGATTCCTGCTGCGAACGGCTGCACCAGCATAGTCGTCACTGGAAGTTGCGGTGCCAGTCTGCAACCCTAGGGTCGGAAAAGGTTGTTGGTGTTCGACGTGATGCCAGTTCCAACGTTTCCCAAGCAAGAACTAATGCTTTGTTTTGTGCCGCGAGGTCTTGCCGATCGCGAAGAAGGTGCGCTCCTTCCGACTCGGCGTCCTTGCCTTTGAGGTACGCCAGCGTTACGTCCAGCGCTGGGACTGCGCGCTCAGCCACGCAGTCTGGAGTGCTAAACCAGGACTGTACCCCCATCGACGACAATCGTTTGGCCAGTCGGGAATTCTGGCTTCATCAAGAATAAGTAGGCTTGGACAATATTGGATGCGCTTCACCGCCGGTCGCTCACAATGGCGCAGTACATGAAACTCGAGTCTCCGAATTAGCCTCGCTGTTTATGACGCCCACCCAAGATGCGGTCGATCTGGCGAAGATGGTTCAAGTCGTGTGCCGCTTCCAAGCGGACGAACTCCTCGACCGTTTGCCGTCCGCGTACCTCGTGGACACCATGGCACTCCACCCACCGTGCGCGCGGGACCGACTCCAACAGTCGCAGGTTGCTCTCGCGCAGCGCCCGAAAGACCCCTGCCGAAAGGCTCGCATCTT
>Ga0187783_10001470_pt1 | contig 17394 bp, 13 predicted proteins | sample 1015_SJ02_MP02_2_FD_132471 | JGI IMG/M metagenome (GOLD analysis project Ga0187783, IMG submission 132471) | Tropical peat soil microbial communities from peatlands in Department of Meta, Colombia - 1015_SJ02_MP02_20_MG | ecosystem: Environmental > Terrestrial > Soil > Wetlands > Peat | place...
ACAGCTGCCTTGCCTGGCCGGGGTACCACGGGTCGCCCTCGGAGTCGGCCACGAGGGTCGGGCAGGTGATCTTGTCGGCGATCCCGGCCAGTGTGTAGTCGAGGGCCTTGAGGAAGTAGTCGGCCGGGGAAGAGGCCCGGAACGTGAACATGCCGTTCTCGATGCCCCACCTGGAGTCGGTGCTCGCGTCCATCAGGGCTCGCATCATCTCGTCGGTCCCTTTCGGGTCGCTGCGCACCCAGTTGATTGCGGCCTGGCGCGTCATGCCGCCGGGCAGCCGGGGCGCCATGAAGTCGAAGACGCCTCCGTTGGCGATGCACGCCGCGATCCGGTGCTCGAACGCCGCGGCCCGGGGCGCGAGGTAGCCGCCGAAGCTGATGCCCAGCAGCGCGATGCGCTCCGGATCGACCGCCGGAAGGCCCAGCACGCAGTCGACGACCGGCGTGACCACCGCCTCCCAGTCCGGCCGGAAGCCGAGGCCCTGTTCGCGGATCACCGCGCCCTGTCCCGGTCCCTCGAACGTGAGGCAGTTGATCCCTCGGGCGGTGGCGGCCATCGCGGTGGCGCGCAGCTCTTCCTGGGTACCGTCGTACCCGGTGTGCACGATCAGCGTGGGACCTGTCGCCCCGGCTTGGTCTGCGCGGTAGAAGTAGCCCGGAAGCGTCGTGTCCAGGTAGGGGATGGCCACGCGCTCGACGGCCAGGGGGGTCAGGCCAAGCGCCTGCTCGAAGCAGGCCCGCGCTCGGCGGGACAGGTCCGTGATGCGCGGGTCGCCTGGGTCGCCGTGCAGGTAGAACTCGGCGGCGCGGTAGTAGTTGGAAGCCCGGAAGTAGACTTCCCAGGCGCTGACCTTATGGTCACGTTCCCGGCTTCGCTCAGCGATCTCGTGCACCCGCTGAGCGGTTTTCAGCCATTCGCCGGTCCAGCTCTCGAAGTCGCCCTCCCGGATGCGGTACGCGGTCGACAAGACCTCGCCGACCTCAGCGTCGCCCGAGGCGGCCGAGCCAAGCAGCCGGAGCGTCTGGAAATCGAACTGGGTGTCGTTGAAGATCACATGCATCGCTGTCTGATCTCCCACGGAGACATACGGATCTAACCGACCCAACTTCGCAAGTCGGCCGAACCCGCGGCAGGGGCATTGGTCCCGAGGCCGGTCAGCTAAGCAGCTTGGAAGTCGCCCGCGCAACCTGGCCATCTTTCCTGCGCTACGCGCGGGCCGGTGCGAACGGGCGGCGCTAGCTGAGCGTGGGGACGGCGGCTTGCAGTTCTCGCAGCGATTGGTGAGCCAACTCATCGAACGGCTGCTGGTTCGCTGGGTCAGCCCAGCGGGTGCTGGCGCGCGTGAAGGCGAGGACTCCGAGTCCGGCGGCGAGGCTCGCGGCCGGTTCTGGTAGGCCGCGCTCTCGAAGCGCGGCAGTCATGGCTGCGGCGAAGCCCGCACGCTTGAGCGCCTCGCGCTCTTGCAGTTCGGGATTGGCGGCGATGACCGCTCGGCGCTGGGGCGCGATGTCTCGTTGTCCAGGCGGGAAGGCGGACGCGGTGGCGGCGAGGGCGGCGGCGACAGCCTCTAGGGGCGTGGCCGAGGCGGGGGCGGCGGCTATGCCGTCCGCGAAGAGCTGGCTGAGGACGTCCTGGGCGGAAAACAGCACCTCCCGCTTGTCACGGAAATGCCGGAAGAACGAGCTCTTGTTGAGCCCCGCGCGCTCGGCGATCTCGGCGACGGTCGTGTTGTCGTAGCCCTGCGCGGTGAACAGGTCCAGTGCGGCGCGCACGAGCCGCTCCTGCGCGTTCGGTTCCCAGCGAGGCATACCTGCATGGTAACCAGTGATGCGACCTTGTCCTGTCACTGTGTTACCGTGACAGGACAAGGTCGCATCATCAAGGACGGCGTTCATGCGAGTTTTCGTTACTGGCGCAAGCGGTCACATCGCCTCAGCGATCATTCCCGAACTCATATCGGCCGGTCATCAAGTCGTCGGCCTCGCCCGCTCGGACGAGTCCGCGGCCGCGGTGGCCCGGCTGGGCGCTTCGGTTCGCCGAGGTGACCTTAATGATCCTGACGGGATCAGGCAGGCGGCCGCCGAGGCTGACGGCGTGATCCATCTCGCGTTGTTCGACCGCAGGCAGATGCGCCCTGGGGCCGGGGGCGCCCCGGGCGCGGAGCAGCAGGCGGTTTTCAGCGCGTTCGGTGATGCGCTGGCCGGGACAGGCAAGCCGCTGGTGACGGCCTCGGCCCGGGGCGCGCTCGGACCGCTGGGCCGTCCGGCCACCGAAGAGGACCAGGCCAGCCCAGGCGGCCCTAACGCCGCGGAGTTCGCTGCCGTCAACCTCGCCGAGCGTGGCGTGCGCTCGTCAGTCGTGCGTCTGCCGCTGATCACCCACAGCACGCTGGACACTCACGGCTTCGCCTCCATCCTCATCGACACCGCCAGGAAGACCGGCGTGGCCGGCTACGCGGGGGACGGCACCAACCGGTGGCCGGCCGTGCACACTCTCGACGCCGGTCACCTCTACCGCTTGGCACTGGAAAACGCCGAGCCCGGGACCAGGTGGCACGCGATCGGCGAGGAAGGCATCCCGCTGCGCGATATCGCCGAAAACATCGCCCGCCACCTCGGCCTGCCGACCGCGAGCATCCCAGCCGATCAACTGCAGGAGCACTTCGGGTTCATCGGCGGCCTGATCGCCCTTGACCTCCCTGCCTCCAGCCTCCTCACCCGGCGGCGTCTCGGGTGGGAGCCGACCCATCCCGGCCTGCTGGCCGACCTCGACGAGGGCTACTACTTCGAAAGCTAGGGCCGAGGTAGCCACGGTGCTGTCTGCGGCTCAAGGTGCGGCGAGGGCCTCAGTGGGGCTGAGGCGGCGTTGTAACGTGCCAGCGGAGCCAGAACGGCCTGGGTTCCCTGCCAGTCGTCCACGAACGCTGTTCCCCGCCGGGGAGGGTTTTCCTGGGCAGTATCGCCACGCTGACGCTCCGCACCAGTCGATGCGGCACGGGGTCGCCGCCCATGCCAGGATCGTCGCAGGTGCGGACCGTATTTTGTGGTGTGAGTTGGTGCTGACAAGGCGACCGCCACAGGCCATCTACCTGCGGAAACTGCCCGCACTTCCACGAGCTTCACCATTTTCGAGGGCACGTCGGAGATCCAGCGGATGATCATCGGAAGGGCCGTCACCGGGCTTGACGTGCGGTAATAACCGCAGGTCATGGCGCTGGTGCGGATCTTGAAAGGGTCCTTGAACTCCGGTTTCGGCGGTTGGTTGTTTGCCCGTTATTCCTGGTTGGTTCCCGTCAGTTCCCGATAGCGTGCTGAGTTGGTGCTGACCCCTAGCGGTTAGGGTGACGGCGCCGGTCGGGCGAGAGGCCTGGAAGGGGCTGCGGATCCACCGTCGGTAGCACGGGCTCCGATGACGGCAGCGGCCGAGGTAAGCGCGTTCACACCATCTAGCGTGGGCAAGGCAGACCGCTCTCTCGAGCGTGGGCCCTCAGGCTACGTAGTGGCCTAAGACTCGCCAACGCCCGTGATGGTTGGCGAGCATGCCGCAGGCCCGCAGGGGAACGCAGTGACCCGCGCCTGATGAGCCTGCCCAGCTCGCCGGTGCCGGCTTGTCCAACCGCGACATTTCCCAGAACCTGTTCATCACCACCCGGACCGTCGCAGGCCACCTCATCCACGCCTACCAGAAACTGGCGATCACCTCCCGCGAAGCGCTCCAAGCCGCCCTCACAAGCCAGAGCGACGAAGCCGGTGCACGCGCCTTCCGCTGAGCCCGACGTCGCCGCACTGCACTGTCCGCACGACCGGGCAAGGCGCGACAGGGCAGCAGAAGGACTGTTCGCCTCGTCGTCGGGGTCAAGCTCGGCCTCTAGGCCTCGAGTGCCTTCGTGCCAGCAACGAATCAGCGACTGACATGTCTGGCTCGTCACGCGAAGGGGTCGCCACGCACGCCGGCGGCACCGTCGGCGCAGAGCTCGTTATCCGCCCAGTGCCCGCGGCTACTTACGGTGCGTGAGCGGCTCAAGGCCCGCTCCTGGTGTGGTTAGCCATGTGGCGATGCGCTCGGCGATCACGATGGTGGAAAGGTTGGTGTTCGCGGCGGGAATGACCGGCATCACCGATGCGTCTGCTACCCATAGCCGGTTAATCCCGTGCACCGCTCCGCCAGCATCGACGACGGCGCCGTCGTCGGGCCGGGGGCCCATCGCACAGGTTCCGACCGGGTGGTGGTACGAGCCCACGCGTTCCCGGATCGAGCTGGCCAGCCCGCCTGTGTCATCGTCCCTGATCGCGGGGCCGGGTGCGAGCTCGGCGCCGGTCACGAATCCGGCGAGCGGCGGGGTACGGCTGAGTCGGCGTGCGAGTGTGGTCGCTTCGATCATCCGGGTCATGTCCTCGGGCTCGCGCAGGTGGGCGATGTCGATACGCGGCGGATCGGCCGGGTCAGCCGAGCGCAGGCTCACCGAGCCGCGCGATCGGACTACCAGTAGCCCGGCGACGATGCCGAATACCCCGCCTGCACGGCTTGCGGCGTCGTCGAATGGTCCGGCGACGAAAAGGTGCAGATCAGGCGGCCCCTCCGGGTCGGCCAGGGGTGAGCGCAGGGTGAGCATCACCTGGTAACTGGGCCCGCCGAAGCCGGGCCTGGTGGGCAGGTCGACGGCCGCCAGCGGGTGGTCGATCAGGTTGTCCCCGACGCCGGGCAGGTCGGCGACCATGCTGATGCCGAAGTCGCGCAGCGCTGCGGCCGGGCCTATGCCGGAACGCATCAAGATGGCCGGGGTGGCGTAGGAGCCGGCCGTCAGCACAATCGCGTCAGCCTCGATAATCTCCCCGCCAGCGAGCCGGACTCCGTATGCGGTGGTGCCGCGCAGTTCAACCCTGTCCACGGCGGTGCTGGCCCGGATGGCCAGGTTAGCCCGGCTACGTGCCACCGTCAGGTGCGTCAGCGCAGAGCTCATCCGCAGCCCGTCGCGGACATTGCGGGGGCAAGGGCCTACGCCCACCGTGCCCGGCTTGTTGTGGTCGCTGACAAGGCGGTGACCGGCGGCGACAGCAGCCTCGGCGAAGGCATGCTGCAAGGGCGACAGCTCGTCCGCTGCAGGCCGCCGGATCGAGACCGGCCCGTCGGTTCCGTGCCATTCGCCGCCGAAGTCGGCGTCGGATTCAATGGCGCGGAAGACTGGCAGCAGATCGGCGAACGACCAGCCCGGGTTACCCGCGGCCGCCCACTGGTCGTAGTCCTGTGGCCAGCCCCGCATCGCGAAGCACGCGTTGGTCGCCGAACAACCGCCCACGAGGCGTCCACGCGGGAGCGGGACCGAACGTCCACGCTCGTCCGGCTCGGATAGGTAACCCCAGTCGTGGCTGGTGGTGGGCATTGATCCGTCTGCGATGTCTGCCGGAAGATCGCCAGCCGCCGGGTAGTCAGGTCCAGCCTCGAGCAGCAGCACGCGGCAGCGTTCGTCTGCGCTGAGCCGGGCGGCCGCCACGCACCCGGCGGACCCGGCGCCAACCACGATCAGGTCGTATCCCACTCGTACCCCTCATTCAGCCTGGCGCGGAGCGAATGGCTTCGCCGCCTAGGAGCGTCGGCCGAAGCGGGCTAGCAGCACGGTCTGGGCGTCCGCATCATCAGGAATCCCTGGCCGCGCCGCGATCGCCCCAGCACTCCGGTAGGCGTCCTCCGCCGCGTCGAACCAGCTCGCGCACGACGTGACGAGCCCGGTGTCCAGGCGCTCGTCCGCGCCGATCGCGCGCGCCAGGTCCCACGCGTGGATCAGGTGGTCGGCGAACAGCTGCATTGCGTACTCCCGGCCCGGGAAGTCGCCGAACGACAGATGGACGATACGGTCCATCGCGCCGTCCTCTTCGACCGCCTGCACGGCCGCAGCAGACGCCATCATCCAGGCGACCTTGGGCTCAGCGCTGAGCACATCGCCGTCAAATCGGTTGCCTACCTCAGCGATTGTGGACCCGGTCAGTAGTGGCGGTGCCCACAGATCCTCGCCGACGACATGATTCACCAGATCGCGGATGTTCCAGTCCGGATCCGGGGTCGCGGCCTGCCACTGGTGGTCGCCGATCTTCTGGACGCGGGCGTCGAACTCCGACACGGCTCGGCGGAACATCGCCGGGATGTCCATGTTCCCTCCCGCCTGCGCTTGTCCCGCCTTCTTAGATCCCAGACCAGTGCCGGCGGATTCAGACCCGGTGGCAAGTTTGGGTTCCCTTCGCTCTTCCTTCAGAGTGTGTCATCAGGAGGCTCGCCGGGATTACTCACAGGCCTTGTCCTTCGTGATCCGCAGTGAATTTGGCACAGGCTTGTCGCGTCCTGCTGTCGGCGGGCAGCGCTCGACCAGCATGCTAGGTGCCAGCGCTAGTCCAGTAGATGAAGCGGGAGTTGACGGCCAGCGCGGACACGCCACTGGGACCGTTGGGGACTGCGATGAAGTTCTGCTTCACCCCGGTGCCGCTGAGCTTAGCCTGGCTGATGTTGTAGTCGTTGGCTCAGTAGAGGTGCCCGGACCACCGAGCCGCGGCGGCGTGCCATCCTGCGCCTGGTCGCCCGGGATGAGCTGGCTGCGGGGGAGATCGCGGCGGCCCGCCGTGCTCGGCCAGTCTTACGACTTGGGGTTCACGCAGCTGCTGGCCGCCACCCGCGGCTGGAGCCGCTGGTGCTGCCGAACAGCGCCGCCGTCCTGCCACAGCCCGGCACCCCAGGCGGGCCCTCCGAGATCGATCCGGATCCTGGCGTGCTGAGCCGGCACCTGGGCGCCGACAGCACGGTGGCTGGCTACCGGTCGGGCTGCGCCGCGCCCTGAGCGCCACCCGAGGTCCCATCCGCGTCCAGGCCTTGCTGGCGAACGCACGAGGGGATGACGACGGTCTCGTGTCTGCTGGTGTAGACGGCGGTGGCCAGGGAGCCAGTTGCGACACCGGCGGGCGCGGCGGTGGACCGTCTCGTAGTAGCGCTCAGGCCGGGGTAATGCGGGCGAAACGAAGGGGACGGTCATCTGGGTCCGGTTGGCGGTCAACCGGCGGTGGCGCGAGGAGCCAGATGAGCGGGCACCATGCCGTGACGGACTCCGCCCCCTCTGATCCTTTTCGCCGTGCCGGCAGTTGCGCTGGGCAATTATCCGGTCATCAAGGCCATGCCGCAGCTGCCGCTGGTTAGCGTTTCGGCGTGCTTGGTGCGGGCTGGACTGAGGTCGTCGCATTTATCGCTGCGTTCGTGATAGCTGCCGTGTCGGCTCCGGCAGGGGTCTCGGGTGCCGTTCTGCTGCTGCCTTTTCAGGTGAGCGTCCTCGGTACTCCGAGCCCGGCGGTGACGCCGACGAATCTGCTGTACAACGTGGTGGCCACGCCGGGGGCGCTGTACCGGTACTGGCGGCAGGGCCAGACCGGCGGGACCCTGGCGGCCATCCTGATCGCGGGGACGCTGCCGGGCGTTGTGGCGGGGTCGCTGATCCGGGTGCTGCTGCTGCCGGGCCAGCGCGTGTTTGACCTGGTGGTCGCGTCAGTCCTGTTGCCGATGGGCTGCTGGCTGGCGCTCGCCCGAGCCAGCCATAGGCCGCCAGGAAAGGGTCGGTCTGTTCATCTGTCGTGGCCGGTGCTGGTGGTGATCGCCGCGGCGGTGGGCTGTGTTGGCGGCATTTACGGGATCGGCGGCGGCTCGATAATCGCGCCTGTTTTGATCGGCGCCGGGCGTCCGGCTGCGCAGGTGGCTCCGGCAGCGCTGGCGTCGACCCTGGTCACTTCGGTGGCGGGTGTGGTGACTTTCACGATCTTGTCCGCGCAGACTCACGGAGCTGTGGCGCCGAACTGGCCGACCGGTATTGCGCTCGGAGTCGGCGGTCTGCTCGGCTCTTATGTTGGGGCTAAGCTGCAGTCGCGCCTGCCGGATCTGCTGATCCGGCGGCTGCTGGGCGTGCTTGAGATTGCCATCGCGATCCGCTTCCTGCTGGGCGGGCTTCTCTGACCGACGCGCGGCAGGGTCGCGCTGCCAGGTTGTCCGGCGAGTACCTCGACAGTTCCTGTCTGTGAACTGTCGTATGCGCCGAGCGCCTGGACACTCACCTGGACCGCGGGGTCACGGAGGGCGGCTAACAGCGGCTCGGCGGCGGCGAGCATGGCGCCGCTGAGGATGAGGTCGAAGTCCTCCCAGGCGGCGGGAATGAAGTCCAGGTCCAGGGCGGTGGCTGTGGCGCGCACGCCGAGCCCGGTGTCAGCCCGGCCGGTGGCGACGGTCACGGCGACTTCGAGGTGGGATCCAGCCTCGGGTCCGCTGACGTGGTCTGGCGGTATGCCTGACTGGGCGAGAAGGCGGTCGAGCAGGATGCGCGTTCCGGTGCCGAACCGGCGCCGCGCAATCCGCAGCAGCGGCAGGTCCGCTGGCCCGCAGATCCGGTCCGGGTTGCCGGGCGGGCTGAGCAGACCCTGCTCACGCCGCCACAGGTGGATCACGACCGGCTGCCGGTCCCGCAGGACGGTTGCGGCGAACGGCTTGCTGGCAATGCCGGAGCGGTGCGGAAGGTGGATGGCCGCGGCGTCGCGGTCCCGTGCCACAGCCGGGTCAGGCCCTGGAAGCTGCCTCGCTCGCCGACCATGACCACTGATCCGCCTGCGGTGCGCAGCGCGATGTCAAGCGCCGGGTCGTCGCTGCCCGCCAGCCGCAGTGCCAGCTGACCGCTGAGCAGCCGCCTGGCGGCAGCCGGACCGCCGGCCGCGACCGTGCTCCGGGCGCGGTCACGCAGGTCGATCACGCCGGCGTCGGCCAGCATCGGTAACGACCGTGGTCCGGGTAGTGCGGACCGTCCGCGGTCACGACACGGTTGGGTCGGCTACCGGGACTCTGATCATCTCGACCAGCGCCGTGGCCGGTGATACCACCGCGTCCACTCCCCAGGTGGCGTCGAACAGCGCCTCGGTGGCCGGGTCGTTCACGCGCGCGATGACTTTCGGCACGCCGCAGCGGCGCTTGCCGAGTAGCGAGATGACCAGGTTGTCCTCATCGGACTGGCTGACGGCGAGCAGGACGTCCGCCTTGAGCGCGCCGGCGGCCTCGAGTGTGGCCGGGACAAGCGGGTCGCCGACCACGTAGTGCAGGCCGGCGTCCGCGAGCGCCTGCTCGCGGCCCAGGCCGGAATCGATCACCGTGACTTGGTCCCCGGCGTCCCGCAGCACCGCGGCGACTTGTTCAGGCAGACCGGCCCCGCCGACCACGATAACTTTCATGACGACCACTTCCCGTCAAGGAAACTCCTGAGTCGCCCGAGCGAGCCGGCCGCGACGATGAAGGACAGCACGTCGCCGGGCTCAAGCGGGGTGGTCGGCTCGGGGATCTGCGAGTGCCCGCGCCGGCTTAGCTCGACGACGCCGATCTCGCCGGGGACGTTGAGCTCGCCAGCGTTCCGGCCGCCGAGGTAGTCGGGGACCCGGGAGCGGACCAGCAGGGTCTCGCCATTGCCGAACGTCTGATGTGGTTCGAGCGTCAGATGGTGCAGTAGCTGGACGACCCGGTTGACGGTCGTCTGCACCGATCCGATCGTCGCGATCCCGAGTTCACGGTAGGCCTCGGCGTGCGCCGGATCATGCAGCCTTGCGAGCACGTGCGGCACCCGGAAGATCTCGCGGGCGACCCTGGCGGCGACGATGTTGGCGCTGTCGTTGGCCGTCAGGGCGACAAAGGCCTCCGCGTGCGCGATGCCGGCTTCCTCAAGCACGCGCCGGTGCACGCCGTTCCCGTGCCGGAACACGCCGCCGAATCCGGGCGGCAGTCGTCCCTGGGCTGTCTTGTCGAGGTCTATGACTGTCACCTGGTCGCCCTCCCCGTGCATCCGGACGGCCAGCGCCGAGCCCGTCCTGCCGCATCCCATGATCATGACCTGCATGGCTCCTCCTTGAGGGCTCGTGCGCCGCGGGCGTGACGGCGCGCCCGCACGATCGCCTTGCGCGTCTCTTCGGCCGCGAGCAGCGCCGCCCCGAACGCGACCAGCAGCAGCCAGTCGGCCAGGCTGAGCGGGGCCGTGTCGAATACCGCCTGCGGCGCTGGGAGGTAGCTGATGGCGCACATCATCCCGATCCCGAAGAACTCGGCGAACACCAGCGGCTTGTTCGACAGCACCCCGACCTTGAACAGACTCTGCACGTCGGTGCGGACGGCGAAGCCGTTGAAGAACTGGCCGACCACGATGCCCGCCTGGGTCATGGTCAGCGCTTCCCGGTAGACCGGGTTGTCCGGGGTGAAAGCGCTGAATGGCAGATGGGCGGTGTGGATCTTCCAGAAGAACGCGATCACCACGCCGGCGGACTGGATCCCGCCGAGGAAGCAGAAGCGCCGGACTACCGCCCAGTTGAACAGGTGCTCGCCGCGTGGCCGGGGCGGCTGCGACATCGTGCCAGGCTCGGTGCGCTCGGTTCCCAGGGCGAGGGCGGGCAGCACGTCGGAGCCGAGGTCGATGGCCAGCACCTGCAGGGCGCTGAGCGGGACGAGCGGGAAGCCGACGAACACCGCGACCAGGATCGGCGCCAGCTCAGCCAGGTTGTGGCTGAACAGGTAGATCAGGAACTTGCGGATGTTCTGGTAGACGGCGCGGCCGAGCTCGACCGCGGCGGCGATCGACGCGAACGAGTCGTCCAGCAGGATCATGACCGAGGCGGCGCGCGCGACGTCGGTGCCGCCTTCGCCCATGGACACGCCGATGCTCGACCGCTTGAGCGCGGGCGCGTCGTTGACCCCGTCCCCAGTCACCGCGACGACCTGGCCGCGGTCTTCGAGCGCGGCCACGATCCGCATTTTGTGCTCGGGCTTGGCGCGGGCGAACAGCACCTGGCCGTCTCCGAGGGCGATCCGGGCGAGGTCGTCGTCGCTCATGGCGTCGAGGTCTGCCCCGTTCACGATGCGCACCGGGCCGTCGCGGGTGATGCCGACGCGCCGGGCGATCGCCTCGGCGGTGAGACCGTAGTCGCCGGTGATCATGTCGATGGCGATGCCGGCGCCGTGGCATGCCGACACCGCGCCGACTACCTCGGGCCGCGGCGGGTCCGACATGGCCGCCAGGCCCAGCAGGGTGAGTTCATTTTCGGCCTCAGTTGCGTCGGGGTGCTCGGAGGCGACGTCGCGTCTTGCGACCGCGAGTACCCGGAGTCCCTGCGCGGCGAGTTCGTCGTTGGCGGCCGCGATCCGCTCCCGGCTGGCTGCGTCGAGTGACCGGTCCGCTCCGGACCACCGGACGGCCGACGAGCGGGCGAGCACGGCCTGCGGTGACCCTTTGACCAGCGCCTCGTACCGCTCAGGACCGAGCGAATGCACGGTGGTCATCAGCTTGCGGTTGGCGTCGAACGGGAACGTGGCGGTGCGCGGCGTGCGTGCCTCTTCCGCCTGCAGGTCGATTCCGGCCTTGGCGGCGGCGACTAGCAGTGCTCCCTCGGTCGTGTCGCCGAGCACGCGCCAGCCCAGGCGGCGCTGCGGATCGGGGGGCAGCAGGCGCGCCTCACAGCACAGGCCAGCGGCCCTGAGCAGGCCGGTGACCAGGCCAGGGTCGGTGACCTCGCCGTCAGGCCCGTAGCCGACGCCGGTCACCTCGTGCTGGCGGCCGGACTCCCACACCGCCTGCACCGTCATCTCCGCCTTGGTGAGCGTGCCGGTCTTGTCGGTGCAGATAACGCTCGTCGAGCCGAGCGCTTCGACCGCCGTCAGCCGTTTGATCAGCGCGTGCCTGCGGGCCATGCGGCGCACCGCGACGGCCAGCGACACCGACATGGTGGCCGGCAGACCCTCGGGCACCAGGGCCACCATCACGCCGAGCGCGAACACGAACGAGCCGACGATCTCATGGCTGGCAAAGGCGCGGATCGCGAACAAGCTAGCCCCGGCGGCGATCGCGACCGCAGCGACTCGCCGGGCCATGGTGTTGACTTCCCGCTGTAGCGGGCTGTCCTCGCGCTTGAGCCCGGCGGTCAGCCGGTAGATCCGCCCGAATTCGGTGCCGAGCCCGGTCGTGATCACGATGGCCCGGCCGGTTCCGTTGACCACCGAGGTGCCCATGAACACGCAGTTGCGGGCATCGGAGGGTCGCTCTTGCGGCACTGCCTCGGAGATCCGCGGCGTGGGTCGGCTCTCCCCGGTCAGCGCGGCCATCTCGACCAGCAGTTCGTGAGCCTCGATGAGGCGGCAGTCCGCCGAGATCGCGTCTCCGGCGTCGAGCACGACGAGGTCGCCGGGGACCAGGTCGGCGGCGGGGATCTCGGTCCGCTCGCCGTCGCGGATTACCCGCGCGGTGGCCGGGACCATTGCCTGCAGCGCCTCGGCGGTCCGCTCCGCGGCGTGTTCCTGCGCGAACCCGATGCCGGCGTTGAGCAGGACGACGCACAGGATGCCGATCGCGAGTACCAGGGTGGCAGAGTTCCGCGGGGTAGTGAGCAGATAGGTGAGGAACGTTATGGCGGCGGCCACGATCAGCACGACCGCGAACATGTTCGCGAACTGGGAGCCGAACTCGGCGAACACCGACCGACCGCGTGCCCTCGGCAGTTCGTTGGCGCCGGACTCGGTCCGTCTGGCCGCCGCGTCGGTTGCCGTCAGGCCCCGCGGGCAGGTCTTGAGCTCGGTGTAGACCTCCCGTGGCGGCAGGGTAGGCACGGCGGGCGCTGCCATGATCCGATGCTCTCGCCCAGCCGCCCGGGACAGCCAGGGCCGGAGGTCACCAGCCGGTACTGGTCGACCTACGTCGGTCCGGGGCCCGGTTTTTGCGTGCTGCGGGCCAGGCGGCGAATGACATCGGTCAGCGCCTGGTCGTTCGCGCTGATCCACTGCACCTCCGGGAGCATGCCGATGTCGGGCCGCCGGGCGCGGACGCGCTTGGCGATCATCTGCAGTCCGCGGCCGACATATTCGTGGGGATGACAGTTGCCTGGTCCGCTGACAGCGGCCTGACGCGGTGGTAGCCGTGCACGTAGCGGCTGACCCGGTTTAGGTCCAGGCAGGTGGCGTGCTCGGCGGGTCGGCCGCTGCGCCACAGCGCGTAGCCGATGTCGGCCAGGGGATGTTCGACGTGTGCCAGCGCGAAGTCGACTACGCCGGTCGCAGCCGGCCGGGTACCGGAGGCGATGACGTTGTCGTTGGTGAAGTCGCCGTGGATGACCGCTCGCTCCCGGTCCGCGATGTCAGAGAGGCGGCGGGCTAGCCGCTCGGCGCAGTGGCGGATGACAGCTGAATCGCGCGCGGCGATCCCGGCGCTGTCGAGGCGGGCGGACAGCAGGACGCCTGGCACCTCGGCCAGCGGCAGCGCCGAAGCGCGCTGCCCGGGCATCCGGATCTGCTCCGCGATCGCGTGGTAGCGGGCCAGCAGCGCCCCGACCTCTTCCATGGGCGGCCGCGGCGACCACCCCACAGCGGAGCCGGGCAGAAACGAGACGAGTTCCCACAGCCCGCCGCCCGCAATAGTCCAGGACTCGTCGGCAAACGCCGGGAGCGGCCGCGGAGCCGGGAAGCCGAGCGCGGTGAGTCGGCTGAGGAAGGCATGCAGCCACTGCACATGGTCTATCAGGCTCGAGCCAGGTCACTGCCGGCCAGCCGGCGAGGCGGACCGCAGGATGGCCTGGGTTCCCTGCCAGTCGACCACAATTGCCCTGCCCTGACGGGGACGGATCTGGCCGGGCAGGATCGCCAGCGACGCGTCACGCAACACGTGATGCGGCAGGAGGCAGTCCATGCCAGGATCGTCGCGCGCACGGGCCACATCGTGATGCTGAGCTGGTCCTGACAAACACCTGTCAAGCAGGCCATCTACGTGCAGGGACGGCCACGAGCTTCACCATATTTTGAGGGAACGAGCGGGATCCAAAGCACGCGACCAGCCGGGTGCCGGAATCGCCAAGGCGCCGGTGGCCCTGCGCCGGCCGTGTGGGCATGATCGGAGCAGGTAGGTAGCGCCCGGCGCGGCTGGGGAGGCTGAGTGGATGATACGACGGTCCCGGCTGCCCCGTGGCGTGCTGGTCGCCGCCGGGCCGGTCGTGCTAGTCGCCGCCGGGATCGTCGGCTACCTGGGTTTCGGCTACCGGCCGTGGACCGCGGTGGCGATGACCGTGCTCACCCTGACCACGGTCGGGTTCGCTACCGGCCCCCTGCCGACCGGCGTCCTGGTGTTCACCGCGGTGCTAGCGCTGCTGGGCGTCGGCGTGTTCGTGGTCATCCTCGGCCTGGCCGCGTCGGCGATCGTGGAGGGTCGGCTGAGCGTGCTGTCGAGGAGCCGCCGGATGCGCCAGCGCGTCAGTGACCTGACCGGCCACTTCATCGTGTGCGCCTACGGCCGGGTCGGCCGGTCGATCGCCCGCGAACTGGAGGCCGAGGGCGTGCCGTTCGTCGTCATCGACAGCAAGGCCGGGCTGGAACCCGACCTGGACCGCGACGGCGTGCACTACCTGATCGGCGACGCCTCCGACGAGGCGGTGCTGCGGCACGCCGGCATCGGCCGGGCCCGCGGGCTGATCTGCGCGGTGGACTCCGACGCGGAGAACGTGTTCATTACCATTGTCGCCCGGTCGCTGCACCCGGACCTGCTCATCGTCGCTCGGGCCGCCCGGGAGCACTCGGCCGACCGGCTGTACAGGGCCGGCGCCACACACGTGGTGTCGCCGTATGTGACCAGCGGGCGGCGGATGGCCAGCCTGGCGGTCCGGCCGCACGTGGTGGAGTTCTTCGACATCGCCCGCACCGCCCAGCCTGGCCTACGGCTGGAGGAACTCCAGATCACCGAGGACTCCGCGCTGGCCGGGAAGAGCCTGCGGGAGCTGCGCGGCCCGGCGGTGCCGCTGCTGATCCGCCGCGCTGACGGGCAGCTGGTCACCCGCCCGGACGCCGACGTCCGGCTCGCCGCCGGTGACGTGCTGGTGGTGTTCGGCAACGCTAGCGACCTGAACCCGCTCGAGTCCTGACAGCAAGCCCACGCCGGCATGAGCAGGCGGCCCGGCAGCAGCCTGGCGACGGGCCTGAGGTTACTAGCGGCGCGGTGTTCACCCGGACCGGTGAGGTGACCGGCGCGAGCGTCAAGAGCCCTTCGCGACAGTCAGCGGTACGCCAGAGCCCTGAGCGCATGGAGGGTGCGGCGCGACGGGGATGAGCACCAGGTCGTCGTGGGCGGACCTGGCCCGGCAGGATCGCCAGCGGGGCGTCATGCAACACCTGGCGCGGAACGGGGTCGCCGTCCATGCCAGGATCGTCGCACGCACGGGCCACATCGTGGTGCTGAGCTGGTGCTGACAAGCGCCTATCCATTAGGCCTTCTACCTGCGGAAACTGCTCGCACCTCCACGAGCTTCACCATCTTCGAGGGCACGTCGGAGATCCAGCGGATGATCATCGGCAGGGCCGTCACCGGGCTTGACGTGGGGTAATAATCGCACCGATGGGGACGATAACCGTCAAGGGTCGTGCTGATGTGACCCGGTGACCAGGGTCGCTCCACGTTTCGCGGACAGGAGCAGGCGCGGCGCGGCAGTCCGTCCGGCTGGACTGTGGCCGGGTCGGCCACGGCGCGCAGCTCCAGGGGGTTCAGATGGGCGCCGGCCGCGCCGGGGCCGGGTTGCCGGGCATGGCAGCTGGCGGAGGTCCTTCCACCTCAGGGCCAAGTTCCGGGAGGCGGTGATTGTGCCGGCGGATCACGCTGCGGCGCGGGGTGCCGCTGGTTGGTTGCGGACTTGGAGGCCGTGGCTTCGATCGGCTTGCGCGGAATGAGGATGCCGAGGAGGAGACCGATCAGCGTGAATACCAGCAGCATGATGAGGCTGGCGGCGAACGGCTTGCCGGCAGGCAGCTTGACTGCCACCAGGACCGACCCGACTAGGGCTGTGCCGAGTGATGATCCGAGGTTGGAGACGCTGCGGGATAGCCCGGAGATTTCGCCTTGCTGGGCGTCGGGCCAGCTGGACTGGACCACGTTGACCGACGAAGTGATCATCACCCCGACGCCGGCACCGAACAGCAGCAGGCCCGGGATCCAGGTCCAGATGGCTGAGTGCTGCCGGACCAGGGCCAGCAGCAAGATTGTGCCGATGGCGGAAGTCAGGAACCCGGCGATGATCAGCCACCGCTGGGGGTGGCGGCGGGCGAGCCGGTCAGCGCTGGCCGACGTTAGCAGGATCCCGACAATGGCTGGCACCAGGATCAGGCCGGTCTGGATCGCGTTGTATTTCCAGACCTCCTGCAGGTAGACCGAGACCACGAAAAAGCTTCCCTGCAGGATCAACCACTGGATCGCCTGGGTGCCTAGGCCGAGGTTGGAGGTCTTGTTGCGGAACAGCCGCAAGGACAGCAGCACGTCCTTGCCTTTGTGCTCGGCCGACCGCACGTGCAGGAAGAACCACAGCAAGAACAGCGCGCCGATGGCCACATACAGCCACACCGGGGAGATCGACCCCTTCGGGATCACCACCGTCGTCCCGATGGTGAAGTTCTGCCGGGAGGCGGCAAAGCCGTAGGTCCGCGACTGGAGCAAACCCAGCACCACGAACAGCAGCCCCAGCGCCGACAAGACGGCCCCGAGCAGGTCAAACCGCGGCTTCGACTTCGTGCGGGTGGGTTCGGCGATCTTGCGGGCCAGCCAGATGATCCCGGCCACCACCAGCACCTGCAGGCCGAAGGATGCCCGCCAGCTGATGCCGGTGGTGATCAGGCCGCCGATCAACGGCCCAGCGGCAGCACCGAGCCCGCCGGCCCCGCTGACCACACCGAAGTACTTAGCCCGGGACTTGACGTCGGGGAATGCGACGGTGATCAGGATGTAGACCGGCGGGATCATCAGCGCCGAGCCCACTCCCTCGAACAGCGAGTACCCGACGATCAGCAGCGGCAGCGCCTGCGACAGCAGCGCCAGCAGGCCCCCGATCCCGTAGATGATCAGGCCGATGACGAAGCAGCGCTTGCGGCCCCAGATGTCGGTCAGCTTGCTGCCCGGAATCATCAGCGCTGCCATCGTCAGGGTGAACAACGTGATCGCCGTCTGCACGCCGGCCACATTGGTGCCCAGGTCCGTGGCGATGGCGCTGATCGCCACGTTCATGTTGGTGGCCGCGTAGCTGGCGATGAACTGGGCCAGCGCCAGCGGCAGAATCATGGCGCCAGCCGGCGCTCCCGCCTTCGACGCGGTTGTGCCTGTCATCGCTGCATCCCGGGTACGCTCGCGTCCCCCTCACTGCGGCCGCAGGCCGCGGCCGACCGCCAGCTCGGTGGGCTCTGGCCTGCTCGCCCGATCAGTGCGGGATAGCCGAGCCGGTCCCAGGCGGAGCCTGAACACCCGATGGCCGCACCGATGAACGGCACTCAGCCTGACCGCCGTGCGCTGAAGACCATGCGTGCATGCGCCCTCGCTTTCCTTCGGCCTTCTTGGGCTAAGTG
>Ga0187783_10001471_pt1 | contig 17390 bp, 16 predicted proteins | sample 1015_SJ02_MP02_2_FD_132471 | JGI IMG/M metagenome (GOLD analysis project Ga0187783, IMG submission 132471) | Tropical peat soil microbial communities from peatlands in Department of Meta, Colombia - 1015_SJ02_MP02_20_MG | ecosystem: Environmental > Terrestrial > Soil > Wetlands > Peat | place...
ACCTTGTTGGCGGCGTCCGAGCGCTCGAGCAGGGCGATTTCGCCTACCCGCTGGAGTCTCGAGGAGGCGATGAAGTCGCCGAGGTAACCAGCGCGTTCGACCGGATGCGCACGACTCTTCGCAAGGCGCAGCAACAACTGGTCGATTCCGAGCGTCTTGCCACCATCGGGCGCATGGCCAGTTCCATTTCCCATGATCTGCGCCATCCCATGACCGCCATCATGGCCAACGCCGAATTTCTGTCTGAGAACCATTTGGACGCCCACCAGCGCGCGGAGCTTTACCAGGAAATTCGAATCGCCGTCGATCAAATGACGGATCTGGTCGACTCGCTGCTCGAGTTTTCGCGCGCGCGCAGCCAAGTGCGCTTGATCTACGGCAGTATCGACAAGACCGTTCAGCGCGCCATCCATACGGTTCGTGCGCGGCCAGAGTTCAACTCCGTCAATATCACAATACGCTGCGAGAGACCCCATGAGGCGTGGTTCGATGCCAAGAAGCTCGAGCGTGTCTTTCACAACCTGCTTTTGAATGCGTGTGAAGCCATCGCTCCGAACTCGGGGAACGTCGTGGTCGACATTCGCGAGACGAACAATCACTTGGAAATCCGGGTGTCCGATGACGGGCCCGGCATTTCTGACAAAGTGCGCGAAAGACTCTTCCAGCCTTTCGTGAGCTACGGAAAAGAAAACGGAACGGGGCTCGGGCTCACCGTCGTGCAGAAAATTGTCCAAGATCACGGCGGAGACGTTTTTGTGGAGAGTGCTGCGGCGGGATGCACCGTGTTCAGGATCGTTCTGCCTGTTCAGGGATCAGCGGACGCTGTCCGCGAGAATCCAGCGCCTCATCCCTTGCAGCCTCGCTCGGGGTCCTGAAGGGCCCGCAAGTTCGAGCGCGGGCGTGCCGTGCACCAAAACCCACTGCTCACGCACTTTTGAGGAGGTCCAATGATACTGGATCGATTGGTACAGCAGTATGCGCTCCGGATCGTGGTGTTAGCCACCATGTTCGCCGCCGGGAGCCTCGCCGCTCACGCACAGTCGCCAGACGAGCGCGACCAGCAGGCTTCGCAGAACTCGATCAAGGATTCGCTGCGCGAACTGGAAGGGCAGGTCAGCGAGTTGAAGTCCCTGGTGGTTGAGATGCGTGAAGAGGTCGCGCGTTCACGCGCCGAGACCACCGAACTTCGCCACGAACTGGAGGGCGCTCGCGCGGAAGCCGCCGCACAAGGTGGAACACTCGCTGCCAACGGGCCTCCCGCCCCCCCTCCGGCTACGGGAAAGCAAACGTTTGCACAGCGTCTGGCAAACCTGGAAGAAGACCAACAGTTGCTGAGTGCCAAAATTGATGACCAGTACCAGACCAAAATCGAGAGCGGATCCAAGTATCGCGTTCGCTTCTCAGGAATCGTCCTGTTCAATCTATTCAACAATGTGGGCACTGTGGACAACGAGGATTACCCAGCACTGGCGGAGGCGCCCGGACCGCTGACTCCCGGAGTTGCGTTTGGTGGGAGCCTGCGTCAATCGCAACTGGGATTCGAGGCCTTTGGGCCCGAAGTCGCCGGTGCACGCGTCTCGGCCAACATTCAATTCGATTTCGGCGGCGGCTTTCCGAGCTTGCCGAACGGCGTCGCATTGGGGCTGGCTCGTCTGCGGACTGGCACAATTCATTTCGACTGGGGGCACACGTCCGTAATCGTCGGTCAGGACGCCTTGTTTATTTCGCCGCTAGCGGCGACATCCCTCGCCTCCCTTGCACAGCCCGCGCTCGCCTATTCGGGTGAACTGTGGAGCTGGACGCCGCAAGTTCGTGTCGAACACCGGCTTGATTTTTCCGACTCATCGAATCTGTTGCTTCAGGCGGGCATTCTCGATTCGTACTCCGGCGAACCCCCTTCGTCCGAGTATCAGTATGTGCCTCAGATTGGCCAGACGACCCGGTACCCCGCCTATGCCGCCCGCCTCGGGTGGACACATGGCCTCTTTGGCAGATCATTTACCGTAGGGGAAGGCGGCTACTACGCCAGACAGGATTGGGGATTCAGCCGCAAGGTGGACGCTTGGGCTGCCACAACCGACTGGACGTTTCCGCTTGCGACCAGGTGGAATCTCTCGGGAGAATTCTATCGCGGCCGCGCCGTAGGCGGACTTGGCGGCGGCATCAGCGGAAGCATCGTGTTGAACGGTCCGATCACGAATCAGTCTACGGTGGTCCAGGGGTTGGACTCGCTGGGCGGCTGGGCTCAACTCAAGTTTTCTGCCACCACCAAGACGGAGTTCAACTTAGCCTTCGGGCAGGACAATCCGTTTGGCAGCGAAGTACGGAATTCATCGGGCGGCCAGCAGAACTATTTCAGTTCCTGGCTTGCGCGAAATCAGACTTGGCTTGCCAATGTCATTTATCGCCCGCGCTCCGATGTGCTGCTTTCTCTGGAGTATCGTCACTTGCACACCTTTACTACGGTTGCCGTACCTGATTCTGCCAACAACGTCAACATGAGCGTGGGAGTTCTCTTCTAATGGACCGACGCAATCAGCGAACGATGGCTCGGTTGCTGTTACGCGGATGGCTACTGTGTCTTGCGGTGCTTGGTGTGAGACCGCCGGTATGTGCGCAGGTCACCGTGACCGGGCAGGTAGTACTTCTGAACGGAACCAGCGGCAGTCCTGTCTCGGATGCCTCTCAAGTGGTAGTCTGGCTGACGACTCTATCCGGTGCAAGCGCGAAGCCACCATCCCCGCCTCGTCAGGAGCTGCGGCTTGTGCAAAGACACAAGAGTTTTGAGCCGCATCTGTTGGTGGTGCAGGCTGGTTCCTTGGTGCAATTCCCCAATGATGATCCCTTCTTTCATAACGTTTTTTCGCTCTTCGAAGGCAAGCGCTTCGATTTGGGGCTCTATGAGGCAGGGAGCACGCGCTCGGTGCTATTTGACAAGCCGGGAATCTGCTACCTTTTCTGCAATATCCATCCCGAAATGAGCGCGGTCGTCGTCGTTCTCCAGACGCCCTACTACGCGATTTCCGATCGAGCGGGACAAATTTCGATCTCCGAAGTCCCGCCGGGTCGCTACGAGGTTGAAATCTGGAATGAGCGCTCACTGGCCGGAGATCTGAAGAGCCTCACGCGTCAACTGGACCTCTCAGAGAGCGCTCATTTTCTCGGCACGATTCCTGTGAGGACCAATCCGAACCAGATGATGGCCCACAAGAACAAATACGGCCGCGACTACGACAATCCGACACCGCCGAGTTCCCTCTACACCCAGCCGTGAGCCGGGATGGCGCGAGCAGGCTCCTTCGTTTGCCATGCCGCTCGCAGGAATCAGTCGCTGCTGCGGCTGCGGTCTCGGTAACCGTGACAGACGTCACCTTCTCCCGATACGGTCAGCGCCTTCAAGTCGCGGATGCGACCTTCTATGAGAGTCTTCCTCAAAATCGCTATGCACATGGGGTAAGTGGACCCGTAGTTTGATGTATCTCCCGGTGGATAGAGCGCGGCCAGCTGTGCGTCCCGGTAGGCTTCCCACGCTTTTTGCTCGGGACTATCTGCGGCGATTCCCAGCTGCTTCAGAAGCCGTTCCATGTTCCCTTCGACCTTGCGCAGCTCTTTGACTGCGCAGTCGTTCATCTCCCGCTGCGTTATGTTGGATGTGTCCTTGCAGGGGTCGGGCTTTTCCCGATGCGCTTGTGCCTGGATCGCGCTCCTAGACAGTAGCAGTCCCAGCGCCAGCCCAGCAAACCGCCACACTCTCGTGTTCATAGAAACCTCCCTCGGTGCGAAGCTTGCCGCCGATTGGACACGCTATAAAACTTCGATGCCGGAGAGTATAGTTCGGAATCTGGAGCACTCCGACGCTGCTCGGCGCGCACATCGTGATTTATTCGAAGGATGCGGAAGCGGACCGTGCATTCTTTAGGGATATTTTGGGTCTTCGCTCGGTAGATGCAGGGCGCGGCTGGTTGATTTTTGAGGTTCCTGCCGCGGAAGTGGCCTTTCACCCGCACAAACGAAACAACAGACATGAGATGTATTTCATCTGTGACGACCTCAAAACGCAGTTGCAGGGTTTCAAAAAGAAGGGCGTGCGTTTTGGCGAAATATCGGAGGAGCGGTGGGGGACTCGCACCACAATTTCGCTGCCCGGCGGGGGTGAGGTCGGCTTGTACGAAGCGAAGCATCCCCTTACGTTTGGAAAGACAAGCGGGACAAAGAACAGAACGAAAAAGCGAAAGTAGCGCTAACGGTCTCTGCCTTCTACCCTCATTTCTCCGTTTTTCGCCTCGCTCGTCACGGTGAATGGCGGGATTTAGAGGACTTGCTCAGCTCCTTGGACGAGGCCGCGCAAGGTACGTACGACGTACTTGAAGGTGGCGACTACAGCTACGAGACCCAGCCCGGCCATCACAGCTGCCCAGTACGGATGAGCTGTGGCGAACCAGGTCAGAAATACGGCGATGCCGTCTTCCCCCATGCTCAGTGCGAAGTTGGAAACGGGTTCAGGAGATGGAGTCACCACCGCCCGAGCGGCCGTCTTGCCGCCATGCGCCGCGAGCGCAATAGCGCCTCCCACCAGCGCGCTGAGCAGTTGCATCCCAGGAGAGAGCCGCGATGCGGCTCCGTAGGCAAGCAGAGCCGCAATCGGAGGCCGCACGAAAGTGTGCAGCGCATTCCACAGCAGGTCAAAAATAGGGATTTTGTCAGCAACGAATTCGATCGAGAAGAGCACGGTGCAGGCGCCCACCACGTACCAGCTGGTGAGTAGGGAAAGCCTCGGCGGGAGAGAGATCACACCGAAGCGTGCCAGCAGACCAAGCGTGGCCACTGTGGCATAGGCATTCAACCCGGCGGCAAAGCTTGTGGCCACAAGAAACGGAGTCAGCTGGATCGTGCGAAGACTCATCTCGGTTCAAGATCACCCGCCAAGAGCTGTTCCTTGACGGTCAATCAAAATTGGGAGTGCGAAATTTTGACGCTTTCTTCCGACGGGCCAAAGCAAAACAGCACGGCGTCCTTCCCGTACGGAGCTCAAAAAAAGAGCCTTGGACGCGTGCGGCCTCAAATCGCTGACCGCGACCGAGTCTTTTCGGAAAGCGAGGGGCCGCACGTTATCACATTCACTTGGCTCGCTTGCAAAACAGTGCATCATAGCGGCGAGTAGACGACTCGTAAAGAGACCGTCATAGAGCGGGTAGCGGGAATTTCGCTCCGGTTGAAGAATTTTAAGTGCGATGAGCTGTTAGCAGCTGTCGATCTGAAGCATAATGGCCGTGACACCTCGTAAAAGAGTGATGCGAGGTATCGCGGGAGTTAGCTTATGCGCGATTTCAAAGATAAAGTCGCAGTCGTCACGGGAGGCGCCAGTGGCATTGGCTTGGCCATGGCCCGGCGTTTTGCGCGGGAAGGCATGCGGGTGGTCATCGCGGATATCGAGGTGGATGCCCTTGCAGGGGCAGAACGCGAAATACGCAGCATGGGTGCGACCGTGCTGGCAGTACACACCGACGTGTCGCGCCCGCAGGACATCGAAGCACTAGCGGCAAATGCCCTCCGAGCATTTGGAAGGGTGCACATCGTTTGCAATAACGCAGGGGTCGGGGGAGCCACCGGACCAGTTTGGGAGCGCTCCATCGGGGATTGGCAGTGGGTAATGGGCGTGAACCTGTGGGGCGTGATTTATGGCATTCGCACATTTGTTCCGCTCATGCTGAAGCAGGGCGAGGGCGCGCACGTGGTGAACACTGCCTCCGTCGCTGGGCTATTGTCAGTGCCCTTCGCAAGCGTCTACCAAGCGACGAAACATGCGGTGGTGACAATTTCTGAAACATTGTATGCGGAGTTGGCCGCTGCGGGTGCACGTATAGGCGTGTCCGTTCTGTGCCCGGGATTCGTGAAAACCCGAATCATGGACTCGTCCCGAAACCGACCAGCGGAGTTGGCGGAGGGCACGGTTTCGCCTGCGGTTGAGGCAGGGCGGCAGCGGTTCCGCAGCATGGTGGAGGCGGGAATGTCGCCCGATGCGGTGGCCGACAAAGTTCTCGAGGCCATCCGTGAAGAGAAGCTGTACGTGCTCACCCATCCCGAGTTTAACCAGCGCATACGCCAACGGGTTGATGCGATTCTCGCGGGTAGAAACCTGGTATTGCAAATCGCCGCTTCCGAGCATTGAGGTCTCGCGCTCGTTTGACGCTGAGGAGGTCCCATGCGGAACATCGCCGCGGCAGGCATTGCGGTTTTAGCGATTGCAAGCCAAATTACAGGTAGGAAGTGGAGCGGACAGTTGAAATGGTAGGCCCGTGCGGACTTGAACCGCAGACCTCTTCCGTGTCAGGGAAGCGCTCTAACCAACTGAGCTACGGGCCTACCGTTGCAGGATCAATCAGTTGGTCCGATCCGATCTTATCCTACTTTTCGCACGGCGAACAAACAACAACCTCGCTTTCGCTGGGGCGAGTGTGCCGATCGCGGGAGCCGAGCACCCCACGCTGCGCGGTGAGATCGAGTCGGTCCGCCTAGTTGTTTTGAATCTCCGCAGCGCGCTGCACTTGATCCACGTAGCTCGCTGCCCCAGCGCTCACTGACGCGGCGCTGCTCGTGTGAGCCAGCCAGTATTCTTGTCCCCTCACAGCGTTTTGTGGTTGACACCGCATGTGCCCTCTCATGTATCATTATGCAGGAGCGTGCATATTCAAGCATCGGCGAAGATGAGCGTACAAAAGCGATTCCGGCAAGGGCAGATTCTGAAACTCCTCTCCGGCCAACCCGTCGCGAGTCAGGACGAGCTGCGCCGCCGTCTCGGGCATCTCGGCGTGCGCGTGACCCAGGCGACGCTTTCGCGCGATCTGCGCGAGCTACGACTGGTGAAGACCTCCGAGGGCTACCGTCCTCTGACGAATACAATCGCTGAAGAAGTACCTCAGCTACCAACTCTCGCGCGGACGCTCAAGGATTTCTTGCTTGATGTGCGCCCGGCGCAAAACATGCTTGTTTTGAAGACTCCCCCCAGCGGGGCGCAGCCTCTCGCAGCGGCGGTCGACAGCGAGCACTGGAAGGAAGTCGCCGGCACGCTCGCCGGAGATGACACGGTTCTGGTGATCTGTCGTTCGCGCACTGCGAGCGGCGCCATCCAACGCCGCTTAGAGGAAATGTTACGATGAACGACCCATGCCGGGTCGCCGTCGTTGGAGTCACCGGGTATGCCGGATTCGAGCTGGCCCGGCTGGTTCTGCGGCACCCCCACATCGAGAAAACTTCCTTCTTTCTTCGCGAAGGCTACGCGAACATCCAGTGTCTCACGGAGCTCTTCCCGCAGCTTCGCGGCTGGGGTGACGCTCCCTGCCGGACGCTTTCGGTTGACGCGGTTGCAAGGAGTGGCGCTGATGTCGTTTTTCTCTCCACGCCGCATGAGGCATCGCTGGAACTACTTCCGCAACTGCTTAGGACGAATCCCAACCTTCGTATTGTGGATCTCAGCGGGGCGTTTCGTTTCCGAAGTGGCGAGACATTCACAAAGTGGTACAAGCTGCCCGCGCCCGATGCGACTGCGCTGGCCGAAGCCCTCTACGGGCTGCCCGAGCTTTACGCGGACGCACTGCCAAAGGCGCGGATTGTAGGAAATCCAGGCTGCTACCCCACGTCGGTGATTCTTGGGCTGCGTCCCCTGGTCGACGCGGGCTGGATCAACGCGACGCGAGGGATTGTGTGCGACTGCAAGTCTGGTGTTACCGGCGCAGGCAAAGAGCCGAAGCGTGAGACCCAATTCGCGGAAGTCAACGAGAACTTCCGCGCCTATGGCCTGTTCACTCATCGGCACACACCCGAAATTTCCGACCATTTGGGCCTTGCGGCGCGCGATTTTGTGTTCACGACGCATCTGCTCCCAGTCGACCGCGGAATTCTGTCGACGCTGTATGTTTGGCTCTCGTCCCCGCACAAGGCGGAGGACATCGAAGCTCTATACAGAAAGTTTTACACCGGCAGGCCCATGGTACGGATTATGCCCGTCGGGACCCTTCCCGAGCTGCAGTACGTAGCGCATACAAATTTTTGCGACATCGGCTTTGCTCTCGATTCCGTGGGAGAGCGGCTGGTGGTCGTTTCCTGCTTGGACAATCTGGGCAAGGGCGCGGCCGGTCAGGCCGTGCAAAACTTCAATGGGATGCGCGGATATCCCGAAACGGCGGGCTTGCTATGAGAATGGTCGTCAAAGTGGCGGGGGCGTTGCTGGAGCGTGATGAAGACGTATCGATGCTCGCACGGCAGATCGCGGAACTTGCGCACGCAGGTCACGAACTTTTGGTCGTTCATGGCGGCGGGAAAATCTTCACGGCCACGCTGGCGCGCATGGGAATCGCGAGCCGCTTTGTCAATGGCCTGCGTATTACGGACCGGGAAACGCGCGATGCGGCCATCATGGTCTTCTCGGGCTTGCTTAACAAGAAGCTCTCGGGCGCCGTTTCGCTCGCTGGGCAGGCGGCGGTCGGCATCAGTGCGGCCGACGCCGCCTGTTTTCTGGCCGAGCCCATGCAGCTTGACGATTTCGAGGGCGGTCTCGGATTCGTGGGCTATCTGACGGAAGTCAACGTGGATTTTCTCCGTTCGCTCTGGCGCGAGGGGATCGTTCCAGTGGCGTCCTCTATGGGTCTGGGCGCGGATGGCGAACTCTATAACATCAATGCCGACCACATGGCTGCGGCAGCCGCGGAGTTCATACGCGCCGATCGGCTCATTTTTCTCACCGATGTGGCCGGCGTGCTCGACGAAGGCAAAGTTCTGCGCGCCGTACGTGGGGCAGAAATCGAGGATCTGATCCGCCGCAACAAAGTCTCGGGCGGGATGATTCTGAAACTCGAGGCCGCCAAGCGCGCGCTTGCGGGGGGCGTCGCCGAAGTACGGATCGTCGGGGGCACGCAGCCCCGGGCCCTGCTGGCTGCGGCCGGGGGAATCCGCTGCCCGGGCACGCGCGTGCTGCCCGTTCTGCGCGCCAATGCAAGGGCCGCGCATGGAGCCGCGCAATAGCCATGCCGAAGAAGAAAGCGCCGAAGCCCATTTCAGCGACGACGATTGTTGCCGAAGAATCACGCTATCTAATGAAAACGTATCGGCGGCCGCCGATTGTTTTTACCGAGGGCCGAGGTGCGCGCCTGTTCGATTCGCGCGGCCGTCAATACCTGGATTTTGTCGGTGGCATCGCCGTGAACGCGCTCGGCTATGCTCATCCGAGAATGGTGGCTGTGATTCGGCGCGAAGCGGGGCGGGCGACGCATGTTTCGAACCTCTTTCACAATCCCTTTCAGGCGCCGCTTGCACACAAGTTGGTCGACTGGTCGGGACTCGATCGCGTCTTCTTCTCCAACAGTGGCGGCGAGGCGATCGAAGGCGCCCTGAAGCTTGCCCGAGCCTACGCGCATTTCCGGGCCAACGCCGGCCAGCGGATGTCCCCGAAGACGCGCCTTCTCGCGCTGGAAAATTCGTTTCACGGCCGGACCATGGGAGCGCTTTCCATCACGCATACGGCCAAATACCGGGAGCCGTTCGCACCGCTGATCCCCGGCGTCGAGTTCGTCCGGTTCAATGACGTCGCGGATCTCGACGCGAAGTTCGATGACACCGTCTGCGCCGTTGTGATCGAACCGATTCAGGGCGAGGGTGGCATCCATCTCGTGAGCGAAGAATTCTGGGGGCGGGCGCGCCAACTGACGGCGGACCACGACGCCGCCCTGATCGCCGACGAAATCCAGTCGGGCCTCGGCCGCACCGGGCGCAAATTCGCGTACCAGCAATTTGACGCGCTGCCGGACATCGTGACCGTTGCCAAGCCGCTCGCGGGCGGCCTTCCCCTCGGCGCCTTGATGGCGAGCGAGAAGTTCGCCTCGGTGTTCTCTCCCGGTATGCACGGATCCACGTTTGGTGGAGGCCCACTGGTCTGCGCGACGGCCCTCGAATTTCTCACCATCGTGGAGGAGGAAAACTTGCTGGCCAATGTTCGTGCCCGGGGCGCCGAGCTGCGTGCGGGTCTCGAAACGCTCGCCGCCCAGTTTGGTTTTGTCCGCGCCGTCCGCGGTCAAGGGCTTATCCTCGGCGTTGACCTGGCGGTTGAAGGCGCTCCCTTTGTCCAAGAGGCCCTTCGTCGGGGCCTGCTGATCAACTGCACGCATGAGCACATCCTGCGACTGCTTCCACCATTCATCCTTCGCGCCAAGGACGTTGAGGAATTTCTAGAAAAATTCGAAACGGTTCTCGCACGAGTAGCCCGATCGACAAAGGGCACCTCCAGCGCAGTGCCGAAAGCAGAGGCGGACGCGCAGCCACTGGCGTTGGCCGCAACGAGGTAAGAAAGCATGGGCACAGTCACAACCACACTCGCCCTCAAGCGAGACTTTCTCACGGGCACCGAGTGGAGCCCCAAGCAGCTGCGTGACTTTTTCCGCCTGGCCGGAGAAATGAAGGCGCATCCCGCGCGCTACCGAAATGCTCTGCCCGGCAGCGTTTTCGTTCTCATCTTTGAGAAGCCGTCGCTGCGCACGCGCGTGACATTCGAAGTCGCGATTGCCAATCTCGGAGGCTCGTCGATTTTTCTCGATCACACGTCCGCACGCCTGAGCGAGCGCGAGCCGATCCGAGACATCGCCAGGAACCTCGAGCGCTGGGTGCAGGGCATCATCGCGCGCGTCTTCGCACAGGAGTCGCTTGATGAACTGGCTGCGAACGCGGGCATTCCCGTGATCAACGCGCTTTCCGACAAGTTCCATCCGTGCCAGGCGCTGGCCGATTTTTTCACTCTGGAGGAGCGCTTTGGCAACTTGCGTGGGCTGAAGCTGGCCTACATCGGTGACGGCAATAACATGTGCCACTCGCTTCTTACGATCGGCGCGCGGGCTGGTGCGCACATCCGTGTCGCGACGCCTGAGGGCTATGAGCCCGAGGCCGGTGTTGTCGCCGAAGCAAAGCGTGTGGCACGCGAAACCCGTGGCAGAGTCGAGCTCTTTCGTTCCCCTGAGGACGCCGTGGCTGGGGCGCAGGCCGTTTATACCGACGTGTGGGCCAGCATGGGGCAGGAGAACGAGTCCGCCCAACGCGAGACCGCATTCGCAGCCTATCAGGTGAACGAGGCTCTGTTCGCTCAGGCTGCCCAGGACGCCGTTTTCCTTCATTGTCTGCCCGCGCATCGTGGCCTCGAAGTCACCGCTGGTGTCATCGACTCACCGCGCTCGATCATCTACGATCAGGCAGAAAATCGCCTGCACGCGCAGAAAGCGCTTCTGCACACATTGCTCACCTAAGGAGAATCGTTTGCCCAAGAAGGTGGTTTTGGCATACTCCGGGGGTCTTGACACCTCCATCATCATCCCCTGGCTCAAGGAAACGTATCGCGGCTGCGAAGTGATTGCCATGATCGGCGACCTCGGCCAGCGCGAGGATCTGGAAGCTGCGCGCAAGAAAGCTCTCGCGACCGGGGCGAGCGCCGCCTATGTCGAGGACCTGCGCGAGGAATTTATCACCGGCTACATTTGGCCAACACTCCGCGCCGGGGCGGTGTACGAACACAAGTATCTGCTCGGCACTTCCTTTGCGCGACCTCTGCTTGCTAAGAGGCAAGTTGAGCTTGCGAAGAAAGTCGGTGCGGATGCTTTGGCCCACGGCTGCACGGGCAAAGGAAATGACCAGGTTCGCTTCGAACTGGCCGCCAAGGCCCTCGCGCCGGAGTTGACCATCATAGCCCCGTGGCGCGAGTGGAAGATCAACTCGCGGGAAGAGGCCATTACCTACGCCCGTGAACACAACGTTTCCGTCGATCAGACCACCCAGAACATCTACAGCCGCGACCGCAACATATGGCACCTGAGCCATGAAGGCGGCGTCCTGGAGGATCCTGCCAACGCGCCGGAAGAATCGATGTGGCAATGGACGGTGTCACCTGCCAAGGCGCCCGACCGGCTCACCAGCGTCGAAATCGGATTCGAGGCAGGAATTCCCGTATCTGTGAATGGGCACAGACCTTCGCCTCTGGCCTTGGTCGATCAGCTCAACGAAATAGCTGCCGCAAACGGCGTGGGCCGTATGGATATCGTCGAGAACCGCCTCGTCGGTATGAAATCGCGCGGTGCATATGAAACGCCGGGCGGAACGTTGCTGGTCACGGCGCACCGAGAACTCGAATCGCTCTCGATCGATCGCGAGACAGCCCACTACCAGCAGCTGCTTTCTCTCCGCTACGCCGAGATGGTTTACTACGGCATGTGGTTCACGCCGCTGCGCGAAGCCCTCGACGCGTTCTTCGCCAGCTCACAGAGCCGAGTCACGGGCTCGATCGGCTTGTCGCTTTTCAAAGGCAACGTGAATGTGACTTCACGGCGCTCACCGTATTCGCTCTACCGCACGGGCCTGGCGAGCTTCAGCATGACCGGTTACAACCCCAAAGACGCCGAGGGCTTCATCAATCTGTTCGCGCTGCCTATCACGATTCCGCACGAGGCTGCGGTGCGATGAGCGGTCCCCAAGGCCAGAAGATGTGGGGCGGCCGTTTTGAGCGCCCGCCCGATGCCTCCTTTTACGAATTCGAGCGTTCCTGGCCATTCGATCGGCGGCTGCTTCCGCAGGAGCTTGCACTCGATCGTGCCTGGGCCCGCGCCATTGCCGCGGCGGGAATTCTCACAAAGGAAGAGGCCCGGCAGATCGTCGCCGCGCTGGATGCCATCGAATCCCGCGCGCAGTCCGATCCGGCGTGGCTCGACCGTTCCGAAGCCGAAGACGTCCATCACTTCGCCGAGGCTGCGTTGATCGAGAAGCTCGGTGCCCTCGGATCCAAGCTTCATACCGGCCGCAGCCGTAATGAGATGGTCGCCACCGAGTTTCGCATGTACGCACGGGAGGCCAGCCGCGAAATCCGGTCCGCGGTTGGCCAGCTCATGCGGGCCATCGCCAATCAAGCAAGGGCGAATCTCGGTATTCCCATGCCGGGCACGACTCACATGCAGCATGCACAGCCGCTGCTGCTTTCCCACTGGCTGCTCGCACATGGCGAAGCCTTCGCCCGCGATACAGCTCGTCTTGCCTCCGCGGCCGCCAGTGCCGACGTGTGCCCGCTCGGGTCGGGCGCACTGGCCGGTTGCGCATTCTCGCTCGACCGCCCGGCGTTGGCTCGCGACCTGGGCTTCTCGCGAGTCACGTCCAACAGCCTCGACGCCGTTAGCGATCGCGATTTCGCGCTCGAGCTGCTGTTCGTGCTGGCGACGCTGGCCATGCACCTCTCGCGCCTGGCCGAGGACATGATTCTGTTCGCCGCACCCGAGTTTGGATTCGTCGAGCTCCCGGACGAATACTCCACTGGCAGCAGCCTGATGCCGCAGAAAAAAAATCCGGACGCCTGGGAGTTGATTCGTGGCAAGACGGGCCGCGCCTATGGTTCTCTCGTTTCACTTCTGACGACATCCAAGGGCCTGCCTTCGAGCTACCATCGTGACTTGCAGGAAGACAAAGAGGCGCTCTTTGTCGCTCATGATCAGGCGTTGGCCGCCACCCGAACCGCCGCTGCCGCTCTCGCGGCAACTCGCTTCAGGGAATCACGCCTCCGCGAAGCGGCGCAGGACCCAGCGCTTGTCGCTACGGAAGTTGCCGATTATCTCGTGTCACAGGGAGTGCCGTTTCGCGATGCGCATGAGATCGTCGGCAAGGTGCTGCGCGCCGCGGATCAGGAAGGAAAGTCAATCCGTGATATGCCCGAGGCGCGTCTAAGAGAATTTTCTCCCGCCTTCGGCCCGGGGCTGGCCACCGTGCTGACGCTTGAATCGGCGCTAGCCCGTCGCTCCGTTCCGGGTGGGACCGCCCCCGGGGCGGTCCGTGCCGCGCTCGAGGATTTCAGCGCTCGCCTCGCGCAGCTCGAGAAAGAGCTATGACGGTGTGCGCGCCACTTGAAACCCAGTGTCTCGTTGCAATTTCATGAACCCGCATCTTTCTGCGTCGGACATTCCGGCCGGATTCACTTTCGCCGCCACTCATTGCGGTATCAAGCGCTCGCGGCTGGATCTGGGCATCCTCGTCAGCGATGTGCCCGCCTCGGCCGCGGCCGTTTTTACGACCAATCAGATTGTCGCCGCTCCGGTGGTCGCTTCGCGCGAGAACCTGCGCAAAGCGCGCGATCGAATGCTCGGCGTGATCGTTAACTCCGGCAACGCGAACTGCTGCACCCAACAGAACGGTTACCCAGCTTCTATGGCCATGGCGTCGAAGCTTGCGGAGGAGCTGGGGGCTGATCGATCGCAGATCCTCGTCAGCTCGACCGGTGTGATCGGCGCTCCGCTGCGGGTGGAGAAGATTCTCGCCGCCGTTCCGCACCTGGCCCTTGTCCGCAGCGCGGAAGCTGGAGCATTCGAAGAATTTGCCCGCTCCATCATGACCACCGACACGCGCCCGAAATGGGCCACTGCCAGATGCCGGATCGCCGGCAAGCAGGTTCGCCTTCTGGCGTGTGCCAAAGGCTCAGGAATGATCCAGCCCAACATGGCGACGATGCTCGCGTTCGTCGCCACCGACGCTGCGATTTCCTCGCCCGTTCTGGATCGCGCTTTGCGCGCGGCTGTCGAGCCCACGTTTAATTCCATCACTGTCGACGGAGACACCTCAACCAATGACACGGTTGCCATCCTCGCCAACGGCAAGGCGGCAGCTCCGGAGATCGCCCGGGCCAGCGGTGCCGACTATCGGGCTTTCAGCAAGGCGCTCCACAGCATTTGTAAATCGCTCGCGCTGGCCATCGTCGAGGATGGCGAGGGAGCCCAGCGGGTGATCGAAATCCAGGTGCGCGGTGCCTCTTCGGAGAAAGCTGCGCGCCAAGTCGCTCGCACGATCGCAAATTCTCCTCTCGTGAAGACCGCTTTTGCGGGCGCCGATCCGAATTGGGGTCGCATCCTGGCTGCGGCTGGTCGTTCCGGCGTCAAATTCGATCCGGCCAGCACCGACATTTGGATCGCCGGCGTCGCCATCTGCCGCGGGGGTCGCGAGCATTCCTTCGATGAGCGGGTTGCCCACCAGCAGATGCTCGCCAAGTACGTCCCCGTCCGCGTCGATCTGGGTTCCGGCAAGGCTACTGCCTGCGTGTGGACCTGCGACTTCACCGTCGAATACGTTCACATCAATTCCAGCTACCGCACGTAGCGCGACTCAGGCGGCCTCCGCCCTTTCGCCCCCAGCGGTTGACTCGAGGGTCTAGTTGCAGCAAGATGCTCGTTGAGTTGCTGGGGTGCTCGCTCCAGCCCGGAGTCGCCGCGGATCGGCGACTGCCCACGGGCCGAGATCCTGTCTCTTCAGCCTCGCATTGCGTGCCAGCCTTTATGGCGGGGCACAAGGAGAGGGACCGTGAAGAAATTGTACGTGGGCAACCTGCCGTTCAAGGCCACCGAAGACGAAGTGGCCGCGCTGTTTGCGGAGGTCGGCGTCCAGCCGGATTCTCTTACACTGCTTCGCGACCGTTTCACCGGCCAACCTCGTGGTTTCGGCTTTGCTGAGATCCGCGATGATTCGGAAGCCGAGAAGGTGATCGCGGCCCTCAACGGAAAGCAGTTTCTTGGAAGGGCTCTAGTTGTCAACGAAGCGCGCCCGCAGCAAGAACGCGGCGGTGGAGGGGGTGGGCGCGGCGGCCACGGTGGCGGCGGAGGGGGTGGGCGCGGCGGCCACGGTGGCGGTCGGGGTGGGCGCGGTGGCGGAGGCCGTGGAGGTTACGACCGCGACCGGTAAGTGTTTCCCACCTGATTCGGCCGTTTTGGAACGAAGTTTGCCCCAGGCCTTGAAGCTCGAACTCATGCCATCGCGGTGCGATGCTGTGTCTTGATGACCGGCACCGGATCCGCCACTTCGACCGTTCCTCCCACGCGGGAAAACTTCTGGAGCGTGGCTCCCTGAATTCCCTGAGCAAGCAGCGACTGGATATCGAGGCCTCGCTCGGCCTCGGCCAATTGCTCGGCTGTGGAGGACAACTCGGGATTGCGCGGCAGAAACACAGGGCAGCAATCGTGAAATGGCTCCGAAGAGATCTCGTACGTCTCTATCTTCCGCGCGATCACCAGAATCTCCGTCTTGTCCATGCCGACCAGCGGGCGGAAGACAGGCATTGTTGCCGCGGCCTCGACGGCGACCAGATTGCGCAACGTCTGCGAAGCCACTTGACCCAGGCTGTCACCGGTGACGAGCGCCAGGGCCCTGTCGCGCCGTGCCAATACCTCCGTAATACGCAGCATCATCCTCCGGTAGAGCAGTACGCGAACATCCTCCGGCGCGCTGCGCACGATTTCGCGCTGGATTGCTTCGAATGGCACCCGATACAGCCGGGCCCCCAGCTGATAGAGTGCAAGCTTTTCAACCAACCGACTGGCCACCTGCACTGACGACTCTCCGGCTCGCGCGCCCGTGCCGTAGAAATGGACAAAGCCTAGATGGGCTCCCCTCTTCATCATCAGATAGGCAGCCACCGCCGAGTCGTATCCACCCGAAAGTAGGCACATCATCCGCCCCGCGGTATTGGCCGGCAGCCCTCCCACCCCCGGAATTTTCCGCGCATAAACCAGCAGCGGCCCTGGCGTCACCTCGATGTGACACGTCAGCTCCGGCGCCTTCAACTGCACGCGCACTTCGCGGCCTTGCGCGCGTAGCTTCTCAAGGAGATGGCGGCCGACCACTGTCTCGATTTCGATCGTACCCTGCGGAAACGACTTGTCGCTCCGCTTGGCGCGAACAGCAAACGTCGTGAAGGTCAGCGGCTCGATTTCCTCCCAGGCGGCATGGCACAGCGCCTCTAGACTTCGTTCCGCGGAACGTGCCACCGCATAATAGGCGATTCCCAGCACGCGCTGGATACGAACAATCGCTTGCTCCACTGGCTGCTCGCTTGTCAGCCGGATGAGAAGCCGGTCGCCGGGTTGCTCAATCCGCTCGACGCAAAGGCCCTCGAGCGATCGGCGCAACGCCCTAAAAAGCTTGCCGAGAAAGAATCGTCGGTTGCGGCCCTTGAGCCACAATTCGTGGTAGTGAACAACGATGATGGGCCTATTCACGCTGCGTTTCCAGTCTTGACACAGCGCCTTAACCTGGCGCCTGTAGTCTCTACCCAGTATAACAGCCAGGTCCGGGTGCGAATATCGCGTGGGGGACCTTATGCGCCTGAGCTAGGCTGTGCGCCCCGATGTGCGTAACAGGTTATAACCGACTGGATACAGCATTCTCCGTAGTCGACTTTCACAGTGCACATAGGTTTACAATCAGCCTCGTTCCCGTCCGCGGGGGAACGCTCAGCGTCGGTTTGATTTCATGCTACCCAAAGCGCATTTCCTGCATCCAATCGCGTGACGGCCGGCCCCTGGGGAAGAGAGGGCAAGATGTGGAACCGCCGAGACTGGGCC
>Ga0187783_10001472_pt1 | contig 17377 bp, 12 predicted proteins | sample 1015_SJ02_MP02_2_FD_132471 | JGI IMG/M metagenome (GOLD analysis project Ga0187783, IMG submission 132471) | Tropical peat soil microbial communities from peatlands in Department of Meta, Colombia - 1015_SJ02_MP02_20_MG | ecosystem: Environmental > Terrestrial > Soil > Wetlands > Peat | place...
CGTGCCGTCGACGCAAAAGCGGTAGAGCAGCGCGAAGCTGGAGGTGCCCAGCGGACGGGCCGGGGCGACCTCGCCGAGCAGCGTGTCGCCGTAGCCGACCGGGGCTCGGTAGCGGCAGGCTGCCTCGGCGATGATGATGTCGAGGTGGCGGGGGTCCCGGGTACCGAGGAGCGAGAGGTAGTACTCGCAGCGCAGCGTCTCCATATAGGGAAAGTACGCCGCGTGGTTGAGGTGGTTGAGGACGTCGAGATCGTGGTACGGTACGACGAAGCGACGGCGGACCGGCCAGGGCGCCGCGGACGTCACTATCTCCGGGGACATCGCGCGGCGCGGACGCCCACGGCCCATATATGGCCACGAGGGGCTGGGGGCCCCGCGCGAGCCGTCGCACGGCCGCCACGAGCATGACCCCCGCGGCGCAGGACTCCACTGGAAACCGGGGGGTGGGTGAGGCGACCGCGCCCGCCAGCGAGGGGATGGCGGCCGTCGTCGCCCGCGTGCGCGAGACCACCCGTCGCCACTCGGCCCGCTTCGAGCGGGCAATCCCGCTCATCGCGAGCGAGAACCTGCTCTCGCCCTACGCCAAGGAGCTCCTGATCAGCGATCTCCACTCGCGCTACGCCGAGGGACTTCCGGGGGAGCGCTACTACGAGGGCAACGAGCAGGTCGACGAGATCGAGACGACGTGCCTGGCCCTCGCGCGACGCGTGTTCCGCTGCTCGTTCGCGGACGTGCGACCGATCTCGGGGACGGTGGCGAACCTAGCCGTCCTCAAGGCGCTCGGCGAGCCCGGCGACCTGGTCGGAACGAGCCGCCTCGCCGACGGCGCCCACATCTCCAGCGCCTCGTTCGGCGCCTTCGGCCTGCGCGGCGTGAAGCCGGTCTACTACGCGTGGGACGCGGAGCGGATGACGATCGACGTCGCGCGCACGCGCGAGATCCTGCGGGCCGTCCGACCGAAGCTGTGCCTGTTCGGCCTGTCGCTCTTCCTGTTCCCGTTGCCGATCGAGGAGCTCCGTCCCACGCTCGAGGAGATCGGCGCCCGGGGCTGGTACGATGGCGCCCACGTCCTCGGGCTGATCGCCGGCGGCGAGTTCCAGGACCCGCTGCGCGAGGGCTGCCAGGTGATCAGCGCGTCGACGCACAAGACCCTCCCGGGCCCCCAGCACGGGATCCTGCTCGGCGACGGCCTCGACGCGGAGGCGACCAGGCGCCTGCAGTCCGGCGCGTTCCCCGGCGTCACGAGCAACCACCACCTCAACGCGATGGCGGCCCTCGCCGTGAGCCTCGCCGAGCAGCTCGAATTCGGCCGGGACTACGCCCGGCAGACGGTCGCCAACGCCCGCGCTCTCGCGCAGGCGCTCCACGACCGGGGTTTCGACGTCCTGGCGGCCGACCTCGGCTTCACCCGCTCGCACACGATCGCGCTCCGCGTCGAGCACGAGGGAGGCGGCGAGGACGTCGCGCGACGGCTCGCCGCCAGCGGGATCATCTCGAACAAGAACCTGCTGCCCGGCGACAAGAGCCCGAAGCACCCCGGCGGGATCCGGCTCGGCACGCCCGAGGTCACCCGGGTCGGCATGCGCGAGGCGGAGATGGACCGCATCGCCGAGCTGTTCGACGACCTGTTGCATCGCGGTCGGCCGCCGGAGGCCGTGGCGAGCGCCGCCGCCGAGCTCAAGCGCGACTTCACGACGCTGCGCTACTGCTTCGCCGCCGGCGAGGCCGCCTACCGCTACTACGACCTGGTCGGGCGGGACCCCGCCTAGGGCTCGCCCTCGTCGTCGCGCTCGGCCCGCCGCCGCTCCGCGCGCTCGTACTCGGCCGGATCGAACGTGACCCGGGGGCCCGGGTCCGATGGCCCTCCGAGGGAGAACCAGGGTCGTCCGTCTCCGCCGATCGTCGCCCGCAGGCTACCATCGGTCACGAGAGACGCGACCCACTCCGCCAGTTCGGCCGGCGCAGGGGCGGGACGCCACGCGGCGGCGAGACCGGCGAGGTCGATCGGGCCCTCGCGCGCGACGAGCTCGAGGACGTCCTCCCGGCCCTCGGCGAGTCGCCGCAGCGCCGACTCCTCGTCATCGCGGGCCGCCGGGTCCGATCCGCGCCGGGCGCGTCGTACGGAGAGGGCTCCGACCGACCCGGCGACCGTCACCGCCGCCCCGAGGACGGCGAGGCCGAACGCGATCGGGGCGGCCGTTACCGATGGGAACACGATCGGCGGGAGGAGCGCCTCCCCCGCACCATCGGTGACCGTGATGGTCGCGGCGACGTCGTACGGTACGCTATAGTTCACCCAGACCGCGGTGAGCCCGGCATCCTCCTCGATCACGGGGACCTCGGCCGCCTGCACGCGGCCACCGAGCGCTTCGGTCACGGTGATCATGGCGCCGGAGGCCGGGTTGCCGAAGCAGTCCTCGACGCGCCAGAGGGTGTCGCTCGCCCGGGGTCCGAGAGAAGCCACGGCGGGGTCGAAGAGCCGGAGATGATCGATATCGGGCAGGATCGTGACGTTGACCGTGTCCGATGGTTCGGCGAGGCCGGTGGCGACCGTGAGCTCGATCGCGAGGGCGCCGGCCGAGGGCGAGGCGATGCTGACGTCGAGCGCGCCAGCGATCCACGCGGAGGCCGGGACCTCGAACCAGCCGGGCACCGGGCTGGCGAGCGGGCCGAGGCCCGAGGCGTTGACCCAGCCGGCCACCGCCGGTCCGTCTCCGGCCCCGGCGAGCTCGATCTCGGCCGGCGAGGAGAAGTCGCGCACGGGTGCGCCGGCGGCATCCACCGCCTGCCAGCTGAGCGGCAGCGGGGCGCCCGCGCGCAGCGATTCCGTCGGCGGGTAGAGGGAGGGGACGATCGCGCTCGCGAGCCCCACGGCCACGGAGAGGCTCGCGCTCTGGGATGCCCCGGAGGCGAGCGCATCCACGACCGTGAGCGTCACCGTGAGGTAGCCCGGCGCCGGCGGGACGAGCGTCGCATTGAGGGTGCCGTCCTCGTCCAGCGTCCCCGTGAGGAAGGCGCTCGACAGGCCGGTCGCGTTCCACCAGTAGTGGAGGGGCAAGAGGCCACCGGAGACGTCCGCCTGCAGGGTCAACGCGACCCCCGCGGAAGCGTTCACGGCCGGGAGCTCGAGTGCGAGCGAGAGCGGCTCGGCGATGCGCACGAGCGCTCGAGCGCTCGCGTTGGCGCCGGCCCCATCGATCGCCCAGGCGAGCGCCGGGTAGTCGCCCGCCGCCGCGTAGCTCTCGTCGAACGTCCAGCTCGGGCCCGGAGTCGTTTGGCACGTCAGCGCGCCGGCCCCGCTCGCGAGGCACGCCTCGGAGTAGAGCGCCGTCCCCGCGCCGCTCGCGGCCATCAGCGCGATGGCGAGCGTCGTCCCGACGTAACCGCTCGGTGAGGGGGTGACGAACTGGAGGGATGGCAAGGGATTGACCGTGAGATCGGGCAGGGTCCAAGAGGCGCTCGACGCGTCGTTGGAGAGCGTCAGCACCGGCTGGGCGACGCCCGAGCGATCGTAGCTGAGGTTCGTCGCGCAGGCGAGGGAGACGGCTCCCCCGGAGGCGTTCTCGGTGGAGCACGGAACGCCGAGCGCGGCTTCGCCGAGCCCCGGGGCGAGCGCCGCCGAGTACGAGTAGCCGTCGGCGCCCGAGCCCGAGAGCGTCACGTCGACCGGCTGGCCCACGTCGATCACCGTCCGGTTGAGCCCGGCCGACGCGATCGTGGTGGGTACCGCGATCAGGGTGACGCTCGCGGGCGGGGTGACGAGCTCGCCCGTGACGCTCGCGAGCTTCGCGACCACCGTCAGGTTTCCGAGCGCGGCGCCCGGGGCCGCGGTGACGTTGACGCTCGGACCGTCCGCCGGCCCGGCGAAGGTCCATCCGGCACCGGACAGGCTCCAGGAGAACTCCGGCTCGACGGGGCTCGCGCCGCCCAGCGCGCTCGCGGGATCGGCGTGGAGCGGGTCGAGCGCCTCGGAGCTGTACGTCAGGGCCGGACCGGCGGGTGTGAGCGCGACGGACGCGAGGTCCGCGTAGTAGGTGATCGCGAACGTGGTGCCATTGCGCGCGACCTCAGGCTCGTAGCCGGCCGGATTGGGATCGAGCGGGGTCAGGTTCACCGCGACGTACGGTCCGGAGGTGAGGTTGCAATACTCCGACCCGTCCGGGAGAGGACTGCACGATCGCAACGGAGTGGCGAGGATCGTGAAGTTGAACGCCCCGGACGGTCCGACGCTTGTCGACCCGCCGTCGACGACGCAGGTTTCGGTCTGGTGGGGGTTTCCCTGAACTCCGGAGACCACGGTCGCGTCGTAGGAGTAGTTCGCGGCACCGGTGGGGACGAAGGACGAACCGACGATCGACGCCGTGCCGGCGTATCCGTGGGGGAGGGGGTTTCCCGGGCAGGGGCCGGTGGAGTCGGCAGGGGCGAGGCGAGCCGCGGGAGCCCCGACGGAGGCCGGCGTCCCCGACCCCGACGCGAGGACCGCGAGCAGCGAGATCGCCAGCATCGCGGCCAGCGCGATCGCAACCGCAGCGCGTTGGGCGGGCACCCGGCCTCCGTCCCGCGACCTCGCGTCGCGGGGGGGACCGAGCGACCCGGTGCCGCAAAATAGTATCGATTCGGGCCAACGGCGCCGGAGGGAGTGAACGGTGCCGCCGGCGACGGGCTACCCATCGGCCGCTCGGCCGCTGAGCGTGAATGATCGTAGCGTCCGATGCTGCGCGCCGCGAGCGAAGAGGATGCTCTCCTTCAGCTGCACCTCGCTCACGTGCACCGAACGAGGTGGCGGTTCGAGCTCGAGTCCCTCCAGCAGCGCGGAGGCGCGTTCCCGCTCGGCGCCGCTGCGCACGCGAAAGAGCGTCACGTGGGGGACGAACTCGCCGGGCTCGGGTGCGAACCCCACGCCCTCGAGCGCGGCTCCGACCGCGCCGGCGAGTTCCACGAGCTCGGCGCGTCCGTCGGTCACGCCGACGTAGATCACGCGGGGCCGGTGCGCGGACGGGAAGGCCCCCACTCCCGAGAGTCGGAACTCGAAGGGGGCGATGGAATCGATCGCGGGACCCAGGGCGCCGGCGATGGGCTCCACCCGCTCCGGTGCGATCTCGCCGAGGAACTTGAGCGTCAGGTGGGTCGGGGCGGGGAGGGTCGAGGAAGGCGGGGCCGGGACCGCTCCCCCGACGTCGATCGCCACGAAGGCGCGCACGTCCCCCGGCTAGGCTTCGGGTGAGATGAGGGGAGCGTGCCCGATCGCGGGTAGGACCCAGACCGAGGCCCGGCGGGGCTCGGCGTGCCATCGCGCGAGCGACGCGCGCACGCGGCGCGCGTGCGCGCAGGTCCCCACCACGAACAGCACGAACGCCCCGACCGATCGCGCCTTCGTCCAACCCCGGTGGATCCGCTCCGGTCGGAGGGCCCCCGTCACCTCGGCCTCGATGTTCACATCGCGGCCTCCGAAGTATCGCCACGCCCAGCCCGAGCGGACCCGGTCGATCGTCTCCGCGAGGTCGACCGGCGTTCGTGCTCGGGCGTCCGATCCTAGTTGTCGAAAGCGCGCATCCGGCAGCGTCGTGTCGAATCGACCCTGACGCACGATCTCGATCCGATAACCGCGACGAGCGAAGACGCGGAACGTCGCGATCAACAGTCGGCGGTGCTCGGCGCTCTCTCGACTGGCCCCCGTGGGGCTCGAGAGCCCGAGGGCGCGGCGACCGCCGGCGCTCAGACCGAGTCGGCCCGACTCCCCGTGGACCCACCCCCGGGAACGGAGTGTGCGAAGACCGTCCCATAGGAGTGCCGGGTCGATCGCCGGACCGGGTAACGAACCCGCACGTTCGACGGAGTCGCCCTCGCCGATCCCCAGTCCCTCCTCTTCTGCGCCGAGCAGGGCCAGCAGGAGCCGCTCGACCGCCGGCTCCTGCTCCTCCAAGGGGGTCGGTCGGTCGAGGGCGCCGAATTCCCGACGGGCGCGGTCCCGCGCATCGATCCAGGGCGCGTCCTCCGACGCGAGCGGCGGGCCCTCGGGCGCGATCGGGTCGAGCCGACCGGTCTCGGGATCGAGCGCGATCCCGTGCCCGGCGGGCAGTCGCGAGAAGATCCGCTCGGCGAACGGCGGCGACAGCCCGAGCCAGAGCCCGACCTCGGCTGCCGAGCGGGGTGGGACCCGGAAGGCCACGAGCCCCGTGGCCGCTCCGGCGGCGGCCGCACGCAGCTCGGGCGCCATCCGCTCCGGATACTGCGTCGCGACGACCGCCCGGAAGCCGTACTTGCGCCCCTCCCCGAGTAACTCGCTGACCAGCGGGGGCGAGAATCCGTGCACCTCATCGAGCACGATGAGCACCCGTGACCGTGCCCCGTCGAGAGCCTCGCGATCGGCGAGGCCCAGGAAGAGTCGAGCGAGCACGAGCGTGCCCGCGAGCGTGGCCGCCTCGGGCCCGAGGCGGCGGAAGGGCAGGCGGACGAGGAGAGCGCGCCCCTCGGCGAGGAGGCGCTCGACCGGCAGACCACCGTCGGGCGGAGCGAGGAGATCGCGGAGAGACGGGACCAGGGCGATCTTCGAGAGGCGCGTGGCGGCCGACCAGAGGAAGTCGGGGCTCCGGCGCACGATCGGGCCCAGCTCTTCGAGGAAGCGGGCCAGCTCCGGACGCCGGGTCGTGAGGCGCGCCGCCTCGCGCCGCTCCTCGCGCGTGAGCAGGTCGTAGACGTCGACGATCGTTCCGCCCGACTCCTGCGCAAGCCGGACGAACGAGTCGAAGATCCGCTCCAGTCGAAACCCCCAGTACAGATCGCCGGACTCGGCGCTGAGCCGCTTGATCGCGGCCACCAGGACCGCCGCGGCGCGGTCGTCCGCCGTGCTCGAGGGTAGCGCGGCGATTCCAGGGACGGGACGTTCCGTGGCGTCGATCGCGACCACCCGAGTGCGGGAGGCCGTGTCGAGCGCGGCCACGATCGCCGGCGTCAGATCCCCGTGGAGATCGAGCACGGCGGTGGCCTCTCCCCGCTGGATCGCCTCTACCGCGCGGCGGGCGAGATAGGTCGTCTTGCCGGCACCGGTCGAGCCGAGGACCACGGTGTGACCGCCGGCGGAACCCATCTCACGGCGGATCCCGACCCATCGGACCTCCGCGGTGCCCGCCAGGGACTCCCCGTCGAGCCGGGTCCACGCCCGCCCGTCCAGGCCCGCGAGCGACCGGCGACGCCAAGTCCGCGTGGCCCACCGGTGGGCGGGGCGCGCCTCACACGGCCGGCCCGACAGCATCGACCAGTCGTAGGCCATCGCCCGCGCGACGGAGCCGAACCGGTCGGCGCCATCGGATCCCTCGGAGGTGGCGAATCGGATCCGACGGCCCGCCACCAGGCCCCCGTGCGCGCCCCGCACCCAGAAGGTCTGCACTCCGAGCCATCCCTGAGGTCCGAGGAGTCGATCGAGGGTGGGAGGAAGGGGCGGCACCGGGGTCGGCGGTCCGGGGACGCCACCCTCGCTCGAGACGATCGACGCGATCCGATCGATGGTGGCCCGCGGAGGGTGCGGTGCCGGTCCCCCGGGATCGATGTCCACGTCACCGAAGGTGCCGGCGGGGCGGTGCCGGACCACGTCGAGGAGTCCCGCAGGCCGGACGGTGATCCACGGCACCGGGTCCGGCATCACGGTCTCGAAGACGGCCCCCGCCGGTCCCCCGACGGTCGAGATCGCGTGGGACAGCGCCCGGTACAGTTGACCGCGCAGGCGGAACGGAGCGCCGCAGCGCAGTCGGGCCGTGTCAGCCGACCGCACGGCATCCGTCCTGGCTCGCGCGCTCGACCAGTCGATCGATCTCGGTCCGTATCGACGGCAGTCGGTTGATCCGGGCGAACGTCCTCAGCGCGTCAGTGCTCGCGATCCGCACGACGACGCGATCGTACTCCCACAGGCGGATCCGCCAGAGAAGTCGACCGTCGGGCAAGCGGTAGAGTCGGGCGCGAGGACGATACGGGCCACCGAGCGGCAGCCGCAGCTGACCGAGGTAGCGGACCCGCGAAGCGGTTCGGGGTGGGCGCGGAAGGGGTTGGGAGGCGCTCAGCTCGATGCGAATCGCATCCACATTTCCACGAAATCCTCCCGCCTCCGGCGAGCCTCCCGGTCGGCGGGCGTATTGGGCGGCGCGATGGAGCCCTGGAATCAGCTCCGCCACCCTCCGACCGGCTCACCCCGCGGTCGGACCACCGCTGGGGGTTCGGAGGGAGGTGGTCCGGCCGATGGGCCGGGAACGCGCTAGTCGCCGACGCGACCCTGTCCGCGGCGTAACGCTGGGCCGGTCCGGCCGGGCATTCGCTCGCGGTGGGCGGCCACGAGGGTCCCGTTCGTCCTCGCGGCGACGCCGGCGGCTAGACGGTTAGGGCCCGCGCGGAGCGGAGCCGTGGGTGATGAACACCGACGGCCATCGACCGCTCGGAGCCCGGGGTCGGGTCAGGCACGCGTCGGAGACGATCGAGGTCCTCGGGTCGACGAGACGTCGGCGGAGGACGAGGGACCGTTCGGGCAACGCAGCGCCTCGCATTCGGCGAAGGAACCTGCGTCGGGGTAGAGGCGCGCGTCGAAAGCCGAACGATGAACGATGCGTCGAGGTTGTTGGAAGGACCCCTGGCACGCCCAGGACACGGTGCTGTCCTCTGGGGGCGATCTAGAGAGGTCCTTCCGGGGGTGGTTGCACTAGGGCAACGGCGGCCCCGGGTATATCAGACGGCGATGGGGGGGCACTGCAACGCCTCGGGTCGAGGCGTTTCACCGCGAGCGAGGCGTCTCCGTGTCCGCCACGACTATACGGGGCAGCTCGCCCTGGATCGCCGGGGTCCGCCGCGTTGGCGCGCGCGAGGTGGCATTGTGGCGCGGCAGCAGCCAGCGCTCTCCCCAGGCGCGCAGCTCGCGCGCGGCCGGAGCGAGTCCGAGGCCCATCTCGGTCAGCGAGTAGACGACCGAGAAGGGACGCGTGCTGACGACGGTTCGCTGCACGACGCCCTGCGACTCGAGGAACTTGAGCGTCGCGCTGAGCGTCTTCGCGTTCAGGCGCGCATTCGACTTCAGGATCTCGCTGAACCGCTGAGGTCCCTCGAGAAGGCGATGCACGATCGCGAGCCGCCACTCGGTTCCAATCACCCCGACGGCGGCGAGCACCGGGCACAGGCTCCGACCGTCCGTGCCGTCGCAGGCGTCGGTACCGGACGGCGGGCTCGCGGCCCGTCGGGATCGATCGGAGTCCATCCCCGCAGCCTCGACGCCTCCTACGTCGCCGGGGGCTTTAACGGTTACGGCGTGAAAGTAGGTGAACAAGTGTAACTGCCATCACCCCCGGCGACCCCGCGCGCCGCAGCGTACCTTTTTCTTCGGTCTTGTCCGTCGCGGCGCGTGGCACTGCGGCGCCGCGAGGTCGAGCTCAGCGTCGACCGGCCCCTCGACCCCGGGAACCCGAGCGCGGGTTCCGTGCGCCTGTCCGCGCGGTTCGAGCCCGGGGAAGGAGACGCGAGCGGTCCCTCCCATGCCGATCTGATGGACGCACTCGAGGGCTTGCGCCAGGACCTCGACGCCATGGTCGGACCGCCGCTCGCGGGGCTCGTGGGCGCTCGCCCGGATCGCGATCTCGACGAGCTCGTCGAGACCTACCGACCCCGTCAGCGCGAGCTCGTCGACGCACTGCGGGATGACGGCGAGCTCACGCGCGGAGAGCATGAGCAGCTCGTCGCGTACCTCGGAGGCGCGGGGTCCCGTCCGATCCCGGCGATGCCCCAGCCCGAACCGAGCTTCGATCGTCCGATCGCCGCGGCGCCGATCTCGGCCGGCCGCTCGGTGAGCAGCGCGCGCCCGGTCCCCGAGCTGCTGCGCCAGTACCAGATCGCATCGCTCAAGCAGGCCGGCGCGGTCCGCGCCCGACGGCAGATCTCCTTCGAGGAGTACATGGCCCTCAAGCGCCACTTCCAGCGGGAGGACGTGGCCGACCCGCGCTCGACCGAGTAGCGCCTCGCGTTCTCGCCCATGATGCCGCGTCGGCCGGACCTGGCGAGCCGTCTTGAGGGTCAGCTGCGCTCGCTACCGGGGATCGAGCCCCGCCGCTCACGATGGGGACGCGGTCCGGCGTACGGGATCGGTGGGCGCGAGATCGTGCATTTCCACGGGCGATTCGAGGTCGACGTGCGCGTGACACGCGAGTTCGTCGGTGACTGTCTCCGCGCCGGGCCCCCGGATACCCGCCTGAGCTTCCACCGACATGGCTCCGACTGGGTCGCCGTGCGGTTACGATCCCCGCAGGACCTCGCCCTCGCGCGGGAGCTCTGCGAAGAGGCGGTCCGCAGGAATCAGTGAGCCGCGGGCCGCGCCCCCTCAGGCCGGGGTGCCCCGGGACTCGGGCTTGGGGTACAGCACGAGCGCCAGGCAGCCGACGTCGGTGATTCCCCGACGCATCCGAAGTCCCCGGGCCCGGTCGGGCGCGACCGTCGCCTCCGGATCGGTCGGGGCGCCGATCACGGCGCCCGGAGGGTAGAGCGGTCCGTCGGGGAGCGGGTTCGCGAGCGGCGTCCCGATGTCGCCGCCGGTGCGGAACAGCCCGACGCTCCCCTCCCGTCGACGGAGCTGCGAGCGGGCCACCCCGAGGAACGTCGCGAGCGCCGGACCCTCGTCGACCCCCTCGGGGAGGCCGAGGCTCGCCATCGCGAACGTCGCCACGCCCTTGGTGCGGCTCTCCGGGCCGAGTCGCTCGGTGGCGAGGAGCTCCTCGGACCGCTCGAGCAGCCTGCGGGCCGCCGCGTCGGGCGGCTCATGCATCTCCAAGAATCCGAGCCGCACGCTCCATCCCTTCTCGAAGACCGCGTCGGAAGCCGCGCGCAGCGCGTCCGATGGGCTGGCGACGATCACGGGCCGGGGGAACCGGTCCCCCGGGGGCGGTGTCGAGGCCGCGTCCTTCCCGGCCGCTGCGGGCCACGAACCACCGAGGCCGATCCGCTCGACGACCGCGCGCACCTCGGCCCGATCCGCATCCGCGATCGGCCGCATCGGTCCACCCCCGAGCACGGCCGCCCCATCACCCCGTTCGACCAGGAGAGTTGTCGTGTCGGCCTCGGGAACGAGCGAGGGCAGGCGGCCGCCGACCGCTCCCCGCCCGAGCACGCGCGCCAGCAGGCCGATCTCGCGACCGGAGGCTCCGCGCGCGAACGCGTCGGTCAGGAGGGCCCGGAAGCCGGCAGGGTCGAGGCCCGGCGGCGGGGTCGCGAGCGCGCCCAGCGCTCCCGGCGACAACAGGACGAGGAAGAGGTCCTGCGCGCCAAGTCCCGCGGCGATCTCGTGCGCGGCGAGCACGACCTCCTCCGCCTCGCGAGTTCCGGGGAGTCCCGGCGGGACGGTGACGCCCTGGAACGGCAGCTCCGGCGGGATCGGCTCCGGTCCGGCGAGGAAGCCCTGGGTGAGGCGGTCCCCCAGCGCGTGCAGCGCGCCGAGGGCCATCGAGTTCGCGGCGTTACCGGCCGCGAGGAACCCGACCTCGCGGTAGCGTCCGTCCGGGACGAAGCGGTTGCCGACCCGCAACGTTCCCGACTCGCGGCGGAGCGCGAGGCGGACCGCGTGGTAGGCGTCGGCCGCCGTCACGGCGGCCCGGTACGCGACCGCGTGCACCGGGTCCGGTCCTTTCGGATCCGGCTCGCCGGGCGGGAACGGGTCCCACGGGAACGCTCCGATCACGGGCGCGGCGAGCGTTGCGCGGGTTCAAGACGGTGCCGGCGAACCGAGGACCGGCCTCATCCGAGCTGCAACCGTTCCTTCGAGCCCGAGGGCCCGGGGACGCGGAACCGACCGGGCGCGAACTGGGCCGGATCGAGGTCCACGGCGTCCCCGACGACCGCACGCGCGACGCGCCGGGTCGCGGCCGGCGCGAGCATGAAGCCGTGGCCGCCGAAGCCGTTCGCGTGCACGAAGCCTCGCAGACGGGGGTCCTCGCCGATCACGGGGAATCCGTCCGGCGTGTCGTCGTAGAAGCCGGACCAGGCGCGGAGCACGCCGACCGGGGCGAGCCGGGGGAGCAGCGCGACGAGGGCCTGGGACATCCGCGCGAGGAACGCGGGCGTGCTCGGCATACCGGCCTGCGTGCCGGGGGGATGGGGGACGGTGAGGCCGCCGACGATCTCGCCGCGCATCGTCTGGCTGAAGTAGAGGCCGTCCGACGCTCGGACGACCATCGGATCGAGGAACGGCTTGAGGGCCTCGGTCGCCAGGATCTCGTGTCGGGTCGCGACGTTCGGGCTGTCGAGCCCCGCACGGCGGCTCACGTCGGCGGACCACCCGCCGGCGGCGTTCACGACCGCGGGGGTCTCGATGCGGCCGGCCGACGTGCGCGCCGCGACGACCCGGCCGTCGCGAGTCTCCACGGACCCGAGCTCGGCGCCGAGGGCGACCTCGACGCCGAGGGAGCGCACGGCCTCGTACAGCCCCCAGATGGCGGGAAAGGGGTAGAGCACACCGTCGCTGCGAAGGTAGGTCCCACCGACGACCGCGCCCGGGGCGATCCCCGGGAGCAGCGCGGCGACCCGGTCCGGGCCGAGCACCTCGGAGGGCAGGCCCTCGTCCGCGACGAGGTCGTGGACCGAGCGCAGGCGGGCGAGCTCGGAGTCGTTCTCGGCGAGGAACAGGTAGCCGGTCTGCCGGAACCAGATGTTGTAGCCGAACGTCCGGCCGAAGTCCCGGTAGGCCGCGACCGATTCGCGCGCGAGCCGCACGGTGGCTCGCGTCTACCACTGCTGGCGCACGCCGCCGCCGTTGCGGCCCGACGCGCCGCCCGAGAGGAACCCCCGATCGAGAACGAGGATCGGGCCCGCACCAGCGCGCGCGAGGTGGTAGGCCGTGTAAAGCCCGACGACGCCGGCGCCCACGATCACCGCGCGGTAGTTCGCGCGCGCGGGGGCGCTCACATGTCCCCCGTCGGCGCCGTCCCGTCGAGCGACGCGAACGCGCCGAGCGGCGTCGGCGCGAGCGGCGGGCGCTGGGTGATGTACCCGACCTCGGGCGGAGCGCGGCCTTCCAGGAGCGAGAGCACGAGTAGGGCGTCGGGAAGGCAGTAGCGCCCCTGGCAGAGCCCGGTGCCGACGCCCGAGTAGCGCTTGATCACCTCGATGCCCCGGTAGCCGAGTCGATGCGCCGACTCGATCTCCTCGAGCAGCACGTCCTCACAGGGGCAGGCCACCCAACGGCCGGGCCGCGGGCCCCGCAGCAGCTCGCGGTAGTAGCCCTCCAGCTCGTGCGGCCCCTCCCGTGCGACCCCGGTCGACCTCGACAGGACGCCCTCGCGGCGGCCGAGGATCGCGTCGGCCGCGATCCCCCCGCTCGCGGCCGCATCACCCGCCAGCGCGCCGGTTGTCTCGCCGACCGCGAAGAGGCCGGGCACCGAGGTCTCGCCGGCCGGATCGGTGAGCGGGTAGTAGGCGCCCGTGCCCGACCGCCACTCCATGCGGGCGCCCGCCTGGAAGAACAGCTGCGGAGTCGGCAGGCGACGGTGCGCGAGTATCACGGCGTCGCAGGCGAGCGAGAACTCGGCCCCCCCGCCCCGCGCCTGCAGCCGCAGCCGTCGCACGCGGCCCCGGCCGCTCGCCGATCGCACCAGCGTCCGCGGGTAGAGCGGGATCTCGAGCTCCGAGGCGCGGCGCACGAGCTCCGGATGGATGGCCCCGGGCGCCACGACCGCGTCGACGCGGTGGCCGAGCTCGGCGAGCACCTCCTCGGCGCGCGCCCCGCCGCCGAGGACGATGCCGCGCCGGAACGGCGGCTCCCCGCCCGGTCGGGTCAGTGCGAGGGCGCCGTCCGCCGTCAGCACCCCGGGGCGGTCGTTCCCTCCAAAGAGGAGCATCCCGTCGTAGGCGCCCGTCGCGACGATCGCCACGCGGGCGCGCACCTCGATGCCACGGCCCAGTTCGTCGAAGCCGAGCAGGACGAACGGCTCGTCCGGCGACCGGCGCGGCGGGAGGAACGTGACGGTGGTGCGATCGAGGAGATCGGCGCCGGGGATCGACGGCGGCGCGAGCGAGCGATCGACGACGAGCACGGAGCGCCCCGAGGTGACCAGACGCGCGGCCGCCGCCGCGCCGCTCGCCCCGCCACCGATCACGACGACCTCCGCGGTCCGTCGAACGGCCGGGGCCGGCGTCCCGGCCGGTGCGGGCGCGGGCGCCGCCCCGTAGCCCGCGAGGCGTCGAACCACGCGCTGGTAGAGTCCGGTCGCCCACGCCGGACGACGGAATCCGCGCAGCGTGTCAACGCCCGACGGGAACACGAAGTCGAGGGCGCCGAGGACGTCGAAGCGCGCCGAGGGCCACGCGTTCTCCGTGACGACCCGATCGCCCTCCTGCGGCTGGTAACGGCAGGCGCGGACGTTCGGGCGCCCGTTCACCCGCACGAGGCAGCCGGTGCACTGGCCGATCCCGCAGATCGGCGCCCGTGGCCGATGGTAGCGGATCGAGCGCTGGAGCGTCGGGAGCCCTCCGCGAGCGATCGCAGCGAGCAGCGTCTCGTCCGGTCGGGCCTCCCGCGGTCTGCCCTCGAAGAGGAACCGACGCGCCGGAGCCCCCGCCATCCCGAACCGCGGTCACGAGCGGCGCCGCTCTTTACGGTAGTCCTCTCGAAGCGCCGGCGAGCGCGGCACCGGCGCGACGCGAACAATGGAGGAACGTGGTGGCTATATAGAAAGGGAGAACTCCGCCCTCCCATCCGCATGCGGAGCACCGGCGGCTTCCACGGGCGGCGCATCCAGAAGACCGGCGGCTCGACGTTCATCATCTCGCTGCCGAAGAACTGGGTCGTCAACCGCGGCCTCAACGCCGGCGACACTCTGTTCTTCACCCCGCGGGCCGACGGCTCGCTCACGGTGTTCGCCGACTCCGGCGCGCCGGGCGACGCCGAGCGCCGGATCGTCGAGATCTCGAACGATCTCGAGATCGAGCACTTGTTCCGTCGCCTGATCGCGGAGTACATCGCCGGCTACCCGCTGCTCGAGATCCGGACACCGGCGCGGATGAGCCCGCGCACGCGCGAGGTGATCCGCAATTTCGCCCAGCGCATGATCGGCCCCGAGATCCTGGAGGAGACTGCCGAATCGGTGATCCTGCAGGACGTGGTCGGCCAGAACCCGCTCCCGATCCCGTCGGTGATCCGACGGATGCACCAGATGGTGCGCGCGATGCAGACGGACGCGATGGCCGCGTTCCGCGCGCGCGACCCCTCGATCGCCCGGGACGTCATCGAACGCGACTGGGAGGTCGACCGCCTCCAATGGTTCCTCCAGAAGCAGGTGACGAGCGCGCTCCGGGACGCCCGGATCCTCGCGACGCTCGACCTCACGCTGCCGGAGTGCTCGACATACCTGCTCGCCTCGCGCGTCCTCGAGCGGATCGCCGACCACGCGGTCCGCATCGCCGAGACCGTGACGATCCTGGGCAAGGAGCGCACCCCGGACCGCCTGTTGAGCGAGCTCGACCGCATGGCGAGCGCCGCCGCCAGCGCGCTCGCGGACGCGCTCGACAGCCTCGACTCGCGGGACATCGCGAAGGCCAACGCCGTCATCGACGCCGCGAAACGGATGACGCGGGAGCGCGACCACGTGCTGCACGAGCTCACGAGCAAGCGCGGCCGGCTCGCGGTCGGCCTCGCCTACGTGCTCGAGAGCCTCGAGCGCAGCGCGTTCTACGCGAGCGATCTCGCGGAGATCGCGATCAACCGGGCGGTCGAGTCCCCCGCGGCGACCGACGAGCGCGGCCACCCCTCCGCCGAGCACGTGGCGGCGTAGGCGGCTCGGCCGTCACCCGGGACCCTCCCCGAGGATCGCGCGCGCGAGGTCGGCGACCTCCGCGGCGGTGGGCACGCGGGGATTGCCGAGGGAGGCCGGGGCGCGGCGCGTCTCGGCGACGACGCGCTCGAGGCTCGCGCGGGCTCGCTCCAGGTCGCCGCCCGCCTCCCGGACGGTCAGCGGCAGGCGAACCTGGTCGGCGAGGCGTCGCGCGCGCTCGGCGAGCGTCGTCTCGGTGCGGTCGTCGTGCGCGCGCACCCGGTCGGCGAGTCGTTCGAGCCGGTCCCGGGCGCCGGGTTGGTCGAAGTCGAGGACGTAGGGAAGCGCGATCCCGAGGAGACGGCCGTAGCGTAGGCCGGTCGGGCGCACGAGGGCGCGCGCGAGCGCGTGCGCGAGCCCGCGCTGGGCGTTGGACGCGGCGAGACCGCCCAGGGTGGCGGCGAAGTGCAGGGCTTCGAGCGCGTCGGGGTCGTCGCTCCATCGCACGGCGTGCGGGAGCCGCTCGACGACCGTGGCCGCGGCGGCCCCGGCGAGCGCGTCCGAGAACGGGTTCGACCAGGCCGACACGTAGGCCTCGGCGGCGAGCGCGAGCGTCTCGAACCCGCCGTCGACCCGCTCGTCGACCGGGAGGCCCCGCGCCAGCGCCGGGTCGATGAGGGCCCAGTCGGGGACGAGCGCGCGGTGCGCGAGCTCGATCGGACTGCCGTCATCGGCGAACAGGTCGGCCGCCCAGCTCGCCTCCGCACCGCTGCCGCTCGTGGAGGGGATCGCCGCGAGTCGGATCCGCGGGGGCTCGGTCACGTCGGCCATCGGCGTGAAGCTCGCGAGGTCGGCGTCGGGCCGCTCGGCGGCGAGCCGGGCGGCCTTGGCGCCATCGATCGTGCGCCCCCCTCCGACCGCGACGACCCAGTCCGGCGCCTGCTGGCGGATCCGCTCGGCCAGGATTCGCACTCCGGCGAGCGTCTCGGGCTCCCCCACGTCCGTGACGGTCTCGATCGTGGCATCGGACTTCGCGAGCTCCTCGGCGATGCGCCGGGGTCCGCTCGCGGAGGCGAGCGATCGGTCGACGAGGAGGAGCGCGCGGCGCGCGCCGAGCCCGCTCAGTTGCTCGATCGCCCCGGTTCCCCAGGCGATCCGGGGGGCGACGAAGAAACCGCTCATCGAAAGGGCGGTGACGGCGAGGGCTAGCCGAGCGCCGCGGGTCCCTCCCGGCAGCGCCGGCAGGCGCCGGTCGCGGAGAAGGCGATCCCGTCGACGCTCCAGCCGTCCGGGTGCCGCGCGGCGAGCTCGGTCAGGACGTGCCGGTCGAGCTCGGTCAGCTCGATCCCCTGGATCCGGCCGCAGTTGCGGCAGACGATGTGCGCGTGCGGCTCTTCGCCGAGCTGGACGCGCACGACGCGTTCGAGCGGGCGGGGCGAAGGCTTCGCGGTGGGCCGGGACCTCGCCGGGCCCCGGCGGAGGCGGCGCGGCGACGCGCGTCGGGCCATCGCGGCGCGCCAGCGCGTGAGGGTATTTAGTCGGTGGCCGGCGCGGCGCGCCTCAGAAGAGCGTAGGACGATCGGGCGCGCTCGGCAGCGCCCGGTCCACCCCGCGCC
>Ga0187783_10001473_pt1 | contig 17369 bp, 15 predicted proteins | sample 1015_SJ02_MP02_2_FD_132471 | JGI IMG/M metagenome (GOLD analysis project Ga0187783, IMG submission 132471) | Tropical peat soil microbial communities from peatlands in Department of Meta, Colombia - 1015_SJ02_MP02_20_MG | ecosystem: Environmental > Terrestrial > Soil > Wetlands > Peat | place...
GCGTTCGGGACCCGGCGGAGACACTGGGGACGGGGAAACGTAGATGACCTCGCCGGGGCGGGCATAGTGCAACTGCTCCCGGGCTTCTTTCTCGATGGCTTTAGGATCGGTTTGAAGGGAGTGAATCTGCTCGTTATAGCGCACATTTTCCTGCTTTAAGTCCCGGATCTGCTGCTCGAGGCTCTGAAATTCGGCTTTCTTCTGGCGGTAGACGACCATTCCGTTCAAGCCAAACATAACATGCACGATGAACCAGACGCTCACGACAGCCACAACCCCGGTTGCAAGGTGACGGCGGATGCCGTAAAGAGTGGTGAAAGTCGGGCGCAACCTTCGGATCAGGCCTTCCGCCCACGCCTCGGCTCGCGGCGCCCGTTCGATCAGGGCGCGCAAGCCGTCTTCGGGGTTTGAGACGAGCCGCATTTTCGAGAAGGCCTTTATTCGAAAATCCATCGCGTGGCTGCCGCACTCAGGGTCTCGAGATCCAGTTCACTACCAGCTTTCGAAGAGACTCGCACTGGTTTCGGTAAGAGTGTTAAAGAACCCAGCGCCGCTCGCAGATATTGACTTGAACCCGTTGGGCTGCCACGTCTTGCAACTTATGGCCGAACTACTCGCGAGGGGTTCTGGCGCAACCTCTCAGTGAACTTCGCCTTCGCTTCCTCCGTCAAGCGAAAGTTGTCTCGTTTGGGGCCAAGGGAATCAACTTTGGCAAACAGCTGATGCAACCGGTGACGTGTCGTTTTCCGCGTTATTGGGGTCCAGGTCGATTCGGTTCTCCCGACTGACGAAACTGCGACGGTCGATGCCGTAAACTAAGAAGCGCTCGGGGGCTGATTTCATATGACCAACAAGAGGCTGGTGCTGACCAGTACCGAATCCATGAGTCAAGCGCGAAGGATTGCCGACGCGCTGATCGAGCGCAGGCTGGCGGCCTGCGTCAATATCGTTCCCCACATGCAGTCGATTTATCGTTGGAAGGGCAAGGCGGAAGAGGCCGAAGAGTGGTTGCTGTTGATCAAGACCACATCCGACTCGTTCCAGCCTGTCTGCGACCTGATTCGGGAACTGCACTCCTACGAACTGCCCGAGTGCTTGTGCCTGGCGGTTGAAGACGGCAGCCCGGAATATCTGAGGTGGATCGAGGAGTCGGTGGCGTGAGATTTCTTGGGCGCGGGAGCGCCCGGGAGAGAACCCGTGGCAGACTCTCTCGACTGCGCCTGACGGGAGTTAAGCTGGCCTCGTACCGCTCAAGTTGAGCCGCCAGTAATCGAGCGCAAACGGTGGATCATCGGTAGAGGCCTGGCGGGTGAGTTCGTCGACAAACTCCGTGCGCAGCGCCGCATCCGGGAGCTGCTCGAGGTGGAGGCGAACAATCACGGTCCGTACAAACTCGGAAAAGCTGCGAGCATTCTCCAAAACCGTGAGGGCGGGCTCCAGGTCGGTCTGGGTCTCCCGAAATCCAACTTCTCGAAGCAGATCCGCTGCCTCTTGGGCGCTGTGATAGACCCAGGGATTAGGAAAGCCTGCCAAAAAAGCGGCAAATTTTTGAGTGGTAGCCAATCGGTCCATGCGCCGGCGCAAGCGGGCGAGGTTCGGGGCTCCACCGCATTGCGCACGCAGCCATCCGCCCGGGCGCAGGGCGCGCAGCAAGCTGAGAAATAGCTGTTTCTGATCTGGAACCCAGTGAAAGGCTGCCGTGCTGAAGATTCCATCGAAGGCCTGCTCGAATGGGAGGTGTTCGAGGTCGGCTGCGACCAATTGAGCCCGGTTGCCAAACTGCGGACCCAGATGCTCACGGGCGGTGGCCAGCATGTTCTCGGAAATGTCCACTCCGACCACTCGTCCTTCTGGCAACGCTTCGAGCAGCTCGGCCGTGAGTCTCCCGGTGCCGCAACCTGCATCCATCACCACTTCATCGCCACGAAGTCTTAGCCCGGCAAGGACTTTTTTGCCCCAACTGACCTGCGGTCGGGAGACATGATGATAGGCTGCGGCATTCCACTCGCGACCCCGGCGTGGATCCCGATCAGGCACGAATTCACTACCTCCAGCCGACGGGCACCGATCCGCCGCCTCGGTGCGGATCGACGGTTCGCTTCTGACGCTAGATGGCGGAGAGCGCCTGCTCCAGATCGGCGAGGATATCCTCAACGTCTTCGATCCCCACCGAAATCCGGACCAGGCCGTCGGTAATTCCGATGGCTCGTCTGCCTTCCTTCCCGATGGCCGCATGGGTCATGGTGGCCGGGTGGGAAATGAGGGTTTCCACTCCCCCCAAAGACTCTCCCAGCGAACAGATGCGAACTCTCCGCAGCATCTTGTTGGCATTCGAGAGCGATCCAGTTTCAAAGCTGATCATGGCACCGAACCCGGTCATTTGTTTTTGCGCAAGAGCATATTGAGGATGATCGGGCAAGCCGGGATAGAAGACCTTGGACACCTTCTTATGTTGGCTGAGGAAGCGAGCGACGGCGCGCCCATTGCGATCGTGCTGTTCCATGCGGACCGCCAAGGTCTTGACCCCGCGCAGCACCAGCCAGCATTCAAAGGGCGAAAGGATCGCCCCGGCTGTCTTCTGCACGAACCCCAGCCGCTCAGCCTGCTCCGGCTTGGTGCAGACCACGACCCCACCCAGGCCGTCGCTGTGGCCATTCAAGAACTTGGTGGTAGAGTGCACGACCAGATCTGCACCCAACTTGATGGGCTGCTGAAAGTAGGGCGACATGAAGGTGTTGTCAATCGCCAAATCCACGCGCTTCGATCTCGCAATTTCGCTAATGGCCCGAATATCGGTAATTGTCATCAGGGGATTCGTCGGAGTTTCGATATACACCATACGAGTGGCTTTGCGCATAGCGCGTTCGACGTTCCTCGGGTTGGAGGTGTCCACATAAGTGAAGTTAAATCCGTAGCCGGTCAGAATCTGATTGAAGAGCCGAGGCACGCCGCCATAGAGATTGTTGCCGCAAACCACATGGTCGCCGGATTTGTACAGGGTGCAAAGGGCATGAATGGCAGCCATGCCGCTGGCGAATACCCGGGAGGCAACACCGCCCTCGAGCGACGCCAGATTCTGTTCCAGACGGGTGCGCGTCGGATTCGAGGTGCGGGCGTAGGCATAGCCCTTATGCTTCCCAATTTCTTCCTGTACGTAAGTCGATGTGGCATAGATAGGTACGGTCACCGCGCCGGTTTCAGGATCAGGTTCCTGGCCGACGTGAATGGTGCGAGTCGAAAAGCCGAGCTGCTTGTCCTTGGGCATAATGGTTCAGCACAACCTTTTGAGCATAAACTAAGTTCTAGGCGGGAAGAGATTCCCCGCGCCGGTGGACCAGGTGGAACAACCCCAGCGCCACTGCGAAGAGGACGAATCCATTGACCCCGGCTTCCGGACCGACCGTTCCACCAGTGAGCCAGGCAGGGCCATGCAGGGCGCAATTGAACAGATGACCCGCGGTGGTCGTTCTGCCGGTCGGCGGCGAAAACAGAAACGTCTCAGTGAAATCGACGGCAGCATGGAAACCGATTCCGAGCCAAAGGCTGCCGGTGCGGCGCAGTGCCAAAGAGAATACCATCCCGTATAGGGCGGCGGACACAACTCCTGGCCAGGAATAAAACGCATCGAAGCGATGAACGAGTCCGAACAGGACAGAAAGCGCTCCGGCTGCAGGCCAGAACCCAATTGCACTTGCCAAAGTAAATTGCGCGTATCCCCGGAAAACCAACTCTTCGTAGAAGCCGACCAAAAGTGTTCCCAAACCCCAAACGAGACCATTGGCAACCGCCTGCCATCCCCTTACCGCCAAGGATCCGAACGAGAAAGCCCCCTCCATACCGAGCAGCACGTAGAGCAGGGTTACGGTTGTCGTTCCCCACAGAACACCCTCCCAGAAGTGCTTTCCAAAAGCTCCTCGGCGCGGAAGGCCGTAGGCGGCAACCGGATAACCTTCGATTTTCGCCATCACCCCCAAGGCAACCATGACCGAGATGATGTTCACAACCTCGATTGTGAGCAGGGATGAGGCCGAGAAGGCGCCGCCTTGGATGGCGAAGACTCCAGCCGCCAAGTGTGGCGCGAGCCGAAGAAGCGCAACCTGAAGCAGGGTCTGACAGCCCAGCAAAATGATCGCGAAGATCAGCAGGCGCCAGCCCGGGTGCAGACCTTTCCTTCCCATAAAGATGCCAGCGATTTTGCGGCCGAAGGTGTGCTTCGGGCCACTCCCCTGGACCGACGCAGGCATGGCAAAATCCGGCTGAGACTCGCCGTCTGCCCGCAATTTCACCTAGCTCAGCTCGAATGCTTGTCCCAAGCAAAGTGGATGAAAGACTGCTCCGGCCGTCGATTTAGCGAAAAGGAACGGGAACTATACTCCACCTTCGAAGATCTTCTTCGACAAGTAGCGTTCCGCGGAATCGGGGATGATGGTTACTACGCGTTTGCCACTTCCCAATCGTCGAGCAACTTGTAAGGACGCAAATACGTTGGCGCCGCCGCTCGAACCTGACAGCACACCTTCGCGGGCGGCCAGTTGCCGAACCGTGTCGAAGGCGTCGCGATCGGACACCGTGATCACTTCATCGCATACCGATCGATCGAAATTCTTGGGGATAAAGCTGGCACCGATACCCTCGACCTGGTGGGTGCCCGGCTTTCCGCCTCCCAAAATCGAGCCCTCGGGTTCGACGGCAAATGCCAAGACCTTCGGCAAACGTTCCTTCAGGTAACGGGCAACGCCCGTAAACGTTCCCGCCGTGCCGGCGCCGATGACCACGGCGTCGATCTGACCGTCCATCTGCTCAAATATTTCGCTGGCCGTGGTTTCGTAGTGATAATCGGGGTTGGCAGGATTTTCAAACTGAGATGCCAGGAAGGCTCTCGGGTCGCGAGCGACAAGCTCGTTCGCTCGCTTGATGGCTCCCTGCATTCCCTCCTCGTCGGGAGTGCGCGTCACCTCTGCACCCAGGGCACGCATGATCGTGACCTTCTCTTCGGAAAAACGCTGCGGGACGAACAGAACCACCCTGTAACCGCGATTGACTCCGATCAGCGCCAGACCGACGCCCGTATTGCCCGCGGTGGCTTCAACGATCGTTCCTCCCGGCCGAAGCAGCCCCTGTCTTTCGGCGCGCTGGACCATCCCCATGGCCGCGCGATCCTTCACGCTGCCGCCGGGGTTCAGATACTCCAGTTTGGCGTAGATATCGGCTGTTGTATGGGAACCGAAGCGCTGGAGCCTCAACAGAGGAGTTTCGCCAACGAGTTGGGTGATGTCGTCAGCAACTGGCGGGCGGGTTCGCTCGATCGTCTTTAGCACCCTCCAGGTTACGGAAAGCTGCGGAAAGCGTCAATGAACCGAAGTTACCGGCGTCACGGCGTAAGTTCCTGCCCGGGATAGTAGCCGCTGCGGGTTCTGACCGTGAGTTTGCCAAAGCCCTTCGCGCGAGCCTCGACGCGAACCGTCCGATACCCACCCGCGTCCTTGGGGGTCGTCGGCTTATAGCCAATGGCGAATTGACTGCGGATGTCGTGCGCAACCGTACGACTGATTTCGTCCACTTCATCGGTGGTGCGCGGGAGAAAAGTGATTCCTCCGGTTCTCTGGGCGATCGTTTCCAAAGCTCGCCGGGCGCGCCTCGCTCGTTCCTCCCCCAGCAAGCCGATGGCATAAACCGCCGGACCGTTTTCATCCTGCAGTCGCCGGATGGTTTGTTCGAGGGTGTCTTGGCTTGCGTTATCTTCTCCGTCGGTCACGACAAAGATCACCTTCTTTTGCAAGCGGGCGTTCTTTTTCATGTAGTCCGCCGAAGCCAGGATGGCGTCGTAAAGCGCCGTGCCACCCCTGGCCTCGACCTTTTCCAGGGCCTCTTTCAGCAGGTTGATGTTACTGGTGAACGGCTGGTCGAGGTAGTACTCGTCGTTGAAGTTCACCACAAATACCTGATCTTGCGGATTGCTGGAACGCACGAGATTGAGGGCTGCCTTGTTGACTTTGTCGCGCTTTTCCCGCATCGAGCCGGAGTTGTCGATCACAATACCCATGGCGACGGGCACATCCTCACGAGCAAAGGAAATGATGGTTTGCGGCTGATTGTTTTCAAACACCGCGAAGGCATTCTTCTCGAGATTCATGACCAGGCGGTTCTTGTCGTCGACTACGGTGGCGTGCAAAACGACATTCTGCACCTCGGCCTTGAACACAAACGTACCGTTGTCGTTTGCCGCCGGCCGGTTTTGCTCGGCAGCAACTCCATGCCCCTCGGCCGGTGCGTTCTGTGATTGCGATGCAGGCTGGGAGGCTGCTCCGGCGGGGGCAACCTGAGAGGAAGCAGGGCCGACCGAGGTTTGCGGGGAAGAGTTCTGCGCCCCGGCTCCGACCAACAGGAATAGAAAGGTTAACAGCAGGGGCAGAACGCGCTCATTCCGAAGGAGCATAGTATCCCGTCTTGGCATACACACGGAGCGGCGGCAAACCTTTGGGCGGCAGCAGCTTAACTTTTATCTTACGCCACTTGCCGTCGTGTCCCGGATTTTTTGGACGATATCCGAGTACATATTGGTTGCGTAGCTCGATTCCAATTTTTGTGGCCACGTCCGCCAAGTCATTGGGATTATCAATGGTAAATGCCCTACCCCCGGTCACTTCCGTGATTTCGCTCAGCAGTTCCGGGCCAAGCCGTTCCTCGGGCGTAGGAAAGTAGTGATCATAGATGCCGATGGCATAAATCAACGCGTCGGCTTCCTTCACCATGGACTTGATCTCACCTTCGGTGTAGCGACTGTGATTGTCGCCGCCATCGGAGATGATGAGAAGGGCTTTTTTCTGGTACTTGGCCTGGCGCATCTTGCTGATGCCGAGGTAGATGGCATCGAGCAGGGCGGTCCTTCCTTGGGGTACGGTGTAGACCAACTTACCCTGAATATCGTCGACCGAGGAGGTAAAATCGGAAACCTCCTCAGGTTTGTCGGCGAAAGCGATCAGGAAGAACTCATCCTGCGGGTTGGCCGTTTTGAAGAACTCGATGACCGCCTCACGGGCACGCTCAATCTTGCTGCTCATGCTGCCGCTCATGTCGAAGATCACGCCGATCGAAACCGGAGCATCCTCGCTCGAGAAGGTGCGCACCTCCTGCTGCTCCTTGTTCTCGAACACTACGAAATTTTCTTTGTCGAGACCAGTTACCAGCCGGTTCATCGGATCGGTGATGGTGACGGGCACCAGCACAAGACTGACGTCGACTTTCACCGGCTTGGTGTGAGTCTTGAGCGAAGGATCGGCACTTTCGGCAGGATCGGATTTGGGCGGCTCTACCCGGGGAGTCACATGGACGTCGTCGGCGTCGACCTGCGCCCAAGCACTTAGAGACAGCGCAAAGAATCCAATCGCTACGACGGCTGCGACAAGGCCAGCTACCCACTTAGCTCGTACGGAACCCATAAATGCTCTCGTCGGCAAGGAGGGCTACGCAAGGTATGGCTTCAGGGAACGGGCTGACCCGCGCCCTGGGTTTGCGGGCCAAAATCACCTCGTTAGCGCGATGGTACCATAGCTCTCGAGCCGTGAAACCACGATTTTTTCGCTCGCCTGGCTGCTTTGATGGCTGGAGACGAAAGTTTACTCGTGCTGGCCACTTTACTTTAGGCTGTCGCAAGCGCCATGAAATCAGCCGCCCATTCGATCGCAGTTCTAAGTCCAGGCGCCAGCAGGCAGTTTAGGCCGGCGCACAGTTGATCGCCAACTGTCGCTTTCGACAGGGCCAGTCGGCGGTTTAGTACAATGCCGAATTCCGCCATGGCTATCATCGCTCCATTCCGAGCCTTGCGCTTTGACCCACGGCGGGTTGATCTGAGGCAGGTGGTCACCCAGCCCTACGACAAGATCAGCCCCGAGATGCAGGAGCGCTACTATGCTGCCAGCCCCTACAACCTGGTGCGCATTGTTCTCGGGAAACGAGAAACGACAGATGGACCAGCGCAGAATGTCTATACCCGGGCGGCTGGGTATTTTCAGGAATGGCGGAAGCAGGGTATTTTTCTCGAGGATCGCGAACCCTCGGTCTATTGTTATGTACAGAACTTCAAGGGTCCGGAGCAGCAAGCACTCGAAAGGCGAGGATTTATCGCGCTCGGAAGGATTGAGGACTACGCGGCCAACGTGGTGTTTCGTCACGAGCAGACCCTGGCCAAGCCAAAAGCCGACCGTCTGGAGTTGTTGCGGGCGACGCCGGCACACTTTGAACAGCTGTTTATGCTCTATCGTGATCCGGAGGGAGAGATCGACCGGCGACTCGCACCGCAAACTGAGGCAGACATTTCCGTTCGCGACGAATACGGAGTCCAGCACCGAGTCTGGAGGATTGCTGATTCTCAGATTATCGATGTCGTCCGAGGTGGAATGAGGAGCAAGCAGCTCATTATCGCGGACGGACACCATCGCTACGAAACGGCACTCTATTATCGCGACGAACGGCGGACCGCCGGGGCGGCGGCCGCAGCCGGGCAGGAGGATTCTGGCGCCCCGGTTCCCGAGCTTTCCCGGGCGGCGCCCTACGAGAGCGTGATGATGACTTTCATCAACATGGATAGCCCGGGTCTCGTGATCTTGCCCACTCACCGAGTGGTCGCCGGACTGCCATCCTTTTCGTCCCAGGCGTTCGGCCATCGGGTGCAGCAATATTTCAACCTGGAAGAAGTGGATGCTTCGATCGATGGCAAGCGGGCAGCGGCCATTCTGCGCGAAGCCGGGCGTGCGGGGTTTGCCTTGCTGGCGGTGACGGCCGATCGCGCGATGCTTCTGGATCGACCACGAGCCTTGGGATCGAGCATTTTCGGCGGCCTCTCGCTCGACCAGCAATCGCTCGATGTCGTTCAGCTCCACCAGTTGATACTGGAGGGTGCGCTCGGAATCTCGAAGGAGGCAATTCGCGAGCAGCAGAACGTCAGTTATGTTCGCGATATCGGCGAGGCGCTCGATCGGGTGCGTGTCGGGGGCGCCAACGTGGCGTTCCTGATGAATCCCGTCCGCATGAGCCAGGTCGAGAACATTGCTTTTGCGGGTGGGGTTCTGCCGCAGAAGTCGACCGACTTCTATCCCAAGTTGCTCAGCGGCCTAACCATTTATGCGCTCGAATAGTGTCGCCCGAAGCCTCGCTCAGGGCTAACGAACCGGGAAGAAGGATATGAAGCGGTCTTATCGGTCAAGGTCCCCGCGCATTCTCGGCCGGCTTATCGCGTTGGCTTCGGTGCTGGTCTTTTCCGGTTCCTCCCCGCAGAAGCAGCTTTCGGTCTATTCCAAGGCGGCGAACTATTCGGTCATGGTCGCGGAACACAATGGCATGGATTACGTCGGCCTGCTCGAGCTGCTCGAGCCTTTGGGCACGGTCAATGCCAGGGCCAACGGAGAGCATTGGAAGTTTCGCTATAACGAGGTGGAGGCTGAGTTTGTGGCGGGGCAGACGCGAACTCGGGTCCGCGGCGGAGAGCTCAATATGCCCGCCAATTTTGTGCTAGAAAACGGGCGCGGCCTAGTCCCGATTTCGAGCCTCATCACGTTGCTGCCGCAAATCCTGGGCGGCTCGATCACCCTCAATCTGTCCGGACGCCGGCTCTTCGTTGGTGACGTCGCCATCCATTTCACGGCCGCGGTGGGGAAAGGCGATCCGCCAAAATTGGTGATGAACTTTGGCAATCCAGTCAACCCGATGATTGCCACGGAGCCGGGAAAGCTGCAGCTGGTGTTCACGCACGATGCGGTGGTGTCGCCCGGATCCCAGACGCTTACGTTTGACAACAAGGCAATCCCGTCCGCGACCTTCGAGGAGAGCAATGGCACGGCCATATTGCAGGTCACGACCACGGTTCCCGCCATGGCGAGCTTTAGCAACGATGGCCGTACCATCACCGTCACGCCCGCGTCGACGCCGGTTCTCCCGGCACACGCCCCCTCTCCCATACCGCCGTTCGCGCCGCCGACCGTGGCTCCCCCTGCGGCGGCGTCGAGCGCGGCAGGAACCCCAGTCCGACGGCATGTGTTTGCGGTGATTGACGCGGCTCACGGGGGAGACGAGCGAGGAGCCGCCTTAACCGGCCAGCTCCAGGAAAAAGACGTGACACTTGCCTTTGCCCGTCGTCTACGCGAGCTATTCGGCCTGCGCGGGATCAGCGCCTTGTTGGCGCGGGATGGCGATCTTACCCTGAGCCTCGATCAGCGCGCGGCGATGAGCAATGCCTCGGGCGCGGCCATCTACATCGCGGTTCACGCCACCTCAGAGGGCAACGGAGTGCGCCTTTACACCGCACTGATGCCGAGCGGCGGCGGGAACCAGGGCTGGTTTCTCGATTGGGAGACGGCGCAGAGTTCCTTTGACGGGTTGAGCCAGATCGCCGCGACCAGTGTAGCCAAGGGGCTCGAAAGCAAACGGGTTTCCGTGCGCACCCTGATCGCACCCCTCCGCCCGCTGAACAACGTGGTGACGGCCGCCTTCGCCATCGAGATCGGCCCAACCGGCGACGACGTTTCCCAGCTCAGTTCAGCGGAATATCAAGAAAAGCTGGCAGAGGCGGTGGTTTCCGGAGTCGAGGATGTACGCGATCAGCTCGAGGCTCGCCGAAAATGATTCCCCGCCATCTGCTCATCGCCGTCGCTGTCCTTGGGATCATGGCCTTGGGCATGAGCTTGTACGTTTGGAGCATCCGCGGAACCGTAGTGCGAACCGATGCCAGCACCCCGAACACCCAGCCGGTGGCGCGTCCAGCCGCGGGTCCCAGTGAGCAAGTCACCCTCTACGTTGCCTACGATGAAGGTGGAACGCTGCGCCCGCAGGCCGCCCGTATTCCCCTGCCGAGTGGCCGTCAGGAACGCGCGGAGGAACTGCTGCGAGCTCTGGTTGATATCTATCTCAGCAAATCCTCTCCTCACGTCCTCGGAGCCGGATCGGAGATTCGTGGTGTTTATCTCGCTGATCCGGGGCTGGCGGTGATTGATCTCAACGCTGCGTTTGCGAACGGCCACCGCTCCGGCGTGCTGGTCGAAGAACTCACCCTGAGCTCGCTGGTTGCGACCCTGTCGGCCAACATTCCGGCAATCACCCGGGTCAAAATTCTGGTGGACGGGAAGGAACGCGACAGCCTCGCCGGCCATGTTGATCTGACCGCCTTCTATGACGTCTCGCGCATGAACCAACTCGTCAATCAGCTGTCCGCGGAACCGTGAAAGCGGGTTTCGGTCGCTGGCTCGCGCCCTTATGACGACTTTTCGGGTTTTTCCAAGCTCTCGAGTTCGGCTCGCGCATGCTCCAGGATCTCGCGGATTCTTGCGATGCGCGCGGAATCGTGAGATCCGCGAGTAGCAGCGCGAAGCGCAGCTTTCAGCAGTTCGGCTGCCGGCCGCGCCACCTCGGCGGCTTCCGGCCCGATCCATGGTCCCCAACCTTCCCATTGCTCGGCACGCTGCCAGATGCGCCGTACCGCCTCCGACTCTCGCGCCAGTTCCTGCCGGCCAGCATCGGTCAAGCGATAGGTGCGTTTGCCATCGCTCTGCTCCGACGTCACCAATCCCTCATCTTCGAGCTGCTGCAGCGCGGGATAGACCGCTCCGGCGCTGGCGCGGTAGATGCCACCCGAGCGCGCCTCGAGCTCCTTCATGAGCTCATAACCGTGCTTCGAACCCTGCTCGAGAAGCGAGAGTAATGCCAGTCGGACCTCTCCCGGGCCGAAGAAACGACTCCAACGACCGAAGCGACCACCGATCCACGGGAAAAATGCGGCTCCAAAAGGCGCCCAACTTTGCGCCAACCACCAATTAGAACATCCGCGATACATCGAATTATCCTCCCACCCACAAGATATAACTTACATACTGTCTTTAATTATATCTAAAGATACATCCAAAGCAATATTATTTTCTGTGGCATTTTGAGTCGCTTAGTCGACGTGCCTGCAGGGCCGTCACTCTGGGGAAAGGGAGTTCGCAAAGTCTGAACGCTTGCCGACTGCAGTTAAGACTGACAGATTGTCGGCAGTGCGGCGGCAAGAGGAAAAATCACCCGACTCGCCTGCGGAGTGTAACAATGAGTGCCCATGCCTGATCGCTCCGATAATCGCACCCCCGAGCAGATGCGGCCGGTCAATATCGTTCCCGATTTTATTAGCACGGCCGAGGGCTCAGTTCTGATCGAACTCGGCAACACGCGCGTGATTTGCACCGCTTCGCTCGAGGAGACTGTGCCCCCGTTCAGGCGCAACACCGGCAAAGGCTGGATCACGGCGGAATACAGCATGCTGCCTCGTTCGACTCTTACCCGCACCCCGCGCGAGGTCACTAAAGGCCGCCCGAGCGGGCGCACACACGAGATTCAACGTCTGATTGGACGTGCGCTCAGAGCGGTCACCGACCTTGACCATCTCGGCGAGCGCACGGTGTGGATTGACTGTGATGCGATCCAGGCCGATGGCGGAACACGCACGGCGGCGATCACCGGAGGCTTCGTTGCCTTGGGATTGGCGCTCGAGAAATTGGTAGCTGCCGGAACGCTGAGCACGGTGCCGCTGCGCGATTTTATCGCTGCTGTGAGCGTAGGCATCGTGGATGGCAAGATTCTGCTCGACCTATCCTATGAGGAGGATTCACGGGCCGATGTGGACCTGAATTTCGTGATGACCGCCGGCCGCAAGCTGGTGGAAGTGCAAGCCACCGCCGAGCGCCAGGTCTTCGATGAGCAGCAACTGGAAAAGATGCTCGCCTTGGCCCGCGATGGCGTGCAATCGCTGATCGCCAAGCAGCAGGCGATCTTGGGAGTTCTAACCCTGCGACAGTAGCTCGGGGGAATGACCGTTTCCTGAACCCATGGTCTCGGCCGCCGGCCGAGGAAACATATTACAATAGAGGCTCGCTCACTCCACCGTTAGGAGGCTTTATGAGACTCACGCCTGGAAAACTCGCAGGGCTGCGAAGGGTATCGACGGAGCGCGGCATCATCGCGGCGGCGGCCATGGACCAGCGCGGCTCGCTGCAGAAGTCGCTGGCCAAGGAAAAGGGCGGCAACGTAACCGACGCCATGATGGAGGAATTCAAGTCCCTGGTCACCGAGGTTCTCACTCCCCATGCCAGCGCCATTCTGCTCGACCCGGAATGGGGCCTGCCCGCCGCCAAGCGGCGCGCCAAGAACGCAGGCTTGCTTCTGGCCTATGAAAAGACCGGTTACGACAAGACGGGTCCGGGTCGCCTTCCCGATCTCCTCGATCTCTGGTCGGCTCGCCGCCTGAAAGAAGCAGGCGCCGATTGCGTGAAGATTCTGCTCTACTACACTCCGTTTGATCCCAAGAACATCAACGACGCCAAACATGCCTGGGTGGAACGCATCGGGGACGAATGCCGCGCCAACGATATTCCTTTCTTTCTCGAATTTGTCGGCTACGAAGAGGGCGCGGACGAGAAAGGGTTTGAATACGCCAAAAAAAAGCCGGAAATCGTAATGGCGAGCATGAAGGAGTTCAGCAAAGATCGCTACGGCGTGGACGTTCTGAAAGTCGAAGTGCCGGTCAACATGAAGTTCGTCGAAGGCGCCAAGTCCTCCTCGGGGCAGAAGGCTTACAGCCGGAAGGAGGCGCTCGATTTATTCCGGCGAGCGGCTGCCGTCGCGAGTAAACCGTTCATTTATTTGTCCGCCGGGGTCAGCAATGCCGAATTCACCGAATCTTTGGAACTCGCCGCCGAAGCAGGGGTGAAGTTCAATGGTGTACTTTGCGGCCGTGCCACCTGGAAGGACGGCATTCCGGTCTACGGCAAGCAGGGCCCGGATGCCTTCCGCAAGTGGCTCGAGGATGAGGGTGTGAAGAACATCAAAAATGTGAACGATCGGCTGAAAGCCGCATCACCCTGGTACCCGATCTACGAAGTGGAACCGGCGATGGCCGGCGCCTAGCTTAGCTGGCGCATCCGGCATGTGGGGTGTGATTGGGCGATGCGAGTCTGCATTCCCGCGAGCGCCGTGCGCGGCCTACTCCCACTCAATCGTGCCGGGCGGCTTCGACGTGATGTCGTACACCACGCGGTTCACCCCGTGGACTTCGTTGACGATTCGGTTCGAGATGGTTTGTAGGACCGTATGCGGCAGCGCTACCCAGTCGGCCGTCATGCCGTCTTCGGAATGAACCGCACGGATGGCGCAGGTATAGGCGTAGGTCCGCTGGTCACCCATCACCCCGACCGTCATGACCGGCAAGAGCACGGCAAACGATTGCCAGATTTTGGTGTAGAGTCCCGCCTTCTTGATCTCGCCGACTACGATCTCATCACATTCGCGCAGAATTCCGAGGCGTTCTTCGGTGACTTCGCCCAGAATGCGGACGGCCAGGCCGGGGCCCGGGAAGGGCTGTCGCTGCAGGATTTCCTCCGGCATTCCCAAATCCCGGCCGATCGCGCGGACCTCGTCCTTGAATAACTCCTTCAGGGGTTCGATGAGTTTAAGCTTCATCTTCTCGGGCAAGCCGCCCACGTTGTGGTGCGACTTGATCACCTGCGAAGGCCCCCGCACGGAACGTGATTCGATCACATCGGGATACAGCGTGCCCTGGACCAACCACTCGACCTTGCCTTCGGCCTCCTCAATGCGGTGCGCTTCTTGTTCGAACACGGCGATGAATTCGTTGCCGATAATCTTGCGCTTCATCTCCGGATCCCGAACGCCGGCCAGCTTGCCCAGGAAGCGATCGCTGGCATCCACGGCGTCGAGGTGCAGGCCCAGCTTGTTACGCAGGGTCTGCTGCACCTTTCGGAATTCGTCTTTGCGCAGCACTCCGTTATCTACGAAGATCGAGGTAAGCCGGGTGCCGCCTTTTCCGTCGCGAAGGGCGCGATCGACCAGGGTGGCGGCCACGGCCGAGTCTACCCCTCCGGACAGTGCACAAAGGGCGCGGCCGTTTCCGACCGTGTCCCGCACGCTGGCGATGGTCGCTTCAATGAAATGTTGCGGAGTCCAATCCGGCTGGGCGGCGCAGATGCGAAGCGCGAAGTTGCGCAGGATAGCCGTGCCGTGCTCGGTGTGTCGAACCTCGGGATGAAATTGCACCGCCGACAGCTTCCGCTCGGGATTCTCGATCGCCGCCAGCGCGCTCGGCGAACAGGCGGTGGCACGGAACCCCGGAGGCAAGGCGATGGCTTCATCGCCGTGCGACATCCACACGTTGAATTTGTGCGGCAAGGAGTGAAAAAGTTCCTCCCCATCCTTGATTTCCACGCTGACGTGACCATATTCGCGCTTCTTAGCGGCCCGCACCTCGCCGCCCAGCACGTGGACCATCCACTGCAACCCGTAACAGATGCCGAGCACAGGGACACCCAGGTCGAAGACAGCCCGATCGGCAATCGGCGCATCCCGATCGTAGACAGAAGAAGGGCCTCCTGAAAGAACAATTCCCAGAGGAGAGTAGCTGCGAATCTCATCCCGGCTGGCCGTGCACGGCAGCACCACTGAAAAGACGTTTTGCTCGCGGATGCGGCGCGCGATGAGTTGCGAGTATTGCGCTCCGAAATCGAGGATGACAATGGATGGGGTTTTCACAGACGAGTGTCTCAGATTTCGAGATAACGTGTAAAGGTGAACCCCAGGGCGGAGCCACAAGCATGCGGCATCCCTGATCGGTGATTTCGCAACCCGGGGGCGGAGGTTCAAATCCTCTCTCCCCGACCATCCTTTTCTGGGTACTTGCAGTTTCATCTTCTTCGCTTGAGCCTCATGCCAGCAAGCCCTAGCCGTTGAATCTCTACCCGGTCAAAAGTTTGCGTTACTATGCACCACGTTCGGCGGAAACGCGATATCATAGCGGCGGCAAATTAAGGCCCAGCTAGGCAACTCCCCTCAGGGACTACCGGTGTCAACCCCAAAATGGCAAGCTGGCGAGAAGAACTTCCGGCTCAAGTACCCATTCGAAGGGAGGCATGATGAAGTTCGTTCATCGATCGTTCATTGCTCTTGTGCTTACCGTCGCTATTCACTCCTTCGCCCGGACGATCCACGTGCCGAAGGATGAGCCCAGCATTCAGGGTGGTATCGACGCCGCCAGCAATGGCGACACAGTCCTGGTCGCTCCGGGTACTTACAACGAGGACATTAACTTCAACGGCAAGGCGATCACGGTTGCCAGCAGCAACGGGCCGACGGTCACGACGATTCATGGTGACGGTGAGGAGCAGGTCGTCACGTTCGCCGCGGGTGAAGCACAGACATCAGTTCTACGTGGCTTCACGATCACCAATGGATTCGCCTGCTGCAACAACCCCGCCGGTGGTATTTCCATTTACAACTCATCCCCCAAAATCGTCGCCAACATCCTGACCAAGAACGCTGGCTGCGGGATTGCCGTCTATTACGGCGCGCCCATCATCGAAAACAACATCATTAGCTTCAGTTCAACAACTTCAGCATGCCCTCCGGCGCAGGGCAGCGGGATTCTTCTGTATGGTCAAGGCACCCCGTACGGAATGGGATCAGTTCAGATCATCGGCAACATCATTACTCACAATGGCGGGCCGTATAGTTCTTGGGGCGCGGGAATTTACTTGTGGATCGGTGGAGCTCCGCTTATCCAAAACAACATCATTGCTTGGAACGAGGCGGCAAACAATGGCGGTGGCATCACGATGCAGAATTCCGGCGCTCCGCTGATCGTACAGAATCTGATTGTTGACAACAAGGCAGAAACCTACGGGGGCGGACTCGACCTGGAGATTCCGGATGACGGTAGCACTGCAGTCATGGTAAACAACACAATTGCCGGGAACACCACGCTTAACAGCGACGGTCAGACGGGGCCAGAAGTGTACCTGAGCGGTTTCTATGGCACGGTGACGTTTTGGAACAATATCATCACAGGAGCAACTGAAAACGCTGTGGTTTTTTGCGATCCTCTTTACCGTGCCCCATCGCCCTCTTTTAACCACAATGACGCGTTCAGTACGAAAGGCAGCGCCTACGCTGGGACTTGTGCTGGAGAAACCGGAAAGAAAGGCAACCTCTCAGCGAATCCCAAGTTTGCGGATCCAGCCAAAGAGGGCTACCAACTCCAGAAAGGTTCTCCGGCCATCAACGCAGGGACGAACGCAGCGCCGCACATACCCCCAAAAGACCTCGCTGGTCATCCCAGGATCGTCGGGGGAATCATTGACATGGGAGCCTATGAGTATCAGGGAAAGTGAGGCTCCTCAGAATCAGGCGGCGACACTCATTTCTGGACTCCTCGGTCGGTTCCTATCAGCCTTGCCATGCCAGAGGTGAAGTCCGGCGCTGCGGTGGAGGTGAGGTTGGTTTCGCCCGGCCGAAGCCGCCGCGTCTCCTGCTACGAGGGCCAATTCACTTTGAGTTGAAATCGA
>Ga0187783_10001474_pt1 | contig 17369 bp, 16 predicted proteins | sample 1015_SJ02_MP02_2_FD_132471 | JGI IMG/M metagenome (GOLD analysis project Ga0187783, IMG submission 132471) | Tropical peat soil microbial communities from peatlands in Department of Meta, Colombia - 1015_SJ02_MP02_20_MG | ecosystem: Environmental > Terrestrial > Soil > Wetlands > Peat | place...
AGTGCCGATGATGCTGCGGCAATGGGATTCATTCTGCAAATCGCCGGTCAGCAGCAGCGCCTGGCTTCCGACCGCCTCGATGGCTCGCACCATCTTTTCGCCGCCTGCCCGCTGGTTGTCGCGCCCGTGCACGAGGATGCGCGCGCCCTGCGCGGCGAGCTTGAGCGCGATTCCCCCGCCAATGCCCTGCGTGGAACCGGTGACCACCGCCACCTGGCCCGCCAAGGATGGCTTTTCAGTATTCGGTTGGCTCATGAGTTCCTCTCGCGTTTCCGGCGCACACCCGTTCCCGCGCCCCGGCGGCCGCACACATCCCCCGATGGCGCCTGTTCATGCCATCGCTGAAACTGGGGCGAGCGTGGAAAGCACGACTTCATTTTCCGCAGGTCAAGACATCGAGTTGGAGTGAAGGGTTACCATAACCCAATTCCGCGGACGTCTCAATGATAGTATATCAAGCCCCGAAGTGATTTTGCGGCGTAGGGAGGGGCGGGCAAGAATCCAATTGTCAGGGGAGCGCCAGTTTCGTAAGCTTGCCCTGCACGCAGCACCTTTTGAAGGGGGGCTTTCTATCCCCAATGGACCCGAAACAAGAACAGGGGAGGCCAGAACCAGCCAGGAGGACATCGATGGATCGACGGACTTTTACCAAAACCTTTGCCGGCGCCACGCTCGGTACAGCCGCGCTTGCCCTTAAACCTTCGGGGCCGGCGGCGCGCGCACCGGCGGACTCCAACTCCGCGGAAACCCCTTTCAAAATCTCCATCATGATCTGGACCGTTTTTCACGAACTGCCCTTTGAGGAACGCCTGGAAAAGGTTGCCGAGGCTGGTTACGGTGCCGTGGAACTGGTTACTGAAACCTCGAAATGGGCGGAAGATGACTTTCGCCGCTATAACAAGAAACGCGAGGAACTGGGCATAACTTTTGATACCACGTGTGCTTTGCGCTACGGCGTGGGCGACCCGAGCGTTCGCGAAGGGTTTCTGGCGGATGTCCGCGAGCAACTGAGAATCATGGAGAAGATCGAATGCACCACGTTGAATGTGATGTCGGGCAACGTCGTGCCGGGCCTCTCCCCGGAAGCTCAGCACGCTAGTTGCGTAGAAGGAATGAAGCGCGCGGCGCAACTGGTCGAAGGGAAGGGTGTCACCCTGCTCATTGAAAATATCGACCTCGAAGAAAACCCCCATTACTACATGTGGTCTGTCCCCGAGGCCTTCAAGATTGTTGAGGAAGTGAATCATCCTCAGGTTAAGGTCCTCTATGACCTCTACCACGCGCAAATTTCCGGCGGAAACTTGATTGCCAACCTGCAAAGACATGCCGACAAAGTGGGACTGATCCACATCGCTGACGTTCCCGGTCGTCACGAGCCTGGCACCGGGGAAATCAACTATCTCAACATCTATAAGAAACTCGCCGAGCTGAACTACAACCGCTACGTGGCCATGGAATTCTTTCCCACCGGCGACCCCACCAAAATTCTTGCCCGCGCGCGCCAGGAAGCCCTGCAAGCCGCGCGGGCATACCGGTCCTAGCTGGGAGATTCATCAGGAGGAGTGTTTATGAGCACAGACTTTCTCAATATCGCAGGTATTTTCAAAATCAACACCGATCTCCTCAAGAGAACAGTACAGGGAATTCCATCCGACCGGCTGCTCGAAAGACCGGGGAGCGATTCCAATCACCTCCTTTGGATTGCGGGGCACGTGGTGGTTCATCGGGCCAGGGTCCTAAAACTGTTGGGCGAGCAGTGGTCAGCCCCATGGGAAGGGCTCTTCGTTCGGGGCGCCAAGGTGACGGCTCCTGAACATTACCCGGGAATCGATGAACTCCTCCATGCCTGGGATGATGTTTCCGGCAGGCTGCCTTCGTCGTTGGCCAATGCATCTCCAGAGTCACTGGCCGAGCCGGTTTCCAAAGGTATGACCCTGGACGGGAAGATCAGTGGCCAGATCGCCTTCCTCGCCCTGCACGAGAGTTACCACGTGGGCCAAATGGCTTACCTCAGGAAGTGGCTGGGATTTGGGCAGGCTGTTGGGTAGAGGGGATCCAAGGTCGGCGCTGGAGACGCCAAAGGACGGTTACTTTGTATAACAAAGTACTTGACAATAATTTCTGCCTCTGGTATATACACGCGCATGTCTTGTGCCGGACCCGTTCGCTCCCGCCGCCATCGACCCGCACCGCTGCATGCCCACGCCATTGAAGATCTGCGCTTCATCCGCGAGACCATGGAGAACGCGGCCTCCTTCACCGCCGTTCCGGGATGGGGTGGCGTGGGGATGGGCGTGACCGCGCTCGCCACCGCCTGCGTGGCTCCCCGCCCCTCGAGCGGAAAGGCCTGGCTGATCACGTGGCTCGCTGCGGCGCTCGCCGCTTTTGCCCTTGGCGCCCTGGCCATTTATTGGAAGGCGCGGCGTGCGGGCACACCTGTCCTCACGGGGTCGGGCCGCAAATGTCTCCTCAGCCTGTTTCCTCCTCTGTTGGCTGGGGCGGTGATCTCCGGCGCGGTTTACGCCACGGGATTGACCCGCCTGCTGCCCAGCTTCTGGCTGCTTCTGTACGGTGTCGGGGTGATCTCGGCAGGAACCTTTTCCGTGCGTGTCGTCCCCGTGATGGGGTTGTGCTTCATGGTTGCGGGAGTGGCGGCGCTTTTCTGCCCAGCCGCCTGGAGCAATACGGTGATGGCCGTGGGATTTGGCGGGCTGCACATTCTATTCGGAACGATCATTGCGAGGAGGTACGGTGGCTAGATCCAATGCCCTCAGCGGAGGTTACCCGCTGGAAAAACGAAGAACGGACCGCGTTGCCCAACGAGATCGCGGGGGGGCGCCAGCCCCCGCCCCGTCGGAACTCGACCGCCTGATTCACGAGCGCATGCGCCTGGGCATCGTCAGTGCTCTGGCGGCAAACGAATCGCTCAGCTTTAACGATCTCAAGAAATTGCTTGCCACCACGGACGGCAATCTGAGCGTCCACGCGCGCAAACTTGAGGACGCGAATTACCTTGTGTGCGAGAAGTATTTTGAAGGCCGGTTGCCCAAAACGGTATACCGCCTCAGTCCCGCCGGGCGGCACGCGCTGGAACGTTACCTGGATCAGATGGAAGCGTTGATCCAATCCATGCGCGCCCGCTAAGTGGCGCCGCAAAATTTTTTGGCTTTGCGCTTTGTATCGCAAAGTACATTGCAATGATGCGCTGCCCTCGGGCCGGGATCGGACCAGACGGCAGCGTTTTTCACGGAGATATCGCATGACCCATGACCCTGGTGAATATCCGCGGCAATCTCGCCTGAGCGTGGCGATCATTATGGATGGGAGTGGGCGCTGGGCGATGGCTCGGGGACTGCCGCGCGCGGAAGGCCACCGCGCCGGCCGCGCCGCGGTGGGGCGCACGGTGCTGGCTGCCCTCGAGTGTGGCATTCGGATGCTGACGCTTTTCACCTTCTCAACGGATAATTGGGGCCGACCGGAAGACGAAGTCGCAGAGATGATGCGCACCTTTGAAGGATTCTTCCGTGTAGACGCGCCAGCTCTCGTCGCGCGCGGCGTTAACGTGACGGTCATCGGGCGGCGCAACCGCCTGCCGATTTCCCTACGCCAGGCCATCGAGAAAATTGAGGCGGCAAACCTGGTGCGAGGCCTGTTGCATGTCCGTTTCGCGATCGATTATTCCGGCCGGGACGCGATCCTGGATGCCGCGCGCCGATTCCGGCAAATCGGTGACGACAGCGCCGAGAGTTTTGCCCGCCTGTTCACGGAGATGGATCAGAGCGGCGAGCCCGTGCCCGACGTCGACCTGCTGATCCGCACCGGCGGCGAGCAGCGGCTGAGCAACTGCCCGCTCTGGGAGATTGCCTACGCCGAGTTGTATTTCACACCCTGCTTGTGGCCTGACTTCGGCCCCGCCGAGCTCGATGCCGCCCTACAGGAATTTTACACGCGCCACCGCCGCTTCGGGCGTTTGCCTGCCATGGTTTGAAATGCTTGGCTTCTGCGCCTGGCGACATGGAGTTGCGCCGGGGTTAAATCGAGCCGGTGACCGTCAATGGCTCGCCGCCGGTCTTGACTCCACCGCGAGCAGCGCCAGGTAATCATCGGCGAGCAATCCTTCGTAGCCCTTGGGTGTGCCGTCCCACCTTTTCCAGTCTTTCGTCTTGCCGTTCGGTCCGCGGCCTTGAAATCCGCCCTCTTCATAGGCGCGCAGAAGGGGGAACAGGATTCGATCGCCCTCCTCCCGCCGGCCAAGTTGGTAGAGGGCCGTGACCGTGAAATTCACGAAGCAGGCCGTGGCCCCGCCATTCTCATAATTCTGGAAGGCGTCGGTGCCGTCCTCCCTCTCGGGCTCGCCGCCTTCGACCCCGCCAACGCCGTAATCTTCCTTCCGAACTGGAATCAGGTTGCCGGGCAGCCCCAGATCAAAGCGCGTGTAACCCACCTCGCGCATCTTCGCCAACAGATGGTCCATTATCTGGTTGGCCAAGGGCGGCGGGATCAACCCGTAGGTTATGGCCATCCCATTGACGAATGTGAAGTAATAGTCGTGCAGTTTCCCTTGGCGGTCTTTCCAGCCGGCGAGCACTCCCGTGGCTGGGTTGTAGAAGGTGGTGGCGTAAACGGAGCGCAGCTTCTCCGCGCGAGAATCGTAGTAGCGCTCGTCTTCCGGCATTCCGGCAATTTGAGCGACCTTGGCCATTTCCAGGCAGGCCCGATAGGCGAGGACGTTGGAATAGGCGTCCTTGTAGGTGAACCAGATGGTGTCCCACCAGTTGGCGGGATGGTTCCGCGGCCATGGCCCGGACTGGCGCGTCTGGGGATATTCGAGCAATCCGTCTCCATCGCCGTCGAAGGCCAGCATCCTGGCGGCCCACGCTTTGAGGGCGGGATAATTCTTACGCAGCCACCCTTCGTCATGGCTGCCCAGAACATAGTCCGCGCCTCCGATCACCAGCGAGGGGTAGGCATCCAGGAAGTCGTAAGCCGTCTCGTCGGGGGTCCCCGCGTTATATCCGATCATCCCGCAGCCTTTCAGCCCGCCCAGATAGCGGTCGAGCGTCTGGCGCAGGATATCGAGGGCCGTGAGACCTGGGGCCAGGGGCGGCGTGCGCAATGCTACATCGCCATACTCCCAAACGGTGATGGCGCACACATCGCTTGCCGTATTGTTGGCCAGCGCGCGCCAACGGGGACTGAGCTGAAACATGTTGAGAAAATTCCTGCGGAAGCCGTCGAAGCTCGCGTCGCTCTCGAGTTGCGGGATCGCAGGGTGGATGGCGACTACGTCCAGCGTGTAGGCAATATGCGTCGTCGCCGCTGAGCCGCCCGGAAAGGTCACGCGCAGGAACTTCTCTTGCTGCCGCGGCGCCGGGTACGGCACAAGCTCATAGCCGAGACTCAATCCGGGAGGGGCGGTGGAAGTGATGCGAAAGGTCCCGTGGTCGGGCAGGTGGAGCAGCGCCGGCAGGCGGATGCTGCCGTCTTGATTCATCAGACCCAGAAGTGTTGCATGACAGAGCTGGAGATCAAAATCCATCACTAGGGCGGGAACCGGACGCTCGCCCGTGTAAGACGATTCGATGCGCATCTGGCGTGGCGAGGTCTCGAATATCCACGCGGGGTGTTCCCTACCCGCGGCGCTGGCCTGCCGATATTCCACTCTTTGCCCCGCGCGCTGTACCTTGAAGGTCGTTGCCGTGGCAGGGGGTGGAAGCACGAGACTCTCACCCAGCTTGCCTTTGCCCAGGGAATCTACTGCGAGCGCCGTGAATGCTGGCTGGTCCCGAGCGAATTCAGCGCGGATGAAAGGGGATTGGTAGATTGGCGAATCCGCCGCTCCCGCCCACGTCTGCGGCGAAGCCAAGGAAAAGATTAGGAGGAAGAACGTCCAAATGGTGCGCATAAAATAGCCCTCATAGCGAAGTGCGATTGGTCCGGCGTTGCCCTTTCGGCACCGCGGCGCAAACGAGTATATGCCTCTTTGCCTTCAGGAAAACACATGGCCGCTCGTTACTTTTGGTACAATACCCTGCGAGAGGGTATGAACTTGCGGTCTGGAAACGGTTACCCAGCCAATGCGAACGGTCTTCACCCGCTTTTCACGGTCGGTCATTCGATTCTGGAATTTGAGAACTTTGCCGCATTGCTGAAGGACCATGGCGTCGAACTGCTGGTCGATGTGCGCAGCACGCCGCAGAGCGGGCGGCAGCCGCAATTTAGCCTGCCCGGTTTCGAAAGACTGCTCCGTACCGAAAAATTTGATTACCTCTTTCTGGGAGAGGAATTGGGCGGCCGCCCGGATGATGCGGATGCTTATCGCCCCGATGGGGTTGTTGACTATCAGGTGCGCCGCAAGTCCTATGCGTTTCAGGCAGGGCTGAGCCGTATTGCGAAGGAACTGGAGGGGCGGACGGTGGCGATGATGTGCGCGGAGGAAGACCCGCTCGAATGCCATCGCTTTCTCATGGTCTGCCCCGAGCTGATCCAATTAGGAGTCACTCCATTGCACATCCGTAAAGGCTCGCGGATCGAAACGCAGGACGCTGCTGAGAATCGGCTGCTCGCCAGTACCGGCTTTGAAGCCGTGGCGGCTAATACACTCTTTCCCGGAGCTCGCACCGACGCCTTGGAGAGTGCTTACCGGCTTCAGGCCGAAAAATTCGCCTTCCGCCTCAAACCCTTTGCTCTCGACACTTGGAAGCACGGCGAATGATGTCAGCCCTATTCACGATCGGCTTCACGAAGAAGACGGCAGAGGAGTTTTTTCGACTTCTCCAAGACGCTCAAGTGGAAAAGTTGATCGATATTCGAGAAAACCGCGTCGGCCAACTGGCGGGATTTGCAAAGTATCCTGACTTGGCCTTTTTTCTTCGCCGAGTAGCGGGAATCACTTACGAATATCAACCCATTTTTGCACCCAGCCCTGAAATCCGCGCCGCCTATATCCAATCGCACGATTGGGCACGATATCAACAGTCCTATTTCGAACTGATGGCGCAGCGGAGAGTGTTAGAACAGGTAGATCCTGCGTCATTTGAAGGAAGAGTCGTGCTTTTGTGCTCTGAGGCAGAGCCGGAAAAATGCCATCGCCGCCTTGTCGCCGAGATGCTGGCGCAACACTGGAACGCCCAAGGCCACCAGATCGAGGTCCGCCATCTAATTACCCCCAAGGCATCACCTCGCAGAAAACGAACGAAGACCACTCATGAGACAACTGATTCTTTCTGATATAACCGAGATGGGTTCGGGTTTGTGTGTAGTTGGAATAGAGCGAGTTGGCACGAATTCATTTCGCTCGGTTCGCCCTATTCCTCCAACGGGCTATGCTTGGCCCCTGCCTTTTCATTGTAAGAGGGGCAGCTTTGTTGGCATTGAACCAGCCGTAACCATTGCTCTACCGCCGCATATCGAAGATCAGAATACCCACGGCCTGAGTCCAGACAGGGAATCCCTGGTGGAAGATGAGCTGGTTGACCTCCTACAACATGCCGAGACATCTGAAAATTCGGAAGGACTCTTCGGGTGCGGATTGTATTCGGATCAACTTGGAGGCAATGCGTGGGTTCCTCCTGACTCGGCAAATAGGTCAATCTGCGGCTGCAGCTACGCAAACATGAGGTTTCGTGTCTACATGGACCCTGACCAAGTAAAGCTTGTGGCGATGCTGGCGCTATCCTCTGGTGAAGTGCTGCATAGCCTGCCGATTGTTGACTGGGCGTGGCGGCAATTCCTGGTCGAGTTGATCAAATGTTTTCCGAAGCGTCCGGCGCGCAACGAGCTGGATGCTTTTCTCAATCGATCCATTCGCATTCGGGTCATGGAAGGGCCCACTCACTTTGCGAGAATTGGTCTGCCCAGACCCAATAAGAACAAAGACAAGTCCTGGCTGATGCTTGATTCCCTTTTTCCGCAGCCGGATGTTTCGTGGTTGGGCGGCCTCTGACCCCGGCGTTTAATTAATTCATTCCAGGATGGTTCCCGATGAACTCACCCTTCACCTTGGGCGAATCCCAGGCACTCGATATCGCCCGAGCTTGTGTGGCAAGCAAGCTTTCTTCTCCCCACCTTCCACATGACGACGTAGACCTTGTCGGCACGGCGGCGCTCGACTCCATGGGGTGGGTCGATACGCTCATCGGTATTGAATCGGCTGCAAGTATCCGAGATTTCGGCAACCCCTGGCCGGATGACCGGCCGAAGAGCATTCGAGCCCTTGCGGATATGATTCGCGAGGCTCAAAAACCGAGTCCTGATGAAAGCGCGGGCGCGGGCACAAGGCAGCAGGCCGACGGTGAACGGGATATCGCAGTGGGAGGTTGGGGGTACGCAATTGGTTCGTTGGCGGTTGACGCCGACCAGATCGAGCGTACTTTAGCTCTTCCCCTGCACAAAATCCGCGATGGAGCAGGCATTCAGAGTGTGCGACTTGCTGCCGAGGGCGAAGACGAACTGGCTTTCGGCCAGAGAGCTTCGGATGTCGCCCTGGAAATGACGGAAATCCCTGTTGAACAAATTGACTTCCTGGTGGCGACTAGCGCAACGTTTCTTGGATTCCCTTCGCTTGCTGCTTCTTTGCACTCGCGACTCCTTCTGCGAGAGACCTGTGCGGCTTTAGACGTGGGCGGAGCATGCGCGGGCCTGATTTACTCCCTAGCAGTGGCCAAAAGCCTGCTGCACACAAAACCTGAAGGTGTGGCACTCGTCGTGGCCGCGGAAGTTCACAGCCGCAGGCTCAGCGCGCCCCATGTGCCCGGCGAATTTCTAGGACTTTTTGGTGATGGGGCTTGTGCATTCATTCTTACGAACGCTTCAAACGCTCCCCAGAAAGATCGCTTAAGACTCCGCGAGTTCGTCTGGGGCTGTTCCGGGACCTTCGCATCTTCACTGGGCGTGAAGGTCGCTGCGAATGCCGAATTGGAAGTTCAATTCAAAGGGGAGCAACTTGCTCGCGCCGCTGTCACGGAATTGGATCGCATTATCGGAGCTCTGGAGAACCTCAGTGCGAAACCACGAGGCGGAGTTGATTATTTCGCATTACACCAACCCAACCCGCGCGTGGTTGAAATTCTAGCTGAGAAAGCCAAAATCCCCTTGGAAAGAATCCCATTGCTATCGAAGACGTGCGGAAATCTCGGTTCGGTAACCTGCGGCGCCAGCTTGTGCCAGGCTCTTACAAGTCTTCGCACGAGTGGAGACCCTTCACGAACGCCGCTTATCTTTATGGCGGCAGTGGCTCCCGGCCTGCTTAGGGGAGGAGCTTTCTTGGATTGAAATGCAACTTGTTCCCCCCAAAGGTAGCTTCGTATCTGCCTGACGTGGCTAAGCCTTTATTATTCCTTCATTCTCCCTCCCTCTGAAATCGGTTGCCTGAGGGCCGACTTTCCCTTTGCGCATCCTTCCCCCACCCCCCGAGCAATTCAAACATTCCAGTTCAGATGGCCCTACAATCGTGTATTATCCTCCTGTGATAACCCGGCTTTACGTTCATAATTTTCGGTGCCTGGAGAACTTCGAGTTGCCAATCTCGGGCCAGTCGTCAGCCCTGCTTATTGGAAAGAATGGCGCGGGCAAGACAACAGTGGGGCTTGCACTGGAAATTCTCCAGAAGATCGCGCGAGGAACGAATCGGGTAGGCGACCTCGTCAAACCAAAAGATCTGACTCACGGACATACAGATGTTCCGATGCGATTCGAGATCGAGGTCCAGTTGAAAAGCAAGAAGTACTCCTACTCCATCGCTTTTGAGTTCCCGGAGGGATTCAAAGAACTTCGAGTATTCGAAGAGAAGCTTACGGTTGACAGCAAGTCTGTCTACAGCCGAAAACTGGCAGAAGTGCATCTTGCCAAAAACGGCAATCAGAAAGATGCTCAGTTCCCCATCGACTGGCACTTAGTAGCTCTGCCCATAGTGCAGCAACAATCGGCGAGAGATCCTTCATTCGTCTTCAAGCAGTGGCTTGCTCGCATGCTCATCCTTCGTCCGATGCCTAGCTTGATTCGAGGGGACTCCGATAGAGAGACGCTCGAACCAAATCCCCAAGTCACTGACTTTGGAGCTTGGTTCGCGGGCCTTCTGGCCGACGCGCTATCTGCCTATAGGAAGATCGACGAGTACCTAAAGCAAGTGATGCCCGATTTGAAGGACATCAAGAATCGTCTTGTTGGCACAGACTCGCGTTCCTTGGTCGTCCAGTTTTCCAATGATCAGGGAAGTGTAACTATTCCATTTGAGGATCTGTCCGACGGTGAAAAATGCTTCATGATTTGCGCATTAGTGCTTGCGGCGACCGATGCTTATGGGCCGGTGCTATGTTTCTGGGATGAACCCGATAATTTTCTGGCGTTGTCCGAGGTTGGGCATTTTGTGTTAGCCCTTCGGACAGCATTCCAAGCTGGTGGACAGTTCATCGCAACCTCGCATAATCCCGAGGCGATCCGTCGTTTTTCCGGAGAGAACACACTAATTCTTTACAGAAAGAGTCACCTTGAGCCCACAATCGTTCGTCGACTCGACGATGTTCAAATAAGCGGTGACCTCGTGGACGCCCTCATTCGTGGCGACGTGGAGCCATGAGCGTCAATCAGTATCAGCAGCATGTCTTCGTGCTTCCAGAAGATGAAGCCAACCTGCAAATAGCGAACGGATTTCACCTGCAAGTCCCCTTGAATCGGCAGCGGCAGATGCAGGTACTTCCGGTGGCGCGCGGCTGGCCGAGGGTGCTGGAGCTTTTCCAATCGGTCCACGTTAGCGAAATGGAACGTAACTTCCGCCGATCTATGGTTCTGTTGATCGACTTCGACGGCAAGGTCGAAAGGTTGACCAAGGCCAAGGCCGTGATTCCCGGAAACTTGGCTGACCGGGTGTTCATTCTCGGCGCATTCACAACGCCGGAAGCCCTCCGACAGGCGAATCTCGGCACGTACGAAAACATCGGTTTGGCCATGGCGAAAGATTGTCGCGAAGAAACTAACATTATTTGGGGGCACGAACTCCTCCAGCACAATTCGAGCGAGCTTGACCGTCTGCGCGAGCACGTACGTCCGATCTTGTTTCCATCCGACGCGTGGGCGCGGCCAGATTGAATTGGGCAATCTTCAGAATCCATCATGCCTCTTGATTAATGGTCTCTGTATCGGCCTGCCTTAATTCCCCGATGCACTTGCTGGCACGGTTCTTCCAGCGACATTTTGTAGGCTCTGCTTGCTCTCGATTTTCCTTGACATTTATAGCGTAGGTAGATATACTTAAGGGGTATTGCTGCGGCGCATCGATGGCTGGATTAACGATTGACGATTGTCGATTCTGGATTGGAAAGTCAGACGCTGGGGCGCTGCCCCCCTAGAAATCTTAAGAATGAAGATCGAACCGACTATGTATATCAAAACACAGGATCGCTTGACAAATTGCCTGATAATCGATTGGGTTTTATGCCCGAAAGAGTACGAATTCCGCGAAAAGGAATGACAATCGAACCGGTTTTTTGGACGGAATGCACAACGTTACATGAAAACTCGCGGCGAAGGCGGACCCAAAATCCACGCAATGGCTTATCGGCCGATCTATTCGTCGTATGAGCGCCGAGTCGGTTTTAGACGGCCCGATCATCCGATGGCCCGATGGCCCGATCGTCGCGCCTCTCGCGATGTCTCAGAAAAAAAAGAGTTTAGCAGTCTATCGTATCCGCGAGCAAAAATATATGTGATTGATAATAAGGTGCTTAGTCGATTTTTCCGCGGCCCGGGCACCCTGGTTTCCCACGATGTGCTAGAAACAAAACGGGTTAGCGATGAACAAGGAAAATCCTTCAATATCCTATGTCATTGAAATTAATAAAGTTATCTTATTCTCGGCGAGGAAGTCGCGAAAAAGCGCGGGGGGGAAATATGAAGGATAGTCTCGCGATGTTATTGAAAACAAGTGTAGAAAAAATGTCTGTTTTCCACTCTCTCGCGATATTGATGAAAAAAAACAAGTTACACTTCGTCTCTCGCGATGTTGATATAAACAAAGGAAGTTATCTAATGTTATTTTCCCGCACCCCGTAGGAGGTAATGTGGCTTGTCAAGGGACACTCAACGACGCGGATTGCCGCCGGCTCAGCCGGGCGCTTCCACCCGCTTATGAGCGCTTGGTTTACCAAATCAATCGCCTTGTTATGTACTTGAAAATACAGGATTTATTTTTGACATTGGACACATGTTATGAGGCCACATCTGTCAGCTAAACCCGCCTGGTGCCAGGAACGGGCGACAGGTTTCGTCACGCAGATTCGCGTATCTATTAATACTATCGTAACATTTGGAGTGGTATAATCCAGCCGTGCGTCAACGTATAATCATTATTGAAGACGAACGCGACATCGTAGAACTGGTACGGTATAACTTCCGCAAAGAGGGCTTTGAAATCGAAAGCTTTTCACGCGGTCGTGAGGGCTTGGAATATCTCCGCCGCAATCCCGCCGACCTTGTGCTCCTCGACATCCTGCTTCCCGACGAAGATGGATTTGAAATTTGCAAGCGCCTACGCGCAGACGAGCGGCTGAAGTCTTTGCCCGTCATTTTTCTCACCGCGAAGAGCGAAGAGATGGATCGCGTGCTGGGCTTGGAAATTGGCGCGGATGACTACGTGGTGAAGCCCTTCAGCCCACGCGAGCTGGTGGCACGAGTCAAAGCGGTATTGCGCCGCCAGGAACGCGTGGCGGAAAGACGCGAGGTGGTGGAAGCGGGCGCATTGCGTCTCGACACCCGCACGCAAGAAGTAACTGTGCGTGGAAAGCTGGTGGATTTGAGCGCCCTCGAGTTCAAGCTGCTCTATTTTCTGGCTTCACACCCGCGCCACGTTTTCGATCGCGACCGTCTGCTAGACGAAGTTTGGGGTCGTGACCGCTTTGTGACGCCACGCACCGTGGACGTGCATATTCGTCGCCTGCGCGAGAAAATCGAAGAACTACCCAATCGCCCACATTTTCTCCAAACGGTGCGCGGCAGTGGCTATCGCTTTTCGCCAGAAGTCCTGGAGGGCGTTGAGGCGTAGGTCAACTTGAATTTTGAATCAAAACGAAGGCCTGCCTCCGATCTTTCCAAAGGCGCAGATTTAAAGCTTAATTCGGATACTTCACGCCGCTGGCAGGGCGGCGACACAAAACGACAAAGTCATTGCTCCCCAAGAGCCAATGTGTTGTAATTCCGGTCGAGGGCTGCTCCAAGTAGTAGCCGCTCCTGCGGCCTATTGGATTTTAATTTTGGATTTTGGAATACCGGCCATGTGTGGAAGCCCTCTAATGTCAACCCCAAATCGCAAATCCAAAATCCCAAATGCTCCATGGTCCTGCCCTTATGATCTTTAGGAGTTCCATATTTCGAAAGCTTCTGGCCAGCGCATTCCTGCTGATTGCCGTAACCCTGATTGTTGTGGACTTCCACCTCACGCACTATACCGCCAACCGGGCAGTGCAGAGTGTGGAGCAGCGGTTGGAAGCGGAAGCGCGAATTCTGCAACCGGACGCTGCCAATGTTCCGCGCCCCCAACTGGAGGATTGGGTGAACCAAGCCGCGCAGCGTTCCGGCGCGCGCATCACGATTGTCGACCCGAGCGGCGTGGTCTTGGCGGATTCCTTTCACGGTCCCGAGTCCCTGGATAACCATGCCACCCGGCCGGAGATCATAGCGGCCCATCAGAATGGCGTGGGCAGATCCACGCGCCGCAGCGCCGCTCTCAATCAAGATCTCTGTTATCTGGCGTTGAGCATGAATTACCAGGATAAACCAGGATATATTCTGCGCCTCGCGGTCTCGCTGAATGACGTGGATTCCTCCATCGCCGCGGTGCGTTGGCGAATTCTGTGGGCCTCGTTCTACGCCGCGCTGGTGGCGCTTATTTTTGCCTACTTCTTCTCGCATTCCTTTAGCCACCGCATCGCGCGGATACGCGCTTTTGCGGAAGGATTGGTGAGCGCGCACTTTTCCCAAGCCCCGCTGCCGGATACCGATGATGAACTGGGCGCGCTGGGGCGCTCGCTCAACACCACCGCCACGCAGCTTCGCGACCTGGTGGATCGGTTGAGCGTGGAGTCGGTGCAGCGCGAGGCGATTCTGTCCAGCATGGTGGAAGGCGTGCTCGCGGTGGACAGCAATTTGCGCATCACTTTCGCCAATGCATCGTTTGCGCGCGTGGTGGGGGCGCCCAATCCCATTCCTGCCCGGAAGCCGTTGGTGGAGGTTGTGCGCGCCCCGGAATTACGCGAGGTCCTGACGCGGGTGTTGACCGCCAGCGCATCGGTGAAGCGGCGCATGCCGCTTCCCGCCGCGGAACGGGTGTTCGAAGTGCAGGCGGCTCCGCTCACTTCCGGGACCGCGCGCGGCGCCATTGCCATCCTGCACGACATCACCGACCTCGAGCGTTTGGAGCGCATCCGCCGGGATTTTGTCGCCAACGTTTCGCATGAGCTACGCACACCGCTCACCGCCATCCGCGGTTACGCCGAGACATTGCTGGAAGGGGCTCTGGAAGACCAGGAAAATAATCGCCGGTTTCTCGAAATTATCAAGGCGCATGCCATCCGCTTGAACAACATTTCCTCAGATTTGCTGACGCTTTCGGAATTGGAAGCAGGGAAGGCGCGGCCCGAACCGGAGGTCGTCAATGTGCGCGGAGCTGTGGAATCGGCCATGCGCACCCTGGAGGCAGAAGCGCGGTTGCGCGGCGTTACCTTGGTCTGCGGGCGAATCGAGGACGTACAAGTGCTCGGAGACCGCCTGCAAATTGAGCAGGCGTTGGTCAATTTGCTCGACAACGCCGTCAAGTTCAACCGGCCCTCCGGTGAGGTGTTGCTGGAAGTCACTCGCTCCGGCGATGGCCGCGTCAGGATCTCCATTACTGACACCGGCATCGGAATTCCCTACGACGACTTGCCGCGCATCTTCGAGCGCTTCTATCGCGTTGATAAAGCCCGCTCGCGAGAAGTGGGCGGGACTGGGCTCGGACTCTCCATCGTCAAACACATCATCGAACGCATGAATGGCACCGTAAGCGTGGAAAGCCAATTGGGTAAAGGCTCAACGTTCACGCTGCTGCTCCCCGCGTCCTTTCAAGCTGCTGCCTAAGAGTCGAGGCTGATCAACGCAGAGTTATGGGGGCGCGATGTTGTAAAGAAAGATGAACTGGAGAACCAGGTGATTGCCCGTAAACTCCTCGGGCAACGGAGGGAAAGGAACTGAGGCATGGATGCCGTTCACGGCGGCACGATCAAGGGGGTCAGAACCCGAGGAAGCCACCAGGCGCAACTGCGGCACCGAGCCGTCCTTGAGGATTTCGAACACCACGCCCACGCGTCCTTTCTCGCCAAGGCGAGCGGATTCCGGAATTACGGCAAGCCAATTGCGCCGGACGATGTAGATGATGCGGGCGAGGTACGGGCCGAAGTCCACTCCCCGCGTGTCCGACAGGATCGTGGGCATTTCGGTGGAAAAATTCGGGTGCAGGTTGTTGAACTCCATGTTGGAATCGCCACCGCCCCCTGACCCGCTTTCCGGGTGATAGCCGCCCCTTGCCGCGGCTTGCAGCGACTGCTGGATGGCCTGCCCCGGGGTCAACGACGGCACGCGGAATTTACTCTCGCCGCCTCCGCCTTGGGGAGTTACGTCCTCCAGGCGTAAACCTGCATTGGTTTGGGGCTCGGGTTTGGGAGCGGCCGGAGCAGCTTCTGGAGGCGCCGGAGGCCCGCCGGGGGGAGGAGTAGGAGCGGCAGACGGTGGGGGCGATAGAGGCGGAGCACCTTTAGCGGCTTCGGGCTCTCGCGTGTTGCCGCGCGAATAAGGCATGTGCAGACCATTCGGATCGATCACCGGTGAACGCCCCTGAGCGCGGCGATTCTTGTCAGAAGGGCGAGCTTCCGGAGGCGGCTGGCGCAGCGACTTCAGCAGATCAGGAGGAATAAATAAGGTGGTAATTTCCGATTTCGGCTTCGCTGTTACGGGAATACCCATCATCAGCTTGCCGCGCCGGATGAGATCCGGGGCGAAAATGATGAACATGATCAGAAAAACATGCAGGAATATGGAGGTCAGGAACAACGCTCGCCGACGCCAACGCGCCAGTTCCTGTTCGGGGCCTGCATCCATGAGCAGGTTGATAGGGATTTCCTCGCTCACGGGAAACAGATAGAGCTGAGGTTCTTCCCTCTTGGGAGGCTCTAAGTTCAGTTGGAATTCAACGCTCATGAAATCCTTGGATTAGCTTTCTCCACTTTGCCCCACGGATCGTCCCAAGGGCAAGTTGACGAAGGCCGCATGTTGTTCGATGCAACTCAAAACACTTTCGGCCAATGCCAGCGCTTGTTTTCCCTCGCTGCCGCTCACAAGGGGACGACTTCTCGTCCGAACTGACTCCACAAAAGCGGCCAGCTCCGCTCGAAGAGGTTCTTGCGGCGCTGCCGTCAATTTCCGGAACGCAATCTGCGGGGTCGGTCCATTACGGTCTACACGAATAAGTGTCGCATCTCGGCGGGTGAAATCAATGGAAAAATATTCATTGGGCTGGAAATACCGGAACTTACGCACCCGCTCCGTGCTCACCCGGCTGGCAGTGAGGTTGGCCACGGCGCCATTTTGGAATTCCACCCGAGCATTGGCGATGTCCACTTTGTCGGAAAGGACGGCCAGCCCCACCGCGCGCACATCGCGCCAGGGGGAATCCACCAGCCAGAGGACGAGATCGAGATCGTGGATCATCAGGTCAAAAACCACGTCCACGTCGAGGCTGCGAGGGCTGAAGACGCCTAGGCGATGGACTTCGAAGAACATTGGGCGCGTGGTTACCGCCTTGGCCGCCACCACGCCGGGGTTGAAACGTTCCAGGTGGCCCACCTGGAGAATGCGCCCGCCGCTTTCGGCGAGCTCAATAAGGTCGGAGGCTTCTTCCAAGGTCCGAGTGATGGGCTTCTCCAGTAGCACATCCACCCCGCGAGCGAAAGCCAGACGCGCCACGGCGGCGTGGTCGGTGGTGGGGATTACCACGCTCACTGCCCGGACGGCGCCCAGCGCTTCATCCAGGCTTTGAAAGGCGCGTACGCCAAGTTCGGCGGCGATTTCCTGCGCGCGCTCCGGACGTAGGTCGTAAACCCCAACCAGCTCCGCCCCCGGGACCTGCTTCAACTCACGCGCGTGCTTCTTGCCGTGCTCGCCTACACCCAGCACCGCGACCGGAATTTTCTGGCACATGTAATTCGAAACTGGAAAGTCGAAACACGAAATCCGATGCCCCGGCTGCGAGGTTCGACTTTCGCTCCCTACATTCCTACTATCGCGATTCCCGCTTCGTCCGCGTCTGCGATCAGGTTCTGCCGGTCGAAAAGCAGGGTTTTTCCTGC
>Ga0187783_10001475_pt1 | contig 17368 bp, 12 predicted proteins | sample 1015_SJ02_MP02_2_FD_132471 | JGI IMG/M metagenome (GOLD analysis project Ga0187783, IMG submission 132471) | Tropical peat soil microbial communities from peatlands in Department of Meta, Colombia - 1015_SJ02_MP02_20_MG | ecosystem: Environmental > Terrestrial > Soil > Wetlands > Peat | place...
CAAAAGAACTTTCTGGCGTTTCGTCCGGCAGCCGAGCGGGCGATCGAACTCAATCCGATGGATGGATCCAACTTGGCCTGCATGGGAATTCTGATGGCCTATACGGGTGACTGGGAGCATGGCTGCGCGCTGGTGGAATCTGCCCTGCAACTCAATCCCCACCATCCGGGCTGGTATTGGTTTGCCCACTTCCTCAATGGGTATCGTCAAGGCGACTATCGCGGCGCTCTGAGCTTTGCGCTCAAGTTCAACCTGCCGGGCTTTTTCTATAGTCACGCCATGACCGCAGCCGTCTATGGGCAGCTTGGCCTGCGGGAGCCAGCGCAAAGGGAGTTGCAGGAACTGCTTGCTAGTCGGCCCGATTTTGCCGTGGCGGCACGCAAGGAATTCGAGAAATTGTACGACCCGCAACTCGTCGAACACCTGCTTGACGGTCTGCGCAAGGCGGGGCTGGAGATGGACGACGAGCAGAAGCCACCTGCCAGCGGTGCCGTTACCGCAGCTTCTGTTCCGGCAACTCCTAGCATCGCGGTGCTTCCCTTCGCCAACATGAGCGATGACAAGGAGCAGGACTATTTCAGCGATGGCCTCGCCGAAGAAATTATCAACCTGCTGGCGCAGATTCCCGGAATGAAAGTCATTGCGCGGACCTCGGCATTCGCCTTTCGCGGCAAGGAGCAGGACATTCGCGGCATCGCCGAAGCGCTCGGCGTAAGCACGGTTCTGGAAGGCAGCGTGCGGCGCGCGGGAAGCCGTATTCGCGTAACCGCGCAGTTGATCAATGCCGCTGACGGCTCCCATCTCTGGTCGGCGCGCTATGACCGGGAACTGCGCGACATCTTTGCGGTGCAGGATGAGATCTCGGCGGAGATCGCCAAAGCGCTGCGGGTCAAACTTTCCCCCGAGGCTGCGCCACAACGCTACCTACCAAAGCTCCCGGCTTACGAAGCCTATCTGAAGGCCAGGTATCAGCAGGCCAAGGTTACGCCGGACTCCATGGAACTGGCCCGGAAATTTTATGAGCAGGCGAGCGAACTCGATCCCGAGTTTGCCATGCCTCATGTCGGGCTGGGGTTTTATTGGTATAACCTGGCGCATTTCGGCCGCTACCTCGCCGGTGAGTGTGTACCGTCCGCGCGAGCCGAGGCCCAGCGCGCATTGCAGATTGATGCTTCTCTTCCGGAGGCGCATGCACTCCTGGGCTATATCGCGGCCATGTACGACCTGGATTGGGCCGCGGTCGAGAAGTACTTTGATTGTCCCAAAGCGAAGGAGGTTGGCTTTGGGCTCATCCGTCCTCTGTATGGCTGGGTTCAGTTCTGGCAGGGCAATGTGGAAGCAGCCATCGAACTCGCCCGGCGCGCGATTGAAGAGGACCCGCTCGAACCTTGGGCACGCATGAATCTGCATGCCTATCTGCAGGGCGCCGGCCGGGAAGACGAGGCCCTCGAGCAATTGAAGAAGGTGCTCGAGCTCGATGAGAACCAGGCGGTTGCCCTGGTATCAATGGCGATGATCTATGCTGACAAAGGCAATCTTGCGGAAGCGCTGAAGATCGCGCGGCGTACCTACGCAATCGCTCCGTGGTTCCCCGACGCCATCGGCGTACTCGCGGGACTGACGCGGCGCAATGGAGAAGAAGTCGAATCGACCCTGGCCGCGGCGCTTGGCTCGGGCGAGGCGCCTGGCGATGCCCGTTCCCATGCGCTCTATCACCTGCTCTGCGGCGAAATCGACGAAGGCGCCGACTGGGCGGAAAGAGCGATCCAGCAGCGTGACTCGTCCATGATGCTCTATGCCCGCTTTGTGGTCTCGAAGGGGCTGAGGGCCAGCGGTCGCTGGCCGAAGATCGCGAAGATGATCCATCGGCCAGCAATAGCATAGGCCTACGCCTCGACCTCTCTGCCCTTGCGGAACGGGCGCCTTCGGTTCACTGGAAAGTGCAGCGATCTGAACCCGAGCGGAGTTCAGCGCCGAGTGAAGCCGTCGACGCTCCACGCTTCTGAACCGACGCCGTTGTGTACAAAGAACAATCCTGCGGGGTCATACTTCTTTTTCACCAATGCCAGACGCGCATAATTGCTGCCCCAATACGAATGCTGCCAATCCTCTTCGAAGAAATTGCTTTCCGAAACGTACGCTCCGCCCCTGGCTGCCACTGCGCGCAGCTCGTTCATGCAGCGATGAACCTGCTGGCGTGATTTTCGTGCCGCGTCGACATCCGGCTCGTGGCCGCGTACTCCTGGATATCCTCCTTCGCCGTCCGCTACAATCGCCAGCGCAAACGCATTCAATACATCGGGGTTCGTCGCCGTGTCCCGGGTTGCTTCGACAGCCTCGCGCGGCGCTCCTCCGAGCCCTTTGTTGAAATGCAGCTCGATCAGGTGATAGCGGGAGCCGGCAAACAAGGCATTCGCCAGCCGTTGCTGCGAATCAGCTTCGAGTAGCGATGCCGGCAGCCAGAGCGACTCGTAGCCGTAAATGGTCCAGGCCACTTGGCCTGCGTCTCCCGTCCACCACACGTTATTCGGGCTCGCGCCAGGTCGCCCATCCGAATCAAAAACCTGCTGGTTCTGCTGCCTCCTCCACTCGACATCCCACCAATGTCGCGCCGGCATGCTGCCAAGAATCATGCCTGGCTCAAGCGTGTAAATTCCCGGCGAACGCGCAATCCAATCCAAGAAGGGCTGCCACACTTTTCTTACCTCCTCCGTGCTCAATCCGTGTGAAACCATAACGAAGCCGAGCACGTTATTCGAACCGATGTGCGCCTGCTCACCCCAATGATCGTTCAAGAGATTGTCCCGATAAAAGGCGACGAAGTAGTGCAGCAAGCGGCGAAACGCGTCATCCGAAGAAGCTTTGACGCGGAAAATCGCACCGCCCGCGTATTCTGGAAGGTTGTGCACGCGCAGCGTCACCTTGGTCACCACACCGAAAGTTCCGCCGCCGCCTCCTTTGAGAGCCCAGAACAAGTCCGGATTTATGCATGCGTTCGCGATCCGAATGTTTCCGTCGGCAGTTACAACTTCGGCTTCGAGTAAGCCCGCGGCACAGGTGCCGTAGTGCTTGGAAAAACTTCCAAAGCCTCCACTCTGCACCAAGCCCGCGACCCCCACCGTTGTGCAACCGCCGCCCTGCACGTAGGCGCCAGCTTTCGTGGTTACGACATCGTAGGCTTGCATCCAGATTGTGCCGGAGCCACATGTCACAGCGCGCTCGGCCGCTTGTTTCCGTTCGCAGCCCTGCGGAATGAATGCCTCGTGTAACGTTACGTCGTGCATGGGCCGCGTCCAAATCAGCAGTGAATCAGGTGCGTTCGACGTACCTTGATAGCTGTGACCCCCGCCTTTCACCACCAGGCGAAGATCGTTCTCACGCGCGAAATTGATCGTCGCCGCAACGTGATTCGCATCCTGCGCCGCGACCGCGTACACGCTCGGTTTGGTAAACCACGCATCAACCCATCCGAGGGTCTGCGTCAGGCCAGGCTGTTCTCCAACGTAGTACGGGTTCTTGATGTTCGCGATTAGGCTCCGGCAGCTAGCACCATCAACGTCCTTGACGCATGCCTCGATCGGAAATTCCACAGGAATCAAGTTTCCGTCAACTTCGTCGGTGAGCCGTTTCCATGCCGCCTGGGAAGGCCAGTCTGCCTCGGTTGGACGCCGCCGGCGAAAGGTCTTGCTGGCAAACAGCGAACGCGGCCAAAGCGGCAGCAATGCAGTCAGACCAGACCTTTTTAAAAATGTTCTTCGGTTCATCCCCTACTCCCATGATTAGAGTGCGTTCCAAGGCAAGAATTGGCAGGGCTTGCAGCTGCCAATTTGCTCGGGACTGGAATCTCTTTGTAGCGAGTTTTGTGAGGAGTTGCAAGCGGAACGCCCTGCCCTTCCACATCCAGTCGGAATTCTTGCGAGGAGTTGCTAACAATTTGAGGCGGCAACAGTCTCTAAGAGCTAGCCGGGCTGGGGCGTGTCCGCTAGCTTCGCTATCGGGATGCGACGGACCGGAGAGGAGAATGCACATGGCGACGCACCACAAATCAGTCGTTCCGATGTTTCGTCGCGGGATCTTCAAAGGGCAGCGGATAGTTTGCGTTACCGCGCTGGTTTCCTTTGCCGCTGGATCGCTGATCACAGCCCGCATGGCGCACGTCACGCAAGCAAGGGCTGAAAGCAATCGCGTTTTCGAGCTCATGATTTATCACGCCATGCCGGGCAAGGAGCCCGCGCTAGAGTCGCTTTTTCGGGAGGTTTCGAAGCTGCAGGCGAAGCACGGTCTTGAGGTTGTGGGCTACTGGGTGCCGAACGATGATCCCGCTTGGAGCGACACATTCATTTACCTTGTCGCTCATTCCAGCCGCGACGAAGCAAAAAAGAATTGGCGCGAGCTTCATGCCGACCCCCAGTTTCCACCGTATCGCCAATCCGCCGAGCCCCTGCTAAGGAAGGCTGACGATCAGTACCAAGTGGACGAGGTATATATGCGTCCGACGGAGTATTCAGCGATGAAATAGGCCGCGATAGGGCAAGATTCGCTTTCACCACGTTCCCGTTCAACTTCAGGAGAACTGTGTCTGATGAACGCGCTGGGGCATTACACTCTTACTTGCTTCCTTCTGTGCGCCTCCCCACCGATCTTGGCTCCAAGAGACGCGGTGGCTCAACGCAATGCCTGGGTCGCGACTTGGGCGTCCAGCCCGGAATCAACCAACCCCAATCCCAACCTGCCGATGCTCAACCTCGAGAATCAGACCGTACGCCAAAGGGTGCGGGTATCGATCGGAGGACCTCAAATCTGCATTCGCCTTTCTAACGAATATGGCTCGGTGCCACTGCTGGTGGGGGCTGTGACCGTTGCAACCCCGACGGACGCGGCGAGCGTTAGGCCGGATACGATTCAGAACGTTACCTTCAGCAAGCGTAATTCGATCATGATTCCCCCCGGGGCGCCCGTCCTCAGCGACCCAGTCGTTTTTCCCGTCAGTCGAGGAGCCCAAATCAGCATCAGCATTTATTTTCCCAAGCGCGTCTCTACCCCGACCGTTCACGAGCTTGCGCTCAAGCGAGCAGTCATTTCGCAACCGGGAGACGAAACTCACGCTGAGAAGATCGACCGAGGGGCGACGTCCAAGTCTTCCATCCTGATCAGCGCCGTGCTGGTTCCTGCGCAGCCGTCCCAGCACCTGGTGGTAGCGTTTGGCGACTCGATCGTCGATGGCGATCAGTCCACCGTGGATGCCGACCATAATTGGACGAGTGATCTCGTCCGTCGCTGGTTAAAATCCTCCGAAACCCCCGAGCTGGCGGTTGTCAACGAGGGCCTCGCGGGCAACCGGTTGCTCAGCAACGACGATGGCGTCAGTGCCAGGGTAGGTCTAAGCACCGGGTTTGGTGCCAGCGCGTTGGCTCGCTTCGACCGGGACGGCTTGTCGCTGCCTGGCGTGACCCACATTGTGCTTCTCGAAGGGATCAACGACATCGGTTTTCCCGGCGCCAAGATCGAAGGCCGATACCTGGCAGATCCGGCCGAGGTTCGTACTTCAGAGGATTTAATTGGGGCCTACCTGCAACTGATATCCCGCGCGCACGCGCACGGAATGAAGTTGATTGGCTCCACCATCACTCCCTGCGAAGGTGTGGATTTGCCCGGCTACTATTCGGAAGCAAAGGAAGCCGTTCGACAGGCGGTGAACCAATGGATCAGAACCAGTGGCGCTTTTGACGGTGTCATCGACTTCGACGCGGTTCTGCGCGATCCGGAGCATCCGAGCAGAATGCTGCCACGCTTCTCCTCTCCAGACCATCTCCATCCCAACGATGCTGGCTACCAGGCCATGGCCGACGCAATCGACCTCGCTCTTTTCAACTAGGTTGGTCACTCTCAAAACCGGTCAGCGCGAACCATGGGGATCCGACGCTCGCGTGCGTCAGCAAGGTTATGCGCGGCGCGGCTGATCCCGAGCGAGAGCAGAAGGTTCGATTTCTCGAGCCGCCAAGGCAGCGTACCAGTTCCACCAGCTTTGTCGAATGAAACGAGGATAGTTTCGCTGGTGGCACTATAGAATACCGAGTCTGAAACGCGGAGGAAAATCCCGATGAGCAAGGGCCGGCTTGAAGCATTCAGCGACGGAGTGTTTGCCGTGATCATCACGATTATGGTGCTCGACATGAAAGTGCCGCGGGGAACCGACCTACAGGCTCTCAAGTCGGTGCTTCCCGTTTTTCTCTGCTACATTTTGAGTTATCTGTACGTTGGAATCTATTGGAACAATCATCACCACCTGTTGCAGGCGTCGTCGCACGTGACGGGTGGAATTCTCTGGGCCAATCTCATTCTCTTGTTCTGTCTTTCCCTTGCACCGTTCACAACTGCATGGATGGGAGAGAACCATTATGCGCCGCTTCCGGTCGCGGTATACGGAATGATGTTGCTTCTTGCCGGAATCGCGTACTTCATCCTAACCAAGAGCTTGATCGCGCACCACGGGAAGAACTCGGTTTTGGCGAGGTCGATCGGAAACGATTGGAAGGGTACAGCGAGCGTGCTCCTGTATGTGCTCGCGATTCCTCTGGCCTTCGTCAGGCCATGGCTGGCTTGCGCTTTCTATATCTTCGTGGCAATCCTGTGGCTGTGGCCCGATCCCCGCATCGAAAAACAAGTGCATACCTAATCCGAAAGAGCCGCCTGGGGTGCGCCCCCGCCATGGACGAGCAGGTCGGCGCCGCATATTTTAACGCCGCGCTGGGCAGCCGCTTCGGTTAAACTCTTGCCGCGGACGATCGAAAGGTGTCGATTGCAAGCTGCTTCGGGGCCTGTCTCGAACATGCCCAACCTACCTCACAGGCGATGGCGCATCGCACTGCTACTTGCCTTCGGGGTTCTGGTCAGCTTTTTCGACCGCATTAATCTGTCCGTCTCTCGTGAAGCGCTGCGTGATGCATTCGGAGTGTCCCTGGTTGTGTTCGGCTACCTTGCCAGCGCCTTCAGCTGGACGTATGCCCTCATGCAAATGCCCGCCGGCGTTTTGCTCGACCGTTTCGGGGTGCGCCGCGTGGGTCGCATCAGCATCCTGCTATGGAGCGTCGCTTGTTTGGCCGCGGCACTTGCCCCAGGACTGAGCTGGTTTTTCGCTGCACGGCTACTGTTGGGCGTGAGCGAATCTCCCACGTTTCCGGCGAATGCGAAGGCCATTGGCTACTGGTTTACCCAAGCCGAGCGAAGCCTGGCTACTGCCATCACGGATGCAGCGGCGAAGTTTTCTACCGCAATTGGAGTCCCGTTGCTTGGCCTGCTCCTTTTGCATTTCGGCTGGCGCTGGAGCTTTGCCGCTACCGGTTGCATCAGCTTCTGCTATTTCGTTTTGTTTTATAGGCTTTACCGCAATCCCACGGAGGATGACAGACTTTCGGCTCAGGAGTTCGAATTCATCACCGAAGGCGGAGCCCAGCCGGAAGGTCGGGCAAGGCCACAAGGGGTTGCCTCCCTCGGGTATCTGTTGCGGCAGCGCAAAGTCTATGGTCTTGCGCTGGGATGGGGCGCTTACAACTATACTTTCTTTCTCCTCCTGAACTGGCTGCCCAGCTATTTTACCCTTTCTTTGCATGTGGCTTTGCTGCAATCGGTTCTCTACACCAGCCTTCCTTGGCTGGTCGCGACTGGCTCTGATTTAATTGTCGGCGGATGGCTGGTGCACGCCCTCATTGCGCGGGGCTGGAATCAGAACCGGGTCCGCCACGGCGTTATGCTAGCTGGGATGGCATTGGGTCTGTCGATTCTGGGCGCAGCTTGGGCACACAGCCCGGTGGCGGCGCTAATTTGGATCAGTCTTGCTCTGGGCGGTCTGGCCGCTGCCGCGCCCGTGGCCTGGACGATCCCTTCCTTGATCGCGCCGCGAGAGAGCGTCGGCACCGTGGGCGGCATCGTCAACTTCAGTGCCCAGATGGCGGCGATCAGCGCACCCATCGTGACCGGCTACATCGTTTCCGCCACACATTCGTTCGCCCCCGCATTCGCGACCTCGACAGCCATTCTGGTTCTCGGGATTGCGGCTTTCATCGTCCTGTTAGGACGCATCGAGCCGATTCCAGAGCTGTCAGACAACGCGAGCTGAGATAGGATATGGACTCGGCCTCCTACGGAGGGAAGGATCGCGCGATATGGGAATGCAATTGGCCAGATCAGCAGATTGTTTGACAGCCCTGCTTGCGATCGTTTTGGGACTGTGCGTCCCCGTCATCGGTGCCGGAGAAGCTGAACCGCACAACTATTTCGTTTATGTGGGCACGTACACGGAGCATGGCAGCAAGGGGGTCTACGCCTACCGTTTTGACCCCGTGGCCGGCGAGTTCGCTTCGTTGGGACTTGCCGTTGAAAGTGTGGAACCCTCATTTCTTGCGATTGCCGAAAACGGAAAGTTCCTCTACGCCGTCAATGAGATTACCAACTACAACGGCCAGCCTAGCGGTGCGGTCAGTGCGTTCGCCATTCAGCCAAGAACTGGAAAGCTCGTGCCGTTGAATCAAGTTTCGTCCCGCGACGCAGGCCCAGCCCACATCACGCTCGATCGCAGCGGCCATTACGCCCTGGTCTCCAACTACGAGTTAGGTAGCGTCGCCGTGTTCCCCGTGTTGCAGGATGGCCGACTGGGCGAAGCATCCGCGTTCGTGCGCCACAAAGGCTCCAGCGTGAATCCGGAGCGCCAGCGAGGACCGCACGCTCATGCGGTTGCGCTCTCGCCTGACAATCGCTTTGCCGTTGTCGCTGATCTCGGGCTCGATGAGTTGCTCGTCTATCGCTTCGATGCGGCAGGGGGAAGTTTGGGCCGGCAACCACAAATAGTGAAAACCGTGCCCGGTGCTGGTCCCAGACACTTGGTGTTCGATCGAGCCGGCCGATTTTTGTATCTGATCAACGAGCTCCAATCCACGGTCGTGAGCTATGCATACGATGCGTCGAGCGGCAAGCTGCGCGAGTTGCAGACCATCTCCACGCTGCCCCAAAGATTCTCCGGCACGAACGAGGCCGCGGAAATTGAAATCCACCCCTCCGGCAAATTCCTTTTTGCGTCCAATCGCGGCGATGACAGCATCGCGGTGTTTGCCGTCGATCCGAAGCAAGGCACGCTATCCCTGGTTGAAACCGACTCGACCGGTGGAAGGACTCCGCGCCATTTCGCCCTCGATCCCACGGGATCCTGGTTGCTCGCGGCCAACCAGGATTCTGACGAGATCGCGCTCTTCCACGTCAATCCCAACACCGGCCACCTGACCGCAAGCGGACAGATACTTCACATACCCTCGCCCGCCTGCGTAAAGTTTGTTGTGGCTCCCTGAATTTGCCAGCCTGCGGTGAGCAAGCGACGAGCGGGTAGAGGGGAATCTGACTCGACTTAGCGACGAAGGCTCTGCCGCAACGCCACGGAGGCAAGGGTGTTTCGCGATGGATTCTGGCCGCGCAGTTCGGCGGTGCGTGGGACGGTTGGGAAGTAGCCATCGATGCGCTTGGTTCTGAGAGTGTCGAGCACGCCACCCAACCTAACCAGGGAAGGGCGGTCGCGAAAAACGCCAGACGGAACGAGTGCAGCCGCCGGCTGGGCCCGCGCATGGAGTCAAAAGACCTGCCGCAGCGCAGGGTAAATCTTGCGGTACGTAGCATAGGCGCGCTGCATCACCTGTAAACCCTCCCTGTCGGGTGTAATCCGCGATGCTACGCGCACAACCTTGTCGCAAGCTTCCTCGACCGAGGTCCACGCACCCGCGCCGGTGCCCGCCAGAATTGCAGCCCCGTAGGCAGCACCCTCTTCCGCCGCCACGATTTCCACTTCGCGCCCGTAGATGTCGGCCTGGATTTGCCTCCACAAAGCGGATCGCGCCCCGCCGCCTCCCAACCGAATCGATGTGACCGGAATCCGCATCTGTTCGAAGATCATGAACGTGTCCTTGAGGCTGTAGGCCACACCTTCCATGATGGCGCGAATGACATGCCCGCGGGTGTGCGAAGTTGTCAGCCCCAGCAACGCCGCCCGGGCGTTGGGGTCGAGGTGGGGTGTGCGCTCGCCCATGAGGTAGGGCACCCAGAAGGCTCCGCCGGAGCCTGGGGGCGCCGAACTGGCTTCTTCCGCAAGGCAGTCGTAGGGGTCGCGGCCATCCTTTGTCGCGGCGCCGAAGCGGTCTCGAAACCAGCGCAAGGACAAACCCGCGGCCTGCGTTACACCCATCACGTGCCAACGCCCGGGGATGGCATGGCAGAAGGTGTGCAACCGTCCTTGGGGATCGAGCGCAGGACGATCGGTGGCAGCAAAAACTACGCCGGAAGTCCCGATCGTCGCACTGACCGCGCCGGCGCGCGCGATGCCCATGCCGATCGCACCCGCCGCCTGATCTCCCGCCCCGGCAACCACGGGAGTTCCCGCCCGCAGGCCGGTCGCTTCGGCACCCGCTGACGACACTCGTCCGCAGACTTGAGGTGATTCGTACAGCGCCGGCAGCCAGCGGTTGTCGATGCCGGTCCTGCTCAGCACCTCGGCGGACCAGTGCCGGCCAGCCACGTCCAGCAGAAGGGTTCCCGAGGCATCCGCCACGTCAATGGCTCTTTCTCCCGTGAGACGGAATCGTACATAGTCTTTGGGAAGCAGGACGTGCACCGTTCGGGTCCAGCTTTCAGGTTCGTTTTCACGGACCCAGAGCAGTTTGGTCAAGGTGAAATTGGGGAGTGCAGGGTTCGCGGTCAACCGAATCAGTTCGCCCGCAGCGAACCGTTGCGCCAGCGCATGGCTTTGCCTTTCGCTGCGCTGGTCGCACCAGATGATTGCATTTCGGACTACCTCGGCGTTGGCGTCAAGCAAAACTGCGCCATGCATCTGACCCGAGAACCCGACACAGGTGATCTCCTCGGCCCGCAGACTCGCGGAATGAAGCGCTTCCCCGACCGCTAATCGGCAGGCGCGCCACCAGTCCCGCGGATCCTGTTCCGCCCAGCCCGGTCGCGGGCTGTTGAAGGGCTCGTGCTGCGCCGATCCGGAAGCTACCACTTTACCCATCTCGTCAATGACGAGCGCACGCGTGCCCCCGGTGCCGATGTCGATGCCTAGATACCCGATGCTGCCTCCTAACCTCTCTGATGCTTTTTAATCTTTGCCATCCTGCCAGCAGGGAAGTTGTGTCCTTAGTAAGTTGGCTTCCTTTCTTCAAGAGAAACTTTAGAGGTTATCCGCCTCGAGTCGAAGAAATTCGAGACAAGCCCGTAACAAGAACGAAGCGCCCGAATTTTATATCATCTCTTGTTTCACCACCTGAATCCGAGGCGAACGAGCACGCTACCGAACCTCGATGGCAGAGAAGGGGAATGCTACCGGACCAGCCGGCAATGTGAGGATGAGAGCGAGCGCGCTCTTTCCGACGAGAATCGGTCGCTCGAGAAGGGGCATCCCGGGCGGAGAAGATCCTCAACAACGGACTTGGCCTCAGGCGGATGCAGCGGCTGATTTCATCTCGGAGAATACTAACCATTCCAGGGTGGAAAACGGCAAATAAACGTTCGGTGCATCCATGCTGTTCAGGGCATTGCCGGTAATCTCCCGTAGCGCCGAGATCAAGTCGTCGCTGGTGAAGCAGAAACCAACTTCATCCGCCGCGACAATCGTCCCGGAAAAGGCGCGGCTGAACAGAGAGGATTTCAAGAGAACGCGTTTGCCCACCAGCTTGGCATGAGAAGAACCTGGGCCGAGCAGCGACATGGTTCCTCCAGGAATACCCTTCGACAGTGTGCCGTGCGCCCTCCGAGTTGAACAACCCCGCCTGCGCATCTTCCGTTACTAGGGTAACGAGAGATCCGGCTGCGCTACCATACCAGGATGACCTCCGTGGGACTGGCCATTACAGGGTTGACCACGGCCGTTCTGCTGACTGCGTTTTTGCGTCGCAGGCGACGTCCTTTGCCCGCCTATGGATGGGCAGGGCTGATGGCTTTGATCTTGGCGCAAGGTTTGATGCTGCGTGGATTCCAGCCGGTGGCGACCTATTTCACGCCGGTGGCCTGGACCGGTTACATTCTGCTCGCTGACGCCGCCGTGTTCGCCATTTGCGGACGTTCCCGGCTGCAAGGCAATCCTGGTCAGTTTGCCAGCGTGGTCGTGCTTTCGGTTCCGCTCTGGCTCATCTTCGAAGCCTACAATCTCCGTCTCCACAACTGGGTGTACAGCGGCGTTCCGCAAGCCTGGCCGCTCGCCGTTCTCGGCTACGGTTGGTCCTTTGCCACCATCACTCCCGGCGTTCTCGAGACCGCCGACCTGATCGGGTCCTTCGGGTGGTTTCCAGCTTCGGCTGCGATACGGTTTTCCACCGGAGCACAGCGCGCCATGATGTTCTTCGGCGCCCTCTGTCTGATCATTCCAGTCACCCTGCCCCAACCGTTGGCGGCGCGCTTATTTTTGCTGGTCTGGATCGGGTTTGTGTTTCTTCTCGACCCGTTGAACTACCGCCACGGGTTGCCGTCGCTGATTGGCGACTTGGCCGAAGGCCACCGCGACCGGTTCTACTCCCTACTCGCCTCGGGGTTTGTCTGCGGGTGGTTGTGGGAATTCTGGAACTACTGGGCCAGCGCCAAGTGGCATTACGTCTTTCCCATGTTTCAACGCTGGAAGATCTTTGAGATGCCGGCGCCGGGCTATCTGGGGTTTCTCCCCTTTGCCCTGGAGTGCTTCGTCATGTATGTAACCGCCGCCTGGCTGCTAGGGCTGCCCTCGGTTCGAACCTACGACCTAGGGGAGGGGAGCCCGCCAACGCGGGTTGATTGACTCGCCCTTCGCTACTCCTGCCGCATAATCTGGTACTGCTCCAGCTTTCCGTTTGGCATTTCGTAAGTCCAAGCCTCCAGGGTCCTGTCGGGAAACCGGATCTGATACGTGCGCAACGTCATACCGCCGCGCAGCCCCTGGTGGGTTTGAACAAACTCCTGGGGTGGTCCCAAAGATCCCAGACTACTGGCCATATCCCGGAGGGCCTGTTCACTGAAGTAAAAGTTGGCATTCTCGGTGAAGAGTGATCGATCGATTGTGCCGTGCTCGAGCCCGAGGAAGATCTTTCGCGCCTGCTCCAGTTTTTCCGGGGCGGCTGGATCTCGGCTGGCGAGCAGGAGAGGGGCGATCGCGCGGGCAATCTCCTGTGCGGCCTCGACCGCATCCTGGTTTGTAAGGGCTGCAACGGCTACGCGCTCATCGGGAAAAACCAGGTTGTGCGCGGTAAAGCCGGAAACTTCCCCTCCGTGAGATAACGCCCGATGTCCTAACTCGGAATGGACCGACACGCCCAGCCCGTAGGTGGTGCCCAACCCGTTCTTGAGCAGAACCTCGCGCTCCAACTCGGCGTAGGAAGCTGGCCGCATCAGAGTTTGATCCATGATGGAGATGTCCCATTTAGCTAAATCTCCCGCCGGCATGGCTAGTTCGCCCGCGGCGAACAACCATCCTTGTCCTTCTTTTGGCGCCGGGCGCAGCGGACCGAGCGCGTACCGCATGTAGCCCAAAGCATCCGTGTCCCCGAGCTTTTCCCGGTCTATGTCGGCCACGCTTGTCATCGCCAGCGGAGTAAAGATTCTCTGTTTGAGAAACTCGAGCAATGGCATGCCGCTTGCCTTCTCAACAATCAGGCCGGCAATCACGAAATTGGTGTTGCTGTACTGCCATTTTGTGCCCGGGTCAAAATCCAGGGGCTTTTCGGCCCAGGTTTCAAGAATCTTCTGCGGGGTCACGGGCTCGAGCATCTCCGGCATGACATAGTCCTGCGGCCAGTAGTCCTGATAGCCTGATGTGTGCGATAGCAGTTGCCGGATCGTGACCTCATTCGCCCGCGTCAGGCGGGGAAGGAATTTGGCCACTTCGTCGTCCAAGGAAAGCTTGCCCTCTTCTTCTAGCAGCAGCATGGCCGCTGCCGTAAACTGCTTGCTGATCGATCCGATGCTATAGCGCATCTCCGGTTTGGCCTCGACGCGAGGCTCGATGCGCGCCTCTCCATACGCCTTGCGATAGGCAACCTGCCCGTCTTTCACCACTGCGACCGACGCGCTGGGTACACCCGCTTTCGCCAGAGCATCTGCGACGATTCTGTCGATGGACTGGCGCAGATCCGGGGGAAGATCGGCTTGCGCCGTGGCGAGGCCCGTAACGGCGAAAACCAGGGTGAGGCGAAGCAAGGGGAAAAGAGCAGGCTGGCGCATGGAAGTCTCCTCAGGAAAACCGCACAGTGTAGCACGTGGCGCAGATCAGCTTGACAGGGAAGACGCGAGTGAAATCGCGACACCGCTCGGCCACTCGAGGGTCACCGTTCGGGACGCTGCGCCGGATTCCTCCCGGCAGCGAACCCCAGAGGTTCACTCGCGCCCGGAACCCTCCGGGCCACGCCATCAAGCCAGCCGTTCCGCCTGGTTTGCTTCGAGGATGAGGAGTGGTATGGGTTGGTGGAGTGACGCCAGGGCCGGACCCGGCATGACGCTGGCCGACGGGGTTTGGCGCTCCCTTATTTTGGATGCCGCACGAAGAATTGAAACTTGTTCATTTCGGCTGGGACTGCCACATCAAAGAATCCCACCATCATCTCATTATAAGTTTGGTCGCCCCAAGTGACCGCGCTGTCCGGGTCTGGATTGTGACGGTTATGCGGTGAGTTGTCATAAATCCCTACCGCCTGGAGCTTGGTCCCGGCTTTCAGTTGCCGCGGCTCCGCCAAGCGGTAGCTCAGCTGCCAGTAAAAATCGTAGTTCACCCGTAACAGGGTCTCCACCCTGCCATCCGCATGAAGCAGATTGTATTCAAAGCGTTTTCCGCGCAGGTGCATGTGGGGAAAGAAGCTGAGCAGTGTGCAGTCGTTCGGCAGCGTGCCCTGGACCTCCACCCGATAATTCTCCGCCCCCGGAGGGATCGGAATGGGGTCGTGATCATTGGCGAGTTGCAGGGTAAGCACACGCCGCGACGGGGAGTGCTTCGAAAAGACCAGTCCCACGCTCGTCTGATCCTGAGCTTCATGGCCATTGGTGGTGTAGTGCATCTGCAGTATGAGATCGGAGTGCGCCGGAATGAACTTCGCCATGCCGTCCGGCCACCGGTCGGGGGAGCTCCCCGGGGCGTAGACCAGAAGCATGTCGCTCTTGGTTTCGTGGGCGGCATGCCGCAGATGTTCATTGCCCAGACTCGAGGCAGTGAACGCTACGCCAATTGGCGCTCCGCGCAACCAGTCGGATTCGGGCGGGCGAACATATACGACCGCATGGTGCACATGCTCCCGGCTCGACGGGCGCACCTCCGACATCTGCACCCATTTGTCCTCAGCGAAGTTGGTGGGCACGATTTCATAGGTGTATTCGAGATCGCCCGCGGCGGGAATGGCGACGGTTTGCTGCATTTTCACCACCGCGTCCGGTTGAGGAATGTTCCACCCTTCTGTCCAGTGCGGAGGCGGAGGCGCATTCCTCGGGTCTCCCTCCGGCGCTCCTGTGTCCGCCCACGCCGAGAGAGTAGAAACTTCCTCCGCGGTCAGGGACGGATCGTCAGAAAAGTGCCCGCAGCAGGGATCGGCAAACCATGGCGGCATTGCCTTCGTACCCACCACATCGCGAATGCGAGCTGCCCAGCGCTGTGTTTCCTGGTAGCTCACGAAGGATAGACGCGCAATCTCACCCGGACGGTGACAACTCTGGCAATGCTTCTCGAGGATGGGTATTACGTCGCGATAAAACGTCGGAGTCGGCGGCCGGTTTTGGTTTGCCCGGTTCCTGCCAAGGAACGGAACCAGAAAAACGCCCGCCAGGATAAGGGCCGCAGTTTGGCCGAACCGAACACCCATGACAGTTCTATCGACGCGGGTTGAAATCGTTGAATTCTGGCCGCCGGCTCTCGCGCCACTCCCCTTCGGCGCGCACCTCGCGGCCAGCTGCAAAGTGCCGCCCTCGTCTCCTCCAGACAGACTTACGCCGCTTCAGGTTTCGACTCGCGGGCATCCGCGCTGAGCAGTTGCAAGAAGGCTGCCAGCCAAGCCGGGTGTGCTGGCCACGCCGGCGCCGTCACTAAGTTGCCGTCGACGCAGGCCTGGTCCATGGCCACGGCAACATACGTTCCCCCGGCCGCCGTCACCTCCGGCGACACGGCAGGGAAGCAGCTCGCCCGCCTCCCTTTGAGTACTCCCGCCGCCGCCAGAAGCTGTGCTGCGTGGCAGATCGCGGCAATCGGCTTCTGTGCCTCGGCGAAGTGCCGGACCACCTGGAGCACTCGCGAATGCAGCCGCAGATACTCGGGCGCGCGCCCGCCCGGTAGCACGAGAGCATGGTAGTTCTCTGGGTTGATCTCGTCGAAATCCCCATTCAGGAGGAAGTTATGCCCACGCTTTTCACTGTAGGTCTGGTCGCCCTCAAAATCGTGGACTGCGGTGCGCACGAACTCTCCGGCCTTCTTTCCCGGGCAGACCGCCACGACCGCGTGTCCCACCATCTGCAAAGCTTGGAACGGAACCATCACTTCGTAATCTTCCACATAGTCGCCTGCCAGCAGGAGAATACGCTTCTGTGTCATCCTGTCCTCCCTGAGCTATTGTGCCAGAAATGGATCTACGCCGGAGGGAGGCGGTTCGGGTGGTTTTCCGACTTCCGGGGATCTAGGCGGAATTCTCGCGGTGAACTCCGAGCTGCGCTGTCGGCCTTACCAGGGGCGTTAGGGATGCTCCTACTCTTTTGTAAAGTGACCTGCAGGCTGTACCATAGGCAATTCGAACCCAGGGGGATGGCGCCCATGTCCTGCTTCAACTTGTGCCGCAACCGCGCTTTGTCCTTGACCGTTCTCGCGATCAGCCTTGGATCGATGGCTTTTGCCCAACCCGCCAAAGAGAGCCCAATCGCAGACTTGCCACAGCCCGCAGGTGAGAAAGACAAGACCGACCAGACCGGGGAAGATCTTCAGTTCAAGGCTATGTCGTATCGCTTAATTGGGCCATTTCGCGGTGGCCGCTCCCTGACCGCGGCGGGAATTTCCGGCGACCCCAAGACATATTATTTCGGAGCCACCGGCGGCGGAGTATGGAAGTCGACCGACGGTGCCACAACCTGGCATCCGGTCTTCGACAAAGAAGCAGTCTCCTCGATCGGAAGCATCGCGGTCGCACCCGCGGATCCGAATATCGTGTACGTGGGTACAGGTGAAGCCTGCATTCGTAGCGATATCTCGCATGGCGACGGAATCTATAAGACGGTTGACGGGGGCAAGAGCTGGAAGAACGTCGGGTTAGCTGACTCGCGCGCGATTGGCAAAGTCATCGTCGATCCCCGCAACGCGGACATCGTGTATGTGGCAGCGCTTGGCCATCCCTTTGGCCCCAATGTCGAG
>Ga0187783_10001476_pt1 | contig 17366 bp, 13 predicted proteins | sample 1015_SJ02_MP02_2_FD_132471 | JGI IMG/M metagenome (GOLD analysis project Ga0187783, IMG submission 132471) | Tropical peat soil microbial communities from peatlands in Department of Meta, Colombia - 1015_SJ02_MP02_20_MG | ecosystem: Environmental > Terrestrial > Soil > Wetlands > Peat | place...
CAGCTGATCCTTGGACGCCACCCACGGATCAGCCAGCAGGCCGCGTGAGTCTCAGTATTTTGCGACGATCCCCGCTGGGACGCCCGACCAGTTGAACTGGTAGTTCAGACCCATGCGAAACACATTGCCATGGTTACTTGCGTTGACAGACAGCCCATTGTCGACGGCGAAGGTCTGGGTCGGAAACTGATAATAGAGGTACTCGGCCTTGACGGACCAGTTGTTCCAGAAAGCCCATTCCAGACCGAAGCCCGCGGTCCATCCGTTGGCATCGGTGCTCCCTCCGTTGATATTTGTACCGCTCGGCGGAGTGGCGGCGCCGTTGAGACGGTCTGTCTGAGCTGTCCAGTGCGTCCAGGCCCACCCGCCGGTGCCGTAGAGAAGAACCCCGTCCCACCAGACGGCACCGAGGCGCCCTCGCAGTGTCCCAAGCGAATCAATCTTCGATTCACAGGCGTAGGCCGTGTTGGGGCAGTAGGCACTCCCTCGACTGTTGGACCAGTCCCAGTCGGCCTCAATACCGGCAACCAGACGGGGCGCGAATCGGTAGTTGACGCCGACGGTGCCGCCAAACAGCCAGCCGTCCGTTGCGTGGGTCGGATCAGTGCTTTGCCCGCCGGTGTACAGCCAGGGCGTGGTACCCGTCGTTGGCCCACCGTTGACCCCGAGATAAACGCTCCAATCGTTGAAGGTCATCGCCGGCGCCTTGGTCGGCATATCGGCGGCGAGCGCGCTGCCAACAGCCCCGCATGCAATGACGGTGGTCGAGATGATCAACTTTTTCACGGCCAGACCCTCTGAAGAATCGCTGTTTTTCCGCCGCGAAATTGCCATATGTGCGGCACCAAGGCTGCCCCCTCGTGCCTTCGGTCAGGTATTTTCCACCAATTTCTTAAGCAAGAAGAGCGATCGCCCTCTATCCCCAAATCACAAGAGTATCTGCAAGCAATATTCACACCAGAACAGATCGGATCAATGAGTTGGAAGATCGATTAATACAGTGGATAATATTCGGTGCTGCGTACGACACCTTACCGACCAAGGATCGATGCTCGAGGTTTTGCTTGTGACAAGGTCACATCGCGCGTCTCGCTCGCTCACCGATTGATTGCCCGACTGATGTGGGCATCACTGCCATCGCGGCACGGCGAAAACTCACCAGCGACTCATGTGGCGCGTCTTGTCTGCTATCTGGCCGCGCAACGCGTGGAAGGTACGTGGAACCAGACCGAAGCGTGTAGCTGGCAGCAATCAGGGTTGCATTCTACTGACGCAGATCCCTGTCGCCCTGCCGGCCAATTACGGCATCTGCAGAGCCGTCAGTCGAAGCGTCCTGATGCATGGGCCAGCATGGTGTAGACCTTGCCGGTTTCCGACGTCAGATAGGTGCGCGCCACCAGCGAATTGCGATCTCCGCGCGAAACCTCGTCGAGCAGACGTTCGAACTCCGTGACGTAGCGATCAACAGTCTGCTTGAACTCGCGATCGTTGCGATAGCGTTTGCGGATTTCGTCAAAGGTCTTCTGACCTTGCATCGTGTAGAGGCGCTTGGTGAAGACGTTGCGCTCACCGCGCTTGTAGCGTTCCCACAGCTCAGAGGCAGCCTCGTGATCGATCATGCGGGCGATGTCGACCGAGAGCGAATCGAGTGACTCGATGGCATGGCGGGCCTGTCGCTCGTCAGTGGGCGGGGGCGGGGCCTCATCACGCGAGGCCCGGGTCAGGAGATCGCTGAGCCATCCACCCATCGGACGCTCCGCCGGCCCCGCCGACGCAGCGGGGGCGGCCGGGGGACTGTCGGTTCGCCGTGCTGATGAGTTTGAGGGCCGTGGTGAGCCCATGCCGTCCCGAGAACCCATGCCATCACGCGGGGCGGGGCCGGGGCCCTGCACAGTGCTGGCTCGCCCGCCCATAGCAGCGGCAAGCGGTTCCTCGCGAACGTTAGTGCGTCGTGCTGGCTCGACGGTATCGATCCCCCGGCCATGCCGGGCAACGATCCGGTTGAGCTCAGCGAGCGCGTCCATCTGCTCGACAATCACCCGACGCATCTGGGCTGCGGTTTCGGCGGTTTCTTGCGGCAACTCGAATATTCCCCGGCGCATTTCGGTGCGCGTGGTGTCAAGTTCGCGCTGCATTGCGGAGGTCATTTCCTTCATGTCGCGCACGATGTCAGTGAATCGGTCGCTGGCCTGTCGGAACAGCGAGTGAGTTTCGGCGCCGGCCTGTTCGAAAACGCCGCGCAACGCTTCGGCCGTGCGCTTGCGCTCCTCCTCGGCACTTGAGCGGATCATCTCGTACTGGGTCTCGATTGAACGAGCACCATCGGCGCCAGTGTCGGTAATGACGCGTGCGATATCCCGCGCGCGCATTTCCGCGGCCTCGAAGGAGTTCTTGAGCAACTCGGCAAATCGCATGAGCCGGCGGTCAAGATCGGTCGTCTTGTCGTCGAGATCTGTCGCCAGGTCGCTGAGCGATGCGCGACGTTCCTCCACCGCCTCATTGGCACGACGGTTGCTGTTCTCAATCGTATCGGCTGCCGATGCCAGCGCTTGGCCGTGGGAGGCAAATTGCTGGGAGAGCACGGTGATATCGCGCAGGACGGTGCTGGCTACACTGTGGAACGCCTTGATCCGGTCGTCCATGTTCGAGGTTGCCGTACCGCTGCGGTCGGCAATGTCGTTCATGGTTGTCACGAATTCGCGTACCCGGTTCGACAGGGTGCTTTCGATAGCACCGAGATTTTCAGTGGCGCCGCTCAAGACCTCCTGGAGAAGCAGATTGGCTTCGCGCAGCCGCTCGAACAGGGTGGTCGTATCATTTCGCAGCATCCCATGCGTTTCCATCATTTCGGATACTGCGGACGAGGCCGTCTGTTGCGATTGATCGACCGCCGCCTTGGCGGACGCTTCCAGATCGCGCAGCGAGTGGCCGAGGGAGGCAGCCGCCGTCGAACTCGCCTCATTGATGACGTCGGCAATTTCCTGGCTATTGGCCAGCAGGCTCTTGGCAATCGCAAGGCCCTTGGCTTCGATGACCTTCGCGGCCTGACCGGTGATCCGCTCGACATCGGCGGCAAATTGCTGGCCACGACCGCCGAGCGCGTTGAGGAACCCGCCGCTCTTCTCATCGAGCATCCGCAACAGACCGCCCGTCTCCTTATTGATGGCCGCGGTGACCTGTTCGGCCTGGTTGGTGAAGCTGCGTACGACCTCGGTGCTGACCCCAAGCAGCGTTCGCTCTACTTCCCCGGCATTCTGCTTGAGCGCCTTGGAGACACCAGAAGAGACCGTGGTCAACGTGCGCTCGGCATCCTGGACCGTGGAGCGGATCGTTTCGACCGCCGTCGAGGACAAGTGGTTGAGCGAGCGCTCGGCTTCGCCGGTATTGGTCCTGATGAGCGAACTGAGCTGCTCGACCCGATGGCCAATAAGGTCGGCGGCCGACTGTCCGCGCAGTTCGATCTGGGCCGAGACGGTCTCAACCCGGGTCACCAGCAGCTCTTCGAAACGCCCGAGCCGCGAATCCAGCGTATCGGCAATCTCCAGCGCCCGAGTGCCGAGGGTCTGGTCGATTTCGCTGCTGCGCAGATCAAGCGTCTCCGCAAGCTTGGCGCTGCGAGAATTGACGGTCGCGGTAATGTCGTTGATGCGCTTTTCAAGGCCGCCGATTATCTCCTTGCCGCCGTCGGCGAGCGTTCTTGCGATCTCCAGAACCCGATTGGCGAGCACCTCGTTGAGCGTTTTGGTTCGACTGTCGAGCGCCTCTTGGACACGGGCCACCCGTTGATCGAGCGATATGGAGACCGCATCCGTCGTGGCATTGATGCGGGTGTCGAAGCTGTCCACATAGGTGCGCAGTGACTCGGTTATGTCGCCGGAGCGCTGCCCCAGCCGCTCCACCAACTCGCCCCCGTAGACCTTTACGGTATGGTCGAATTCGGCGAGATGGCCGGTAATAAGATTGCCGAGCGTCGCGCTGTCGTGCGAGATGCGCTGCGCCAGTTCCCCGCCGGTGCGGCTGAAAATCTTGTCGAAATCCTGCAAACGCGCGGCCAGCATATCCCTGACCGTGTCGCCCCGAGCGTTGATGGCGGCTGCAAGACCTTCGGCGGTCTCCCGGAAATTCTCGGAGATCTTGCCGGTCCGCGTCATGATGGTCTCGGTGATGCGCGAACCGGTCTCCTCGAGTTTGGAGACCACATCGCTGCCGCGCAAGGTAAGATCCAGCACCAGCGACTCGCCGGTCGATTTCAGGGTGTTGTTGACCTCATCGGCACGTCCGGCAATCGTCTCGGCAAGCCTGCCGCCCGTGTCAACCAGTGAATCGGCGATTTGCTGCGACTTCGTCACCATCGTGTCGGTCAGGTGGTTGACCGTTCGGGTAAGGGTGGTGTTGACCTCCTCGGTGCGTCGGGTCAGCATTTCGGCGAGCGTCGTCGCCTTCTGGGACACACCGGCAGTCGCCTGGTCGAGTTTTGACGTGACCGTTTGCGACAGATTGGTCGTCAGTTCCGCGATCTGGGCGCTGATATGATCAGTCTTGACATTGAGACTCGACGTCAACCGCTCACTGGCGATCTCGAGCGTGTGGCTCACTTCAGCGCCGGTGCGGTTCAATTGCTCCAGGAGATCGCCGCCCCGCTCGCCGATGGCATCAATCATCTGATCGCCGGTCCGGCTGAGAGCAAGCGTGATGTGTTCGCCCTTTTCGGCCAGCGTCCGCGTAATGCGCTGGGCCGCTTCATTGACGCTGCTGGCCACCAGCTCGCTCACCGACGTGATGTCTTGCGTCAGCCCGGTGTGGACGCCGCTAATCGCCGAGCGCACCTGCTCGGACTGAGCGATCAATGCCTCGCGCTGGTTGGTGAGATCGTCAAGCAGGCCGCGAATGCGCAACTCATTGTCGTTGTAAGCGCGCTCGAGCGCCGCGACTTCGGTGTGAACCAGAGCCTCGAGTTCGGCCGCGCGTGCCAGGGCTCGCTCGACGCCGTCCCCCATGGCGGCAACCTCGCGGCGGATAGCCTGACCGACACTGACAATCGACTCCCGGGCGATGGTCTCGGGTTCGGCCAGTCGCAAGGCGACCTCGGTCATCGAGCGGGCGATGAAGCGCAGTTCCTGGGTGCGCCACAGGAGATGGGCGCACACGAAAAAGAACAGCACCGGGACGCCAATCAGGGCGGCAAGCACAAAGATGCGGAAGCCGAAGAATGGTCCCTGCAGCGGGACCTGGCCCAAATAGCCACTGGCAAGGCCCAGACCGACGACGATCCACACCAGCGAGATGAGGCTGGCCGCCATGAAGGGGCTGCGGGGCGGCCGTCGCTGAAAACCTTGCAAAACCTGCCCCATCGACTGGCGGTCATCATTGGCAGCCCGGCGGCGCGGGGCATCCTCATCATCTGCCTGGGCCGAGGGGTGGGCAAATAATAAATCATCGTCCCCGGCCGCAATGGGTTTGTTCGTTCGCCGCCGTCGGTTTGCGGCGGCATCGATCGGTTCGGATCCAACCGGCGCGCCGGCGTCGGCACGAGGCTCTAAGCCGTTGGGATCGGACTCCACATTCTCCTCACGCAAATTGAGTGCATCCTGGATCGCCGATAGAGCTGCCTCCGTCGGATCCTGCAACTTCTTTGGCGTGTTGGCCATGTCCGTCCGTCCGTTCGCCCGTAACTTGACCGGAAACATGTCCGGGCAATTACGCCGCCCAAGACGTCCACGCACACCACACTATCGCACTGAGAAACTCCCCTCTGCGGCCCCCTGGTGGCACCAGACCCACCGCCGCAGTGATAACCCTAATTCCCTCATCGACCGAAGAAAACCAGCTCCGGTAACTCCCGGTTAATCACCGTTAACAATTGCCAAACAACCTCTGGTTCCAGCCGTCAACTTCGCCAACCGCCCGTGATTGGACCCGCCAAATGCCCCTTTTTCAAGACCGCAGCGAATTTTCTGGCTGCTTCACAGCGTGCCAGCAAGGCGCAACGGTTAGATTGAAGCCGACAAGGCACCTCTGGGCCGACCGGCCTCATTTGAGCCTCGTCTTCGCCATCTGGCCGGTACACGGGCGCTCAACTCACGAAAAACTCGGCCTACCGGAACGATATTCCCGTCTCGGTTTCAATCAGACTGTTCAAATGGTCAAAGTTACGGTCGCTCATTCATGCTCCGTTAAGTCAGCCTTTACCATGGAGCTGGTTCTTTGTCCGCCGCCATTGCCGCTGGCGACCTGTCTTTACCCAGCTTTTGTTGCTGCTTGGCCAAACTAGCCGCTTAGGTGAGAAACGGCGTGGGGGGAGATGCCGGTTATGCTCGATATTTCAGCCGCTTCTGACGTGGCCTCGGGGTCAACCCGTGCCACCCGCGAGGGACCGATTGATCTTGTCCAACTCGCCCGCATGACTCTTGGAGACCGCGGCCTCGAGCGTGAGGTCCTCCAGTTATTTGCCCGGCAGGTCGCCATGCTGGTCGACCGCATGCAGGGCAAACCGGTCGCCACCGTCGCGGCCGTAGCCCATACGCTCAAGGGCTCGGCCCGGGGGGTAGGCGCCTGGCGGGTTGCCGGGGCAGCCGAGGCCGTTGAACACGCTGCCGAGTCAGCCGGGGCAGCCGACCTCGAGGATGCCCTGCGGACAATCAGGACCGCTGCTGACGAGGTCCGGGCCACCATTGCGGAACTCTTGCGGGCCAATTGATTACCCGGCCCCTCCGCAGCTCGGCGCGACACCTGCAGGTCAGGGTTGGGTAGCGGAAGCTGAACGCCCGACATCTGGCAACGGCGCGGCTGATCACCCGCGCTCGGGGCCGGCGCTCGATACCGGTTTTTGTCGGGCCTCTGCGACGAAACGGCCCTCGTCATGCGGCAAACTGATCCTATCTCCAGAGGAAATCGGAGCGACGGATCAATTTCGAAGACAAGGTTGGCGGTTATTCCGGGAGCCTTTATAGAGGCGCCAGCGGATTCGGCTTGGCCGGGATTGATCTGCAAGGTCGATCGCGCCGAACGTGTCAGGTGCGTGTTGGGGATGCTCGTCTCAAGTCGCAGGTCAGTATGACGAAGATCACTTTCATAGATCACAACGGGACCGCCCGTACCGTCGAGGGTGAGGTCGGCGCGACCGTCATGGAGACGGCGATCAAAAACGGCATTCCGGGCATCGAAGCCGAATGCGGCGGCGCCTGTGCGTGTTCGACCTGCCACGTCTATGTGGATCCGGCTTGGACCGACAAACTCGGCGAGGTCGGCCCAATGGAGCAGGACATGCTCGATTTCGCCTACGAGGTACAATCGAATTCCCGCTTGTCCTGCCAGCTCAAGGTCAGCGAGGCCCTTGATGGCCTGGTGGTCCGCACGCCGGAGCGTCAGGCGTGAGCCACCAAGCGTCCTTCCTTGCCGATTTCCGCGCGATTTGGCTCGCCCAAACAGCAAGAACCACGGCGCGATTCTAAACGATGTAGGCCGGCCTGCGTTGCTGGCCGGCAGGAAAAGCCATGACCGATCCCATCAAGACCAACGTGCTCATCATCGGCGCCGGTCCCATTGGACTGTTCGCCGTGTTCGAACTTGGCCTTCTGGACATGAAGGCCCATCTCGTCGATATCCTCGACAGACCCGGCGGGCAATGCGCGGAACTCTATCCAGAAAAGCCCATATACGACATTCCGGCCATTCCCTTCATCAGCGCCCAGGGTCTGGTCGACGCCCTGATGGCCCAGATCAAGCCGTTCGGTCCGACTTTTCACTTCAGTGAAATGGTCGAAACTATCGAACGCATTGGTGACCCGCTGTTCCGCGTGACCACCGATCGCGGCAAGGTCTTCGAGGCCACCATCGTGGTGATTGCGGCGGGCGGGGGCTCCTTCCAGCCCAAGAAGCCCCCCATGCCGGGGATCGACGCCTACGAGGGGCGCTCGGTCTTCTACTCGGTGCGGCGGATGGAGGACTTCCGCGGCAAGCGCCTGCTGGTGGTAGGGGGCGGGGATTCCGCCCTCGACTGGACGCTGAACCTCGCGCCTCTTGCCGACCGGCTCACCCTCCTGCATCGGCGCGATTCGTTTCGTGCGGCACCGGACAGCGTCAACAAGATGCGGGCCCTGGTGGCGGAGGGGAAAATCGACCTTCTGCTCGGCCAGGTCACGGCACTCGAGGGGGCCGACGGCATGCTCAGCCACGCGGTCGTCAAGCGCGACGACGGCTCGACCACGCCCGTGCCCTGTGATGCCATGCTGCCGTTCTTCGGCCTGACCATGAAGCTTGGCCCGGTCGCCAACTGGGGCATCACCTTGCATCAGGGGGAGCTGATCCCGGTCGACACCGCCACCTTCGAAACGAGCGAGCCCGGTATATTCGCGGTGGGCGACATCAATTGGTATCCGGGCAAACTGAAGCTGATCCTGTCGGGTTTCCACGAGGTGGCCCTGATGTCTCAGAAGGCGTACCGGTACGTCTTCCCCGACAAACGGCTGGTGTTCCAGTACACCACCTCTTCGACCAGCCTGCAAAAGAAGCTCGGTGTGAACTGAACATCGCGGCATCTGTGGGTGCGTCGACGGGCGCGCTTGGCCAACTCCGTGCCTCTCGACACCAACCAAGATAGCGCAGGCACGAGATATAAGGCTTGCGATCGAGCCCAGACATGCTTGAATGCTCGACGGTGGCCCGTGGTGTCATGCGAGATCCTTCGCCGTCGTCGTAGTGATTTTTCGATCGACGTAGTCGTCAGATCGGTCCTTCGGGGCGGTTGGAGAGCTGAGAACCGTCGATGTTCGTCAACTTCTTCCACGAACTCAGGGCCGCCGGAATTCCAGTCACGTTGCGCGAATATCTGACGCTGATGGAAGCCATGGAGCTCGACCTTGCATCGCGCCGGGTCGAGGACTTCTATTATCTGTCGCGTGGCCCTGATCAAGGACGAGCGCAATCTCGACAAATTTGATCGGGTGTTCTCGCACGTGTTCAAGGGACTGGAGCTGCTCGAGGACGTTCCGGTCGCGGAAATCCCCGCTGCCTGGCTCAAGAAGCTTGCTGAAAAATATCTGACCGAAGAGGAAAAGCAGTTGATTGAGGCGATGGGAGGTCTCGACAAGCTGCTTGAGACGCTGCGGCAACGCCTTGCGGAGCAGAAACAGCGACATCAGGGCGGATCAAAATGGATCGGCACCGCCGGAACATCGCCGTTCGGAGCCTATGGCTATAACCCGGAGGGCGTGCGCATCGGCCAAGATGGCAACCGCAATTTCCGGGCGGTCAAGGTGTGGGACAGGCGCGAGTTCCGCGACCTCGACGATACGGTCGAACTCGGCACTCGCAACATTAAGCTCGCCTTGCGACGCCTGCGCAAATTCGCGCGCACCGGCGCGCCGGAGGAACTCGATCTCGATGGTACCATCAAGGAAACCGCCCATCGAGGTTACCTCGACATCAAGCTGAGACCGGAGCGTCACAACGCCATCAAGGTGCTGCTGTTCATCGATGTCGGCGGATCGATGGACTGGCACGTGCAGATTACCGAACAGCTGTTTTCGGCGGCGCGCTCCGAGTTCAAACATCTGGACTATTTCTATTTCCACAATTGTCTGTACGAGCGGGTGTGGCGGCAGAATCGGCGCCGTCACGACGACTCCACCCCAACCTGGGATGTGTTGCGGACCTATCCGCATGACTACAAGGTGATTTTCGTGGGTGATGCCTCCATGTCGCCTTACGAAATTGCCGCTCCGGGCGGGTCGGTCGAACATTTCAACGAGGAGGCCGGTGCCGTCTGGCTCGACCGCCTAACACACACCTATCCGGCCAGCGTCTGGCTCAACCCGACCCCGGAAGACCAGTGGGAATATACCTATTCGGTGCGCATGATCCGACAGATGTTCGGCCACCGAATGTATCCGCTAACTCTCGAGGGGCTCGATCGCGCCATGCGGGAATTGATACGATAGAGCGCCTGCGGATCGGAGCTCCGGTCATTGGCGATTGAGCGAGCCAATGAGCTGGCATCGCGATTGTTCCGGCTGGCCGATCGCGCCACGCAGTCGGCACTTCAGATGCCGACGTTGATCCGCCTGGGACGCCAATGTCTGGCGATCAGAAATTCGGTGCCGTGAGATGCTAAAATCTTGCGCGGGAAGAGGCGCGCAGCGGCCGTGAGGTCAGAATCCCTTGACCGCCCGTCTGGTGTGCTCGACGACTGGCGGGCTGGCAAAACAATGCGCCACCAGTTCCCGCCACTCCTTGAAGTTCTCCGAGTTGCGGAAATCGACTGTATGGGCCTCCACGGTGTCCCACTCGACAAAGAGACGGTAGCGATTGGGAAATTCGATTGATCGCTGCAACTCCATGCTGCGGCAGCCCGCCGACCGCGCGAAGATCGGCCCGGCCTTGGCGACGCCTGCTTCAAATTCGCTCTCAAGGCCGGGTTTGACTTCGATCTGCGCAATTTCGAGGACCATGGGAGTACCGATCGTGGAAAAGGTCTGCGGCATCATACTACGCTGCTGACCTCGGTTCCACAATGCTGCGGCGTCCCCAGTCGTCCCTGCATGCGATGGAATGCGGGTGGGTCGACGCAAAGATTGGGTACTGTCACGAGGCAACCTTCCACAGAAGAGCGCAGATCACATCGGCTTGACCCGGTTGTCTGCGGCTGGGGTCAGCAAGTCTGAAACCGGCCTCAGCCGAAGGCTCAGGCATCTCACCGAATTGGTGGCGTCGCCTTGCGGGCACCACACGGCAATCAACGGCCCCGTCGGCGATGACGATCGCGGGCTCATTTCAGGATTCGAGCAGATCGGCGCCGTTGATCGGGAAGGGCGATCAAATCACTTCGTCACCTGACCACGTATCTCGCCGCCCTTGTTGGCTTCGGTATGGATGTTGAAATACCACTTATCAGCCAGGAGATCGGTGGCCTGCGCGTCGGTCAGTGTCGCGCTGCCTTTGATCGGACTTGCCACGCTGCCCTTGACCGGAACCACCACCGAGGCGTTCTTGCCTGGTTCGGCCGGGCCATGGAAGTGCGCCATCGTCGCATTGCCCGTCAGTCCCGAATAATCAACGTTGTAAGTGAGCTGCTTGGTTGTCGTGTCGTAGGTGGCCTGCAGCGTGCCGATCCCCGAACTATTGTTGGGCGGTACTTCCTCGGAAGCCTTCAGATTCGCCTTGAACCCAATGACCTCAGCGAAAGCGCCTGATGATCCGATCAGGCACAGCGCTATCGTCAGAGCGCCGACTCCACAACACGTCGTCCACTTGTTCACGGAAACCTCCCATTTTTTTGACTATTTGCGGCTCTGGCTCCGCACAGTCGGACCAACACCTGCCCGACGCACCTATTCCATATAATGTCCGCCGGCGGATAAAATTTGACAAACAGTGCAGTCGGAGCAGCAGTTCTGCCCAGTGACGGTCGGGCTACCGGTATAGCGTTATCGAACCAAACATCTCCTTGGCTCTGAAGCCTGCTTGATGTCAATCCTGTACCCGAGTTGCAACGTAGCAGAACGGCCATCCTCACGGGGAACGGGCAGTATCTCATTACCGTGAGCCGCAACGCGCTGCCGGCGATCGACGCACGACGATTTGTTGAAAAATCTTCAATTCGCACCGCTGGCGTGCGCTTTGCTGTTTCAAAGTGCGATCGGCCGATGAAACGAAATTTTCGCCCGGCCGGCGGTGATGCGCGACACAGCGTCGTGTCTGCGACCGGACCATTGCGTCGGCCGTGGCTCAGCGGATGCCCGCGCGCGTGAAGCTCTGAACGAACTGACGCTGGAACAGCAGGAAGCCGACGATCAGGGGCGCCGATGTCATGAGCGTCGCGGCGCAGATCACCGACCAGTCAATGCCCTGGTCGGTTGAGGAAAAAACCTGCAGCCCGACGGTGAGCGGCCGGGCCTCGACCGAATCGGTCACGATCAATGGCCACAAGAAATTGTTCCAGTGGTAGCTCACCGACACCAACGCAAAGGCGAGATAGATGGGTTTGGCCAACGGGACATAGACACGCCACAGCACTTGAAGAGGCCCAGCGCCTTCGACCCGCGCGGCGTCATCGAGTTCCTTGGGGACGGTCTTGAAGGTCTGACGAAGCAAAAAGATGCCGAACGCTGACGCCATATAAGGCAGCGCGATCGCCGGGATGGAATCGACCAGCCCAATCAGCGTCATCGTGCGATAATTTTCGACGATCAGCACATCCGGCATGATCATCAGCTGCACCAGCACGAGCGCGAAGGCAATGTTGCGGCCGGCAAACTCAAAGCGCGCAAAAGCATAGGCCGCCAGCGTGCAAAGCACGGTCTGGCAGACTAGAATAAGCGTTACGAGCAGAAACGTGTTGACGAAATACCGGGCGAATGGAGCGGCGTTCCAGGCCTGAGCAAAATTGTTCAGCGTAAGCGGCGCCAGCAGATCGAAGCGCGTCGAGAATTCGGCCGGATGAAACGCTGTCCACAGCGCGTAGATGAGCGGAAGAAGCCAGAATATTGCGAGCAGCCACGCGGCCATTGATTCCAAAAGACGCCCCGTGGCGTGCGGCTCGTAGGAATTGTGCTGCGCGGGTGTCGTCATCGGTAGTGGATCCGCCGTTCAAGCAGCAGGTATTGAACAAGCGCAACGGCAGCGAGCAGTCCCAGCAGGACCATCGTGAGTGCTGCCGCGTAGGTCGTGTCCCAGAATTTGAATCCGACCTCGTAGATATAATAGAGCAACAATGTGGTGGCGTTGTCGGGGCCACCGCGCGTCATCACCACGATATGATCGACGGTGCGAAAGGCATTGATCACCGCATTGATGAGAACGAACAACGTGGTTGGCATCAGCAGTGGAAACTGCACCCGGCGAAAGAAGGTCCACCGCGAAGATCCTTCCAGGGCGGCCGCCTCAGCAAGGGTAGGGGGAATCTGTTGAAGTGCGGCGAGATAAAAGATCATAAAGAAGCCGGCTTCCTTCCAGATTGCGACCACTATCACGCAGGCAAGCGCGGTATCGGGTGTCCCTAGCCAATTGTGCGCAGGAGCCCCGAACTTTGCCAGCACTTGCTCGAGCAGCCCGATCTGCGGCGTGTAGAAGAACAGCCAGATATTGGCGACCGCGATCATAGGCAAGACGGTGGGCGTGAAATAAGCCATCCGTACAATGGCACGACCCGCAATGCGGTCGTTCACCCAGATCGCCATCAGAAGCGCAAGACCCATCGACAGAGGAATGGTCCCGAGCGCAAACCACAGATTGTTGACAATCGATTTCCAGAACACTGGATCGGCCAGCATGGAGCGATAATTGTCAAGGCCGACAAAAACCGGTGGCCGACGCGGTCTTCGGGTGGACCAGAAACTGTCGATCAGAGTTGCAAGCGCGGGCCAGTGAGTGAACAGCGCGAGCAGAGCCATCGCCGGCAGCACCATCAGCCAGCCGTGGAGGGTGACGCGCCAGCGCCGTCCGGGAGTTCGCACGGCCTATCCGCAGAACGTGAGCAGGGATGCCATCATCGGTACGGCTTGAGCAACCGCTCTGCCTCTGCTTGGGCCTCTTTGAGAGCCGGCTCCGGGAGTTTGGAGCCGGTCAGCGCCGCCTGCACAGCATCATTGAGCGCCTTGGTAACCCGTTGATTGTCATGGGTGGAAAGTTCCGCCACCGCGTATTGCAGCTGATCGCGCGCCACGGCCGCGGCTGGGAATTCGTTGACGTATGTCTTCATGGCCGGCGTGTCCCAGGCCTCCGGACGCACCGCGACGTAGCCGGTATCGATGCCCCACCGTGCCGCGCGATCGGGCGAGGTCATCCACACGGCAAATTTAACGGCGGCCTCCTGCTGGGCTGCGCTCACCTTTTTGAAGACGTAGAAATTGCCGCCGCCGGTCGGCGAGCCGCGTCTTTTGCCAGCCGGCAGCATGGCCACCCCGAAAGCAAACCGCGCGTTGTTACGCACATTCGTCAGATTGCCGGTGGTCGTCCACATCATCGCGGTCTTGCGCTCGAAAAAATCCTTGGGCGTCGTTCCCCACTCGATCACACCAGGGGCCATCACCTTGACCTTGCGCCCGAGATCGACCCAGCGCTGCAGGGCCTCGATCACCCGGGCGTCGTCGAAGGCGGTCCGATCGCCGGCCTGATTCATGAGGATGGCATTGTTCTGCGTGGCGAGAGCTTGAAACAGCCAGTAGGGAAAACCGGTGGAGGGAATCTGCATGCCCCACTGCGTTGTGGTTCCGCTGTTGTCGCGAATTGTGAGTTTCTCGGCAAAGGCCTGCTCCTGCGCCCAGGTCGCCGGCGGGATCTCTGGGTCGAGACCGGCCTGCCGGAAAGCGTCCTTGTTCCAGTAGAGTACGATGGTGGACCGCTGGAACGGTACGCCCCACGTCTTGCCGCCGGTGCGGCTATTTCCCATGAAGGCAGGGAAAAAACTGTTGAGCCATTTCGGATTGGAAGCGGCTGGGGTGAGCTCGTCAAAGGGAACGATCGCATCCTCGTCGATCAACGAGAACATGTCGGTCGAGAGCAGCACGGCGATCGCCGGCGGGTTGCCGGATTTGTGGGCGGTGAGGGCCTTGACGATGGTTTCCTGATAGGTGCCCGCATAGATCGGCTTGACGCTGATGCCCGGATTCTCTTTCTCGAATTCCGCCGCATAGCCGTCGATGATCTTGGTGATGGGACCGCCGACCGCAATCGGATAGAAGAACGAGATTTCCGTCGCCGCTCGCAGGACTGCTGGTGCCGCCAGCGTGCTGCCGGCGAGCGTGGCCGAGCTGATCAGGAATTGCCGTCTGTCCATATCTCATCTCCTCATGGGCATCGCATCAACTGTGGTAGACCCGATACGACACTCTGATGACAGATCGAACCAGTGGGTGTCTCCCGGCGTCCAGTCGAGATGAACAAGTGCACCTGGGGCAGCGGCAAGCCGTCCGGGGATCCGCACGATCAAACTGTTCTCGCCAACCTGCGCCTCGACCTGGGTGTCCGCCCCCAGATACTCGGCCGCTATGACGCGGGCCGGCAAGCCGGCTTCGGCGATTCGCATCCGTTCCGGGCGCACACCAAAAGCCAGCGTCGACAGATCACGCCCGAACGGCGCGCCGGTTGCAAGCCCCTTTCGCCCGGCAAGCAGAATGGCGGGCAACACGTTCATCGGCGGAGATCCGACAAAGCGTGCGGTGAAGATCGTCTCGGGACGTTCGTAGAGCGCATCGGGTGAGCCGTCCTGCTCGACGCGGCCGGCCCGCATGAGAATGACGCGGTCGGCCATGGTCATCGCCTCGACCTGATCATGCGTCACATAGATCATGGTGATGCCGAGTCGACGCTGAAGCGCGCGGATTTCTCGGCGCATTTCGCTGCGCAACTTGGCATCGAGATTCGACAGCGGCTCGTCCATCAGGCACACCGGCGTCTGCGCCACGATGGCACGACCGAGCGCCACGCGCTGCTGCTGACCGCCGGAAAGTTGTGAGGGCTTGCGATCGAGCACAGACTCAAGGCCCAAGATCTCTGCAGCACGTTTAAGCCGTGCACTGCGCTCGCGGTGGGGAAGCCGACGCACCCGCAAGCCAAATATGATATTCTCGGCCACCGACAGGTGTGGAAACAGCGCGTAGGACTGAAAAACCATCGCCACACCGCGTCGCGCCGGCGGCTCATCTGTGACGTTGCGGCCTGCGATCTCGATGGTTCCGGCATCGGGATCGTCAAGCCCTGCGATCAATCGCAACGTCGTCGACTTGCCGCAGCCGGAGGGGCCGAGCAGCACCACCAAGGTGCCGGCTTCAGCCACAAAGCTTACGCGGTTGACGGCTGGCTCAAGCCCCCAATGCTTGGTCACCTCGGTCAGCCGCACCTGCGCCACACCGCGCCCCCGTCCCTGTACGTCGCGCCTATTTTGACTGCGCAACGACAACTGGCAATGGACTTAAGTCCCAAGTGGCGTGGGCGGACGGCAACAACCAGAGCTCTGTGTGGCGATCGCAATGTTGTTTGTTATCGCGCGTCTGCCTGGACCGCGATGTGCGGGTACTTATGTCGTGGCATATCCTATTACATATCCCGCAGCAAATCCTGCAGCTCGTGCGCGATCAATTGCATCCCTGAGTGGGATGTCCTTGTCAGAGACGGTGAAGCTCCTGTTTCCAGGATCCTGTTAAAGCACAAAGGTCGGAATGTTCGCTCGGACGGCCTCCCGGGCGTCAGGCGGTTATTTGCTTCGCCGGAAGCTTGTGTCGTCCCAGAGCCTTCTTGACGGAAGGTGCCGACTGGCTCCGTCGCAGAATCGCCAGAAGGGTATCGGGCTTGAACTCCGACAGGTAGTCGACAAGTCCTTCCGGGATTTCTCTGGGAAATCTTGTCCGGAGTTGCACTTCTATAGCCATGGCCAGGCCTTTGGCCTCTCCTTCGGCACGTCCTTCGGCACGGGCACGGTCGATCGGCTCTCTGAGAAACGGGATATCCTTGACATTGACGGTTATGCCCATTGTCCGGAACTCCTGTTCGATCAAAGGTCTCACACCACGCAGTTGGGAAAGGATAAAAAGTTGGCCTAGAGCATCGGCCTGTTCCATCGACGAGAGCTGTTCGAGTTTATTCTTGATGCTTTCTACCACATTGGGTTGTGTACCGTCAGCACACAAGATCGCCAGGACAGCATCACCATAGTCGCCGGTGTCCAACAAGGTTCGGGACGAAAGCTTCCGCATATCGACGAATTCGTACCGGAAGGCGAGATTGTCGTGGTTGAGGGCGGATTTCGGATTCCAGTCCCTCCTGCCTATGTAGACAACCCTTTGGAGCAAGTTGCGGTCTGTTTCCTTAAAGCGTCCACACCTATGCTCTTCGTGAAGCCAGCACATAATATCGCTGTGATAGCCAAGCATGCGAGTGAGCATCGACTCGTCGGGCGACACTTGAATTTCCAGCTGCAACAACCGTCGCCCTTGATTATCAGGCGGGCTGAGAACAGAGAGATGGTCAACGCGCCGCTCTCTGCTGTTTGGGAATTCCGTGCGGATCGGCGCAAGTTCTCCAACGATCCCCATCTGGCGGAGAAAGGCCCTACCGCCGACTCGAATGAGATGTTTCATGGTGATGTCGTACTCGCCCACGGACGGCCTCATCACTGCAAATGTCCGGGGCCGGCGGAGCTATCAGGCGTCGCTGCCCGCCGCTGCGCCGAAAGGAGCAAATCGAGGATTGCTATCAATCATCCTTGCGGGTAGCAGGTATGTGGAAATATATCAAGAACAAATTAAGAATATATAGAGAACATAATGCTTGGGGGTTGGCGGATATACGGTATGGAATTCGCCAGACCTCAGAAAATTGCATTCACGAGATCGTGGTTTTCCCCGAGTTACGATGCACCGGCGGTCCTCTCG
>Ga0187783_10001477_pt1 | contig 17365 bp, 16 predicted proteins | sample 1015_SJ02_MP02_2_FD_132471 | JGI IMG/M metagenome (GOLD analysis project Ga0187783, IMG submission 132471) | Tropical peat soil microbial communities from peatlands in Department of Meta, Colombia - 1015_SJ02_MP02_20_MG | ecosystem: Environmental > Terrestrial > Soil > Wetlands > Peat | place...
CACCGCCCAGATGCCTTCTGGCTGATCGTCATTGCCGGTTCCGACGTTGCCCGGCGCCACGGTGTTGACCCGGATCCCATGGCGACCAAGCTCGTAGGCGAACGACTTGGCCAGCGAGATCACCCCTGCTTTGGCGGCGCCGTAGGGGGCGTGATAGGCGGCGGCGACCGTCCCGTCCACCGAGGTCAGGGCCACCATCGACCCTCCCGTACCCTGCCGTACCATCAGCTGGCCTACCACCTGGAAGAGCGTGAAAACCTGGGTCAGGTTGTTCTCGATCGTCCAGTTCCATTCCTCAGGCGTTACGTCGCTGACCGCGTTCCAGGTAGCGCCGCCAATGATGTCGACGCAGACGTCGATGCCCCCCAGCACTTCGGCGACCGCACCGATCGCCCGGTCGACCTGATCGCGCTCTGTCATATCAGCCACGATGGGATAGGCCATTCCCCCGGCGCCCTTGATCTCGCGCACGATGGTGCTGGCCCGACCCTCGTCGATATCGATGCACGCCACCACTGCCCCGGCGGCGGCCAGCCGCAAGGCAGTGTGGCGTCCGTGGCCGGCCCTTGTCGGAAGGTAGCCCGCCCCCGAGACGACAGCCCGTTTGCCTTCGAGTCCCAGATCGATCATGTCCATTCCCTCACCAACACGGCTCTGACGCCTCGAGGCCGACACGACTCGACCTCCAGTCTGGAGGGCGAATCTAGGCGGCGGACAAGATGAGCGTTAGCGGAGCGATGCTCTCGTCGCTATGAGCCCGGACTGCGCGAATATCCCAGACTCGAACTGAGACGACAAGCTGTGATCCAGTCGAGCCGAACCTTGAGATTGTCAGCAAAGGGAGTATCCAAGGGTGCGCACAGGATCCGTCTGGTGTCGGAGGGGGGACTTGAACCCCCACGCCCTTGCGGGCACTAGCCCCTCAATCCCGTTGGCGATTCGCGGTCCATCGCGGTTGCAGGAGTTCGCCGAGGTCAGGAGGGCGCCGACTCAGCGGTGGTCATGTGCCGGGATGATGAGTTTGGGCAGTTCGGCTGAGTCGCGTTGACATCGTGTTGACATGCTGGACCTATAAAAGTCCCGGTTGGTCTGCCGGGCTCCTATGGTCTCGAGGTTTGGAACCTCGCCGAACCGAGGAATGAGAGGCGGGCTACCCACGGCCCTCCGGCTCGGGTTTGTGGGGCTTGTAGATCCCTTCAGCGCCCTCTACCCGCCCCTGTGCTCTTCACGGTCCCATGGCACGCCGTCGCACCCGGGACCGACCGGTGCAAACCCTCCTGTCGACAACGCTTTCGAGACGAGGGACGAGTCTCCTTTAACGATGTCCTAAAGGTGTCGCCGTCCGCGTTGGTCTCCACACCAGCGGCTAGCGGGACGGTGGACCGGTCGGAACAGTGATTGTCCGGGTACCGGCCGGGGCGTGCCATTCGAGCGCCGTGATCCCGTCCCTCGCCAACACGACCCGGGCGTGCAGGTCATCGCGGACGTAGGTGGCGGCGTACTGGACACCAGCTTCGGTGGTCAGAATCTCGTTCTGCGCGTCGAAGACGAACACCACGTCCCGGGTGCCGACGGGCCTTGACTCGTCGGGATAGAAGAAGAAACAGAGCTCTCGCCCGCAGAATCGGCCCATTACCGTGATTGTGGAGATCACTTCGGCGTGCGGAGGCGTTCTCGCCAGGGCCGCTCGTAACCCTGCCGCTTGCGTCGGACCGACGTGGCTCACGGCGTAGCGAAAAACCGGGGGGGAGTAGCGATAGCTGAGTATCCCGGCTTGGGCGACGACGGCAAGCGCGACCACGGTGGCGACCACCGCCCCAGCCCGAAATCGAGACCCCAGCCACACGATGACCATCACGGTCCCGACCGAAAGGAACGGATAGACAGCGAAGTTCTGAAAGGTGTTGGTGAGAAAGTCCGCGCGGGCATTGAGGGCGTTGACCAAGAGAACGACAAGCGGCACCCCGAATCCCCACGCCGAAGCCAAGCCGACGACCCCCACCGGTCGGATCAGACCCCAAATGTCGGCCAATCGTTCTCGGAGGTGGCCGAGGACCCGTGAAGGGTGAGTAAGGGCGCCGCCCAGAAGCGTAACGAAACCCCCGAGGCCGCTCAGTGACGTCCGGCCAGCGATGTAGGCGTAGAGGGACAGGCCCGAGCCCTGGTTGGCATGAAGCGCCGAGATCAGCCCCGTCCACCCGATCCCTGCGGCGACGAGGAGCAGACCGCTCCGCCTCGTGCTTGGTCCTGCCAGAAGGGCCGATACTCCCAGTCCCACGAGGCAAATGGCGGCAAAGGATCCGCAGAGCAACACGATTGCGGCAAAGACGAGCGCCCGTCGTGTGCGTCCGAGCCAGAGGGCGCGCGCCGACAGGACCAGGAAGAGGGTGGAAATGGGTTCAAGGTGCACATCGAAACTGAGGGTCTGGTACACGCCCGCGTTCGCCACGGTGACGAAGATAAAAGCGATCGCTCCCGCAATGGTTGGACCCATCGGCACTCGCCGCCGCTGAAGAAGGTCGAGGACCCAGAGGAATGCCACGAGCCCCGAGCCGCCGACGGCTAGGTCCTGGATCCACACCAAGGCGATCGGCGATGGAAGGACGATGTGAATGAGCGCCAGAGGCCAGATGATGAGTTCGAAATCAGCCTTTATGAACGGGAAGCCGTAAATGGTGTCGTACGGGTTTAGATGTCCTGTCCCGATCAGCGTCCACGCCTGGTTATACGTGGCAAAGTCCTCCCCCAGGAAAGCACGGTGATAGATCACGGTCGAGAAGACGGCCAACCCGAGCGTCCACAGCGGAAAGACGATCCATCCGGCGGTCCGAACCCGACGTCGGAACGGCTCTTGTGACAGATCGCCTTCGTGCCGCCGAGGCGACGAAGCGGGCGATCGCAACCGCGTTCGACTGGGAATCTCGCGCGGGTGGGATCGCGATCCCAAGGCCGCCGTGGTTCCCGTCACCACTCGAGGAGTGTAACCCCGGCCCCTGGTGGACAAATGGGATCGACTGAGGCCCTGAACTGGGAGGATATGCTGTTTCGACAGTTACGCCATACCCTTGAGATCTGGCCTATGCGACCCTGGAGAACGTCAACCTGACAAATGCGAACCTCACGGGAGCTGATCTGACCGACGCCAACTTCGAGCTGACCATCTGGGATAACACCACATGTCCAGACGGCACGAATAGCAACAGCGACGGCGGAACCTGCGTGAACGACCTCGGTTAGTGCTCTTCGGACCTCTAGCTGGCTCCCGTGGCCTGGACCACGTAGTGACGATCCTCCTTGAAGGGCTGCCTACTCAGCCAGACGGCTCCGACTGAGAACCGTCACGAGCTCCTCAGCTACCTCAACGGCCACCTCTTCAATGATCCGCTCTGAGTAAGCGCCGTGCCTTACGCCGGCCATGTTCCCTTTCCGAAAGGGCCGGCGGGAGTAGCCACGAGCGGGTCCCCAGGACAAGGCTGTGGTCCCGTCCTTCCGCATGAGGACCCTCGGGGCGGGGCGGAGTTCGCGAGACTCTTTCTCAGTCATCCTCGAAACCTCCCTCGCGCGTGCGCGCATCGTATTCGCGTTTCGGGATCTGACACGTGAAAGGCGACGCGGCCGATACTGGTGGCTGCCAAAACGACTACCACGCTGGGATCAAGTCGTATTGGAGCCATTGCACTCACGTATTGACAGTGCACCAGTGGTGTATTGACGGTGAACTACTGGAGAGCGATGCCAATGCGCCAATTCCGGACCTCTCGGGGAGCGTCGAGCCCAGACCGAGTTAGGTGTCGCTGATGTGAAGTGAGGACCGGATAGTGCTGCGCAGGTCGTCTAGACGGTCGGATGCGGCCTTGAGGAAGGCTCGTTCCTCTGTCCAAGTGCGTCCGGCTCGTCCATAGGCAGCCTCTTTGAGTGCGCTTCGAAGATCATTTGCAGCCGTCGCAACCGTCGCCGAGCCAAACGTCTCGATGTCATCGACCTGTACCGCCAGTTTCAACATCATGTCCGCGATCGAAAGGAACTCATCGTGGTCGAAGTCCGAGAGCGTGGGAGGCGACCCGACATCGGAATCCCTCGCGGTGGAAGTCCTCCCTTCTGACCTTCTGACGACGGTCCAGTGATCCGATATGGACAGGATGAGCTGGCTCGCAGTATTGATGCAGTCGCCGTAAAGGCGCATGCGAGTGTCTCGCTGCCAAACCGCATGTTCTGACCTCCTGGAGAAGTGCGCCGTTATGAAGTAGCCGGTGACCGTCGCAATGACGGCGAGACCGGCCACCACGAGGGTTGCGACTTGGACTCCGGAGGTGGCCGGCATCTTCTCTAGCCCCTCAGTGTCTCGATGCCGTCCTCGGCGATCTCGATGAGGTCGTCGTACGCCTCATCGCCGACCCGGGCGAGGTAGTAACCGCACTCCATAGCGAAGTCGGACCGAACGGTCTGCGGGACTTGCTGACTGAGCTGAGCCGAGAGCAGCCCGAGAGCGGATGTGTAGTGGTGTTCTGACTCGCCAGTGCGGGCTACTCCGCTCGCATTCTCCATCTGCCCAACGACGTAGCCGAGCCGGCCGTAAGCGAGGATCGACGGACGGTCCTCGGGGCCGTTGTCACTACCTGGAGCGAATAGGTCGAGGTAGTCCGTCTCAAAGTCCCCTAGAGCCTCGCTTAGCTCGGCGCCACCCTTTGGGCCCCGGAACTTGAGCCAGTGGTCGAGAGCAAACTTGGCAATCTCATGGCAGACGGCCGCCTCCGCTTTCTTTGAGAGTGGGCCCACGTCCGGGAGGCGCAACGTGTCAGGCGCAGGCAACACCAATGGCCGATAAGCCGCTAGATCTCTCCTGCGGGCCACGGACCCCAGGTTTAGTGCACCCTCTCGGCTTCACGCCCCCTCAGGCCTCTAAGGCTCCCCGCCGCGCGGGAGCGGGTCAGAGGTTTGCGAGGCTCCTAGGGCCCTTTTAGGACCTCCACCCGCCCCTCGCTCAGGAGCTCCCGTGGTTCGCGTTCCACGGCGAGACGCTCTCGAGCCCGTCGAGATGGCCAATACACGACCACACCGTCGAACGACGCCCGTCAGGCGTTCGGTGCTGGCCCCACCATTCGACTGGCTCCCGACAATGGCGCGGATGGCCGACTTCGGTTCTCACCATCCTCCAGCACTGGCCTTCCTGCTTGAACCAGATGAGGGGGAAGGTCTCGGCTATCGCCATTGTGGCAAACCTAGCGGGAGGGTCTACGGCGGCGCCTGTCGGGAAGGGAAGGCAGGTGACCCAGTAACCGGCAATAGGTGAGGCGCGAGATGGACGGGTCCTCTGGCGTCCTCGATGGGACTCTCAGGAGCTCGGCCTGCGAGCGCGATGCTGGCTGGCGTGTGGATTGGCATCGATGTGGGTGGCGAAAGGAAGGGGTTCGACGTGGCGGTTCTCGACGCCGACCTGCACCTCGCCGACGTGGGAGCTCGCCTCAGTACCTCTGATGTCGTTGATCTCGTTCGGGTTTGGAAACCACACGTCGTCGCGGTCGACAGCCCGCGCAGAGCAGCGCCCTCAGGAACGCCCCACCGGGAATGCGAGCTCGAGCTGAACCGAACGATCTGTGGCATCCGATGGACCCCTGATATGGCCGCGATCAGGTCCTCGGCGTACTACTCCTGGATCCAGCACGGATTCCCTCTCTACGAAGCTCTCCAATCGGAAGAGGTTGACGAGATCATCCAAGTGTTTCCGACCGCGTCCTGGACTCGTTGGATCGGAAAGCGCATTGGCAGCCGCGCCAAGTGGACCCGAGAGGGCCTGGCGAGGCTGCCGATCACTGGAATACCTGCTCGACAGAATCAGGACCTCAGGGATGCCATCGCCGCCGCCGTCACAGCCTGGCAGCACTCGGCAGGTCAGACCGAAGCTCTTGGGGACATCATTGTCCCAAGATCCCAGCACCCCTCGGCGATCTAGGCCGTTAGCGGACCGCAAGCGCAGGCTGGTTCTGGTCGCAGATAATGCGACCCCCACCCGGCAGCGATCGAGGGCTCGCCCAAGCGTCGTCCGTCCACGGCGAGCCCATCGCGAGCGCCGACCGACGGGGATCTGCAGGCGGAAACGAGGCGGCATGAGTAACCCTGATGGGTCTTCCCACAGTCGCGTCAAGGGCAATCGGCTGACCCGTCGCCGGGTCAGCCGGTCGATTGCGGCTGAACGATTGAGAATGCAGGTTCCCGACCCCTTGGGTTGATGCTCAGTTCGTCGGTCACAGCGGATATCTTCTGGTTCACAGTCGTCCAGTTGGCCTGAGGGCCAATCAGTCATTGGCTCGCCCTAGCCGGTCGATCTCAGATCGCAGAGTGGCCGCAGCCATCGAGGAAACCAAGTTGCCTAAGACTTACTGGCCAAGCGCGGTGCTTCTTGCGGCGGGAATTGGGATCGGCATCGTGTCAGTGGAGCTGTTTCCGTCGGAGAGGCCGACACCGGCTCCGGGCGCACTCGGATTTGTCGTCGCGGCCCCATCGCCGGTCGTGGACTTCAACGTATACGAGACCCGGTCTGCGGGGAACGTGACTGCGATCAACCTTGTTGCTACGACACCTGCCGGTGAGGATGCCGAAGTCCCTGTTTATCTCTCCTACCCAACCGACAAAAACTCGCCGACGTGCCAGGTGCCGTCAATGTGTCAGCACTATCCGAACCGAACGCTGCCGCTCGAAGTGGATCTCGTTGATGACAACCCGGGCCCTCCTGGAACACTCGACGTGGCTTCAGCTTGGGTTTACTTCAGCGGCCCACCGCTCGGCTTCGCCAGCGATGCCGCATCAGCCACGGCGCAGCTGCCTGCGGTACAGGTACCGCTCAACGTACCATCGCAGCAGTACCTCAACGGGGCCGTCGAATTGCACTACGCGTTGGCGGCGGCATCCTCCTATCAATGGACGACTGGACAGGCGCCTAACTCTTTGGACCAGGGCTATCTGACGTGGTATCTGAACCTGCAACCGCAGGGCTCGGTCTCCGTCTTCGAGTCACTTGCTTCTTCCGCTGGCGGTATCAATCTGGCCGAGCAGCAGCACCAGCAGCTGCTGACGTTCCTCGCTGGTGCCCTGTTGGGCGTGGCTGGCGGGGCCTTGATCGGCGCGCTGCAAGAGTTCTTCCACGCGCGCAGAGAGGCGGGGAGGCGAACAACGACTGACCTGACCCCGTGAGATCGGTTCACAACTTGGTCACGGAGACACCCTTCGTCTCCGGTCTGCGCTTCGGATCGATGGACAGCGTCTGTTCCCTACCCAGGCACAGCCTGTCCGGGGCCCGGCTGGTCCGGTGGGCAATGGACTGTAGGAGCAGGGCCTCTGCCGCCTCGGGGTTCGTCCCGTCTCGGGAGGTCTCTCTAGGAACATTTCGGGACCCCGGGGCAGCCAAAGGTCATCTTCCCGGCGACGCGGGGGCAGCCGTCGGCCATCGGGCCATTGTCAGGAGCCTGCCATCTGGGCGGGCTGCCCGGAGACCCGAGCGCATGATCGGAGCCGGAGCCGGTTGGTTTACCAACCAAGAACTGCCCTCGGACTCAGCCGCAACTCTGCGCGTAGGCCTCGGTCCCTGGCTGCAGGGCCTGATAGGAGTCGGGACTGACCATGAGACATGACTCATCGACGGCTTCGAACTCGCTCGCTGGAATTTGCTTCAGCTGGTCGACATCCGTGTCGGTCCACCGGGTGTCAGCCGTCCCGGCGAAGAACCAATCGCTACCGTTCTGGGCCAGGATCAGTCCGTAGGTCTTCATCGTGGTGATGACCGTCTGACACATCGCTGAGCACGTAGAACTGGGCAGAGAGAAGTCGGCGTCGAGGCGGAACCGCGCTCCCATAGGAGGGCAGTTGGAGTCGGGTTGGCCTGCTTGATGGCTCGCCGGCCACAAATAGCTCTCCTGCGTGCAGGTCGCCGTGAACTGAATGGCGTGATCCATGGCTCCCGATGCCACTTCGTCGTAGTTCACCAGGTCGGGCAGGATGGGCAGACCGGCGGCTTCGGCCGAGGTCCAACCGGCTGGGCGCATCGCGTCCGAATTCAAGTTCCAGATCGCTCCCGACCCCGCCCTTGACTTGCCGTTCGGGCGGTAGTGGGTGTCGAAGGTCTCGTAAAGAGTGCACGTGGCTGGGTTCACCATGATGGCGTGGCGGTCGGTCCCCCACCCCTCGATCGGTGTCGACGCAGACAATGGATAAGGACCCGGGTCGCTCTGATCGGCGTATAGGAACTTGATCGGAACGAGCGGCTGGCTGGGCGAGACGATCTGCCACGGAAACCCGTAGGGCTCGGTCTTCTTCGGGGAGGGGCCGAAATCCGGATGGAGATACGTCGTCGAGGAGTCCGTTGCCGCTAGCCACATCGAGTTGTTCGGATTGACCGGAAGCCCGGTGATAGGGCTGTTGAGGACGTCGTCGGCGGGAAAAGACGGGCAATCCGTTCCGGGCAATTCGGTCGGCGACGCCAAAGGCGCCGCCGTCGTGATCTGCGACGATCGGCGCGGGTTGGAAACGGCGGCTGCCGCAGAGCCTGACCAACCGCTGGACATGCCCAGGACGAGTGAGGCGAGTGTCATCGACACCAATATGGAATGGCGACCTCATCACACCGCCCCCTGCTGTGACCAGCCTCGGACACCTCGGGCCGCTGCGGTCCACCCTGATCCTGGCCCACCAGCCTGGCCCACCGCGTGTGGCCTGTCGCCTACCGGGAGGGAGGCGATCACCACCGAGCGATCTCACTCACCGGGTTGACGTCGAGGTCGACCACATTGGGGACATGGCTAGGTCGGATCGTGGTGACACTAGCCACAAGACGGAACGCCGAAGGTGCTCCACCGACCCGGCGGTCGGGCACTCGTCGGCCATCCGGACCACTGTTGTGAGCCAGCCATCTGGACGCCAGCACACCGTCCCGAGGGGCAGGCCGGATCGCTCGTAGTAGCGACTAGAGGGAGATCCGTTAGCGCCCAGAGGACGGGCCGCCCCCACGCTGCCGCGCATCCACGGCTCCAGAGGTGGAGGCGTCACGGGATCGCGACCTGTTGGGCTTGGGCAAGAAGTGAGGCTCGGTCGGCAGTGAGGATGTAGCCGCCGCGAATCGCCATGTTCAGATTCTGTTGGTACTTCTGCACATACATCGCGGTGTTTCCATATAGCGCGGTGAGGGTCGCCGCGGAGAATGGGATCGTCGAACCAAACAGCGCGCACAGTTGACTTGCTCCGGGTGGCGGGGCGCCGCTCAACGTCGAGACGGGCACATCCACCCACGGGGTGCGGACACCGCCGATGACGTTGCCATGCGCGTCGAGAGCAAGCGTTGGTGGATTCGTGCTGCTGAACTTGAACGGGCTCGGAGAAGGCGGCGCCGTCCCGGTGGTGACCCAGTTGGCAAACGCGGTGAATGCAGCTTGGACCACTTCGTGCTGGGGACCTGTGTTGAGCTGCTGGGTGCAGCCGAGGAAGCTCTGGTTCGGCCCCACGAGATAGGCATCGGCGTGGGAGGTGCCCGCCACTTCCCACGTCCGGATGCGCACGGTGTTGGGCTGTTGGGCCGGGGCGTAGCCGAGCTGGATCAGGTCGGTCTGTGTCTCGAACATGAAGACCGGGACCTTGAGATCGGTCCTGATCCGCATGATGTTGCCGCCTTGAACCGCGATCGTGCTTCCGTTCAGCGGGGCGGCGGTCCCCCCTCGGCTGTGAATGAAGATGCCGTCGAAGGTGTTGCTGAGCGGTTGGATGGAGTTGGCGTAGGTCGTGAGGTAGAAGGCGGACTGCGATTCGCCGGTGGCCACCACATGCGAGGGTTTCGCTCCTCCGAGGATGTTGGACCCGTCGCTCCACACTGCCCGGCCAATCTGGTCGTAGATGTCGAGCGAGTACTGGTCACCGGGGTGATGGAGGGTGCCATAGCGGGCAGGCTCGGCCTGCACCAGGCCCTTTGTCGCCTGGGCCGCTTCAGCTGCCTCGGGGCCACTTCCTTTTAGGGCACCGAGGATCGGAGTGCCACCGTTGACGGCAAGGGCCTGCGCTGTCACGCCCACCCAGGCAAAGCCCTCGCGCATGAGCATCGGGTTCAGGTAGTCCCAGTCCGGTGCCGATTCGCCCTCGGACACGTTCATCCACTCGACCACCACTGTGCCGTTGAACTTGCTCGGATCTGACGGGCGACGAACCAAGATCCGGGTCCTATACGGAGCACTCGTTGTCGGAGTAATCGTCCACCGCCCGTCGGCCGGGGTGGAGGTCGCCCTGAAGGCGTGAGCGGTGCCCGAGACGAAGTACTCCTGCTCTTCGTAGCCATAGGCAGGCATGTTCTGGTTGAGCCCGGTCAGCGGCTCGATGATGTGGCCGGTCGAAGGGGGACTCGTGACGGTGGCAGCGGCTGTGAAGACGCCGGTTCCGTTGTGGCCCATCGTCGTTGACGAGCTCGCAGTCGAGGAGCAGGCAGTCAAAGAGGAGGCAAACACGAGGGCGAGCACCGAGAGGACGCCCGTGCTGGTTCGGCGTCGTGGCATGGACGAGGATTCTTGTCGAGAATGGCGGAGCGAGAAAGCGTCATCGCCACCCACGGATGTCCCAACGAATTCGACGCTGACCCCTCGCTTCCGAGGTCCTTCCGACCTGCGGTTTGTCTGCGCTTTGTGCCTGGAGGATGGCTGGCTGCCCTTCTCCCTCTCTCCAGTCCAGTTGGTCCGGCACTCCTGGCCCGAATCTCTCGGCGACCAGCCACTACTCGCCTGGTGCCGGTCAGCGGCAGTTAGCGCGCGGCAAGCGCTCGTCCCTCGATAACCGACCCCAGCCCGGCGTTGTGGGGCACCCGGATGGTGGCCGCCAGCGTGATGGTTGGGGGACACTCAGCTCGGCGAGCGTGACCACAACCGGCCAGAGGCGGCCAAATCCCCTGGTGGCCTACGGTATGGGCGTGCGGGTGGCGGAGTCCCAGTGACCACCGAGAACATCGCCATCCTGTTTACCGACATCGTCGGTTCGACGGAGTTGTCCCAGCGAGTGTCGGCCGAGGTCGCCGACCAGGTCCGTCAGCAGCACTTCTCGATCCTCCGCCAGGCCATCGCCGGCTCCGGTGGCACCGAGGTCAAGAACCTGGGTGACGGGCTCATGGTGGTGTTCACGTCGGCCTCTTCGGCCCTCGGGTGCGCCGTCGCCATGCAGCAGGGTGTCGAGCAGGGCAACCGTGAGAACCCAGAGCCGGTGGGCCTGCGGGTCGGCCTGAGCGTGGGCGAGGCCGCCAACGAGGGCGGCGACTACTTCGGGGACCCGGTCGTCGAGGCAGCCCGGCTCTGTGCCCGCTGCGACCGGGGCCAGATCCTGGCGACGGACGTTGTGCGGGTGATGGCCGGTCGGCGCAACCGCCACGAGTGCCGGTCGTTGGGCGAGCTCGAACTGAAGGGCCTTCCCGACCCGATCGAGACGGTCGAGGTGGTTTGGACAGCCCTTGAGCCGGAGGACTTCGCGGTGCCCCTGCCGGGGCGTATCGACGCTGCGGTCCCGGTCAACTTCGTCGGCCGTGCGGCCGAGCAGGCAGCGCTCGATGAATCGTTGAAGACCATCACCACTGGAGGAACCCGAACGTTGCTGATCTCCGGAGAACCGGGCATCGGCAAGACATCACTCTCCTCGGGGTTCGCCCGCACTGCGTTTGAGAACGGAGCCGCCGTCCTCTACGGGCGCTGCGACGAGGACCTCGGCATCCCCTACCAACCATGGGCCGAAGCCCTGTCCCACCTGGTCGCTCATTCACCCGATGATCTGCTCCGAGCCCACGTCGAAGCCCGAGCCGGTGAGCTGGCCCGCCTGGTGCCCGAGCTGGCCCATCGGGTGCCCCTGCCGCCGTCGTCATCGAGCGACGCCGAATCGGAGCGCTACCTGTTATTTGGAGCGGTGCTCGACCTGTTGACCCGGGTGTCAACCATGGCCCCGGTCGTGCTCCTCCTCGACGATCTGCACTGGTCCGACCGCCAGTCGGTCCAGCTCCTCCGCCACGTGGTATCGGCTGACGCCCCGCTTCGTCTGTTGCTGATCGGGACCTTCCGGGAGTCCGACATCGACACCGACCATCCGCTCTCCGAGACACTGGCCGCCTTCCACCGGGAATCGGGGGTCGAGCGGGTGGCCCTCCGGGGTCTCGGCGACGACGAACTCCTCGACCTCCTCGAGACCACCGCCGGGCACCGGATGACCGAAGACGGGGTGGCCCTGCGAAACGCCCTCATGGCCGAGACGGAGGGCAACCCCTTCTTCGTCGGCGAGATGCTTCGCCACCTGGCCGAGACCAACGCCATCTACCAGGACGACAGTGGGCGCTGGGTGGCCAGTCCCGACCTGCGCACCTCGGGCCTGCCGGTCAGCATCCGGGAGGTGGTGGGCCGTCGGGTGGCCCGGCTCGGGGAACAATCCCAGCGGGTGCTGTCCCTCGCCGCCGTGATCGGGCGGGATTTCGACACCGAGGTCCTGTCCCGGGTGGCCGAGCTCGACGAGGACGAGGTCATCGACCTCTGCGACCAGGCGGTCACGGCCACCGTGCTCGACGTGGCCGAGGTTGCCGGGCGCTACAGCTTCGCCCACGCCCTCATCGAGCACACCCTCTACGACTCGTTGTCGCCCAGCCGTCGGGCCCGCTCCCACCAGCGAGTGGCCGATGCCCTCGAAGAGCTCTGCGGAGAGGATCCCGGTGAACGCGTTGGCGAGCTCGCCTACCACTGGGCGCACGCCACCCAGCCCCGGGACGCCGAGAAGGCGATCTCCTATGCCCAGCAGGCCGGAGATCGGGCCCTTGCTCAACTCGCCCCCGATGAGGCGGTGCGCTGGTATCAGGATGCCCTCGACCTGCTCGACCGGGCTCCCACCGACGATCTGCATCGCCGGGCGGCGCTGCTGGTCGGCCTCGGCGACGCCCAGAAACAGACCGGCGATGGCGCCTACCGAGAAACCCTGCTCGCTGCCGCGCATCTGGCCGACGACATCGACGCCGTCGATCTCCTGGTGCGGGCCACGCTTCAGAACAGCCGCGGCATTGCCAGTTCATTCGGTGAGATCGACCACGAGCGGGCCGAGATGATTACAAGGGCGTTGACCCGGCTCGGGGATGCCGACACCCCCGACCGGGCCCGTCTTCTCGCCTTGCTGTGCCTCGAGCGTTCCTTTGACACGGATCCGCAAGGACGGCTGACACTGGCTCGCCAGGCGGTCGACATGGCCCGCCGCATGGGCGATCGGGCCGCGCTCGTCTACGCCATCGTAATGTGCAACAACCCAATCGCCATGCCCCGAACCCTCGAGCTGCGCCGCGAGTGGACTGCAGAGGCCTGCGAGATTGTGGACGAACTCGGCGACCCGGTCGCACGCTGTAGGGCCATAGCACGTCGAATGTCTACGGCACTGGAGGCAGGTGACCTCTCGACGTGGCGCGAGGCTTTCCTGACGTTTGCCTCGGAGAGCGAGCGGATCGGGCAGCCGTTCAATCACTGGGATCTTGCCTTCAACCGGACGTTGCGGTGTGCGCTCGAGGGTGACCTGGTTGCTGCCGAGGAGGCGGCAGACGAAGCGCTGACGCTCGGCACGGCGACCGGACAGCCCGACGCTCTCGCCATCTACGGAGCCCAACTCGTTGACGTTCGAGGCAAACAGGGCCGGGTTCATGAGCTGGTGCCGCTCATTGAACAGGCCGTCCAAAACAACCCGGGACTTCCGGCTTTCCGAGCCGCGCTGGTGCGGGCGAAGAGCCGACACGGCGCCGACGATGAGGTCAGGGCACTTCTCGATATCGAAGTCGCCGACAAATTTCCGATGCCGGAAGACACACAGTGGCTGACGGCTCACGCGCTCTGGGCAGACGGGGCTGCGCGTTGTGGACATCTACCCGCTGCCGCCCGACTCTACGAGCTTCTCTCGCCATGGCATGCCCAGTTCGCCACGACGTATATCACCATCACTGGGAGCGTGGCCCACTACCTCGGGTTGCTCGCTCACGCGCTCGACCGCTACGACGAGGCCAACCAGTGGTTCGCCGAGGCGCTGGCCTGCCACGAACGCATGCAGGCGCCGTACTTCGTAGCGTTCACCCAGACCGCCTGGGCTGCACTCCTTTTCGACCGGAACCAACCCGGCGACGCCGAGTCGGCACGAGCATTTCTCGACGCCGCCCTCCCGGTCGCCACCGAGCGCGGCTACGGCTACGTCGAACGAGACGCTCGTGAGTTGCTCGAGCGCATGGCGTAACTCAGAGGCGTATCCCATATTGTCTGCCGCTCCGAGTTCTCCACACGCCCGCATGTGCCGTTCCGGGGCAGGCAACTTTCGCGAGCGTTCCGACGGCTGCGTGTTGGCTCCGCACGGTTCTGAAGCCCCGACTTTTACGCGTCGAGCAGCGTCTTCGACGTACCTGAAAAACACGTTCCTCGCAGGTCGCCGGATCGGGCAACCTCATCGTCTTGCCAATCTCTCGGGAGATGGCCCCCCTGGTCCCTGCCCAACCGGCTTCGGCCGCGGCCATCTCCTCCTGCATTTTTTGCGCTAGCGAAAGAGCACGTCGATTTCTCGCTAGTCAACGCGGGTTCAACGGCGCCTCAGGCCGTCTCGGCCGCCGATCGTGAGCACCGATGAACTACCAGGCAGAACGGGGTGTCGGAGGGGCGTTCGCAACCTTGAGTACACCGCCCCTCTGGCGCACCGAGTGGTCACTCGAACTTGACCCGTCCTGCCGCGAAACGCAGGTCGAGCCAGACTCCAAGTACGTGCCGACACAACCGGCGCCTTTCCGTGGACTGGTGTCCACCGCCCGCTTGCGGAGAGCGTGAGGACCGGTCAGCACCAGGGCCTGGTTCCGAGTCCCGACACCTCGTCGAGCACGTGGCGTCACCTCGGCCCTGTCGAGAGAGGAGCCGTCCGACGTTATAACCGACAGTCAAGGAGAACAGAGCTACGAGGAGCTAGTCGAACGACTTGACCGACAGTTCCCCATCGTGGTGCAGGCACTCGGGGAAAGGGGACGACGCTAACGTACGCATGTCACGACGAAGGGTCGTGCCGTGTCCGTCGAGGAGCACATGCCTCAGCTAGCCGTTCGCGGTATCCGCTTGCGCTCGTGGTTGATCGACACACTGGGCATCGCATGGGTTCTGTTGGCAGGCGTCGCTGTCTTCGTTCCGGCTCTCGTTCATGGCGCGTCGCTTGGATCCTTTGATCTTCTCAACGCGATTCCATATGACCAGGTCATGCAGTACATCCCATGGACGGCGGTTGCGTGGACACAGGTGCATCACGGCCTTCTGCCTCTTTGGAACCCCTACAGCGCACTGGGAATGCCGTTGGCGTTCAACTGGCAATCAGCAACCTTCGGCGTTCCCATGTTGCTCGGTTATCTGGTTCCGTTGCGCTTTGACTACACCATCCAGATAGTCGTCACTCTGGCCATCGCCGGTACAGGCGTGTACGTCCTAGGTCGTGTGCTGCGGCTCGGAGTGTTTGGGTGCGTTTTCGCAGCAACCGTCTACGAGCTGAGCGGTCCGTTCATGGCGTGGTTGGGCTGGCCGCAAGCTGGCTGTTTCTCCTGGATGGGCTGGATTTTTGCGGCGGCCCTCCTTGTCGTCCGCGGTGGCAAACGTGCCCGCAACATCGCTCTCTTCGCCGTCGTCCTGGCCTTTACGATTTACGCGGGCTTTCCAGAGGGTCTCGCTCTGCTGGCCCTATCGCTTGGGGTGTTCTTGCTTGTCCTGTTGGGATTCCGGGCACCTCGTCTCGGAGGTTCTGGCGCCATAGTACGACCTGTAGTCGACTTGGCCTTGGGGACGATCGCTGGAGCCGCGCTAGGCGCTCCGTTAGCTCTCCCCGCTCTGCAACTCTCATCCGGTTCCAGCCGAGCAGCACCTTCGGCCCTGCCCGGATTCCACGTGGCCCTGCCGGTGCACGACATTCTCAACGTCATGTTTCAGGGGTTCTACGGGCTGCCGACTGACTGGTTCGATTCATACCGGCTTTATCCCGAAACGGCAGCGTACGTTGGAATCATCGCCTTGGTTATGGCCGGAACGGGATTAGTCATTGGGCGCCGCCGACCCGCGGTGATTGCATTTGGTGCCGTCGTTCTAGCAACAGGGTCCGTGGTCTTTGTTCCCTCCGTAATGTCGTTGATGAACGGGCTGCCGGATGTGGGGGGCGTTTTGTGGACCCGAGCTAGGACGCCGATGGCATTTGCCCTCGCCGTTTTGTCCGGTATGGGAATCGATCGCCTAATCCGATCACGCAACGCACGGGTACTACGCCGGTGCATGGGCGCCGGTTTCATGGGTTCGGCTATCGTGATGCTCGCGCTTTGGGCTTTTGCCCGTGGTCATCTTCCTCCGAGCGAAGCCGTCGTCCGCGCGGACAGCTTCATTTGGCCGGCGATCGGGACGGCGGTCGGGTTGTTCGTAGTTGCCGCGTTAACAATTGTCGCCAGGTCTGGTCATCAGGCGGAGGCGACCGGAATCTCGCGGCGGGTGAAGAGCGCCTATTGGGCCGCACTGTCACTCCTTGTTTGCGAAACGGTCTCCATGGTCGCCGCTGGTGTCATCTTGTGGTCGTCGGCGCCTTCGATTTTGCTCAATTCTCCGTCTGAGGAGGCGTTAAAGCAGGCTGTCGGCTCTGCTTTAGTGGGTTTCTCGAACCCCGTTACGTCCTTCACTTTTTTCAATATCAACGATGTGTTCGGAGTCCAGGAATTCGACGTCTACGATCCCATGACCCCTGAGTCTTACTTTCGAACCTGGCATTCTCAAACTGGTGAGGTGGCCGGAACGCCGTCCCAGTTCAAGTTCGTAGCCGCGGTCCAAACGACCGCGATAGCCCGTCTCTATGGCGTGGAGTACGTCCTTGTGCCAGCAGGGTTACATGGACCACAAGGCGCCATTTTCGATACCAGACTTGGCGGCTACGGACTCTACCGTGTTCCCGATGCGGCTTCAGCTACCCTCACACCAATCGCCGCCAACCAAGAATGGCCGGAGCTCAAGGCACTCGGACGACCCGTTCTGGTCACTCATGCCGATCCAGATTCGTGGTCCTTGACGATCTCCTCGAGTGCTACTCAGGTGCTCCGGCTTCGTCTAACTGATGTACCCGGTTGGAGGGCAACAATCGACGGCCGACCGATGCCGCTCTATCGGTTTTCGGGGTTCATGCTCCAAGCGCGAATACCTCCTGGCAGGCACCATGTGGAGCTTAATTACTCTCCGGCTGCATTTATCGAGGGGACTATTCTCGCCGTTTGTAGCGGTGCCGCCATCGCCTTGGCATTGTGCATTTCGAGGGCCCGAAGTCGGCCGTCCTAGCGAGCACTTCCCTCCAGATCTCAACTTCTGCA
>Ga0187783_10001478_pt1 | contig 17364 bp, 15 predicted proteins | sample 1015_SJ02_MP02_2_FD_132471 | JGI IMG/M metagenome (GOLD analysis project Ga0187783, IMG submission 132471) | Tropical peat soil microbial communities from peatlands in Department of Meta, Colombia - 1015_SJ02_MP02_20_MG | ecosystem: Environmental > Terrestrial > Soil > Wetlands > Peat | place...
GCTGCCGAGCGCAACAGTCTGGACCCGGCGCTGGTCAAGGCTGTGATCAGCACGGAATCGGGCTGGAACCCGAACGCGATTTCGCGAAAGGGGGCCGTCGGGTTGATGCAGTTGATTCCCGAGACGGCGCAGCGCTACGGCGTAAACAACTCTTTCGATCCTGCCCAGAACGTCGAAGGCGGGACGAAATACCTGAGGTCGCTGCTCGACAGGTACAACGGCGATTTGACGAAGTCACTGGCGGCGTACAACGCCGGCGAGCGCACCGTGGATCTGAATGGTGGAGTGCCGGCGATTCCAGAAACGCAAAGATACGTGCAAAAGGTGACCAACGCTTACTTCCAACCCGGTTCGGGTCGAAACCGCAATCTCTGGAGGCCGCCAAAACCTCCTGTGCGGCGGGAAATCGATTCGACTGGACGGGTCGTTTTCACGAACGAATGAAACGAGTTGTTTTCCTGGGGGCGCTGTCGGCTGTGAAGTTCGCTTTTCTGATCGCGAGCGCGGTCCTACTGGTCGTTTCACTCGCCCCATCTTCCCGCGCCGATCGCAAATCGGAAGCTCGCGGGCAATTCGCGCGAGCCGTAAGGATGCGCACCACGCTCGAGGGCTATCTGGAAAGAGATCGTACCCTCGCGGCTTACAGGCAGACCGTAGCGGCTTATCACAAAGTCTACCTGATTTCGGTCACAGCCGACGAAGTCACTCCTTCACTCATTGCTGAGGCTGAGTTGTATCAAGAGATGGCCCGGCTGTTCGATCCCAAGTATTTTAAATCCTCGATCGAGGCCTATACCTTCTTGCTCGAGCAATATCCCGGCAGTCGCTATCGCGGTGCCGCGATGCTCGCCGTCGCGCGGATTCAAAAAGACGATCTTTCCAACCCGGACGACGCAGAAGCCACCTATAAGGAGTATTTGAAGCTCTTCCCCCGGTCACAGAATGTCGGCGAAGCGCGCGAGGGCCTGAAACAAATTGCCGCCCAGCGCGCTCAACTGGCAAGCCAGGTCGAGCAAGGCTCTGACGATCAGCCCGCGGCGGAAAATGGGCCACACGTCGAGCCTCGCGCCGATGACGAGAGAACCGCCAGCGTGAAGGACATCCGCACATGGAATGCAACGGAGTCAACTCGCATCGTGGTTACGCTCGATGACACAATCAACTACGACGCGGCGCGGATCGCTTCTCCCGACCGGATCTATTTTGACATCTACAAGGCCAAGCTCACGCCCCAGGCTCTAGCGAAACCCTTCGATGTACCAGGCGGATTGCTAAAATCGATCCGTGTCGCGCCGAATAAGCCCGGCGTCGTCCGTCTGGTGCTAGATGTGGACGGTGCGAAAGACTATTCCGCCTTCTTGCTGGCCAATCCTTACCGATTAGTGATCGATGTACGCGCGCAGCATGCGAATACCGCGAAGACGGCTGGCTCGCCGGCGCCAGCAGCCGGCGCTATCGAATCGGCACGAACGGCCGATCTGTCAGAAACCGAGCATTTAGTCGCTGTCGCACATGAGACGGTACCGGTCGGCGCGTCCGAAGCCAGCGCGCCTGTCGTCGCGCCGTCTGCTCAAGCCAAGGCAGAAACGAGCACGACGCCAAAATCTCTCTCTTCGCTTATGAAGGAGTCCCCGACCCCTAGCAAAAGCGGGGCCCCCACGCCTCCGGCCGAACCAAAACCCACGCGTGACGGAGACCGTTCGCTGACCCGTGCGCTGGGACTAAAGATCAGCCGGATCGTGATCGATGCCGGCCACGGTGGACACGACACCGGTACGATCGGGCCACACGGTCTGATGGAGAAGGATCTCTGCCTCGATGTGGCGCTGCGGCTTGGTGCCCTGATCCAACAGAAGCTCCCCGGTGCGGAAGTGATCTACACGCGCAGAGATGACACGTTCGTGGCACTGGAAGACCGGACAAAAATCGCCAACGAAGCAAAGGCCGATCTGTTCATTTCGATCCACGCCAATTCGAGCCCGGATCCGGCGGCGCGTGGTGTGGAAACCTACTACCTGAACTTCGCAACGTCTCCCGAATCCATGGAAGTGGCGGCTCGAGAGAACGCCAACGCGCAGGAGTCGCTGCACGATTTGCAGGACATCCTTCAAAAAATCGCACGGAACGAAAAAGTTGAGGAATCAAAAGAACTCGCCGGCGATATTCAGGGTACGCTGGCGCAGCGGCTGCAGCTTGTCAGTCTCAACGAGAGAAATCGCGGCGTCAAGAAGGCGCCTTTCATCGTGCTGATCGGAGCCAATATGCCGTCGGTGCTTTCGGAGATTTCGTTCGTGAGCAATCCCTACGACGAACGCCTGCTGCGCAAACCCGAACAGCGCCAGCGCATCGCCGAGGGCCTCTACCGAGGAATCACAACCTACCTGGGCAATCTGAACAGCCTCTCCAAGAACAAACAGAAACTGATTTCCGATAATCATGCTGCGGACGCACGCCTCGATGTCGGAACAGTAGCATCGACCGGGAACCCCAAGTAGAATCAAAGCATCCAATTGATCGACGGATGAGTCGCGCATACGCATTTCTGCTTGGCCTGTTGTGTTTGCTCGCTGCCAATCCCTTGCGGGCGCAGCAAATACTTCCCCATTCGCTCGGCCGATGGACGGCAACGATCAATCCGGATGAGCCTTTTCCGCCGTCAGCCGGCTCCCCGCCCCTGCCGGGGCCTCCTGCACAGCCCGTTCTGGCAGAGTACGGCTGGAGCGCCACAGAGTCGGTCGTATACGCCTCCGACGCGGCAAGTGCTTCTGAGGCCATGCGGGCGACCGTCTTCCAGATGAAGGATCCGAGCGGCGCCTACGGCCTGTATTCCTTTTTGCGCGCTCCGGACATGACTCGCACCGACTTTACCGAACACTCATCCATGTCGCGTGATCGCGCTCTGATTCTCGTCGGGAATCTCGTACTGGATATCGGAGGGCCGGAGTTGGCCAGACTCGATTTCCCGATCAAATCGTTGGTGGCGGCCGTGACAGCTCACGCCCAAGACGGACCCTTGCCCACGCTGTGGCAGCACCTGCCCCAGCAGGGGCTCGTCGAACGGTCCGACCATTACGTTCTCGGCCCCCAAGCCTTGAATCAACTTTTCCCTGGAAATCTCGGCGATTCGCTCGGATTTTCCAAGGGTGCCGAGGCCGAGCTGGCTCGCTACAAGCTCACCGGACATGAGGTCCTGCTCCTCATCGCCGATTTTCCCACGCCGGGCTTCGCAGCGGAACAACTGGTGGAGCTCGGAAAACAATTTAACGTCAACGACTCAAAGCCCAAAGGCAGCTCTCCGCCCCTTTTTGCCAGGCGCAACCTGACCCTGCTCGCCATCGTATCCGGCGCACCCACGCAGGCGGAGGCAGATCTCCTGCTCAATCGGGTTCAATCCGGCACACAACTGACCTGGGATGAGCCTACCTTTCAATTCAAAGAGCCCAGCATTGAGATGATGGTGGTCGGAGCCATTCTGGGAACGGGCATCATCTGTGGTTTCGCTCTGGTGGCAGGCCTAGCGTTCGGCGGATTCCGCCTTTTTATCAAGCGAATGCTGCCCGGAAGGATCTTTGACCGAGGCACGCAGCTCCAGGTCTTACAGCTCGGCCTTGCTAGCAAACCTATCAATGCAGAGGACTTCTATGCATCGGTGGGTACGGTGCCGGGGGGTACCGCAGTGGATAAAAACCTACCTGACCGCATCGCCCTGCGTATATTTCGCTGAAATCAATGGACTTGGACCCAAACAGATTTTGGCTTTCCCCCTTGACATCCCTGGTAGCGCCCCACTAGACTGCGATCGAGGAAAGGGTTCTGTGGCCATCCGCGCATTGGCCGTAGGGCTTTCTCCCGCCTGAAGGCCCGCCGCAAGGCGGGCCTTCCGTTTTCTCGGATCACATCGAAAGTTCTTCTCCCGCGTCTTCTCGATTCGACTTCGCTAGCTGAGAGCGGGATCGCTCGACACTACTTGCCGACGGCTACGACCGGGCGAAGCGCGTTCAAAATCCTCTCGTAGTACGCCTCGTATCGCGGAATGATGTCATTTGCGCAGTATTGACGCCGTGCATTGGCGCGCGCCATCTGGCCCATCGTCCGCCCGCGATCGGGACGCGTCAGAATCTCCAATGCGTACTTCGCGCCCGTCGCGACATCGCGCGGCTCAAACAGATATCCGTCGATCCCGTGGGTGACCACCTCGGGAATGCCGCCCACGTTGGTTGCGATCACCGGAACTTCGCAGGCCATCGCTTCGAGCGCGGCGAGTCCAAACGACTCCTCGTCGCTCGGCAACAAAAAAAGGTCCGCGAGTCCAAGCTTGTCCTGTACGGTGAGCTGTTTTCCGAGAAAAAAGACGTCCTTGGAGAGGCGCTTTTTCCTCACCACATATTCGGCCGCACCCCGATCGGGACCATCACCAATCATGATCAATTTCGCGGGGATTTTCTCGCGAACGCGCGCGAAGATCTCGACCACGTCGGTGATGCGCTTGACGGGCCTGAAATTGGAAAGATGCATCAGGATCGGCTCACCGTTCGGCGCCCATTTCGTGCGCGCCTTCCAATCCTCCGAACGCTGGTACAGATCGCAGTTGACAAAATTCGGGATCACTTCGATGGGCCGCTTGATTTCGAACTCCTTCAGGGTGCGATCGCGCAGGTAACTGGAAATCGCCGTGACGCCATCGCTCTGCTCGATCGAAAAGCGCGTGATGGGCAGGTAACTCCGGTCATTGCCGACGAGCGTGATATCGGTCCCATGCAGGGTGGTGATGAAGGGTAGCCGCCGCGGCATGGCCATCATGCGTGCAAGGAGCGCGCTCACCGAATGCGGAATCGCGTAGTGAACGTGCAACAGGTCCAGCAAGGCGCTTTCGGCAACCTCTGCCATTTTAGTGGCGAGAGCCAGCGTGTACGGCGGATGATCAAACAGCGGATAATTCGTGACTTCCACTTCATGGAACCAGATGCGATCGTTTCCGCCGGTCAGGCGGATGGGCATGGCGTAGCTGATGAAATGGATTTCGTGACCGCGCGCCGCGAGTTCGAGCCCCAGCTCGGTCGCCACCACGCCCGAACCGCCATAGGTTGGATAACAGGTGATGCCGATTCGCATGGTGGCTCGGATGGCCGGCCGGTTCCTACGCCAGGTCTCAGCTAGAGATCACGCCCATGGTACAGGCCATTCCCGCTACTGGCCGTTGGTTCCGCCCTGAGCAGCGTCGTCGCCATCCTTGTACATATACCGGATGGCGTGCTTATAGATCAGCAGGTTCGGGCTACCGTAGCGGGTGAGCTTGATGCAATCTCGGTCATACCATTCCACCGTTCCGCGAAGGACCTCTCCGCCATCTAGTACGACGGCCACAGGCGTGCGCGATTGCATCTGCTTCACATAGTAGAAATTCTCGGCGAAGGTCTGGTCTGGCGGCGCTGGTTTCTTGCGAGGCGCCGACGCCGGCTGCGGCGCGGCGGGCTGGGAAGGTCGGGGAACGTAGGCTTCTTTTGGCTCTGCGAGACTAGGACGGAACAACTTGCGATTTACCATGATTGCTCCTCAGTTTGCTAATCCTTATGACTACGGAAGAGGCTGCTCGGTTGCAACTTTTTGCTTACTACCTAGGGTGAGCCCTGTGCTCCGTGACGGTCAAGGATGCCATGAGGGCGTCCAGACCGAGTTGGCGACCTATGTTACGTCGCAGCCGACCCTCCAGCTGGTCCAGGCCGCGCGTAGCTTGCCGGATCCACTCCTCATCAATCTTCTGGCCCAAGCTCTCTATTTCCCGCCGCAGGTCGGGGTTGCGAGGGAGGATGCTCGTTGGACCCTGGGAGGATTCCAGCAAGTCCGTAAGCAGACTATAAATCAGCTCCAAAATATTTTCAAACGATTCTTGCTCCTGCTTGGCGAGCTGGGCGGTCGCGGCGAATATATCGGCCCAGTTTTGGTTATCGACGGCCCGCTCCAACAGGCGTAGGACACTTTTCCGCAGGCGGGTCCGTTCTTCGACGTCGAGCGAAAGTGCGGCCCCCGGGCTGCCGCCTGAAAGCTGGGCTGCCAATTTTCGCTCGTAGGGCTTGTGGCCAGCTCCCTGTTTCGCGAGAAATAACTCAACCTGCTCGGTTTCAACCGGCGCGAAATGAAATTGCAGGCAACGCGAACGAACCGTCGGTAGCAGTGAATCGGGCATCAGCGCGATCAAGATGAGTGTCGCCGATTCAGGAGGCTCTTCGAGGATTTTCAGGAACAAATCGGCGTCACTTGGGCGCATCGTGTCGGCGCCATTCAGAATGAATACCCGGCGGCGGCCTTGCGGCTTGAAGTAGGCCGCCCGCGCGACGGCCCGCAGCTGCCCGACGCGGATCATGGGCCGCGCGACAGGGCTGCGCAGACGCACCGGGTCAGGGACGAGGACCCAAACGTCGGGATGGGTCTGCAAGACGAGAGGCGCGCGCTCGACGGCAGCCGCGTCGGGACTCTCCCCGCGTTCGACGAGACCCGCCTGGATGAGCGGAGCCAGATTCGCCAGCGGCTCGATCTGGCGGCAAGAGTTGCACTCGCCGCAGAAATCATCCTTCCGACGCTGGCAGTTTGCCGCCTGGGCGAACATTCGCGCCAGGGTGTATTTCCCGATGCCCCGTGGTCCGGTCAACAGCAAGGCGCTCGGCACCCGGTCCCGGCGCAACATGCCGCGCAGGGCGCTTACGACGCGTTCGTTGCCGAGGAATTCGCCGAAGCCCACTGAATTAGCCCTTTGCCTTGAACGTCGAAGACATCTGCGCTGCAACCGCATCCAGAATCTCTTCGTGAATCTCAGCGGGGGCTCGCAGTGCCCCCGCCCCGGCGTCAAAACAATCGATCTTGAGCCAGTGAGACTGCCGCGCGAGCTCATCGTAGACCTCGGCGGCGGCCTTGAGATGCTCGACGTCAGCCTCCTGCAGATCCTGGCGCCTGGCCGTGTAATCGCGGACACCCTTCTGAGCGATCAGGCGCTGGGCCTGCGCAACGGGCACCCGCAGATAGATGACCAGATCCTCGGCCGGCAGCGCATAGACTTCATATTCAAGCTGTCGGAGCCAAGCGAGAAATGCCTCCCGCCCTTGGCGCGGCACGCGAGCCCCCTGGTGCGCTAGGTTGGAGCCGACGTAACGGTCTGCAAGAAGCGTTTTTCCGGCAGCAAGCGTTGCTTCAACAAGAGGCTTCGCTTCTAGGCGATCGCCGGCATACAGTAGCGCGGAGAAGTGCGGGTCGACCGCAGTGAGAGGCCCAAACTGGCCGTTCAGGTATTGCGCGACCAGTTTGCCGAAAAAGCCGCGGTAGTTGGGAAAGCTGACTTGCGAGAACGCGGCGCCTCGCCGCGCCAAAGCCAGCGTAAGCGCCTCGAGCTGCGTGCGCTTACCGGATCCGTCAATTCCCTCCAGAACGATGAGTCGTCCGCGGGCGGGCATCGAAGTGTGGTTCAGTGTAGCACGGGGATCCACCGGCGTCGCTTCCGCCCGAGCCGTCAGGAAGCTGTGACCTCCCTGTGGGACAGAGGAAACTCCCGCGCGTGCTAAAATCCGGATGATGGCGACCGAGACCAGCTCGATGGCTGCGAATCTCGAGCGCGTAACTGAGAGGATTCAGCGTGCAGCAAAACGCGCGGGTCGCCGGGCAGATGAAATTACGATCGTAGCGGTTTCCAAGACCTTCCCGGCCGAAATGATCGGTGCCGCTTACCAGCTAGGTCTGCGGCATTTTGGCGAGAACCGCATCCAGGAGTTCGACGCCAAACACGAGACACTCGTGGGCTTCACTGATGCCATCTGGCACTTCATCGGGCATTTGCAAAGCAACAAGGTGCACCGCGCGGTCCATTTGTTCGGCCGCATCGATTCGGTCGACAGCATGGCCCTGGCCCGCAAGCTCGCCTCAGCGACAACGACAGAAGCAAAAAGCCTGCCTGTCTTGATTGAGGTGCGGCTCAGCGAGGAAAAGACGAAGAGCGGCGTTCGAGAAAGCGAACTGGCGTCGCTTGCCGAAAGCATTGGGGAATTGCTTCCTCTGGAGCTCTCTGGCCTGATGACCATTCCGCCCTACTCGGCCGATCCCCAAAACGCTCGGCCCTATTTTCGTAAGTTGCGGCAACTGCGCGACGCCTTGTGCCAACAGTTTGGACGGGCACTGCCGGTTTTGTCGATGGGCATGAGCAACGACTTCGAAATCGCCATCGAGGAAGGAGCGACCGAGGTGCGCATGGGCACGGCGCTGTTTGGCGCGCGCGCCAGCGTGAAACCCTGAGGGCTGCTCGCTTTCGATCGCTCCCCAGGGAACCGAGGTTTAAGAATATCGCAGCCAGCGCAGGAGCTCCGGCAGCGTCGGGCGCTTGCCGTACATGAGGACGCCGATGCGGTACACCTTCGCCGAGGCCCAGATCGTGCCCAGGATCGTTCCCAGGAGCAGAACGAGCGAAAGAATAATCTGCGGCACCGGCGGCATTTGCAGAGAAATGCGCAGCGGCATCAGCACGGGCGCGAAAAACGGGATCTCCGACAGGACCACGGAAGCCGTTGAGGTGGGATCGTTCAAAATCACGCTGTAGATCACCATTGTGAAAATCAGCGGCGTCATAGCTAACCATTGCAACTGGTGCGCGTCCTGCTCATTCGAGCAGGCCGATCCGATCGCCGCGAACATCGTCGAGTAGAGAAAGTACCCACCGAGGAAGAAGCAGACAACCCAGATCACGAGCGAAAGGGGAACGTGCATGGAGGGAAACGAAGAGCTGGGATTTAGTAGCGCGGCCATGACCGCACCATAAGAAGCAAACAAGCCCAGGGAAATAACCCAAATGAAGAACTGCGTAAAGGCAGCCCCCGCCACACCCAGGATTTTCCCCGCAAGCAGCTGAAACGGCCGGACCGAGGAAATCAGCACCTCCATCGTCCGGGTCGTCTTTTCCTCGAGCACCGAACGCATGGTGATGATGCCGTACATCAGCAGCGAGGTGTAGAGCAGAACCACCAAAGTAATGGCGATAGCGATCGTCTGGCCCTTTTCGACCGATTCCCCGGACTGGCTGACTTTGATGACGCGTAAATTGACACCTCGGGAGATCTCCTCGACGTCAGCCAGGTGAATGCCGCGTGCGTTGAGCCGCGCGCCGATGACCGCTTCATTCAGCGCTTGGGTCAACGGCTCCAGCAGCGTGAAATTGCCGGGATTTTTCGTGTGAAGTTCTACTGGCTGCGCGAGCTCCGGCGAAATCACCAGATAGGCGTCGAGCGCGTTCGCATTGATGCGGTTTCGCAGGTCCAGCTCGACGGCATCGGGAGATACCGGGCGGTCCACGGTGTCGGTCACCGTGAATTCCCGCTTGCCGTTGGCGAGGGTAGCCTCGAGGTTCTGTTTGACGGGCGCAGCCAAGCCGCCCGCTTCATCCACGATCACCAGGCGAAGATTCTGCTGCGGCGCGTGGCTCACCAGAAACGCGATCAATAGAACGAACCCGATCCCCACGACTGGAACAATCAGCGTACTAATCACAAAGGCCTTGGTCTTGACCCGCGTCAGATACTCCCGCTTGACAATGAGCCAAACTTTACGCATGGCCTGTTTTCTCGATGAATATGTCATTGAGGGAGGGTTCAAGCAGCGCAAACCGCGTAATCTCGGCTCCGGATTCAACGGCGGCCCTTAACAGTTGCTGGGGATCGGCACCCACCTTCAGCTTGGCTTCGGCTCCCAACCCCAGACGATTGACACTCGCGACGGCCGGATGACTTAGAAAGCTGTCGGAGCCAGTGAACTCAATTTGCACCGTATTCTTGCCGTAGGACTGCTTGATGGCGCGAAGATCGCCGTCTAGGACGTTGCGCCCCTTGTCGATCAGGCAAATCGAATCGCACATTTTCTCGACTTGCTCCATGCGGTGTGTGGAAAGCACTACAGTGGAGCCCTGGTCGCGCATCTCGAGCATGATGTCCTGGACCGTCGCGGCGTTCACCGGATCAAGCCCCGAGAATGGCTCATCCAAAATGACCAGCGGCGGCTGGTGCAGAACAGCGGAGATGAATTGCACCTTCTGCTGCATACCCTTGGAAAGCTCCTCCACTTTCTTCTGCGCCCAATCGCCGAGTTCAAGACGGTCGAGCCACTGGCGGGCCCGGCGGTCGGCCTCGGCTTCGGGCATCCCGCGCAGCGCAGCGAGAAAGACGATCACGCTTCGGACCTGCATCCGTGGATAAAGGCCGCGATCCTCCGGCAGGTAACCAATCGACTGCCGCGTTTCGTCGCTGACCGGCCGGTCAAAGACGCGAATCGAGCCCTCGTCAGGCACCAAAATATTCATCACCATCCGGATCGTGCTGGTCTTCCCGGCCCCGTTCGGACCTAACAGCCCCAGGATGGTGCCTTGACGAACCCGAAGGTTTACGTGGCGCACGGCATCCACGCCATCGTAGGACTTCGTCACGTTTTCAAGCGAAATGGCGTCCACGGTCTCTCCGCCTGGCCACGCGGAAACTCCCGCTTCCTATATACGACCGGTCGAAGTGGGACGTTACAAACTCCATCGAGCGACCGGAAGCCTAGTCCGGCAAAGCCTGTCCAATCGTTTCCAGACCCAGCGGCGTCAATAGCAGACCCAGCGCGAACGGGATCGCGGTGAGCGACACGGGAATCCCAATGGTGTGGAAGTGTGAAACGCCCGCGCCCACCAGGAATGTAAAGCCCGCTCCCACAAACCGTCCGATGGAAGTCGCAAACGCGAAGGCGCTCCCTCGGCATCGCGTCGGATACTGCTCCGGCAGCCACAGAGTATAGACCGCAAAGTTCGCGCCGCCGACGCCCAGGAAAAACAACCCCAGGAAAAACCACCTTATGGCATTGTGCGTGAAATAGAAGGCGAGCCCAAAACTGAAGGAGATGGAAACGGTCATCGTCAAAAAATAGAGGGCCAGGGTCTTGCGGCGGCCGATGCGCTCGGCAAGCCATGCCAGCGGCAGACATCCCAGAATCGTGCCGAGCGACAGCACCATCGTGGCGTAGCTGCTCAGTCGCTGGCCGAGCGCCGCAGGCAGGTGCTGGCGCCCTGTGATCTCGCTGACCGCGGTGGGCACGTAGACAGTCCCCGCCCACAACCCGATGATGGAAATCAGCACAAACGCGGAATTGACGAAGGTACGACGGCGAAATTCCGGACGGAAGATCGTCGCAAACGGGCTCGAAACCCTGGCGACATGCGCCTTCCAGCGATTCGATTCGTTCACGCCATACAGGATGAATCCCACCAGCAGCGCGGGTGCTCCGCCCAGCAGGAACATAGGGCGCCAGCCGCGGGTTTCGCCGACGAAATGGTTCGCCAGCGCCGCGAGAAAGAATCCAAAATAATAACCGGTATGCATCAAGCCCGCGCCCATTTTGCGCCGTTCCTCGGGCCACTCCTCGGCCACGAATGTCCCGCCCATGGCCCATTCACCACCGATCCCCACGCCCGCGAGCAATCGGCACACGGCGACTTCCCAGAGATTTTCTCCAAGGCCCGCGAGAAACGTGAAAAGTGAATAGCAAAGGATGGTTAGCATCAGCGTGCGGACGCGCCCGAAGCGGTCGGCGATCGGCCCCCAGATGAGCGACAATCCCCAACCGACCAGAAAAAGCGCGAACAAAAGCCCGCCGTAAAAGCCGATGTTGGCCGGTGTTGCAGGCATTCCCGATTTCGGCAGAAGTTCGCGCAGGGCCGGCACGAGAACGAGCGCATAAATAAAGGAGTCCATGCCGTCCAATGCCCATCCGCCCCAGGAGGCCCAGAAGCCGCGCACTTGATTGGGCGTGAGCCGCACGGCCGGCGAGGGGGCTCGGGATTCAGTTGTCAGCGGGGTTGGTGACATCAAGCAGCGACGCATTGTACGAACATGGGGAAGTTGTTGCAAACGATTCCCGGCCCCCATGGTGGGAACTGCGAGCCGCCCGCCGATGACCGCGTAAACGGCTCGCTGCGGCACCTGTCGGCCGAGCGTTTGAACCGGCCGATATCGGCTGCTAGAATCGGGTGCGGGTCGGAAGAGCGGTCGAAGCGCGTTAAGATTCAACAAGTCACGCGTACGCAAGTCCTCGCGCTGCTGACCGAAGGATGACTGCACATGCCGGACATCCAAAGAATCCAAGCCGAATTACGGGCCAGCCAGATCGACGGATGGCTCTTTTACGATCACCATCATCGCGATCCGATTGCGAACCGCGTGCTCGGGCTCGGCGAAAATGGGATGGCGACGCGTCGCTGGTTCTATTTCATCCCCGCGCGAGGCCAGCCACGTAAACTCGTGCACCGGATCGAGCCCTGCGCCCTTGACTCTCTCGCGGGCCGCAAGCAGGTGTATTCGGGATGGGAAGAACTGCACAAAGGCCTTGGGAAAATGCTCGCCGGAAGCCGGACGGTGGCGATGCAGTATTCGCCGGAGAACAATATTCCGTACATCGGCCTGGTCGATGCGGGTACAGTCGAGTTCGTACGCAAGCTGAAGAAGAAGGTGGTCACCTCCGCAGACCTTGTCCAGAAATTCGAGGCGACCTGGACTCCCGAGCAGCTGCTCTCACATCTGGAGGCCGGCAAACTCGTCGACCAGATCAGGCAATCCGCCTTTGAACATGCCGCCGCGCGCGTTCGACAGAGTCGACCCCTTACGGAATTCGAGTTGCAACAGTGGATTCTCGAAAAGTTTCATGCCCACGGCCTTACCACAGCCGAGCCTCCCATCGCCGCAGTGCCGCCCCATAACGGCAATCCCCACTACGTACCGACAGCGAGTGCATCGCGACCGATTCGCGCAGGAGACTTGCTCCTGCTTGACATCTGGGCGAAAGTCGATCGCCCCGGCAGCGTCTACTATGACATCACCTGGTCGGGCTATCTGGGCGAGAGGGTCCCGGCCGCGTACGCCAAGATTTTCCTCATTGTGCGAGAGGCGCGAGATCGCGCCATCGGCTTTGTCGTTGACGCAACCGCACGTGGCCGCGTCATTCATGGCTGGGAGGTCGACCACATCGCGCGAGAATCCATCCGCAAAGCGGGCTATGCGAAATACTTCGTACATCGCACCGGCCACAGCATCGGCCAGGAAGTTCACGGCAACGGCGCCAACATCGATGGTCTGGAGACCCGTGATAATCGCAAAATCATCCCGCACACGTGCTTTTCGATCGAGCCAGGGATTTACCTCGCCGAGTTCGGCATCCGCAGCGAAGTCAACGTCTACGTCGGCGAGCGGGACGCGCGCGCGACCGGTGCAATTCAGCAGGAAATCCTGCCTTTGCTCGCCTGACGATGGCCACGGAAGTTTCCTTGCACACAACCCCCACGAGGCAAAAACTAGCGAGTGCCGCTCTCGTCGCGATAACGGCCTGGATTGTGCCAGGACTGGGACATTTACTGTTGCGGCGCTGGGGGCGCGCGCTGGGATTCTTTTTCGCCTGCGGAGGGCTGGCGCTGGCTGGGTTTGCGCTGCGGGGCGAGATTTTCTCCCCGCATTCCGATGACCCGTTCGGTGCTCTCGGATTTATCGCCGATTTGGGCTCGGGAATTTTCTATTTCGTGGAGCGTATGTTCGAGACCGCCGGGCCTGATATCTCCCGCGCCTCGGGTGACTACGGCACACGCTTCATCGCAGCGTCTGGAATCGTCAATTTGCTTGGCGTAATCGACGCCTTGGGTATTGCGCGCGGGCGGAGAAGCTGAGTGTCCCTCGCCCAAATCCACCTAAGCCACTTCGGCGCCATGGTGATTTTTGCCCTACTCGTGTCGGTGGCTTTTGCATGCGCCGGACGGCGCACCATTCCGACGCGTATCAAGTACGCACTGTGGTGCTTTCTGCTGTTTCTGGCAATCGGCGTCGGAATCGCCTGGTTGATGTATCCCCTGTCACGCTAAGGTGCCGCGAACGCAACAAAGAGAAGGGGCGGGCCCGAAGCACGCCCGCCCCAATCGAAACACCGGTCCTTGCCCGGAAAGGGCTACGCCAGATCTTCGGGACGAACCGGCAACTTGCGAACTCGTTTGCCCGTCGCTGCGAAGATCGCGTTGCAAACGGCCGGTGCAACCGGCGGGACGGCCGGCTCACCCATGCCCGTGGGAGTCTCGGTGCTCGGGACGATATAGACTTCCATCTTCGGGCATTCATTCATGCGCAACGGCTCGTACGTGTCGAAGTTCGCCTGCACGACGCGGCCCTTGTTGATGGTGATTTCGCCCTTAAGTGTCTGCGTGAGACCGAAAACCATCGCCCCCATGGCTTGCTGCTCGATGATGTTCGGGTTGATGACGCGTCCGCAGTCCAGGGCGCAAACCATGCGATGCACCTTGATGTTATTGTCCTTGTCGACGGAGACCTCGGCGACCTCGGCGACGTAGGTCGCAAAGGCTTCCAGCACCGCGATGCCGCGGTAGATGCCCTTCGGAGGCGGCTTCGTCCACCCCGCCTTCTCAGCCGCGAGATTCAGTACCCCCAAATGCCGCGGCTTCTTGCCCAGAAGTGCCTTTCTATATTCGTAGGGGTCCTTTTTCGCCGCTGCGGAAAGCTCGTCGACAAAACATTCGCTGAAAAATCCGTTCTGCGACGCACCGACCGATCGCCAAAACCCCATCGGAACCGGTCCGGGCACCAGTTGGTAATCGACCAAGATGTTGGGGATGTCGTAGGCAATATCGGAAACCCCCTCGACACTGCTCGAGTCCATCCCGTTCTTGACCGAACCCGGAAAGAACCAGCTCATGATCGAGTCGCACGCAACACGCGCGGTGAATGCAGACGGCTTGCCGCTCGCGTCCAGTCCCGCGGCCATCTTGATATACGACGCCGGGCGATAGTAATCGTGCTGGGTATCGTCTTCCCGTGACCAGGTGACCTGCACCGGAGCCTTCATGGCTTTGGACACTTCGCAGGCATCCGTCACGAAGTCCGACCATCCGCGCCGCCCGAATCCCCCACCCAGATACGTCGTGTGAACAAAGGACTGCTCCGGCTTCACCCCGGCAATGTTTGCCGCAATTCCCTGCGAGGGCGTCTGAAACTGCGTCGGAGCCCAGATGTCTACGCGGTCGGCCTGCACGTCCGCCAAGCAGTTCATCGGCTCCATCGTGGCGTGGGCCTGATATGGGGCGCGATAAACAGCTTCGACCTTCTGGACCGCACTGGCCAGCGCCGAAGCAGCATCGCCTTCCTTGCGCGAAACAACGCCCGGCTTTTGCGCTCGCTCTTCGAACGTCTTGAAGATGCTCTCGCTGCTGGCTCCTACGTTCGGGCCCTCGTCCCAGGTCACCTCGAGCGCCTTCCGCCCTTGGAACGCAGTCCAGGTATTGTCGGCAACGATGGCGACGCCCGACGAAATCTGAATGACGTCCTTCACGCCCGGTATGGCCTTGGCCCGGGAAGCATCAAAGCTCGCGACCTTGCCGCCAAACGTGGGGCAGCGGAGCACTGCCGCGTGAAGCATGCCCGGACGCCGCGCATCGATGCCGAACGTCGCCTTGCCGCATACTTTGTCCGGTGTATCGAGTCTCTTCGTCGGCTTGCCAATCACTTTGAATTCGCTTGGGTCCTTGAGCTTCACGTTGGTGGGAGGCGTTAGCTTGCCCGCTGCTTCGGCAACGCTGCCGTAGCTAAGTCGTCGTTTTGTGGCTGTGTGAACCACGCCGCCATTTTCTGCGTGGCACTCCGACGCGTCGACTCCCCACTTCTGGGCTGCCGCCGCGATAAGCATTTCGCGCGCCGTCGCACCGGCGGTCCGCATCGGCACCCAGCCCGAATGAATACTCTGGCTGCCACCGGTTCCTTGCATACCGAACACAGGATCGAAGTAGACTTTTGCGGCCGGAGCAAATTCGGTGCGGATTTGCTTCCAGTCACACTCCAGCTCCTCCGCCGCGAGCATGGAAAGCGATGTGACCACGCCCTGCCCCATCTCTGACTTGCTGATCAAAATCGTGATTTTGTCATCTGGGCTCACGTTGATGAATGCATTTAGCACGCTCGGCTCAGCCCCGTCTGCAAACACTTCCCGGCGTACCGGCAAATAGAAGCCGACGATCAAGCCGGTCGCACCCGCCAGACCGGTCTTCAGAAAGCCGCGGCGATCAATCGAGGTTGTTACGGCGCTCATTCCGCACCTCCCGCGAGCACATCGACCGTTTGCTCAGCTGACTCGACAGGAGCGGCATCCTTGGTCCCGTTCGCCGACTTGCTTCCGCCTGTTTGCAGCTGTGCCGCACGATGAATGGCTTGGCGAATCTGGTTGTACGTGCCGCAACGGCAGACATTGCCGCTCATGGCGTCCTCAATCTGAGCGTCGGTCGGGTGAGGGGTCTTGGCGAGCAGCGCCGCGGCGCTCATGATCTGCCCCGACTGGCAGTAGCCGCATTGCGGAACATCGATCTCGATCCAAGCCTTCTGTACGGGATGGCTGCGATCGGGTGAAAGTCCTTCGATCGTCGTCACCTTCTTCCCCGCAAGGCTCGAAACCAGCGTGATGCAGGACCGGGTGGCTTCTCCATTGATGTGCACCGTACAGGCGCCACAAAGCGCCATGCCGCAGCCGAATTTGGTCCCTGTCATATTCAGGGTGTCGCGCAAGGCCCAGAGCAGCGGCATGTTGGGATTAACGTCCAGCGTGGTGGGCTTGCCATTCAACGTAAAGTGAATCGCCACAAGAATCCTCCCCTCTCAGAGCCTTGGGATCGATCGCAACGCCTGCATTCTAACTCTTTCCCTGCGTGGAAACTACGCCCAGTGGGCTGGGAGCTGTTGAAGTAATCGCACAACCATCACGCATTGATTTGTAGTGAATCGGCGTAAGCAGAGCTTCTCGCCTGTTTGACACATTTTTTGCTGCAATGTTACAGTCGCTTGCATGCCGAGGTAGCTCAGTTGGTAGAGCAGCCGATTCGTAATCGCTGCAAGGGTTTTTCACTGATCTTCCGCAGCCTAACGCACCAGAACGCAGAATAGCGAAAACGCCAGTGTTTATGGGAGCTCTCTCGCAGTGAGGGGATGACACCCATTCTCGCAAGGGACCGCACCATAGCGCAGCTTTGGTAAACGCGCTCGGGGACAATTCGGGGACAGTTTTCGTCTCAGCGGTCCCAAAAGCACCAGAGGCAATCGAAGCACATACCCCCTTGGGGATAGTTGTCGACTCGTCGCCGGGGTCTGGCTGAGTTGTCCGTCCCAGAGACACGTGATGTCGGTGCCATGCCCAGGAGGCCACCGGGGCAATTTTTTTTTGAAAATTTTTTGTGGAGCTTACTTCCGACTTGCCGACGATCCACAAAGTGAGCTAGGCCGAGCGTGAAATGCTGGCACTATTCGGAAGCGTCAATTCCAACGCAGGATTTCTTCC
>Ga0187783_10001479_pt1 | contig 17361 bp, 15 predicted proteins | sample 1015_SJ02_MP02_2_FD_132471 | JGI IMG/M metagenome (GOLD analysis project Ga0187783, IMG submission 132471) | Tropical peat soil microbial communities from peatlands in Department of Meta, Colombia - 1015_SJ02_MP02_20_MG | ecosystem: Environmental > Terrestrial > Soil > Wetlands > Peat | place...
CAGAGCTGCTGGAAGCCCGGTCCGAGTACCGTACAGCGCCCCGAGCATAGTCAGTGGCAAGACAAGCAAAAGCCGACGCATGCTAAGTTCCGGGTCAGATCGCGCCCAGATGATCCGGCTGATGGGTCAATCGTGTGTCAAAGAACGAAAACTGGCCGAACCAAATTTGATTTTCTGCGTTGCACCTTCCGCAGGGCGGGGTAGGCAGCTTGCCATTATGACGCTGCAGCCAACCCGCGACTCATATCGTTTGCTGACGCCGGTTGCGTTGGCGCCGGGCCTAGCGGAGGGCTATTCGACGGCCGCCACCCCGACCCCGATCGGACACGTCACGCCAGTGCCTCCGAGGCCGCAATAGCCGTGAGGATTCTTCGCCAGATATTGCTGGTGATAGTCCTCGGCAAAATAGAATGGCGGCGCGTCGACGATTTCCGTAGTAACGGGTCCAAGTCCTTTGCCCTCGAGCGCCTTGGCGTACGTTGCCCTCGATGCTTCGGCAGCAGCGCGCTGCTCCGGACTGAACGGGTAGATGGCTGAGCGATATTGCGTGCCGACATCGTTTCCCTGGCGCATGCCCTGCGTCGGGTCGTGGTTCTCCCAGAACGTCTTCAGCAGTTGCTCATAGGAGATCTTGTTCGGGTCGAACACCACGAGCACAACCTCATTGTGCCCGGTTCGGCCGGTGCAAACTTCCTGGTAGGTCGGATTGGGCGTGTGGCCGCCCGCATAGCCCGCTGCCGTGATGAAGATGCCGTCTCCCAGTTCCCAGAACTTTTTTTCCGCCCCCCAGAAGCAACCCATGCCAAACATGGCCTTTTGGTAGCCCGGCGGGTAGGGCCCCTTGAGCGGATTGCCATTGATGAAATCCGCATAGGCGGTCGGAATCGGCGTGGGCCTGCCTGGCAGCGCGGTTTCGGCGCTCGGCATTTCGAGTTTATTGCGACGCGTGAACATGGCTTTGCCATCCCATTGCGATGAGCGAAACTGCTCCTGTCTACGCTTCATTGATCGAGAGGTTTGGGGGGGCCCGCGGCCTCGACTGCCCCGGTCAGCGGCTCCTTCCGTGAGCATCGGCCATGACGGCCGGGGAAATCCACCCTTGCGGTCAATAGGTTGCCGCAAAATGCGATCTTCCTCCAGCCTCAGCGGCGCCGGTCGCCAAATCGGCCAATCCTCTCATCGACATCGTCACCAAATCCAACGACTGCACCGGGCAGCTTTCCCGGTGACGACCGCCAACAAAATATATGCAGCGGCCCGACAATTTGCAGGGCCTCCGGGGCACCTTTTCCGGTCGACGGCATCGGGCCGCGATTGCTCGGTAAGTGGGAAGTGGCGCCGGTTAACGGGGCCCTGCGGTCGATAGGCGCGTTTGGGCCGACACCGTCGCGGGCGAGGTGCGCGCGTCGCGAGGGCCCGATGGTCATCCCGATCACCGGGCGGCGCGAAGGACCGGCGAACGTGAGGTCATCCGTCCGGGTCTCGGCGGGAATCGCTCAATCGCGCGCGTACCCGATCAACGGCGGTTTCTTGCGCCCGAGCAAAATCAGGATCGCGCCGAGGATGCCGAGCACCAGCCAGGTCGGTGCGGTAAGCACGGTCCGCGCGAACGGATCCCACAGCCACGCAACATGCCGCTCGATTGCGACCTGCAGCAGCTGCAGACTACTCTGGTGAATAGCCGACCAGGTCTCGCGGAGCTTCGTCACTGACAGAGTGTCACCGGCGATGGATTTGGTGCCGTCGTAGACCACCGCGATAAAGGCGCCGGCGAGCACCCAAAGGCCGAGAAAGCGCAGAAGGAATCGAATCATCGTGTTTCTCCACGCGCGAAACCTCCACCGGCCGGCCGCGGGCACCACACTGCGCCGGTTCGGGGTCACTGACCGCACGGTCGCCGACGGCGGCAACCGCACAGCGCCGGGGGAAAGCAGCCCGGATTACCGCGCCGCGCGGCACGGTTCAATCACCGGATGGGCCCGGCGACACAACGCCCCGGTCCGGGGCCTGCGGGAAGGGACCGCTTAAAGCGTCCGGCCGTGGCGACAACGCCAGGAAATACTCCGCATAATGGCACGCCACAGTCCTGCCATTAAGGGGGCGAAGCGCGGGGCGTTCCTGGCGACACAACTGCGTCGCGTGTGGACAACGGGTCGAGAAGACGCACCCCGGCGGGGGATCGAGCGGCGACGGCAGTTCTCTTGCGCTGCCATGTCCGGGACGTGGGCCATGGTGGGGCGTGGCGTCCATCCCGGGAGTAGCCGCCAGGAGCATGCGGGTATAGGGGTGCAGCGGGCGCTCGAATATTTGCTGGCTGGGGCCCTGTTCGACCGCGAGGCCAAGATACATGACCAGGAGCTCGTGGGCGATATGGCGAACCACGGCGAGATCATGTGAGATGAACAGATAGGCGAGGCCCAGCTCTTGCTGCAGGTCGAGCAGCAAATTGAGTATCTGAGCTTGGACCGAAACATCGAGGGCTGAAGTCGGCTCATCAGCGACGAGGAGCTTGGGCCTGAGCATGAGCGCGCGCGCAATTGCGATGCGCTGTCGCTGGCCGCCGGAGAACATGTGAGGATACCGGGCTCGATGCTCCGGCCGCAGACCAACCTTGGTCAGCATCGCGATTGCCTGGCCTGTTCGCTCAGCCTTTGACAGATCCGTGTTGACGACCAGCGGTTCTTCCAGAATGGCGCCGACTTTGCGTCGCGGGTTGAGTGACCTGTAGGGGTTCTGAAAAACGAGCTGGACGCGGCGCCGCAGCTGCCGTGCAACGCCCGCCGACGGATGGGTGGTGTCGATTCCATCAATGACCAGCGTGCCGGCGGTCGGTTTCTCGATCAGGGTAACCAGTCGGGCCAACGTGGATTTTCCGCAGCCCGATTCACCTACGACCGCCAAGGTGTGGCCGGCCTCAATGTCGAATGACAGTCCACCCACCGCCCGCAATTCCTGCGACGGCCTCAGCCAGCTGCGACGGACGCGGTATGTGCGCACCAGATTGCTGGCGGCGACGACCGCTGTCATGACGGCCTCTCCACGGCGGTTTGCCGATCCTGCGCAATCCGCCGGTCGCGCGTTGTATCACCGAGCGGATAGTGGCAACGCACCCTTGCGTCCATAAAGTGGCGGAGCTCAGGTCGAATGCTGCAAGTGCGAGGCGTGGCAAAACTACACCGCGGACCAAATAAGCAACCGGCAGGACGGTCGTGGAGGCCGGGTACCGTGCCCGGAATGGTCGCAAACCGGCCACCGTGGCTGTGCTCCGGCCGCGCCGCCAGCAATGCCGCCGTGTAGGGATGCTGTGGGGTCGTGAACAGCGCGGTTACGTGCGCTTCCTCCATGATCTCGCCGGCATACATCACGGCCACCCGATGGGCGATGTCGGCCACCACTCCCATGTTGTGGGTAACCAGGATCAGGGCCATGCCGCGTTCGCGTTGCAGCGACAACAGGAGGTCGAGGATCTGGGCCTGGATCGTCACATCGAGCGCGGTGGTCGGTTCGTCGGCAATGAGAAGTTTCGGGTTGCAGGCGATTGCGATGGCGATCATGACACGCTGATTCATGCCACCGGAAAGTTGATGAGGGAACGATCCTAGCCGGCTTTCAGCGTCGGGAATTCCCACCTGTTCCAGCAGTTCGATAGCCCGCCGTGTAGCGTGCCGACGGTCGAGACCCTCATGGGCGCGCAGCGTCTCGGTCAGCTGGAATCCAACCGTGAAGCAGGGGTCGAGGCTGGTCGCCGGGTCCTGGAAGACCATGGCGAGGTCCTTGCCGAGGATCTGGCGGCGTTTGCGGCCCGACAAGACGAGAATGTCGTGTCCGTCGAAGGTAATCCGTCCGGTAGTCACGCGGCCCGGATAGGGTATCAGTCCCATCACAGCCAACATGCTGACACTCTTGCCGGAGCCGGACTCGCCGACCACCCCGAGTATGTCGCCCGTTCGCAGCGAAAGCGTCAAATTCTCAACAGCCCGCAAGACACCGGATGCTGTTGCAAATTCGACCGACAAATTCTCGATCTTAAGCAGCGCCATTATGGTCAGGGTTTGATTGGTCAGATCTTGAGTTTTGGATCCAGCGCGTCGCGCAGGCCATCGCCGAGAAGATTGAACGCCAGCACCGTGACAAGAATCATCAGACCCGGCCAGGTTACGACCCACCAGGCGCGCAACACGAACTCGCGGGCATCCGCCAGCATCGTCCCCCATTCGGGTGACGGGGGCTGCGCACCAAGTCCCAGAAAGCCCAGCGCCGCGGCGTCGAGGATGGCAGTGGAGATGCCAAGACTTGCCTGCACAATGAGGGGCGCAGCGCAGTTTGGCAGAACCTCCTTGAACATCAGACGCGTCGTCCCGGCCCCGATTACTCTCGCAGCCGTAACATAGTCCTTCGCGACCTCGCTGACCACGGCAGCACGGGTGATGCGGACGTAGTGCGGCAGCACCACGATGGCGACGGCGAGCATTGCATTGATGAGACCCGGTCCGAGGATCGCTACGATGACGATGGCGAGGAGCAGGCTCGGCAGGGTCAGAATAATGTCCATCAGTCGCATGATCCCGATCTCGACCGCGCCGCGGCAGAAACCGGCAAGCAGCCCAAGCAATGTCCCTACCACCGCCGACACGCCCACCACGGCGACACCGATCAGCAGTGATAGCCGGGTGCCGTGAATCAGACGGGACAGGACATCGCGTCCGATCGCATCGGTCCCCAGCGGATATTCCAGGGAGCCTCCGGTCTCCCAGAATGGCGGTCGAAGGAGCGCGGCCGTATTGGGCGACACCGGTGAATGGGGTGCGATCAAGTCCGCGAGCGCGGCGAGCAGCACCGTCGCGGCAACGACCACAAGGCCAACCAACGCTCCACGGTTGGCCCGAAAGCTCGCCCAGAATTCGTCGAATGCGCGAGGTGGGGCGGCAACTGTTTCGCCAACGTCGCGACCCTGGACTGCATCCATCGCCATCGCGCTCACCGAAATCACGAGTGCCTGAGGCGTGGGTTGATCAATCCGTAGGTCACGTCAACAAGCAGATTGACGGTCATGACAACGGCGCCGATCAGTAAGGTGCCGCCCTGCAGCACCGGGTAGTCCCGACGATTGATCGCCTCGATCAGCCACTTTCCCACTCCGGGCCAGGAAAAGATTGTCTCGGTGAGGATGGCCCCGGTGAACAGCACACCGACCTGAAGGCCAATGACGGTCACCACCGGGATCAGTGCATTGCGCAGAGCATGGAGACCAATAATTCGATAATTCGGTAGCCCCCGGGCCCGCGCCGCCCGGATGTAGTCCTCACCGAGCACCTCCAACATGGCGGAACGTGTCATGCGAGCAATGACGGCGAGCGGAACCGTGCCCAGCACGACAGCAGGCAGGATCAAGTGGGAGAGCGTCGATGCGAATGCACCCTTCTGGTCCGACAGCAGCGAGTCGATCAGCAGAAAGCCGGTGATCGGCTCGACAAAATAACGCACATCGATCCGGCCGGATACTGGCGTGAGATCGAGTTCGACCGAAAATAAAAGGATGAGGAGCAAGCCCCACCAGAAGATCGGCATTGAATAGCCGCAGAGCGAGATCGTCATGACCCCATGATCAAAGATGGAATTGCGCTTCACCGCCGCCAGAATTCCGGCCGGCAGGCCCAGGACGAGCGCGAACAGGATGGCACAAGTCGCGAGTTCGACAGTCGCCGGAAACAGGGCAGCGAACTCGGAGATCACCGGCACGCGAGTAACAATCGAGCGGCCGAGGTCGCCATGAAGTACGCGGGCAATATAAATTCCGTACTGAACGAGCAGGGGTCGGTCGAGACCGTATTCGTGGCGGAGCTGCTCGTGGCGTGCTGCGTCAATGCCGCGTTCGCCCGCCATGGTTTCGATCGGATCCCCGGGCACCAGGTGGATCAGAAGGAAAGCCAGTAAGGTTATCCCGATGAATGTCGGAATCACCAGACCGATACGTGTCAGTATGAAGCCGAACATGAGAAGTCAGCTTGGTTGAGCGTTTATCTACTGCGCTATGTCAACCCCATAAAAGGTGTGTCGCGCGAATGGGCTCAGCTTGAAGTCGATCACTTCCTTGCGAATCGGCTTGAGCTGCACCGCATGCGCAATGGGGAACCAGGGTGCCTGCTCTTTGAAGATGACCTGCGCTTGCCGGTAAAGAGCAGTCCGTTGATCGTGATCGCTGATTGTCTTTGCCTTAATGACAAGCTCGTCGAATGGCTGATAACAGAATTTGGCTATGTTCGAGCCATTTGACTTTGCGGAGTCGCAGCCCAGCAAGGTGTGCAGGAAATTGTCCGGGTCGCCGTTGTCACCGGTCCAACCGATCTGCGCCATCATGTGCTCGCCGTTTTGCACGCGCTTGCGATACTCGCCCCACTCGTAACTCTTGATCTGCGCCTGAACGCCGATCTTGGCGAGATCGGCCTGCATCAGCTCCGCGATACGGCGGGCATTTGGATTATAGGGTCGTTGGACTGGCATCGCCCATAGGTCGGTCGCGAAACCATCCGGGTAGCCTGCTTCGGCGAGAAGCTTCTTGGCTGCGTCGGGATCGTACGGATCGTCCTTGATATCGTCGTTATAGGCCCACATGGTCGGCGGAATAGGATTTTTCGCGGGAATGCCGGACGACAGGTAAACGGCATCGATAATCGCCTGCTTGTTGATCGCCATGTTCAACGCCTTACGGACGCGAACGTCATCGAGCGGCTTTCTGGTGGTATTGTAGGCAAGATAGCCAATATTCAAGCCGGGTTGTTCAAGCATTACGATATTGCGATCCTTGCGGATGGCATCGAGATCCGCCGGATTTGGATAGGGCATGACATGACATTCGCCCTTCTGTAATTTAGCCCAACGCACCGAGGCATCGGGCGTGATGGCAAAAATCAGATCGTCGATCTTTGCCTTGCCTGCCCAATAATCGACAAAGGCTTTGTAGCGGATGATTGCGTCCTTTTGATACTGCACCAGATAGAACGGGCCGGTCCCGATGGGCTCCTGGTCGATCTTCTCGGGCGTCCCGGCTTTGAGCAGTGCGTCAGCATATTCCTTGGATTGGATCCCGGCATACTCCATGGCCAGATCCGACAGGAAGGGAGCTTCCGGTCTGTTCAGTGCGATTCGCACCGTGAAATCATCCAATCGCTCCACCGATTTCAGCAGACTCGGCAGTCCCATGTCGTTGAAGTAGGAGTGATTGGAGCTCGTGACGTTGAAATACGGATGATCCGGCTTCCATTGCCGCTCGATCGAGAAGATGATGTCATCGGAATTCATGTCACGGCTTGGCCTGAAATTGCGGTTGCTGTGCCACTTTACGCCTCGGCGCAGGTGAAAAGTGTAGGTCGCGCCGTCCTCCGATATGTCCCACCGCTCGGCAAGACCCGGCACGATATTGGTGCCGCCGCGCTCGAATTCGACAATGCGATTGTAAATCTGGCTGTTGGCGTCGAACGAGGTACCGGTGGTGTTGACCGCCGGATAGAAGTTCTCCGGACTTCCTTCAGAACAGAAAACCAGGGTCTTGGCCGACAAGGGAGGTGCCCAGACCAATGCCGCAATGCCCATGGCCAGCAGAATTCGATCGGTTCGCATTGCGTGTCTCCTCGCTCGGGCCCAACCGTGTTCGTCCCGCACGTTCGCTCAGCGTGCTGCACCGCCGCATGCTAACGGATGCAAGGCCAGGGCGTCATCGGAATTGAAGCTTGGTCCGGACCGGCAATGGCCGACCGCCTGGCGCAGAGTCCCAGTGGGCGAACGCCACAGGGCGGTCGCTCCGACCTGGCTGGTCCAACCCCACCGGCCGTTCGGGCATGGGCCATCCCTGGAAAGGTTGCCGCGATTTCCCATTTTAGGCGGGCGGGCATGTGCAGCCGCCGAACCAGTGGCTATTCTGGTCGCGGAGCCTCCGGGAGTGGCCGATGAGCCGCAATTTTTTCGATTTGAAAGCAAGGCCCGGGGTGTTTGCCGAGTGCCGCCAACTAGATTGAGGCCGAACAGGGCGTCGTTGGAGGCGCTCGAAGATTGAAGGAACACGGCGATGATGTCTCTGCTGGCGCACCCTACCCCAATTGAGACGCTCAATTCCGACGACGCGCGTTGGGAGGCGGTTAAACACCGCGACCGCGCGGCGGACGGCAGCTTCTGGTATTCGGTACAGACAACCGGTGTTTATTGCCGTCCGTCCTGCCCGGCGCGCCGACCGCGGCGCGAGAATGTGAGCTTCCACGCAACGGCCGCTGACGCGCAACGAGCCGGCTATCGTCCGTGCCGGCGCTGTCGACCCGACCAGATGGCGCTCGGCGAGCGTCAGGCGGCGGCGGTCGCGTCGGTCTGCCGGATGATCGAGGAAGCCGAAGAAATACCGAGCCTGGCGGCGATGGCCAAGGTCGCCGGCATGAGCCGCTTTCATTTCCACCGGACGTTCAAGGAACTGACGGGCGTCACCCCCAAGGCCTACGCAGACGCCCACCGGGGCCGGCGGGTGCGCGATGAATTGGGCCGGCGCAAGACTGTCACCGAAGCCATCTATGGTGCTGGATTCAACTCCAACGGGCGGTTCTACGCCGCGTCCGCAGAACTGCTGGGAATGACGCCCACTGCGTACCGGGCGGGCGGGGAGGGTGCGACCATTCGTTTCGCGATCGGTGAATGTTCGCTCGGCTCGATCCTGGTAGCGGCCACCGAAAAAGGCGTCTGTGCCATCCGTTTTGGCGATGACCCCGAGGCGCTGCTGCAAGATTTCCAGGACCGCTTCCCAAAGGCGCAGCTGATCGGCGCCGACGCGAAATTTGAGCAATGGGTCGCCAAGGTCATCGGCTTTGTCGAGGCCCCGACACGGGGCCTGGACCTGCCGCTTGATGTGCGCGGCACCGCGTTCCAGCAGCGCGTCTGGAAGGCCTTGCGGGAAATCCCGACAGGTGCCACGGCGAGTTATGCGGAAATTGCCAAGCGAATCGGCAAGCCCCGGGCCGTGCGTGCGGTCGCGCAGGCTTGCTCCGCCAATCCGATTGCCGTGGCGATCCCATGCCATCGCGTGGTTCGCACGGACGGCGGGTTGTCGGGTTATCGCTGGGGCGTCGAACGCAAGCGCGTGCTGCTCGAGCGGGAGGCTTCCTGATGAGGACGTCCGCACATGCCCGCGTTGCAGGCGCTGGGGCGGCCGCGCCGGAACGGGTTCTTGAGCGCATCGCCGCTCTCGATTGGTCGGTCATTGCCGCCGACCTCGATGCATATGGCTGTGCGACGGTCAATGGGCTGCTCACCGCCGCAGAATGCCGGTCGATCGCTGATCTTTACGACTCCGACGATTTGTTCCGTAGTCGGGTCGTCATGGCTCGCCACGGATTCGGACGTGGCGAGTACAAATATTTCGGGTATCCGTTGCCCGGCATGGTGGCCGACCTGAGGGGGGCGCTATACTGGCCGCTCGCCGATGTCGCGAACCGATGGAACGACGCCATTGGCAACGCGGTGAGCTACCCGGCCAAACATGATGCATTCCTGCAGCGCTGTCACGCTGCCGGCCAGACCAAGCCGACGCCGCTGCTGCTGGTCTACGGTCCCGGTGATTACAATTGCCTGCACCAGGATCTGTATGGTGAGCATGTTTTTCCGCTGCAGGTTGTTATTCTGCTGTCGCAACCCGGCGCGGACTTTACGGGTGGCGAATTTCTGCTCACTGAGCAGCGCCCACGCATGCAGTCACGCGCCGAAGTCGTCGCTTTACAGCAGGGCGGTGCGGCCATCTTCCCGGTCCATCATCGGCCGGTCCAGGGCTCGCGTGGCGTCTATCGGGTGACGATGCGCCACGGCGTGAGTCGTTTGCGCTCCGGCCGGCGTCAGACGTTGGGGATCATCTTTCACGATGCGCTGTGAAGGGTGCGATCGTCGACGATCAGGCGTTCGGGAATCGTCTTGCTGTTCAGCGCTGCACGACGATTCCGTTGTCGGTCACCACGATCCAGCCGGTGGCGCGCTGGCGCACCCTCAAGATCCGGCCCAGTCCCGGCACGACCTTGCCAGGGGTCACTTGGAATGAAGTACCGTGGCCTGCCACGACCGCACCACCGTTGGCGACTTCGCGGACCGACCAGTCGGCGAGTATGCGACGCGGTGGTTGCCGGGGCGGTGCGGGTCCGATCGAACTAGTCACTTCGCCCGCAGCCAGCAGGTGCTCGATCCGGTCAACACGCTTGGTCACATCGGCGATGGCTCGCCGCTGCATCTGGTCGTGGTCATCGATGGTTGAACGGAGCGCGCCAAGTTCAAGATCGGCGTGTGCCAGCGAAGTCTTCAGGCCGTCGAGGCTCTGCAACCAGGATTGCGCTGGGACCAATTCGGGCTCCTGGTGGTGTGTCCAGGCGACGTCGGTTTTCATTTCCGCAAGATCGCTTTCAAGCCTGGACAGCCGATCGTCGATAATGGTGTCGGCGGTCTTGTCGCTTGCACGCGATGTCAGTGCCGCCACCGTTCCGTCCAATTGCTGGATGTCGTCCTCGATCTTGGCGATGGCGTCGGCCTGATGACGCTGCTCGGCCTGAAGCTGCGTGCCCAACCCAAAGCCCATGGCCTGTGCGGCCCGCTGCAGAACCCCGGTTCCGGCGGCGCTCAGCGCCGCGCCCGTCATCGTCGCAAGCGCGAGACTCAGCGCGACGAGAAAGGCCGGCGGCGTCGAGTCGCGCTCGGACTCGCCGCGGCGACCCGAAGGGCTTGATAGCGGCATTGTCGTCGCTCCAAGATTGATGCAACGATCCTGGTCATCAATTGCTTTACAATTTACTAACGCGGTCCGCCAACCCATTGACTGCCGTCGTCTCGATCTCACCGTCGGACAGGAATGACAGATCGCTCGATCTCTCGAGGCCCAACCATCGATCTGCTACTGCGGATTATGGCATCGGTGTGTACCCCGATCGGATCTGGCCAAATCAGATCATGTCGTGGACTACGCGATCGAGTTCTGTGCAACGCGGCCGCGCATATTGTGCCGGAAAATCACTCAGGAGCCTGCCGTTTGGTTTTTTGTGGCCATCCCGGAGAATTCTGCTTACATGGGCGACGCTGAAGACTGATTCGTCTGGAGTAGTGTATGATTGAAAAACTGCAGGACAGGAGAGTCGCAGCGCTGTGCACGAGATTTTCCAACGTCGTCAAGGACCGCCTGCCTGAAGACCTACAAATCCGTCATCTCGTCCAGCAGGTCATATACCTTGAAGAAGCATGCCGTTCCGTTGCCGAATCGATCCGCTGTCTTGAGAAATCGGATGACAGTAAAACGCAGCGCACAACCGCCTGGGAACTCAAGACTGATTTTCAGTTTCTACGCACACTTCTCAATGAGAAGCGATTCCTGTCTGCGCTGAAGCTGATCGAGGACGACCTCTCCGGCGCCGATCATTGGAACGACTGCGCTTTTTCCAATGATCAGACTCCAGCCCCGCTTGGACTTGACGCCGCCGTCGCCGAGGTCATCTCCTGCGATGTCCTGACCGACCCTCATTCGTGTTCTGATCAACCTGGCGAATTGACCGCCTTGATCGAAGCCACGGTCGATAGGGAGTCTGGCGACCAGGCCGTCGGTTGCCAGCCTGCGACCGCCGAGCTTGACGGGCCGACGCCTCCGGCGGCGAGCGATGCGGCGAGCGCGATCTCCGCGACCGATGCGGCTCAAGGAGAGGAAGAACGCAGCGCCCCGGCAGCTCAGATACTGCCATACGAGCAGGTTGACACCGAACAGAGGGGCTCGTCCGATTCAAACTATCCCCACGAAGTTCCTGAGGAGGTTGGCGCCGGCGAGACTTTTATAGGTGTCTACTGTGACCAAATGGGAACGTCAGCCAGCGGCCTTACTGCCGCCTCTTAACCGTGAGCGTCCGAGCCCTGCTGGATAGTTTCTCCAGTCGCCTCGGCTTCCAGGCTTTTCCGCCGTTGAGCAGCAAAGCTCCGGCAGCCGCTCAATTAACCGCGACCGGAGCGGCACCGGGTCCACGGTCCGGATCAAACCCAAACAACCAAACAAGAAATTTATAATAATCCGGCTGCTTCTGTTTGATATTTGCGCGTGTGAATGGCTCTTTGTCAGCCTTTCCGTAAAGAAACACGCTCGCGGTCACGGCGAAAAATTCTCTTTCATTGCTCAAGAGGTAAGCATCGGCCGGGTAGAGCTGCTGGCTCTTCGCTGCATTATAGTGAAGCAGGAGAGTGGGATTTTTAGCGCCCTGCGGCAAAACGTGAGCGTGAAAGGCATGAAGCAATTCATGAAGCAGGAGTGGTTCTTCGCCACCCATCATGACCGGCCTGACCATGACGACACCCAGTCCGGTATCCTCGGCAAAGTCTACAGGATCCGGGTTAGCCCACTGATGCTTCTCGTTGTCCCAATGCGTCCCGACCAGATGAGACGTGCGTTGCGAGAGGGTTGATCTGGCAAGACCATAGCAGGCGCTCGCCAGCATCTTGGGGTCGTCCTGCGGCAAGCACGCCAGTTCGTCGACCACGATGGGTACGGTGTGAAAGAAATTGAGCACCCGCGGGCTGAGCCCGACAGCCTCGACGATATCGATCTGATGTCGCAGCCCCTCCGTTATCGACGCCGCATTCTGGCGTCCCGCAATTCCGGATAAGTCCAGAAAATAGCCGCGGTATGGCCTTTGGTTCGGATTGATCCCCTGAAGCCTCTCAGCGCTGGAAACTGTTGCGACCTGTCCGTCCGGGACGCCTGCGTCGCCAGAGACGGGAAACAGCGTCACGATCGTAAGCAACAGGGCCAGTGACGACTTGCGCATATTGTCTCCTCTGAGGGCCAAACAGCGTAGCGACTATTCGGTCATGGCGTTCGGTGAATGTGGCCCTCCGGGCTTTCGGCATTTCGGGTGCGAAGGAGGCGCCGGATCGCCGAGAGCATGACGTTCAATTGCTGCGATTCCGTTGCCGAATCGGAGTTTTCGAAGACGAAAGGGATAAATCAGCAATAAGGCGCCATGACCCAACGGGTCTCAGACCAGCCCGAACCGGGGTTGCTGTTCACCAGCCGCCGCTTGGCTCAGTGGCCTCGCCTCGCCTCCCTGGCAGGCAGCATCAATGTGATTCGACCACCTTCTGGGGACGCAACGTTGCAGGTCACGCGGCCGTTGCATCGGCAGTCGCCCGTTTCGCGGCTGACTGCCAATCAAGCCGGAGCGTGAGGCAAAAGGCGGCGCCGCCGCTGCGCAGAAAGGCCCTTAACGGAGTTGGTTCGACCCGGTAGCCGCGGGCTGTAAGCTTTCCGCGCAGTTTTGGGCTGCAGCCGGACATCACCACGGTGTCGCCGATACAGACAGCATTTGCAGCGAGCAGATTGGCGTCCTCGCCGCTGATCTCGATACGCTGAGCTAGCGGCACCCGAGCGCGAATAGCTCGTCTGGCAGCCGGCGAGAATGCCTGCGGAATGTACATCACCTCGCCGCGCGGCAAGGCCGACAGTGCAGTATCAACGTGGTAGAATCGATCGTCGGCGAGCTCCAACGGTACAGCTTCAACGCCGAAGACCTCTTCGATTACTTTTTGTGAGCCGGCATGTGAGCGCGGCCCGTGCCCCATCCAGAACCAGTCACGAGTCTGGTCCCAGACGCAATCGCCGGCGCCTTCCAGCACGAGCCCCTCCGGCAATCGTTTGATTGCGTCGACGAGGCCGTGGGCCTTGAGGCCCAAGAAGGCCTTCTCGACATTAGGTTCCTCACGTCGGCGTTCGGGGTGCCGAAACCTCGAAAGCAGGACGGTGCCGTCGAGCACGACGGCGGCGTTGGCGGTGAAGACCAGGTCCGGCATGCCCGGTGCCGCTGGCAGCAATTCGATCGCCGCGCCGAGATTGCGCAAAGTATGATGGAGTTGGTTCCATTCGCGCCGTGCCAGGGCCGCAAACTTGTCTCCATCGCGCGACCAGGCGGTGGGATCCATCCAGGGATTGATCGCATAGGACACCGCAAAATGCTCGGGCGGGCACATGAGAATGCGGGCTGTGGGTCCTGGTTGCATGCTGTGCCCTCAATCCAGATCGTTGCGTCAGGCGGCTACCGACGGACGCCGCATCTCCTCGAGTTCCTTGGTGACCTCTTCGACGCAGTCGAGCGCCCAGTCGAGATCCTCTTGGGAAATAACAAGTGGGGGCGCGAGACGAATCACCGTGTCGTGCGTTTCCTTGGACAGGACCCCTTTGCGGAGCAGCCGCTCGCAGGCTTGACGCGCGGTCGCGACCGCCGGGTCGATCTGCACGCCGACCCACAATCCGCGACCGCGCACCGCCTGGATTGCTGGGCTGTGGATCGCGCGCAGACGCCCAAGCATATGTGAACCAAGTGTCCGGCTGGCATCGACGAGTCCTTCCTCCTCGATGATCCGCAGCGCCTCCAGTCCAACTGCCGCAGCCAGGGGATTACCCCCGAAGGTCGAGCCATGCGATCCGGGTGTAAAGACTGCCATAACGTCCCGTCGGGCGAGGAAAGCCGATACCGGCAGCACCCCTCCACCCAAGGCCTTGCCCAGGATCAGACCGTCGGGGCGGATTTGTTCGTGTTCGAATGCAAACCAGGCTCCGGTCCGGCCAAGCCCTGACTGGACCTCGTCGAGAATCAGAAGAACTCCGTTGGCATCACACAACCGGCGCACGCCGGAGAGCCATTGCGGCGGCGGCACGACGATTCCCGCCTCGCCCTGAATCGGCTCAACGAGAACCGCAGCGGTTTGCGGTGTGATCGCCTGCTCCATGGCGGCGAGATCGCCAAACGGCACCGTGCGAAAGCCCGGCGCGAACGGTCCGAAATCGTCCCGGTATTCGGGTTCAGATGAAAAACCGATAACTGTCGTCGTGCGCCCATGAAAATTGCCCGACGCCACGATGATCTCGGCGCGGCCCGGCGCCACTCCCTTGACCCGATAGCCCCAGCGGCGTGCGGCCTTGATGGCGGTCTCGACCGCCTCTGCGCCGGTGTTCATAGGGATCGCGGCATCGAGGCTCGCGCGCGTGCAGAGAGCCTCGAGAAACGGCCCGAGTCGATCGTTGTAATAGGCGCGGGATGGCACGGCGAGGCGTGCAGTCTGCGCAGCGATCGTCGCGAGAATCCTCGGATGTGCATGGCCGTGGCTGGCGGCCGAATAGGCGCTCATCATGTCGATGTAGCGCCGTCCATCGACATCGAAGAGATGGGCTCCCGCGCCGCGAGCCAGAACAACCGGAAGCGGTTGGTAATTCTGGGCAGAATACCGAGTTTCGAGTTCGATCGGATCCATGGCCTTGCTCCCCCACAATGATACGCGGACGCCGACGCGGGTGTGGTTGAAAGGCCGCGCCCGCGCGACAGATTCGGCTGCATGCGGGGGCCGTGGCTGACGGATTCGGCGGACGCTTTCCGACGGCGCGTCCCCGGCGGGGTGTGAGTCGCTTACGGCGGCGCCGAGCGCGGCACCAGAAGCGTTTCAGGGTACACGGTGAGCCGACGCAAGGGCCGCAACGCGATATGGCTGACCAGACGTCCGATACCGAGTTCGGGCTCGTCCAGCAGTTGCGCGGTCAGGGCCTCGTACCCGCCGATATCGGTGCAGACAAATCGGGCGAGATAGTCAATGCCACCGCTGACCTCCCAGCACTCGACGATCTCCTCTATCGCGGCCAGACGTCGCGCCAGACGGCCCCGGTGCGCCTGTTTCTCAAGGGCAATTTCGGCAAAGACTGTCACTGGACGTGACAGCAGCTCCAAGGCTATCACGGCGCGATAGCCGGCGATGATGCCTGCCGCCTCAAGGCGGCGCACCCGCTCCAGACAGGGCCGCGCTGACAGCCCAACTGACTCGGCGAGCCTCTGAATGGTCGAGCGTCCATCGTGCTGAAGGATCGCCAAGATCTTGATATCGATGCGATCAAGTGCAGGCGGGCGTTGACGCAAGGCCGGCCTGGCCGGCCTGGCCGGGTGACGTTGGGGACGGAGGCGTTGGTGAGTCATGAGCGTTCCAACCGCGCGCCGGGGCCGAATCGGAGCATTGATCCACACCACGATCCATGGCTCAGGGTCAGCGGCTTCACAATGCGCTGCCTATACCTAGTCGTTTTTCGATGTGGAAGAGCGGGCGCCGGGTGAGAGCCCCGTTGGTGGCCCGCCTGGCCGGCCCGTGTCATTTGCCAGCCGTCGCGCGATCCTGCCAAATCGCTGCAATTCCCGGCGACGGTCGGGGCGCCGGCCGGTCGGAACCTTGCTCGGGGAGGGTGCCGAACTCGCGTGGCCGGTCGCAACCCTGGCCATAGAAGGTCAACTTCGGCGATCGGGGAAAACGCCTGCCGGCGTTGGCGGCTTAGGTGTAATGACGCGAACTCCCGGGCGCGGCCGCCGATCGTCTGCTTACGGTCCGCATCTCGATCGAAATCAGCATTTGCCGCGGAGATTTTCCGATGGCGGCTCGTGCTCAGCCATCAAGTCGCCTGAGGGCAGCCGTGAGAAGCGGTCCAGCGTTCCGCTGTGAGAGTTCATCAGATAACGCCGCGGCGTACGACTGGGTGTTCGGTCGATTCACTGTCAACTGCGAGCCGCAGATCGGCATTTGGCAGCGGTAGGAAGAAATAATCGATTGCGTTCAGTGCCGCGAGTTGTTTGACACCGCTTTGTTCGGTTACGTGCACACTGGCGGTGCGTTGCGGTCTTGCAGGCTTGGTGATGGCCGCGATGGCCGACCGATCCACCGCGCGGCGGCATGGCGGGCGAATGAGTCGCTGCCGGAGGCGCTGAGACCTGGTTCTGTGAGGGGGGCGGTGCGGGTGCGCCTGGCGCCTGCTCCGGGTTGTCGCTCGTGCCGACCGTCGTCTCGCCAGGCGCCCCAACGACCACTATCGGCTTTCCTTCCTCAAATTCGGGGGCTGCTTTGACCTGATCCCGGGTAAGATCGATGCCGATGCGGCTGGCGTGCTCAGACGGCGAAAAATGCAAGTTGCGCCAGTCAACCACGATTTTGCGAACCCCTACCCCAAGAAAGCCGCCAAAGTCGATGACCGCGCCTCGCACTTGACCGTTGCGGTCCACCAGGATGTCGATGATGCGCCCCATCTTCTCGCCGAGTGAACTGACGACTTCCTTGCCGAGGACTCCTTCGACATGACCCTGATCGATCACCGAGGGTGAGGTCGATGCCGGCTGGTTGGGTGCGTTGTCGGCCCGCAGACTCTCAGTCGCATTTTCGACGATCGGCCGGTTCTTCGGCTCGTCCGCGGCCGCAAGCACAAGCGGCGTTGCCAGCAGCATCGCCACCATTACTCCACCGCGCTTGAGATCAACGCCCACGTGCAGCCACATCCGAAAGTACTGTCTAAACCCCACC
>Ga0187783_10001480_pt1 | contig 17348 bp, 8 predicted proteins | sample 1015_SJ02_MP02_2_FD_132471 | JGI IMG/M metagenome (GOLD analysis project Ga0187783, IMG submission 132471) | Tropical peat soil microbial communities from peatlands in Department of Meta, Colombia - 1015_SJ02_MP02_20_MG | ecosystem: Environmental > Terrestrial > Soil > Wetlands > Peat | place...
CGGCAACCGCTTCAGCGGGCAGCCCAAGCTCGCGATCTACCCGGCCTTCCTCCAGCGCCCTCCGCGCAGCCGCGACCGCTACGTCGACGCCGCCGAGAAGCTGTTCAGCGTGATCGGCTCACGCGGACTCCCGCAGGACACCGAGGAGGTCCGGGCGATCGCTGCGGCCAGCTACGACCGCGACCACGGCGAGGCCGGCCCCGCGCGGCAGCTGGCAGCGATCATCGCCTCGGCCAAGCGCACCCCGGAACTCAGGCGGATCACGGCGCCGACGCTCGTGATCCACGGAACGGACGATTCCCTCGTCAGGCCCTCGGGCGGGCGCGCTACCGCGCGGGCGATCGACGGCGCGCGCCTGCTGCTCGTCGAGGGCATGGGTCACGACCTGCCGCGGGCAGCGTGGCCGCAGCTGCTGCACGCGATCACCGAGCACGTCGAGCACGCCGATCGCGACGCCGGGCGAGCCCCACACCGGCGGGCCCGTGCGGCGTCCCGCCCGGGCCCGGTGGTGCAGGTCCCCTCACCCCCTCCTGGGCACCCCGCTGGCCGTTCCTCCTAGCCGGCGTGCGGTCGGCGCCTCCCTGCTGGCAGAACCGCCAGCGAGTGCGCGCGGCCAGATGAACACGTCGTGGCGTGCGGCCGCACGCGAACAAGCAGATGCAGGTCGTGGCGGCAGTGCGAGCGCCTGTAGGGCCAGCGCCCGTGGAGCGTGCGGAGCATCCGCTGCTCTTGACAAGCGAACGATCTCAACTCGATCTGCCCCTTCCCGGTCTCGCTTCCTGCTCGACCTCGACCCCTTGACCCGGACCCCTCTAGGGCCTTCCTGCCGTGGAGTTGTCCGGGCTCATCAGTTGCACTTCGATCGCGAGCTCCTTCTCGCTGCGAGAATATAAACCACGTTTTACGCGGAATGTCAATCGCAAGTGCCGTAACGCACGAACTTTTGCATCGAACGCGGTCCTGATGAGCCCACGGCCCTTGAATCGGCGGCCCGAACGGGCGATCACGGCCGCGGAGGAGGGGCCGCGCTGACGGCGGCAGCGCCGCGACGCCCCGCGCTTCCGATCCGTCCTACGCTGGCGCTACCGCCTACGCACATGCTGGTGTCGGCCTCGAGCAGGCCGGTGACGAAAGCCCGCCGCCAATAGCGATCGCGGCCGGCTTGAGTTCTGGCCTCCACTGGGCGTTACGGTGCAGAATCCGTGCGCTCTTAGAGCTGAGGGTTCCCGCGACCTACCTGGCGCTTGCACATCTCCTAGGTAGGAGGAGGCAGAGCGGGTCGCGACGGACGGGGCGGGTACGAGCGGTGTCGCCACCATCAATCGCACGGAAACGCCTTGAGAAACACCGAATTACCCACCCCGCAGATAGAACGCGTTTGAACCCGACCGAATGCGGGTATGTTCGCCTGGGAGGAGAGCCGCGTGCTTTAAATTTAGTTCCGCCCAGCTGGGTCCTCCCAGCGGCCGGGTCAAAGCGTCTCTGCCCTGAAAGACGAGCGCCTTAAATTCGGGCGGCCGTCCAATTCAACCAATAATAGGAGTCGGTATGAGATGCACGAGAATACTGGTATTGGCGTGCTTGATCGCCCTATGCGGCATGTGTGCGATCTCGGGAGCGTCGGCGCTCGCAAGTAACGACACCTTCACGGCTGAAAAATATCCGTACAAGGTGAAATCCACGGCCACCAACGACCAGGGCTTCAAGGCGAGCGTCGCCACGTCCGTGTGCACGAAGGGCACGTTCACCGAGGTAGGCGACTCGACCGTAGCATCCAACGAACTCGTCGTCCACCCTCTCTACGAAGAATGCAGTGCAGGGCTCAGCGGTGTGAAGTACCCGGTCAAAGTCGAAACGACGGGCTGCAATTACAGGTTCTTTGACACCGGAAATGACGTCAACGTGGAATGTGAAAGCGGTAAGGAAATTCACGTTAACTTAGAAGGTGCCGCGGCATGTAAGATCAACGTCCCATCCCAGTCAGGCCTCAAGACCGTTACGTACAACGACACGAATAACGCCTCGGGCACGAACGTGGTGGACGTGGAAGCAAACGTCAAGGAAATCGAATTCAATTCGAACTGTTCCGGAGTCATAGGCGGAAAGACTGCTGAATATCGCGAAGGCAGATTTGGTGCCATCGTCCCCGAACTCGGGGAAGGACCAGCTGAGGCGGAAACGGAAGGCGTCTGGGAAAACGAACTTAAAGAACCAATACCGGATGGAATCTTCACAAGGAGCTCAGAACCCACCTACTCCGCCAACATCGCCAAATACGAAGTCGATGGCAAAGAAGCAAGCCTCTCAGAACCCATCGCCGTTGCCGTGGACCCGAGCAACAACATCTGGGTCGCTGACCGAGCCGTCGACCGCGTGGTGGAGTACAGCCCCGAGCGCAAATTTGTCAGGGAGTTCGGCTCAGAAGGCTCAGGGGAAGGGCAGTTCGAGGGGATCGGAGGCATCGCCAGCAACGCCTCCGGCGACATTTACGTCTCGGATGCCGGCAACCACTACGTCCAGGAGTTCTCCCCCGCGGGCAAAGAAATCCGCAAGTTCGGCTCGCTGGGCATAGGCGAAGGCCAGTTCATCGCGCCGGGCGCGATAGCGATTGACTCCTCAGGCGATGTCTGGGTCCTGAACTCATTGGGCATCCGGGTGCAGGAGTTCTCCCCCGAAGGCAAATACATCTCCGGGTTCGGCACGTTCAGCAGCCCGTTCCTCGCGCCCACCGGCCTTGCCTTCTCGGGCGGGCACCTGTACGTGAGCGAAGCGAGCTTCGGACGAGTTGTGGAGCTGTCGACCTCTGGCGAAGTCCTAAAACAGTTCGGCTCGCTCATCAAACCATCCGGGATCGCCACAGACCCGAGCACGGGCAACCTCTACGTCACTGAACTCGGCACCAACAGCCTGCGCTACAACGAAAGCAAGAAAGAATTCGCCTACGAACACACCAACAACCGCGTGCAGGAGTTGAGCCCGGAAGGCAGCCTCATCGCCACCTTCGGCTCCTACGGCTCGGGGGCCGGTCAGTTCTCCTCTCCGCGGGGCCTCGCAGTGAGCGCCGGCACCGTGTACGTCGCAGACACGGGCAACAAGCAGGTCCAGGAATGGGTGCAGGCGCCGTAGGGCAAGCTCCGCAGGGCTGCGCAGCTCCACATTGCTGCGCAGCCCGACATGGCTGTGGCTGCGCAGCTCGGTTGCGCAGCTCGCGTGGAGCACTCGTAAGCACCGGTGAGAAAGCACCGGGGGCGCCGGAGAACCTGCTTCCCCAGAGACTGCTTGTCTCAGAGTGCACCTGCCCCCCATGGCTCTCGAGCGGCCGCTGCGCCATCGTCCCTCGGCGACAGCCGCGGTCTACTTCGCGGGGACAGCGGCGACGCCCAGCGGAAAGGAAGCACTGACTGATAGGTGAGCACTATGGTCGGGCGGGCCGCATGGGGAAAGGGACGATGAAAAGGAATCCGGTTGCTCGGCGGTTGTCGCGGAAGCCTGCTCGGTTGGCGCTCGTCCCGGGTCGTATTTACTTTCTTGGCGCTGTTGGTCTGATCGTCACGTTCTTTGTCGCGGCGTTCGCCGCGTCCTCGCCTGCTGAAGAACCGCCTCCGCCGTTCCTTTTCGCGTTCGGAGGGGAAGGCAGCGGAGCTGGCGAGTTCAACGTCGCGCGCGGGGTTGGCATGAATCTCTCGAACGGCGATGTCTACGCGGCGGACCAGGGCAACGAGCGGGTCCAGGAGTTCAACCCGTGGGGCGTCTTCATCGGCATGTTCGGCAAGGAAGTCAATGAAACCAGGGACGGGGCGGCTGGCGCCACGGAAGCCGAAAAGGATCTCTGCACACAGAGAGAAGTCGATGAAAAGGGCGTCAAGTGCAAGGTAGGTGCCACAGGTGAAGGTGCTGGCCAGTTCCACACGCCCGAGGGCGTCGCGGTCGACAATGGCGAAAGCTCAACCTCGCGGGGCGATGTTTACGTAGTGGATTTCAGCAATCGCCGCGTGGAGAAGTTCACGCCGGGGGGCGAATTTGTGCTGACTTTCGGCAAGGAAGTCAACGAAACCCGGGATGCCGTAGCCGGCGCCACGGAAGCAGAAAAGAACGTCTGCACCGCGGCCTCAGGAGACCATTGCAAGGCCGGCAAGGCTGGCACGGGAGAAGACGAATTCGAGTGGACGGGCGGTAACTACATCGCCGTGGGAAGCACCGGAACCGTCTACGTGGGCGATGAAAATCGCGTCCAGGAGTTCGAACCCACGGGTCAGCACCTCGGCCAGATCACGCTCGCGGGTGCGGGCAAGGTCAGCGCTCTGGCGGTCGACGCCAGCGGAGATGTCTATGTCAATTCAGCCGCACTCAAGGGCGTCCACGAGTACAACGCAGCGGGTGAACTTGCCGAGTTTGACCCGGCAAGCGAAACGGTGGAAGCGGTGGCGCTCAACCCTGCGGGCGATCTCTTCGTGGGGGAACGCCCAAATGAAAAGCGAGTCCGCATAATCGAGTACAGCCCGACAGGGGCGCAGCTCGCAAGCTTCGGTTCTGAAGGGCTGGGTGAAGACAGTGCATCGACGGGGCTCGCCGCCAACGAGAGCGGCACGGTGTATGTGGCCGAACACACCGCCCCCTACAAGGTCGTCGTGTTTGGGAAGCCGCCTCCCGGTGAACCACCGCTTGTGGCCCCCTCGATCGACTCGCAGTCGGTTACCAACCTTGGCGTCACGGACGCGCTCGTAGGCGCGCAGATCAACCCGCACTTCCTGGGAACGAGGTACTACGTAGAATATGGGACGAGCACGGAATACTCCCTCGGCAAGGTTCCGGCCCCGCCGGGGGCAGTCCTCAGCGGCGGTGGGGTCCAGGGCGATCAGCCCGCGAGCGTCACCCTGTCCGGGCTCACTCCCGCCATGCTCTACCACTTTCGCTTCGTCGCGCAGAGCGAAAACGAAAAAGGCGAAACGCGCACGACCTACGGCGCCGACCAGACGTTTACGACGTTCGCCTCCAGCGGCCTGTCCGGCCTCCCCGACGGGCGCGTCTACGAGCAGGTCTCCCCGCTTGAAGCGAACGGAAACGGAGCGGGGGGCATAGCACGGGCAAACGAATTCAACGTGGGGTACGGAGTGGCCGAACGCGAAGGCAATCGCGTCCTCTATTTCCAGCGGGGGTCGTTCGCGGAAACTCACAGCGGCTACGACGTCTACTCGGTCTCCACCCGCGGACCGCAGACGGGCTGGAAGACCAGCGCGGCGCTGCCGCCAGGGTGCGGGTACAACGCCTCGAACTTCTCCGGCGAGAAGCCCACAGCCCTTCTACCCTCCGCGGATTTCTCGCACCTCGTGTTCGGGGCGCCTGGCGGATTCGGAGCCGGAAACTGCCTTGAACCGAGCGCAGAAAATCCGGAAGCACTGAACAGGGGCCTGTACCGCACGGCGATCGGTGCCGAAGAACCGGAACTCTGGCTGACCAAGCCGACCATCACCGGCGAAGAAGAGAAAAACGGTCAGCCAGGGCCGACACCCGACCCGATCATCGAGGAATCCCAAGCCGTGGTCGGCGGCTCTCCGAACCTGCAAACGGTCTACTTCACTTTCTTCGGAACACTCGTTCCCGAAGACAAGACCCGTGCCCCGCACGTGGACGCCTCCCCCGGGACGAGCGCCTGGGGCTTCTATGAATGGAGCGAAGGCGCGCTTCGCTCAGCCGGGATCCTGCCGAACGAAGCCGGTGAGCCCGCGCCAGGCGAACCTGACCCGTACGGCGCGGTGCCGGCGGCTACTAGAGAGGAACGCCGCGAACAGCCGTTTACGCCCAGTGAACTTGACAACGAGGTCTCCATGGAAGGCGCGACCGCGTTCTTTGTGAGCCCCGACCCAAAGTACGCAGCCAAAGCGGGCACGCCGACAGAGCTCTACGCGCGCGAGCAAGGCGACGGCGGCGAGGACCACAGCGTGCTCGTCTCACGCGATGAGCTCGCGGAAGGGAAGCCCGCGCCTGGCACGGGAGACGAAGAAGCGGTCGTCCCCGTGAACAGCTCGTACATGTTCGCCTCGCCCGACGGGTCACGGGTGTTCTTCGCCAGCAAGGATCGCTTGACGGAAGCAGCCCCATCGGGGAGCGCCGTCAAGGAGTACGAGTTCGACCTCGACACCAACGAACTGACCTACCTGCCCGACTTCGCTGAGCCGGCGTCGACTCCCTTCTCGAGCATCCTCGCCTCCTCCCAAGACGGATCGAGCTTCATCTTTGAGAACGCAGCGGCACAAAAGGTCGAACTCTGGGAAAGGTCGCCGGGAGGGGAAGAACACGTGACAGAAATCGCAACCTTCTCCACGCCGTCCTCGCCCACGTTCGAAGCGCGTGCGGTCAAGGATGGCGATCGCACGGCCTTCCTTCTGCGGACCAACGCGGTGCTCTCTGGGGACTTCAACGACGGGTCCGCCACCCAGCAGGTCTACCGCTACGTCACCGGCGGCAAGCTGACGTGCGTCTCCTGCGCGCCGGTCGGGACCGCGCAGAGCGAAGCGCTGGGATTCAGGTCGGCTCGCGCGCTCGTCGACGAAGGCGCGCGCGTCTTCTTCACGAGCGCCGAGCAGTTGCTCGCACGGGCCGGGAACGGCGTCGAGAACGTCTACGAGTGGGAGCAGGGCGGAACCGGGAGCTGCGAGTCAGAAGAACGCGAAGGTGGCTGCATCTACCTCATCTCGTCGGGCACGAGCCCCAACCCATCCTTCCTGATCGACACCAGCGAATCGGGCGCCGACGTGTTCTTCGCCACAACCGAGGGGTTGGTCACGGGCGATACCGGCGAATCGTACGCTGTCTACGACGCGCGCGTGGACGGCGGCTTCCCCGAATCAGCACCGACGGCCGAATGCGTGAGCTCCTGCCGCGCGGCTAGCCTTGCGCCCGCGCTGGCGGCGCCGCTGAGCACTGCGCTCGGGCCCTCTGGGAACCTCACCCCGCTGCTCGAAACCCCGCCGCCCAAGCCCAAGCCCCTGACGCGCGCGCAGAGGCTCGCCAAAGCACTGAAAGCGTGCCAGAAGACGCCGAAGCGCAAGCGAGCCGCGTGCATCAAGCAGGCCGACAAGCGATACGGCCCACAGGCGAAGGCCAAGAAGGCCCAACCGTCGAGGCGAAGGCGCAGTTGACGTCACGATCGTCCATCCACGCGATCCTGTTGGGAGCGTTCGTAGCGCTGCTCGTGTGGGCGGCTCCCCCCGCGCTGGCCGCAAGTTCGGCCGGGCCAGCGCAGTGGTTCATCACCTCCGTGTCCGGGCCGACGTATTTCAAGCCCGCCAGCAAGAGCGACGTGTATATCGTGACTGCGACCAACGTCGGCGGCGAATCGACGAGCGGTCCCGTCACGATAACGGACACGCTCCCCACAGGCGTGACGGCGACGCGAGCGCCCTACGACTCAGGCCCCGAAGGGGGAGAGGCGTTCACGGAAACGCCCTTGGACTGTCCATCATCCCCTCCCCCCTCGGCTCCGGAATCGTTTACGTGCACGTATGCCGACGAAGCTGGCCATCAAGTCGCGCCCGGCGACACGCTGTCGTTCACGATCCCCGTCGAAGTGACGGCAAGCGTGAATGAGCTGGACAACAAAGCGACGGTATCCGGCGGCGGCGCCGCGCCCGCGTCGACGATCGAACCCACGACGAAAGCGACTCCAGTCACGACCGAAACGGTGCCGTTTGGTGTCGCGAGCCTCTTTGCCCTGCCCTCCACCGAGCAGGCCGGCGCACACCCGAACTTCACGACCAGCTTCGCATTGAACCTCAGCAACACTGACGAATCAGCCGGCTCTCCGCACGAACTCCGCGTTGATCTGCCGCCCGGGCTGACCGGCGACGCGCTCGCGGTGGCGCGCTGCAACCTCAACGATATCGATCGGGGCCTGTGCCCGCGAGACGCGGCGGTGGGCGTCGCCACCGTAGCGGTCGGCCACACGCAGGGCGTCTTTACCAATCGCTTCGTTGTGCCCGTCTACAACATTGCGCCTTACCCCGACGAGCCCGCGGCATTCGCATTCGCGATCCTCAACGGACTGGCGACGGCGCGGATCGACATCAGTCTGGTCCCGCGCTCGGACGGTGAATATGCAATCCACGTCAGGGTCCCGGATGTCAACCAGTCCGAGCCCCTGATCTCCTCCTCGGTGACTCTGTGGGGTGTGCCCGCGGACTTCAACGGCCCTGGGCCGGATCGAACCTCCGAGGCATTCGAAAAGGATGGCCAGATCGAAGACGTGACATTCGGAGGGCTGGACGAAGACGCGCCCACCACCCCGTTCCTGCGCAACCCGACCTCGTGTGGGGAATCGCTGCCGATCGACTTCGGAGCCGACTCCTGGCTGGCGCCGGGCGTTTCCGCCAATGGTGAACCGCCGCCGTTTCCCACGCCGAGCGGGTGCGAACTGCTCGCACCGCTGTTCACGCCCACGCTTCAGGTCTCGCCCGAAACCGCGCTGGCGGGCGCCCCAGCGGGGTATGCGGTCAGCCTGTCGGTGCCCCAGATCGAGAGCCCGCAGACCCTTGCCACGCCCGACCTCAAGAACGCCACGGTCACGCTGCCGGCGGGCACGGTCGCATCGCCCTCGGCGGCAAGCGGCCTCCAAGCGTGTAGCGACGCGCAGTTCGGCATCATCGAAGTCAACCCCGGCATCGCCATCCCCTCCACCACCGCGGCGGCATGCCCGCCCGCTTCCCAGATCGGCACCGTCAGGATCAAGACGCCGCTGCTAGAAGAAGAACTGACCGGCCAGCTGTTCCTCGGCCAGCCCGAATGCTCGCCGTGCGAGCCGGGCCCGGGCGGCGATCCGGCCGCGGAAGGCAGGATGCTGAGACTGTTCTTGCAGGCCCAGTACCAATCGGGTTCCAGTGTGCGGATCAAGCTCGCCGGGCGCACGCACGTAAACGAACAAACCGGCCAGCTCACGACGGTGTTCGAAGACAACCCCCAGCAGCCCTTTGAAAAGCTGACTGCCACCCTCGATGGCGGCCCGACGGCACCACTGGCGAACCCCTCCTCCTGCGGAGTCGTAACAGCTACCTCCCAGCTTGTCCCCTGGAGCGGCACAGCGTCGGCGCCGTTCACCGCCGAACCGTCGAGCAGCTTCACGGTCGGCGACTGCGCAGTGCAGTTCGCACCGTCGTTCGGCGCGGGCATGACCGGCAGCAGCCAGGCAGGCGCCTACAGCCCGCTGTCCGTGACCTTCTCGCGCACCGACCAGGACCAGGACCTCGGCGGGATCACCGTGGATATGCCCCCGGGCCTGTTGGCGATGGTCTCCCACGTGGCGCAGTGCGAAGAAGCGCAGGCCAACGCGGGCACGTGCCCGCAGGCCTCTGAAATCGGCACGGTAACGACAGCCGTCGGACCCGGCCCGGAACCGTTCTGGATCAGTGGCGGGCACGCCTATCTGACCGGCCCGTACAAAGGTGCTCCCTTCGGCCTGTCCGTGGTCGTACCGGCGGTCGCCGGGCCGTTTAACCTCGGTGAGGAAGTCGTGCGCTCTGCGATCTACGTGGATCCCCACACTTCCGCGGTGACGGTCGTCTCAAACCCGCTGCCCACGATGAAGGACGGGATCCCGTTCCAGGTAAGGACCGTCAACGTCGACGTAGACCGCTCGCAGTTCACCTTCAACGCCACCAACTGCAACCCGATGGCCATCGGCGCGACGATCTCGAGCACGCAGAGCACCGCCGCCGCGGTCTCCTCGCCCTACCAGGCGACAGGCTGCAGGAACCTGCCGTTCAAGCCCACGTTCACGGCGTCGACGCAGGCGCACACGAGCAAAGCCGACGGGGCCAGCCTGGACGTCAAGATCACCTCCCCCCCGGGTGCCTACGCGAACATCGCCAAAAGCCTGACCGAACTGCCCACGGCGCTGCCCTCGCGCCTGACGACGCTTCAGAAAGCCTGCGTCGACGCCGTGTTCGAAGCCAACCCCGCTGCGTGTCCGGAAGGCTCGGTGGTCGGTGAGGCGATCGCGCGCACGCCGGTGCTCAAACAGCCGCTGGCCGGACCGGCCTATCTCGTCTCGCACGGCGGCGCGGCCTTCCCCGACCTCGAGATCGTGCTCCAAGGCGAAGGCGTGGAGGTCGTCCTCGACGGCCAAACTGACATCAAAAACGGCATCACCAAGACGACGTTCAACGCCGTTCCCGACGCGCCCGCCGAAACGTTCGAACTGAACCTCCCCGAGGGTCCCCACTCGGCCCTGGCGGCTAACGTAGACCTGTGCTCAACGACGCTTGAGCTGCCCACGGTGCTCACCGCCCAGAACGGCGCCGTGCTCAAACAAGCTACGCGCATCGCGGTCACCGGCTGTCCCCCGACGGTCGCGATCACGAAGACGAAGCTGAACGGCAACGCCCTGCTCGTGACGGTCAAGCTGAGTGCCACGGGCACCGTTAGGCTAAGCGGTGAGGGTCTGAGGACGACCACCAAGAGGAACCTGCCGGCGGGCAGCCATCAGGTCCGGGTGGCGCTCACCAAGAAGGGCAGGTCGCTGCGTTCCCATCACAAGAACGCGCGCGTGCACGTCAGCCTAACCGTGGGCAAGCAGGCAGTGGCCAGCACGGCTGCTGTGCACCTGTAAGACGCGTGCACCTTGCTCTGGCGTGCCTATTCCGACCACAAACCTTCCGGTTGGCAGGCATTTCCTAAAGTGCGCCCGGCGGGAATCGAACCCGCGGCCTGCGGCTTGAAAGACCGCTGCTCTTTGGCTCCCCAAAGAGAACCGTTGACCACTGAGCTACGGGCGCTGGTGCAGGCCAGTATCTAAGCACGCTTTCAACCCAGGGGCGACGAGAGCGTAGTCTGGGCGGGACCCTCCAAACAGGAGCCCGAGCAGGGAGCAGACGAATCGCCGCCCATAGCAATCGACCCCACGGCTGGCTGCGCCACTACGCCGGCTTCCTCTCGCCCGCCTCGACGGTGGGAGGGCGCAGCGCGCTCACGCGCAACCAGGCCCAGCGCGCCCGGCGCCTGGGTGGCGCCGTCGCCGATCAGCTGACGCGCCGCGGCGCCCGGCGGATGCGCGCGCTGCAGGCCGCGCCCGGCGGGCGGCTGCGCTGGCGCGAGGTCGCGGCGCCACCTGCACCGCCTCCCGATGGCGCGATCGTGCACCCGATCGCAGCCTCGACGTGCGACATGGACTGCCCGCTGGCGCTCGGCGCGACGCTGTTCGCGCTGCCGCTGCACCTCGGCCACGAATGCGTGGCCGAGGTGCTGAGCGTCGGCGAGCGGGTGACCGCGGTCAGGCCGGGGGATCGCGTCGTCGTGCCGTTTCAGATCAGCTGCGGAGGTTGCGAGGCGTGCCGGGCGGGACGGACGGGCAGCTGCACCGCGGTCCCCCCCGTCTCGATGTACGGGTTCGGCCTGCTCGGCGGCCACTGGGGGGGAGCATTCTCAGACGAGCTCGCTGTGCCATACGCAGACGCGATGCTCGTGCCCTTGCCCGACGGCATCGATCCCGTCGAGGCCGCGAGCGTCGCCGACAACGTGTGCGACGCCTACCGTCACGTCGCGCCGCACCTGCCGGCGCTGCTGGAGCGCGACCCCGACGCGCAGGTGTTGATCCTCGGCGCCGTGAGCCGGCGAATGCTGTTCAGTGCGAGCCTGCCCCTGTACACGGGGCTGGTCGCGCGGGCGCTCGGCGCGCGGAACATCCGCCTCGCCGACGCGAGGCCGGCAGTGCGCGCGCACGCGCAGCGGCTGGGCCTCGACGCCCAGCACCCCCGCGAGCTGCGCCGCCGCCCACCGGCACCGCTCGTCGTCGACTGCAGCGTCTCGGGGCTCGCGCTCGCGCTGTCGCGCACCGCGCCCGACGGGGTGTGCACGAGCGCGGGCTCGCTTCACCGCAGCGCGCGCATACCGCTGCTCGCGATGTACGCGCGCAACGTCACGCTGCACGTGGGCCGCGCGCACGTGCGCGCGCTGATGCCCGAGGTGCTCGCGCTGATGTCCGAAGGGCGCCTGGCGCCCGGATCGCTCCCGGCCGTCGTCGCGCCACTCGACGCCGCGCCGAGCGTGCTGTCAGAGCACTTCCGGGGTGGCGGCGTCAAGGCGATCCTGACCGCCTGAGCGCCGCGAACGAGACGTCCGCTGCCCCGCGCGCCCGATCAAGCGCGGTCGCGGCCGTGTCGACACTGATCCCGATGCCAAGGACCGGATCGCTGACCCGTGCGCAGGCCTCGCCGAGCCTGCGCGAGCTCCCCGACAGCCACACCGCCCAAGTCTCGCACGGTGGGCTAGGGACGGGCTTGAGCTGGGTGTCGCCGGCCGAGCAGCTCTCCGCGGAGCCGGGCCAGGTGCCCACCACTCCGTCGGCCTGGTGCACGGCGTTCTTCTTCTGCCTCTACGCGCTGATCGTGGGCGCCGCGATCGTGCTCGAATCCAACTGGCACAACCCGCTGCTGATCGCGCTGATCGTCGCGCTGACGGTGTGGAGCAGGTCCCACAGCGTCAAAGTGACGAGCTCGGACTCGGCCAAGGACGCCCACGCGTTCTCGCTCAACGGCGTGTGCATCCTGGCGCTGGCGGCGCTCAACGGGCCGCTCCCGGCCGTGGTCGCGGCGTTTGCCAGCGAGATCGCGCCGTTCATCTCGGCTCGCTTCCACTACGCGGAGCGACGCTCGACCGTCAGCGACCTGGCCTGCAACCTGGCCTCGGCGGGGGCGTTCGCGCTGATCGCCGGGGTCACGCTGACCGCGGCCGGTAGTGAGTTCGGGCACGGAGCCGCGTTCTTCATCACGGTCTTCGTCGTCAGCCTGGTGGCCGACTTCGTCAGCCTGCTGCTGGTTGCGGCGCACAACTATCTCGGCTACCGGCAATCGTCGATGCACACGCTCGTGCCCTACCTGACGACCTGGCGCACGCTGTTCCCGGCGCTCGCGCTGTCGACGGCGGTGCTCGTGATCGCGTTGTGGGTCAACGAGACGAGCGGGCCGGCCGCCTTCAGCTTCGCAGTGCTGTCGCTCGTGGGGATCCAGAGCCTGCTCGCGCGCACCTCGCGTGTCGAATACGCGCTGCGCCAGGAGCGCGACAAGGTCGCCTGGCTCGCCCACCACGATGGGCTCACCGGCCTGTGGAACAGGCTCGCCTTCGACGCCCAGCTGACGGCCGCCACGGCCGCGCCCGCGCAGGAGCGCTTCGCGCTCCTGTTCCTCGACCTCGACGGCTTCAAGCAGGTCAACGACACGATGGGCCACGTCGCCGGCGACGAGCTGCTGCGCGCGGTCGCCGACCGCCTCATCGGCAGCCTGCGCGAGCACGATCGCGTTTTTCGCCAGGGCGGCGACGAGTTCCTGATCGTGGCGCGCACCGAGACCGACGAGGACCTGGGGCTGATCGTGCAGCGCGTCGAAGGCATCTTCGCCAACCCCTTCAGCGTCGCGGGCGCCACGCTCGGCGTGAGCGGCTCGCTCGGCGTGGCCGAGTGGCCGAACGACGCGGCGACCGGAAAAGCGCTGCTGCACGTGGCCGACAGCCGCATGTACGAGCACAAGGACCACGGCGCGCGCCGGAACCCTCCTACGGCCGCCACGGCCCGCTGACAGCCGCAAAAAGAGGGCTAAAGGCCGGCGGCGATCCTGCCGATACAGGTCGTGAGAAGACAGTCGCTCAGGGCAAACCCGTCGCGAGGCGGGGACGCAAAGCCAGGGATCTCTTGCAGACAGCCCGGCCGCCGACCTCAAGCAAATCGGTCGCGGTCAGCAGTCGCGACGTGAGATGGAGGTTCCTGAGATGCCTTACGTAATTCGTCCGCGCAAGCTGCGCAACATGGCCGCCGGACTCCTGTGCGCCGCCGCCCTGGTCGCAGCCCTGCCCAGCGGCGCCGCGGCCGCGTCGACCAGCGCCTGTGCGTCCGGCTCGACCTCGACGCCGTTTGCGGCCCTCGGCGACAGCGCGCTCTACACCCTGCTCACCGGCGCCGGCTTCGAATCCAGCGCCTCCGGCTGGACGCTGAGCGACGCCGAAGCCATCGGCGCCGGCGCAACCGCCGAAAGCGCGCCGAGCGGTCACGCTCTGGCCATCGAACCGGGTGGATCGGCGCTCTCGCCGCAGTTCTGCATCGACGTCGAAGAGCCGTCGTTTCGCTTCTACGTTCGCCAGAGCGGCGACGGGGACCGGGGCTCGAGCCTGGGCGTGTTCATCGTCTGGAGCGACGTCTACGGCTTCAGGCACTACACGCCCGTGGCCTCGGTGACGGGAAGCTCGACATGGGCGCCGACCCCCGTGCTTCCGCTGGCCACGAAGCTACCGCTGTGGATGCCGGGCGCCACGCTCAACGCCCAGCTGCAGTTCAAAGCCGAAGGCCCCGCGTCCTGGGCGATCGACGACGTCTACATCGACCCGCACAGCCGCTAGAGCGGCTGCACCTGGCGGCGCTGATCGAGCGCCGCCAGCGGGAACCTCCGCAGCTTGCCTCCAACACAAACCGGGGAGTGGTCTTGGGACCACTCCCCGGTTTGCTCAAACGGCGTGCGCTCCGCCGAAGCGGCCGCCTAGAAGTTGATAGGCGGTGGGGGCGTTGCCGTAAGGGTGATCTTGTTTTCCGGACCGGGCTCGCCCTGAGATAATCGCGCGATCGCGACGGCCGACGCGTCGGCGAGCCACGTGCGCTGCCGTGCTCGCTCAGCGAGGGCCTGTCACTCCGCCGCAAGCGCGGGCGCGGGCCTGAGCCGTAGCAGCGTCCGAGCGCCCTCTGCATCCTCGACGTCGACCGCGCCCGGGATGACCCCTGCGGCAGTGTCGAGGAGGATGCGCCGGGGCGCCGACACGATGTGCTCGAGCACCTCGCCCGGACCACCGGGCGAGAGGCCGATCACGAGCACGTCGTCGCGGTCATCGTAGGAGATGCCGCTGAGGACGAGCCCTTCGGCCTGCACCTGGGCACCGAGGTCGCTCGCCTCGATCTCCACCGTGGCCTTCGTCGTCCCGAGCTCACGGCTCAGCTTGTCGAAGTACTCGCGCCACGCGTCACGCGTGATCTCTGACGTAGCGTCTGCCATACCCGGAGCATACGAAATGCGGGGGTCCGTGCGCCGCCACGCCAGGCGCCCGAGGGGTCGCTATCGTCAGTGGCGTGGGTGACTCCCTGCGCTGGCCGCTGAGCCGCTAACCGACGGCGACAGGCGCACGTGACCGAGCGCTTCTCCACCCCACAGCCCAACGTGCCGGGCAGGGGGATCGTCGCCAGCTACAGCGTGGGCTTCTGGATCCTGGTCCTGGCGATCGGGTTGCTCGCGGGCCTGGCCGGGGCGGCGCTCATGGAACTGCTGTTCGCGCTTCAGCATCTCGCGTGGTCCTATCACGCGGGCACGTTCCTGCATGCGGTCGAAGTGGCCTCCTCAGGGCGGCGCGTGACCGTGCTGCTGATAGCCGGTCTGCTGGCGGCGGGCGGGGCGCTCGTGCTCAAACGAATCCGGGGCTTCGGCGGCGGGGAGGTGTCCGAGGCCCTGTGGTTGGAGGACGGGCGCCTTCCGGTCGGGCGCAGCGTCGGGCGCGGAACGCTGTCGATCGGCGTCGTCGCACTTGGCGCCTCGCTCGGTCGCGAGGCGGCTCCGCAGCTGGCGGGTGCGTCGTTCGCCAGCAACCTGTGCACAAGGTTCGGCATTCCGAGCTGGCAGCGGCGCCTGCTCGTCGCGTGCGGCGCCGGTGCCGGGATGGCGGCCGTCTACAACGTCCCGCTGGGTGGCGCGCTGTTCGCGCTCGAGGTCCTGCTCGGATCGGTGACGCTGCCCTTCGTGCTCCCGGCTCTGGCGACGTCGCTGACGGCGACTGCCGTCGCCTGGATCGCGCTGCCCACGACCCCCTTCTACAGCATCCCCTCCTACGGGATATCCGGGTCGCAGATCGCCTGGGCCGCCATCGTCGGGCCGCTAGCCGGGCTCGCAGCGGTGGCATGGGTTCGTCTCGTCGCTGGCGCGCACGAGCTGCGCCTGCCGCGCTGGGGGCGAACGATCGCGCCGATCGGCGTGCTGACGGCGCTCGGAGTGATCTCGATCGCCTACCCCCAGCTGCTGGGCAACGGCCAGGATACGGTCCTGCTAGCCGTGACAGGCGGGCTGGGGGCGTCACTGCTGGCCGCGCTGCTCGTGCTCAAGCCGATCGTCACCGCCGCCTGCCTGGGGAGCGGAACCCCGGGTGGGCTGTTCACGCCCACGCTCACGTTCGGGGTGCTGTTCGGCGGCCTGCTCGGTGACGGCTGGACGCAGCTGTGGCCCGGGGCGCCGGGAGGGAGCTACGCGATCATCGGCGGAGCCGCCGTGCTCGCCGCCTCGATGCAGGGTCCGCTGGCGGCGACGGTGCTCGTGCTCGAGCTCGCCCACCACACCGACACGCTCATGGTCCCGATCCTGCTCGCGGTCACGGGCGCGACGATCGTCGCGCGTCTGGCCGGCGCGCCGTCCATCTACTCGGCGAGGCTGGGTCGCGCGGGCCGCCACGACGACAGCGAGCCGGCGTACGGGCTCATGACGGCGCGCGCGGCGCCGGAGCAGCCGCCCGATCCGCAGCGGCCATCGCCTCCGGACGTCGAGTCCGAAGCTCCCTCGGATGCGGGCTCGCTGACGCGGCCGTAGTTAGCGTCTAGGCTTGAGTGCCAGATGGCATCGCAGGCCGAGGAGCCAGTGGCGCTCACCGCCACGCGCGTGCTTTCGAGCACGCAGCTCGCGCTGCTCGCCGAGCACGGCGAGGAGCGCACGGCCGAGGTCGGCGAGAGGCTGTATGAGATCGGCGACCCCACCTATCCGTTCATCGCGATCATCGAGGGCGAGGCTGTCATCCTCGACGCTGCGGGCAACGAGATCGCGCGCCACGGCGCATCGGGTTTCCTCGGCGAGATAAACCTGCTCTCCGGGCAGTCGGTCTTCGTCACGGCCGTGGCGACCAGGCCGATGCGCTACATCGCCGTCCCACGCGAGGAGCTGCGGAGCCTGCTGTTCGACGATCCCGCGCTGTCGGATGTGATCCTGGGCGCCTTCGTCGAGCGCCGCGAGCTGCTTCAGCGCCGCCCCGGCGTCGGTCCGGAGATCATCGGTCCGCACGACTCGCCCGACACGCGACGGCTGCTCGAGTTCGCACGGGCCCAGAGGCTCCCCCACTCGTGGGTGGACCCCACCGAGGGCGGCGACGGAGCGGGCGCAGCGGCGGGGCTCGACGCGTCCGCCCTTCCGCTCGTGCGACTTCCCGGCGGGGTCGAGCTCCACAACCCGAGCAACGGGGAGCTGTCGCGCGCGCTGGGCATCGGCCTGACGCTCGCCGCGCGCGAGGAGGTCGACCTCGTGGTCGTGGGCGGCGGCCCCGCGGGCCTCGGCGCCGCCGTGTATGGCGCCTCGGAG
>Ga0187783_10001481_pt1 | contig 17348 bp, 14 predicted proteins | sample 1015_SJ02_MP02_2_FD_132471 | JGI IMG/M metagenome (GOLD analysis project Ga0187783, IMG submission 132471) | Tropical peat soil microbial communities from peatlands in Department of Meta, Colombia - 1015_SJ02_MP02_20_MG | ecosystem: Environmental > Terrestrial > Soil > Wetlands > Peat | place...
CCTCATCGGGCAATCCGTGCTGTCCACCTAGCAGAAACTCGGTCCGCATGAGGCCAATGCCGTCGGCGTACTGCGCGTCGGTGTGTTCGAGATCGTCGACGCGCTGGATATTGATCATAAGGCGGATCTTCTCGCCATCCCATGACGCTGCAGGCCGCCCCAGAACCGCACGCGCGGAAGCACGATTCTTGCGGTGCAGCTCGCGCCGCCCTTCGAAGCGGCGGACCTGCTCGGAGGTCGGATCAAGTTCGAGTGTCGCGTCTTCGCCATCAATGAGAGCACTCAGGGCGCCTTCTGATATCGACCGGAGCTGCACGACCATGGGAATGCCGCGGGCCCGCGCCAGCATCGCGACGTGGCTTGTTGGGCTACCGCGCAATAACGCCAGACCTCCGCCATTCGACCAGTCTATTTCCAGAAATCGCGAGGGCGGCAGGTCGTCAGCGCATACGACCGCACCGCGTGGAATCTGGAGGGCTTCGTCCCCTGTGCCGCGAAGCGTTCGGATGACGCGATCGCGTACGTCTGCGAGATCGGAAGAGCGCGCCTGAAGATATTCGTCAGGAGCGGAATTGTACTCGGCGATCTGCCTATCGAGAGCAGACGACCAAGCGGCATCTGCTGGCGTTCCAGCGCGAACCGTCGCAAAAATTGGAAGCAGCAACTCCTGGTCGTCGAGCAATGCAACTTGAAATTCGAGAATCTGTGCAGCCTCGCCGCCGGCGGCGCTTGCGAGCGCCGCAATCTGTCGGCCGGCCGAGACCAGCGCGGCGCGCAGCGCAAGTTCCTCATCCTTGGACGGACCGACGGTGCGCCCGTCATTTGGCGCCGCATCGACTCGCACGAATGGACCATGGGCAAAACCGATCGATGCGGTTCTGCCCCTATATGTCAGCCCGGCGATTTCTGCTGGCGTGTTCACTGATCAGTATCCGGAAAATCGGCACTAACGAGGTCGACCAACGCCGCCACGGCGGCTTCGGCGTCCTCTCCGGACGCCTTGATCTCGATGATGCTGTCGCGCACCGCACGCAGCGCCATCACCTTGGCGACGCTCTTCGCATTAACCCATTCATCGGCGTCGGACGTACGGATCGAAATCTGGGCCTGGAATTTCTTAGCTAGCTTGGCGAGCTTCACCGCCGGACGCGCATGCATACCCGCGGTATGAACCAGCCGCGCGCTGCTAATAATGATTTGGCCGTTCAGCTTGCGGGTTCCCAACATCATTGCATCCCTGATCTGATCGATAGGTCACTCGTGCTCAGCCGGCGGAAAGCTCTTCAGCCGCCGCTCTGACCTGCTCGAGCGAACTGCCGCCGGCGGCCTCCGTTGCCGCCATGACGGCTCCCTCAACGATCGGCGCGTTGCACACCACCACAAGATCTCTTCGTTCGGGCCGCAACATCTCGACTGCCATCTCACTGTTGGTCTCGGCACCGCCGAGGTCGACAAGGATCACAACACCCTTGGGCGACCAGGCAATATCGATGGCTTGGATGATTCCGGACACGTCGGTACCGAGGCCCCCGTCGGGGTTGCCGCCACAGAACGCCACCTTGATCTTGCTGCCCACCATCTGTCGCACCATGTCGGCCGTACCCTTGGCGATGTCCTTTGAATGCGACACGATCACGATCCCAACCAAGTCGCTCATTACCCCACCTCCAAGCTGTCGCAGACCGCGTGCAAAAGCACGCAGCTCGATCGCGCGCCAGGATCGACGTGCCCAACGCTGCGCCTACCGAGAAACGACGCGCGTCCCTTGGTGGCAAGCATCGGCGCCGTCCGCGCTGCCGCCTCGGTTGCGGTCACCCGAACCCGCTCGATCAGATTGGGATGCCCCGCCTCGGACTTCAATGTTTCCAGGACCGGGAAAAGAACATCGAGCATGGTCTTCTCGCCGGGCTGGGATCGGCCCCGCGCACTCACCGCACCCACGCCTCGGCCAAACACCTCCGCAAGATCTTCGGGAAGTCGTTTCTTGCTCAGCGCATCACCAACGGCCATGAAGAAACTGCCGTACAGCGGCCCGGAGGCGCCGCCGACGGTCATGACCAGTGTCCTGCCAATGGTCTTGAGCGCCTCGTCGAGCGGCTGCGCGCCGATCACTTCGAGCTTCCCCAACACCGCTTCGAACCCTCGCTTCATGTTGGCGCCATGATCGCCGTCGCCGATGGCCTGATCGAGCGCAGTCAATTCCGGCGCGCTGGCAATCACCTGGTCGGCCGCGGCTCTTACCAGTGACTTGAATGTCTCAGGCTCCAGTGACATCGGGCCAATCCTCAATGCGCCGTGGTCCTAATTCGCCGTCCTGCGGCATCGAAGTAGAGCGGATCGACAAACCCGAGCTCGACCTCCTGGCCGGCTTGCAGCGGCTGATGGGGATCGGCCAGCGTAACGAGCATCTGACCCCGATACGCGAGGTAAACGTGGTTCTGGTCGCCGAGATGCTCGACGCGATGTACGCGCCCGATGATGCTGCCACCTTTTAAGGGGGCAATGCGAAGGTGCTCGGTACGAATACCGATGGTATCGGTCCCTGGCGGAGCCTCGAGCTCGGCAATAAGACCCACCGGAAGAAAGTTTATTTTTGGCGAGCCCAGTCTGCCGGCGACGTAGCGATCCCCCGGACTCTCATATATTTCCCGCGGTGTTCCAAGCTGCAGCAACTCGCCGCCTCTAATCACGCCGATTCGAGAGGCCATTGTCATGGCCTCAACTTGATCGTGCGTCACATACAGGATGGTTGCCCCAAGCTCGAATTGAATGCGCTTGAGCTCCAGGCGTAGTTCGGCGCGAAGTTTGGCATCGAGCGAGGAGAGCGGTTCATCCATGAGGTAGATCGCAGGGTCGCGAACCAAAGCCCGCCCGATCGCCACCCGCTGCATCTCACCGCCGGACAGCTGAGTCGCCCGGTTCCCAAGCTTGCTGGCGATGTGCAAAAGCTCCGCCGTCTGCTCGACGCGTCTGCGGATGGCAGCCTCGGGAATGCGACGGGCCGGCGATCGCAGCGGGAAAGCCAGATTGTCGTAAACGGTCAGGTGCGGGTATAGCGAATATTGCTGAAAGACGAAGGCGACGTCACGTGCTCCCGGGGACTCGTGTGTCACATCCTGACCGTCGATCAAAATCGAGCCTTCGTCGGGACGCTCAAGACCGCTAATCAGACGAAGCGTTGTGGTCTTCCCGGCGCCGCTCGGTCCTAACAGCACGACAAACTCGCTGTCGTTGATGGCGAGCGACACATCGCGTACCGCCTGGATCTGGCCGAAGCGTTTGCTGACGCGGCGCAGCGTAACACTAGCCATGGCTACCGCTCCTTTGGCTAATGGTCTTGATGGCCGATCCGGTGCATCCGTCGAACAACATCAAGCAATCGGATCGGAACGTCAGGCCCACGACCTCCCCAGCTTGTACAGCTACGTTTGATGGCAGCCGTGCTCTTATGTGTCCCTGTTCGGTCTCAACAGTGACAATCTGGGTCGTGCCGAGGTATTCGGCCCCGAATACTCGACCGCGCACCGGCGCTGCATCCGAAAATTGGATGTGCTCGGGGCGCACGCCCAATATAAGCGGGCCTTCGGCGCGGGCTTCGCAGATCTCCGGCACGGCAATGCCGGCGTCGTGGAACCTGATGACGCGGTCACCCCATTGCAGGCTAGCCTCGAAATGCAAAAGATTCATCGGTGGCGAGCCGATGAAGTCGGCAACGAACGCGCTTGCTGGCTGGTCGTAAATCTCCTGGGGCGAGCCGATCTGCTCGATCCTGCCGGCATTCATCACGGCGATGCGGTCCGCCATCGACATCGCTTCGAACTGATCGTGGGTGACATAGATCGTGGTGGCCGAAATGCGATCATGAAGATCGCGCAGCTCACCGCACATCAGCTGACGGAACTCCGCGTCGAGCGCGCCGAGCGGCTCGTCCATGAGGAACGCCTTTGGCCGCCTCACTATCGCGCGTCCCAGTGCGACTCTCTGTCGATCGCCGCCAGACAATTTCGAGGGCTTACTTGATAGCAGGTGTTCAATGCGCAGCAGGCGTGCTGCCTCCGCGACCTGCTGTTTGACCTCGGGGCGCACCATGCCCTGGCACTTGAGTGGGAAGCCAATGTTCTGCTCGACATTCATGTGTGGATAGAGGGCAAACAACTGGAATACGAAGGCGATATCGCGATCAGCAGCGCGCCGAAAAGTGACGTCGTCGCCGTCGAGCAATATCCGTCCATCGGTTGGTAATTCGAGACCGGCGATCATGCGGAGCGTCGTTGTCTTTCCGCAACCAGACGGTCCGAGGAGTGCAAAAAAAGTGCCGTTCTCAATCGTGAAATTCGAGTCGCGTACTGCCACAAATTGATCGAAGGATTTGCACAGAGCCTCCACCCGAATTTGTGCCATGCGCGCAGCCCCCTATTCTGGAAAGTGGCTCACAGCCACAAATCCAAGCGTACCAGCGAGGATGGTCACGAACGAGTAGCTGAACAGGTCGATCGACCACGGCTGCACCAACATCGTGATGCCGCAGGCGATGAGAGTCATTGCAGCGGCTTCCCATGGTCCACGGCGAAACAAACGAACCGAACTGGCGGCGCCAATCGTCTTCTCACTCATTTGCGCACCGCTCCGAACGTGATGCCGCGCAACAGATGCCGACGCAACAGAATGGTGAACAAGACGATCGGGATCACGAACAGCGTGGTTGCTGCGGCTACTGCCGGCCAATCCTGACCACCCTCGCCGATGATGAACGGAATGAACGGAGGCATGGTCTGCGCCCCCCCGCTGGTAAGCAGTACTGCGAACGCGTACTCGTTCCAAGAAAAGATCAGACAGAAGATCGCCGTCGCTGCAATCCCAGTAACTGCTTGCGGCAATACAACTTTGCGTAGCGCCTGCAGACGAGTGTAGCCGTCGACCATGGCGGCTTCCTCGTACTCGCGCGGAATCTCATCGATGAAGCCCTTGAGCAGCCACACGGCGAGCGACACATTGACCGCCGTATACAGCAGGATCATGCCGGTCCAGGTATCAGTGAGATTGAGCTGCCGGTACATCAGATAGATCGGAATGGCGACCGCCACCGGCGGCATCATCCTGGTTGACAGGATGAAAAACAGCAGATCATCGGCCAGTGGAATCCGGAATCTGGAAAATGCATAGGCGGCAACCGTGCCGAGCAGGACTGCAAGAAATGTCGAGCCGAAGCCAATGACCAACGAATTGATAAAGCGCGGCACTACCTTGGACGGTCCGGCGATCACCATATCATGCTTACGCACCAGCCGGTCATACCAGGTCCTTGCAGGTGGCAGGCTGGCAATGAAATCCGACGTCTGCCGCGTGCGGACGGTGAACAAATTGACATAGCCCTCGAGCGTGGGTTGGAAGATCACCTTGGGTGGATAGGCAATGGCATCGCTTTGCGATTTGAACGCGGTGGCGACGATCCATAACAGCGGCAAGATTGCCACCACGGCATAAATTACGACAATTGTCCCAGCCAAGGTTTTGGCGCGGGGCGAGGCCTCGACGACGGAATGGGCCATGGATTTTGTTCCGGCGCTCATCGTTGCTTTACCCGGTTGAGCGCCTTGACGTAGATATTTGCTGCGCCAAAAATGGTAACGAACAGGATGATGGCGAGCGCTGAGGAATAGCCGGTGCGCCACTTCTCGAAGGCCGCCCGTTTGAGGGTAATCGAAACGAGCTCGGTGGTCGAGCCAGGGCCACCTGACGTCAGTAAATTGACCATGTCGAACATTTTGAAGTTTTCAATGGCGCGAAACAGGACAGCCAGCATCAAAAACGGCATAACCATCGGGAGGGTGATCGAGCAAAATTGCCGCCATGACGAAGCTCGGTCGACCTCGGCCGCCTCGTAAATATAATCGGGGATCGAGCGCAGCCCGGCGAGGCAGATCAGCATGACATAGGGCATCCACATCCAGGTATCGACTAACACGATTGTCCAAGGAGCGAGAGCGACCTCGCCGGTCATACTGAACGAGCTCGGCACGATACCGGTGAACAATCCGACCAGATAATTGAATGGGCCGATTTGCGGTTGGAACAGCAAGGTCCAGAAATTGCCGACCACGGCTGGCGACAGCATCATCGGCAGCAGGATGACTGTTGTCCAGAAACTGTGTGTTCGGAACTGCCTGTTGATCAAAAGTGCCAAGCCGAAACCCAGGATGACTTGCAGGGCGACCGAACTGATGACGAACTCTGCGGTTAGCTGCAAGCGATTCCAGACGTCGTCGTCGGTCAGGATGTCCCGGTAATTGTCCAGGCCCACGAAGCGCAACGGCAGGTACGACATGCTGAGGTTGAGGTTGGTAAAGGACAGCCGAATCATCCAGAGTAGTGGAAAGATGTTAATCGCGAGCAGCAAAACAATGGTCGGCGTAATGAACATCCAGGCGATGCTGCGATCTGACAGGCCACGCACCTGCTTTTCGACCCGAAACGGCGTTTGCGCGCCGATGCGATTGACGGGTGCGTCGGGATGAATGAGCGCCGTCATGGCATCCTGCTGGTTAGCGAGTCCCCCCGGACGAAACCGCCGGGGGACCTCTTAGGCATCATCGATCGAATTGCCACTGTTACTCGGCCAAGACAGCTTTGCCTTCTTCCTTGAAGACTTTGGTCCAATCCTTGACCAATTGATCGAGGGCTTGCTGCGCGGTGCCTTTGTCGGCGACGACGTAGTCGTGCACGCGCTTCTGCATGTCGAGTAGAAGTTGTGCGTAGGCCGGCTCCGCCCAGAAGTCTTTCACAATCGCCATCGATTCAAGGAATTGCGGCGCAAAGGGCGCGCTCTTCGGAAAGCCAGGAGCCTGCACGACCGCCTTGAGAGCGGAGTAGCCACCGAGTTCCCACCATTTCTGCTGCACGGCAGGACGGGCGAACCATTTGATGTAGCCCAGAGCGTCATCCTGATGGTCGGAAGTCGCCACCACCGAAATGCCTTGGCCGCCAAGCTGCGTGAACTGGCCCTTCGGCCCAGCGGGATTGACGAAGAATCCGATCTTGTCGCCGCCGACGTTGGGATCCTTGTAGAGGCCAGGGAAGAAGGCGAACCAGTTCATTTGCATCGCTACCTGCCCCGATTTGAACGCATCGAGACCTTCCTGCATGTAGGCATTGGCCAAGCCGGGAGCGGTACAGCACTTGTACAGTGCCTTGTAGAATTCGAGTCCTTTGACCGCGTCGGGTGAATTGACGAAACCTTGCATCTGATACGGCCTATTCGGGTTGTCGTAGTCGAAGCCGTAATCGTAGAGAACGTTGGTGACTCCCATGGTAATGCCCTCCGAGCCGCGCTCGGTGAAGATGTAGGCACCGTATACCTTCTTGCCGTCGATCTCACGACCCTGGAAGAACTCAGCGATTTGCCGCAGCTCTTCATAGGTCTTAGGCGGCGCAAGATCGCGACCGAATCTCTGTTTGAACTCAGCTTGAATTTCCGGACGCGAGAACCAGTCCTTGCGATAAGTCCAGCCGACGGCGTCGGCCATGGCCGGCAACGCCCAATAATTTGGCGTGTTTTTTGGCCACTCTGAATAGCCGAGCACCGTTGCCGGCATGAAGTCGTCCATGGAGATATGTTCTTTGGCGAAGAAATCGTTGAGTTTGATGTACCAATGATTTTCCGCAGCTCCGCCGATCCATTGGCTGTCGCCGATGATCAGGTCGCACAGTTTGCCGTGCGAATTGAGCTCGTTGAGGAAGCGGTCGGCATAGCTCGTCCATGGGACGAACTCGTATTTCATTTCGATACCGGTCTCCTTGGTAAAGTCCTTGCCAAGCTCAACCAGTGCGTTCGCCGGATCCCAGGCCGCCCAGCACAAGGTAAGTTGCTTGCCTTGGGCAGAGACCGGCTGGCTGGCAAAGGCCGACAACGCCATTCCGGCGAAAAGCGACAGCGTGCCGCTCGTCCACCTTGGCCATGAGCGAGTCGCAGATTTTCGCATGTGGTTCCCTCCTTGAACGGTCGCTCCGGAGCGCCTCGACCGAAGACGACGCAGGCATCGAAGCCCTGATCGGCTAAAGGCTTGGTTCAAGGAAAGCAATTCGGCAGAGCAGCTGGCCCCGCCGCGACCATCCTCGTTGTTGCCTCCAGGCGCGATGTTCAGTTTTGCTTTACTAAACATACAAAATCAATCACCGAACGGTGTCAAGCGAATTTGCAAAGCGGTTCGCCTCGGGTCATTCGGGATCGATCGTCGAAGCCTTGATGCTCAAGGATCGGACGTATAACCCTGCATTCTGTCGAGGCAAACACTGCCGATCCTGTTGCAAGGCAGCGGATCGTCTGCCGCGAGCGAAATGCCCAAGAGGCGGCGCGGGGACGACCGGGAATCGTCGTCGTGGCCTTGACTGATGTTTACTAATCAAAATACTAAACTAGCGCCCGGTCGTATTTGGTCTCTGTGCTGAGACTTATCGGACGGAAGATGGCGCCTGCGACACTCGGCTTGCCCGAGACGAAATGCTGATTGTTGGATCAATCGCGGCGATACCGCGTCAGTTCACTCTGCCACCGCGCAATGTCGACCCTTTGCTGGCGGGTAGGATCAGAGGCCCACCGGATTCGGCATAGGCCGAACCTGCGTACTGACACCTCGTCAAGAGAAGTCGGAGCATTCGCCTCGTTTGTTTTGTGAGTGGACGGCAGTCAGGCGCAGCGGAATTCAGCAAATCTGCCGCTGTCAGACCAACTTCTGCTCGTGCGCGCGCCTCACCGAGGCCAACCGCTCCTTTCGTTGCGCGAAACTCGGTGCAGATCATCAATCGGAGCATTCGCGCTAGCAAGATCAGTCGTGCCGAGCCTCGATCGAGGATGTGGCAGCCACCCCCACGGGCGACCTCTGGTTCCAGCTCTTCATCGTTCAGCGCAAGCTCGCGGAACAGATGGTGCGTCGGGCCGAGGTAGCTGGCTACTCCACTCTGATGGTCACGACCGATGTTGGGGTCAACGGCAACCGCGAACGTGATCTGCGCAAAAACATAGGTCTGTCGATGCGCTATAGGCCTAGGCTGATCTGTGATGGTGTCACGCGTCCTCGGTGGTCGCTCGGCTTCATGCTCAATGTGATGCCTCGGGTGGGGAAGTTCGTGACCACCGACTCCCCGGATGTCGAGATGCAGACCGCCGCGATGAGCCGACAGATGGATTCCAGCTTCAGTTGGGATGAGTTCAACTGGTTGCACAAACTCTGGCCGCGCAAGCTGTTGGTGAAGGGCGTCATCCGTCCCGATGATGCTGGACGTTGCGTCGCGGACGGCGCCGATGGGGTGATCCTTTCCGACCATGGAGGTAAGCCTGCCATATTGGATCCGCTAGGAGCGGACAGTCTTGAGATGCAGGAGATTCACGATGAATGTCCACCGATCAGTCGGGAGCTTGATGTCGGCCGTTTGAATGCGAACGAGATCGCCATGACCGCCACAAAATCAATTCCTGGATACGCGGCTGTACACCAATTCCCGACCCATGGACCTTCAACGCGCGATGGCGTGGACGGTCCACAACATGGTTACGGCGGCAATCGAATCCGAATTCCACTTTGACTGGTTGCAATGCAGCGTGGTCAACAAGCCCTTCGCGCACGCTGATTACTTCAAGACCGGGTCATAGGATGAAAGGAGATACGTATGACAACCCGAGTAGCAGACGTCATGGTCGAAGTGTTGGTCAGAGCTGGCGCCAAGCGTTGCTATGGCGTGCCTGGCGACACGCTCAATTATTTCACCGACGCGGTGCGCCGATCCGACTTGCGTTGGGTGCATGTTCGTCACGAGGAGGCAGGCGCGATGGCGGCCGGCGCTGATGCGCTGCTTACCGGGGAGCTTACGCTTTGCGCCGGCTCCTGCGGGCCTGGCAGCCTGCATTTCATCAACGGTGTGTGGGAAAGCAATCGTAACCGCGCGCCGGTCGTGTTGATCGCGAGCCAGATCACACGCGATGAGCTCGGCTTCGAATTCCCGCAAGAGGTCGACTTCAAGTCGGTGTATGCCACCGGAACGGTCTTTTGCGAGGAGGTCAGAACGCCCAGCCAGGCCCGACGCATGACCGCGACGGCGGCGCAAGCAGCCCTGTCGCGCAGGGGAGTCGCAGTGCTGATCGTGCCGGTCGACGTGTCGCGGGCCCATGCGCCCGACGAGCCACATTTCGCAGTGCATCGCACCGCGCCTGTCATTCGGCCGAGCGATGACGAGCTTGACCGGATCGCCGCCGCACTCGACGTGGGCCGTCGTATCGCGATCTATGGCGGCTCAGGTTGCGCCCACGCCCACGATCAGGTGGTCGCCCTTGCCGAACGGCTCAAGGCACCTGTCGCCCGCACGTCGCGAGCCAAGGACTTTCTCGAGCACGACAACCCCTACGACGTAGGGATGACCGGCGTCTTCGGCACCAAGGGCGGCTATTACGCGCTGACCGAATGCGACACGCTGCTGCTGCTCGGCTGCGATTTCGCTTGGCGGCAGTTTTATCCCGAGCAGGCGACGATCATTCAAATCGACATCGACGGCGCGCATCTCGGTCGCCGGCACCCAGTCGATATCGCGGCGGTGGGGGACATCGCACCGACACTGGAGGCGCTGCTGCCGAGGATCGAGCTCCGGACAGATCGCGATTTCCTGGATGCGGCTCTGGAAAGAGCCAAAAAGGCCGAGACCAAGCTCGGCCGCCGCGCGGTTCCAGCAGCCGGTCCGATCCATCCGCAATATTTGGTTGAGACGATCGGCGCGCTCGCAGCAGACGACGCCGTATACACCGCGGACGGCGGTTCCCCGATGGTGTGGTGCCTCCGTCACGTGCCCTCGACCGGAGCTAACCGCACCATCGTGAGTCTCAGTCACGGTACGATGGCTAACGCCATGCCCCAGGCGCTGGGCGCGCAGGCGGCCTATCCCGGACGTCAGGTGATCTCGTTCTCCGGTGACGGCGGCCTCGCCATGTTGTTGGGAGATCTGCTGACCACCGTGCAGGAGAAATTGCCCATCAAGGTTGTGGTCTTCAACAATGGCTCGCTTGACTTTGTCGAGCTCGAGCAGAAGGTGGAAGGGCTGCTCGACGCATATACCGACCTTCACAATCCGGACTTTGCCCGCGTCGCCGAGGCGATGGGAGTGTGGGGGCGCCGGGTAGAGAAGGCGGACACTGTGGAAGACGCGGTGCGTCAATGGCTGCAGGCGCCCGGTCCGGCTTTGCTCGACGTTGTGGTGGCACGCAACGAGCTTGTCATGCCGCCGAAGATCGAACCGAGCCAGATTCTGGGCATGGCTCTCTATTCGACTAAGGCGATTCTGGCTGGCCGCACGGAGGACGTGATCGACCTCGCGAAAGGTGCGCTCGCGCCTTAAGCGGAAGGACTGGAGAGAATCCGTCCAGTGTCAACGTCGCCGACGCCTTTGCAATCAAACGGTAGAGTGACCCACTTTACCGTTGCGACGCTTGCTTCTTGCTCTGGATCCAAGGCCACGATCGGACCGGCGCTGACAGTGCGCATGACCTTTTGATTGCACTCTACGCCTGTTCGATCGGCGCAAAGCCAATAGCCATGAGTTCAAACGTGTTCGCGATCCAAAGCGCGAGAACTGACTGTCCCAGGCTGACGCGGCTCCAACCGCGTCCAACTTGCAAGTTCTCCTACAAAATGGACTTGTAGGACAGCGAAAGCGCTGGCCGCCCAAGCCTCACGTCAGCCAGCGGCACTATCGTCAACGCGAGGTTTCGAGGTTTGGTCCGCATGTGCCAGGCCCGCCGGTAAAGACACCCGGTCGCGGAACGACGCGCGCAAAAGCCGTATTTAGGGCACAACCAATTTCGGCCAGGCAACGGACTGACCGCACCGCTTTGAGTGGCCCGAGACATGGGTTCCATTTCTGGACTGCACCCCACCGGTGAGACACGAATTTGGTAACAGGTCTCGGTGGATTGAGACTTCAGGTGGGTGCGGCCCCCCGGAAGCCGCATTGCCAGTTGAGCGCGCTGTCGATGTCGGTCAGGGCGCCCCTGAGCGCACTCTGATCCGACGACGAGATCGTGCCGGCCGCTACTTCGGCGCTGAGCTCGCTCTGCAGCCGCTCGAACGCGGAGGGAAATGACGATGCGGAAGTTGTTGACGATACCGGCGACATGATCGATGAGATGGTTGCGAATCCTCGTTTGACGTGATGCACTTCGTTGTAGATAAGGCCGCGTGTCTTGATGGAATGTTGTGCCTAGCAGGCGCGGTTGTTTCGTGTTGTTTCACGTGCCGCGCCGGAAACATCCGGAAACAAATCTCTTTTGTTCGTGCACACAATCTGCCGCTAGAAGGCCCGTCATGACCGTAGCGCCCCATATCCTGGTCGTCGAAGACGACGCCGTGATCAGCCGACTCGTGACACGCTATCTTCGTGCCAATGATTGCCGGGTTTCCGCCGCCGGCGATGCACGCGATGTCGACCGCATGCTGGAAGACGATCGCGTCGACCTCATCGTGCTCGACCTCATGCTGCCTGGAGAGGATGGCTTGAACCTTTGCCGCCGCTTGCGAACCTACTCGGCGGTGCCGCTCATCATGCTGACCGCCAAGGGCGAAGAGGTCGACCGCATCGTCGGACTCGAAATGGGCGCCGACGACTACCTCGCCAAGCCCTTCAATCCGCGCGAGCTGTTGGCGCGCATACGCGCAGTACTGCGCCGCACCGCCGCGACGGCGACGCTGCCCGCCGATCAGCGTGCTCGCGCCCTCACCTTCTTCGGCTGGCGGCTCGATTGCGCGTTGCGCGAACTGTGGGATCCGCAAGGCACCCGCATCGTGCTGACCGGAGCCGAATTCGATCTGTTGCAGGTGCTGTGCGAGCGCTCGGGGCGCGTGCTTTCCCGTGACCAACTGCTGGGGCTGACCCAAGGGCGCTCGGCCGGGTCGCTCGAGCGGTCGATCGACGTGCTGATCAGCCGCCTGCGGCGCAAGATCGAACACGATCCGCACGAGCCGGAATACATCAAGACCGTGCGCTCAGGAGGATATCTGTTCACGCCACCGGTCGAACGGACATGAGCTGGGGCGTGCGTTCCTTCATGCCGAACCGCATCAGCGGCCAAATCGCGATCATCATCATTGCGGCGCTTGCCGCGATCCATTTGGTGCTCACGGTTTTGTTCTTCCTCACCAGGCCGGAGGGCGGGCCTGAGCGGCCGTCCGATCAGCTTGTCACCCTGATCGCGCTGCTCGACGCCACGCCGGTCGATGCACGTGCGCGCCTGGTATCCGAGATCACCACGGCATTTCCGGCCCTTGAACTTGCCATTGCGGACCGAACGCCGGCGGCCCCGGCGCTAGCAAATGGTCCGCCTTACCTCGAGGGACTGCGCCGCCGCCTCGGCCCCGCCTACCGGATCGCCCTACTAGCGGCGAAGCCCTCACCCGGCGGCACGCCGCAACATATCGCGGTCGGCCTCAAGGACGGCAGCTTCCTTACGGCGCGCCTATCCACGCCGCCGTCGCCGCCGCCATTCGGCCCAGTGTCGGTGACACTGCTCACCTTTGCGACCTGCATCACGCTGTTGGGGCTGTGGGCCGGCCGCGTGTTGACGAATCCGCTGCGTCGGTTCGCGCGCGCAGCCGAGAACTTCAGCCCGCACAGCGAAATCGCACCGCTGCCCGAGCGCGGCCCGTTCGAAATCCGCGCCGCGGCGCGCGCCCTCAACCAGATGCGTGCGAGGATCAAGGGCCTGATCGAGGACCGCACCCGCATGCTCGCAGCGGTGAGTCATGACCTGCGCACCCCGATCACCCGGTTGCGGCTGCGCTGCGAATTCATCGAGGACCGTGCCGCGCGCGCCCAAATGATTGACGAACTGGACGACATGAACGCCATGGTCGATAGCGTGCTGAATTTTTTGCGCGATGGCCAATCCGGCGAGCGGGCCACCATGATCGATCTCGCCACCAGCCTGCAGACGATCTGCGATCAGTTTGCCTACGCCAGCCACGATGTGCGCTATGAGGGTCCCGACCACGTGGTGATCCGCGCCAAGGCGGCCGAATTACATCGCGCCATAACCAACCTGGTCGACAACGCGGTCCGCTACGGCCGCAATGTCGAGGTCAGACTGACGCAGGCCGAATCCTGCGCCGTCGTTGCGATCGAGGATGACGGACCGGGCATCGCGCAGCGCGACAAGGCTGCCATGCTGGAGCCGTTCGTTCGCGGCGATGCAGCCCGCAACATGAACCACAAGGGCGGATTTGGCCTCGGCTTGTCGATTGCCCGAGCCGTGATCGAAGCGCATAGCGGCACCCTTGCGCTGCTCGATCGCGAACCCTATGGGCTCATCGCCCAGGTAACGCTGCCGCTGGCCGATCCGGCCTGAAAAATTGGCCGGTACAAATCTGCCGATGCCACGGGAAGATCTTGCCGGGTACGCGGCGCAATTTGCCGACCGCGCAGAATCGCCTCGCGCGTTCGCACCATCGGCAGCAACATTGCAGCAACACTGCGCTGAATTCGCAACGTAATTTGGCGTCGGCCGAAATGGCACGCGGTTTGCGGAATCAATGGCGGGTTGGGGCCAATGCGAGATACGGGCGCACCGCTTTCGCCTCGAGATGCCCGACGAGACGCCCGAACGTAAGGAGAAGTGCCATGACGAGTTTGAGTGGAGTAGGCTACGGGTACAATCCGTATGCCATCCAGCAAAGTCTGTTCAACGAGATCGACACCAGCGGCAGCGGGTCGATCACCAAGAGCGAACTTGAAACCGCGGTGACGAACGCTGGCGGCACCACCACGGCGGCGGACGCCCTCTATCAAGACCTCGATCCCAACAATACCGGCAGCGTCACCGAACAGCAGTTCGGCCAGAACCTGCCGACTCTGCCGTTCAGCGACCAGATGGCGGCGCAGATGATCGGCATGCAGGCGCAAGGCTGGTCCTTCGCGTCGAGCTCCGGCGGTTCGGATCAGCTGGCGCAAACCCTGTTCTCGCAGATCGACACCAGCGGCACCGGATCGATCACCAAGAGCGAGCTTGAATCCGCGGTCACCAATGCCGGCGGAACGACAGCGGCGGCCGATGCGCTCTATGCGCGGCTTGATCCCGACAATACCGGCAGCGTGAGCGAACAGCAGTTCGCCCAGGTGCTTTCACAGGACAAGCCGCACCATCATCATTTCGACGGCGCCAATAACGGCGGCGACAATGCGCAGGATGCGCTCGCCTCCTTGTTCGCCGCAAACAGCAGCGCCAGCGGCGCAACGACGCCCGCGCAATTGGCGCAGAACCTGTTCTCGCAGATCGATACAGGAGGCACCGGATCGATCACCAAAAGCGCGCTCGAAACTGCGGTGACCAATGCGGGCGGCACGACCGCCGCGGCCGACGCCCTCTACGCGCAGCTCGACCCCAACAACACCGGCAGCGTTAGCGAGCAGCAGTTCGCCCAGTTCCTGCAGCCACCTTCGCCGACCGGCAACACCGCCCAGGACGCCGTGATGGCGCTCATCGATTCAAGCGCCGGCACCGCCTCTACATCGTCAACATCGAGCACCACCATCTCATCGACCGATCCCTCGGGCACGTCGAGCGCCACGGCCGGCGGCAACAGTGCGCAGGCCGCCCTGCAGGCATTGCTGAACGCACTCGATACGAGCAGCGATACCGACAGTAGCGGCCTCGCTGGCAACACGGCCCAGGACGCCCTGATGGCGCTATTCAATGACAGCTCCGGCAACGACCTTAGCGGGCTTTGGGCAAATCAAGACCCGCTGTTATCGCTCGGCCAAGGCACCGGCTCGGGTTCGATCGACACGTCGGGCTCGACCGCGCAGGATGCGCTCGCCGCGTTGCTGCAGTCGCTTCCGGGTGGCTCATCGACGAGCACTGGCACGTCGTCGTCAACCGCGGTCAACAGTTCCGACCTTGCCTCCGCGATGGCGCTCTACCAGAGCCAGCTCAATCAGCAGATGATGTCGTCGATGTTCGGAAGCAATCTCGCCAACATCTGATCATCGTAACCAATCGGCGGCCTCCGGCTCTAGGAGGCCGCGTCCGACGATGCTGGTCGGCCGGAAGGAATGCATCCCGACGCAGGCCGCATATCCGAGATCGGCACCTGGGAACGACAACGCGATGCTTCAGGAGCTCGGATCATCACTGTGCAGGGGTACTAGGCCGCTCCGTTTGATTCGCTCTTTCCCGACTCACTACGTCAGTCCTTTCACGTATAGCCGACCCGCTCTGACAAACAGTAAGCTTTCCCGATGAATCGAGCCCAGTCCGTAGGAGCGTCCTGTATGACCGCAGGATCAATACCCGTTGGGACCTGTCTCGTGGCATTCGAGACCGAAAGTCCGGAAACGAGGCAGCAGATTTTGGAATGGCTAACTGAACGAAACGCTCTTCAAGTGCTGGCCAACGTTTGGCTGCTAAAGTCACATCATCACCGCGAAATTAATCGGTTTCGAGATTGCGCTGCTCAACCCTTCGATGGACAGCTCATCATCGTTCGAATTGAAACCGGACACAGACCGGGTCGGATTTTCTGACTATGCAGACGCTTTGATACACGAACTGAGTGCCCAGAGATTCAACTTCCTAAAATTGTAACTACAAAAGACCGGCCTATTTATCTTTGAAAAGCGGATCGGTGGGGTTTAGGTTGATCTGAGCCCCGTGGGGAGTCACGCCAGACGCCATTCGCTTGTCTTTTAGAATCGAGAAGTTCACGGTGACGATCGACCGGCCGAAGCTGGCGCCCGAAGAATATTATTAAGCTGCAGGCGCCCCCACGACTCGCCGTCTATGGGCTCAACCAAACAGCTGCCCGTCTGGAGGATTTCATAGGAGTGATCTGATTAGATTTAACAGCAAATTTGTGCACGGTTTACCGGCGTGGGCTCCAAATGTGCTGCGGCGCCAACACCCTTGTCGGCTTCGATTCCTCTCAGCCGACCGGCTCGCGGCCGCATTGGTCCTGGCCGCACCGGGTCTGTCCGTGATCAACAACGCAATCGATGAAGCCCGACGAATCTTCGGACGAATTACCACCTATACGATCTACCGAGTCGCGCGCTGACGATGGACATCATGTTTCTGGTCGTGTTGTCCACCATCTTTCTCGGCTTTGCACCGCTCACCGCAATCATGATCGTCATCATGTCGCTGCTTGACGACGTGCCGATCATGACCATTGCTTATGACAATACTCCGGTGAGCGAGAAGCCGATCCGCTGGCAAATGCCGCGACTGCTGGGCGTCGCAGCCGTGCTCGGGCTGTTCTCGATCGTCGAATCATTCGGTCTGCTTCTGAGCGGGATCCGTGTGGTTACGCATCCGCACCTGC